>Ga0268266_10002753_pt1 | contig 18371 bp, 15 predicted proteins | sample KBSS13metaG_FD_190356 | JGI IMG/M metagenome (GOLD analysis project Ga0268266, IMG submission 190356) | Switchgrass rhizosphere microbial communities from Kellogg Biological Station, Michigan, USA - KBS S1-3 metaG (SPAdes) (version 2) | ecosystem: Host-associated > Plants > Roots > Rhizosphere...
AAGACTCCCCTCAGTATTATCGGACCGGACAAAGTTCGGCCCCGGCCGGGCCGCGCACTGCGTTACGGTACGTCAATCCGGTAAGCGCTACGGTACCTGGATTATCTACGGTACCTCGATTATCTCGGATTATCTCGTTTACGGTGCCATCTCCGAAGAATGCCATATCCTGATCGGTTCCGCGCACGCGGGCGCGCATATCCAATTCTATGACGTGTCTGGATCAATATTCGCTGGTACCTTAACTGGGCCGTCGGAGCGGAGGATCAAGTTCACGATTTTGTTGTAGCTTTTTCTGAGCAGGCCAGCGAGTCCTATGGGGGAGGCGAGAACAAAGAACAATTGCAAGGTACTGGATAGCAAGTGTCAGCGTGAAGCTATCTGACGAAAGAGAACCAAGAAAATACAATGTTAAGGCACCTTTCGCGTTCGATACTTCGCGAGTTTCCTGCTTGTATCGCTGCGGTCGGCGCATTCACAAGCGTTCGTACACCGCTACAGTTTCAGCGGTGCAAAGCTCGGCGATAGGTTCGGGCTGAAGTAATGACCGGTATCCGGGCGAGCCAACGTCGATCCAGCAGCGAGCCCAGTCATCGTGATCAACAATGCGGCGCGGCGATCAGAGCATGATGACGTCTCGCTCTGTGTCTGTCAACCTTCCCCGTTCGCCGCCCTGGTTGACCCGGCCCAGGATATCTGGAGACTTCATTGGTTGGGAGTCCGAAGGTCGTGGCCGTCGGCCCTCATAGCCGAAGGACTGCGTGTGCGCAGGATCCGGGCGGCCGGGTCCGGAGGATCTACTTCGGTTCGTCTTCGACTTGTTGTCCCGATGCATCCTGCCCGCGGCCAGCCACACCCTGCGCGCACGCGTTCGCCTTGCAGGGGAGGGTGAATCTCGCGTCGACTACTTCGGCGATGGTGTTTGAGAATGGGTGTTGCATACCTGTGGTCGGGGGCGTACGTTGGCGGTGAATGTGGGTGTGGGTGTGTTTCGGCGGCGAGCTCGCTCACTCTGTACGCGTGTTGTTGTCGGATCTGAAGGAGTGATGGTGGACAAGATCTGGGCTAATTCTGGAGATTCGCATTTGGTGGAACCCGATGATTTGTGGGAACAAGGGCTGCCGGCGGAGTTGGCTGCCCGGATGCCGCACAGTGTGAAGGATGAGGACGGGTTGTGGGAAACCATCTATGTCGATGGTGGTGAGTACCGGCGGCAGATGCCGCGGCCGTTGCTCGATGAGAACGGCGTGTCATTGTCTGATCGGGCACCAGGTGCCAACGACAAGACGTTGCGGTTGAAGGATCTGGATGAGGAAGGTATTTGGGCGGAGCTGATTTATCCGTCGTTGGGTGTATGGGCGGCATCGATTCGTGATCCGAACTTGGTGGCGGCCGGCGCCCGGGTGCTGAACGATTGGGCAATCGATTTCCAGCGGTACTCGATCCGTTACGTCTGCGGGGCTACTATCCCGTGCCTGAACGTCGACGATGCGGTCGCTGAGGTCGTCCGGGCCGCCGATCTAGGTTTCTACGCGGCAAACATGCCGGTCAAGCCCGTGTCTGAAGGCGATGACTGGCAACACCCGTCGTGGGATCCGCTGTGGGCGGCGTTGGAAGAAACCGGTCTGGTCATCGCATTCCACGTCGGCACGGAACCTTTAGACGCCGGGGCCCGCAACCCGGGCAACTACTACCGCGGTCCGGGCGGAGCGATACTGAATTACTGGGAAGTCAGCAACAGCGGACAACGCGCCGCGGTCAAAATGATCGCGGGCGGCGTGTTTGACCGGTTCCCCGGACTACGTGTCATTGTTTCCGAGGGCGGCGCCACCTGGGGGCCATTCGTTGCTGACCGGCTCGACGAGGCCTACCGCCAACACGCCGTAGTCGTGCGACCCAAACTGTCCCGACTCCCCTCCGAATACCTCTACGAAAACGTGTATGCCTCCTTCCAACACGACCGCTCCGCGGTTGCGGTCCCCACTGCTATGGGTTGGAAGAATGTCTGCTGGGGCAGCGACTACCCCCACACCGAAGGTACATACGGGCACACCCAAAAGACCCTCCACGAGCTCTTCGACGACGTCGACTCCGCCACCCGACATCGCATCACCCTCGGTGCCTTCGAAGAACTCTTCCCCCACGTCCCCCCAGCACCCACCAACTAACAGCACAAGCGACCCACTTGCCATTAGTGACCAGTTGAATGGTGGACGACGACAAGTTGAATGCGCGTGGTCAGCCATTTATGTCAAGCTAAGTTTTTCCGGACCATGGGGTCGCTGATTCACCTGAGGTACAGAGTCGCTGATTCACCTGAGGTACAGACGGCTACAGACATAGCAGGGAGGTGAGGCCTTGAACCTAGGAGACCGCACGGCGATCGTGGGGATTGGGACGACGCCGTACTATCCGCGCGGTAGGTCGCTTCCGCAGACGGTCGGCGAGTTGGCCGGCAAGGCGATTTTGGCTGCGGTCGAAGATGCGGGTTTGTCGGTGACCGATATCGACGGGTTCACCTACTACGCGTCGGGCAGTTCGGCCCTCGACCAGCAGCACTACACTGGAATGCTCACCCAGACGCTTGGTATCCGCGATCTGCGGTTCACCGCTGAGATGATGGGTGGTGGCAGTGGTTGTGCCGGGTCGATCGAGCTTGCAGCGGCGGCGATCGTTTCAGGGCATGCCGACGTCGTTGTTAGCCTGATGGCATCTCAGCAGGCCACACTGCGCTTCGGGCAGGCGTTCGCGCGGTTTCGCAACAGCATCAGCGACTTCAACGTCCCCTTCGGGGCGGTAGCTCCCGGCCATTTCAACTCGCTGATCGCACAACGTCACATGAAACTGTATGGCACCAGGCGCGAGCATTTCGCTGAGGTGTGTTTGAGTCAACGGGCGAACGCCTCGACGCGGTCGACAGCGCTCTTTAGGGAACCGTTGACATTAGAGGACTACTTCGCGGCGCCGATGATTTCGGATCCACTCTGCCGTCTGGACTATACGATGGAAAGCGATGGCGCGGTGGCCATCATTACCACGAGCGTTGAGCGGGCTCGCGATCTGCGCCAACCGCCGGTGTACCTTCTGGCTGCGGCCCATGGGGGCGACGGCCGTTCCGGTCGTGGTTTTCCCTGGCAGGGAATGCCAGACGACATTTTCCCCACGGCCGGGTTCGAGTCGGTCGCGACAACGCTGTACGGGAGGGGCGCCGTCTCGAGCGCTGACGTGGACGTTGCGTTGCTGTACGACCATTTCTCACCGATGGTCCTATTTCAGTTGGAGGATTTCGGCTTCTGCGGTCGGGGTGAGAGCGGTGCGTTTGTCGAATCCGGCAACATCCGCTGGCCTCATGGCTCGATTCCGGTGAACACGCACGGAGGTCATCTGTCCGAGGCGTACGTCCTCGGGATGACTCATGTCGTCGAGAGCGTCGAGCAGCTACGTGGCACCGCGGTCAACCAAGTGGAAAACGCGGAGATCGCGTTGGTGACCGGCGGCCCATCGCATGTTCCAGTGAGCGCGATCCTGCTCAGGCGATAAGTGGAGAACAGATGAACGAGGACGATGTGATGAGCGGACAACTGGGCCAGGCTCATGTTCGGAGGACGGTGTGACCGACGACTTCGGGGCACTACTAGCTGGCGTGCGGGTGGTTGATTTGTCCCGCAACGTTGCCGGCGCTCGGGTTTCTCAGTTCTTCGCGGATTATGGCGCCGAGGTCATCATCGTCGAGCCGCCAGGTGGCAGCCCCCTTCGGGAAGACCGGGGCTGGCCCTATCTGAGCCGTGGCAAGCAGAGCCTGGTCGCAGACCTGCGAAACAGCGGTGACGCAGAGCAGGTGCGCCATCTAGCGGTCGAAGCCGACGTGCTGCTGGAGACGTTCCGACCCGGCGTCATGGGTCGAATGCAGTTGGGCTACGACACGCTGCGACGACACAACCCCCGCCTGGTGATGACCTCGGTTTCCGGCTTCGGCTCAAAGGGACCTTGGGCTCACTTGAAAGGGTACGAGGGCATAGTGATGGCCAAGCTGGGTTGCTTCGATGCGCACAGCGAGGGGACGACGCGGCCCGGACCCAGTTTCGCCACGGTGCAGTGTTGTTCGTACAACGCCGCACACCTGGCCATTCAGGGAACGCTAGCCGCGCTCTTCGAGCGGGAGACCAGTGGCGAGGGCCAACACGTCGAAGCGAACCTGGTTCAGGGCCTGGCCATGATGGACACCTGGAGCTGGTTCCAGGAGGTCCTCACAGATCTGTATCCGGGCGCGTTCGTCAGGCAGGACTTCTGGGGTGTCGACGGGACGCCAAACTCATTCTCCGCTTTCACGCTCATCGTCGCGATGAGCGCCGACGGTCGGTGGCTGCAGTTCTCCCAGCAGGCACCACACTTGTTTGCGGCATTGGCCCGAGCACTCGGTATCGACGACATACTGGATACGCCCGGGTGGACCGGTATGCCGATCTTTGAGGAGGCCGCGGATCGCCGTCGGCTCTGGGACCGAATGCTCATGGCCTGCAGAGCCATGACCTACGCCGAATGGGAAGAATTGTTTGACCGCGACCGCGACGTGTTCGCCGAGGTCTTCCGCCGCGGTATCGAGGTCCTCCGCCATCCCCAACTCGTCGCGGGCGGCTGGGTACAGACAACTGACGATCCCACCTACGGGCCGATCGTTCAGCCGAGCCGGGTGGCCCACGTCGACGGTGACAAGTCATGGAGGGCAACCCCGGCTCCTCGACTGAACGAGCATGACCCCGCGGTGTTTGAGCGGCGGTCCTCGCCTGTTGCAGCGCCCACAAACCCCGCGGTGGTCGGGCGCCTGCCGTTGGCGGGTACCACGATCGTGGATCTCTGCGTCATGTTCGCTGCTCCCTACTCCACCGCGATGCTCACCGACCTGGGAGCGAGGGTCATCCACCTCGAGCGACTAGCGGGGGACCCGATACGGTCCCTCGGAGAGATTCCCGAGGTCGGCGGAATGAAAGTCATGCAGGGCAAGGAAAGCCTGGCTGTCGATCTTGGCAGTGAGAAGGGCCGCGAGATCGCCTTGCGGCTCATCTCGAGAAGCGATGCGGTCCTGCAAGGTTTCCGGGCTGGCGCGGCCGCCCAGATGGGACTGGACGGTGCCACGCTGCAGGCCAAGTTCCCGGACCTCGTCTACGTGGACGCCAACGGCTACGGGATGGGTGGGCCCTATTCCGAGCGACCCGCGTACGCCAACTCCATTTCGGCGGCGGCGGGGATCACCATGCGCAACGTTGCTTCCAGCCTTCAGGAAACTGACGACCTCAGTCTCGACGCGATAAAGCGCCACGCTAGAATCCTCAGCACGTTCACAACTACGATAAGCATAAACTCTGATGGCCACGCCGCCGCCACGAACGCCAGCGCATTGATGATGGCGCTGTTTGCTAAGCGTCGGGGCCGGATCGCTCACCTAGAGACAACGATGCTGTCGTCGAGCTCGAACGTGGTCTACGACGACGTGGTCAGCTATCACGATAAGCCGTCACTCGAGCCTGATCCGCTGCTTCTGGGCTTCAGCGCCCTCTACCGGTTGTACGAGGCCACCGATGGCTGGATCTTCCTGGCCTGCGTGAACGATGGAGAATGGGCCGCTCTCGTGAAAGCCCTTCGGTCGTACCACGACATCGAGGGCGACTACCGATTCGTCACCCGCGAGATGCGTGTCAAGCACGACGCCGAACTGGCCGAGGTGCTGGCCGGGGTTTTCGCCTGCCGCCCAGCTGCTCATTGGGAGGCGGAGCTCACTCGGCTGGACGTTGCGTGCGTAGTATCGGAAACGGCGCATTCCGATCGAATCCTGATGGGGGAGATGGGCCGTGCGTCGGGTTACGTCGCGACGGTCACTCATCCGCTGTTCGGCGAGCACCCCCGCCTGGCACCTCTGGTTCGTCTCTCACGATCGGCCACTACTGCAAGACCGGGCTGCCTCGTGGGCGAGCACACCGATGCCATCCTGGGTGAACTGGGCTACTCGGCGGACGAGATCGCGACCCTACGGGCCGACCGGGTCGTGGCATGAACCCTCACCGCCCATCGGATCGCCACCTAGTTCGCCAGACCGCAATGATCGGGTGCCGTCTCCTTTCGAACGAGGTCAAAGCCCAATGATGATCAAGGACAAAGCGGCGATCGTCGGGGTGGGGAGCAGCGAGTACTTCAAGCGCGGGCAATCGTTGCCTCGGACTGAGCACGAGCTCTTCTGCACAGCAGTCCTCAGAGCCGTCGATGACGCCGGGATCTCCGTCGACGAGATCGACGGCTTCGCCTGCTACTGCGGCGGGGCTTCCTTCGACCCGGGCTATGTCGCCCAGACGATCGGGCTTAAGGAGCTGCACTTCGGCGCATCGGTCAGTGGTGGCGCCAATGGTGCCGCCGGGTCTGTCGGCCTGGCTGCCACAGCGGTCGCGACGGGACAAGCAAAGATGGTGGTCAGCGCAATTAGCGTCCAACAAGCCGCCGCCCGCATGTCCGCGGCCTACTACGAGCATGCCCATTCCGCCGAGGACGACGCCCTCGGCGCCGCAGGTGTGTTCTCACCCGGAAACATGGCCGCGCTCGTCGCCCGTCGCCAGATGCACAAGTACGGCGTCACCCGTGAACACTGGGCCGAGATCGCCATCAGCCAACGGGCCAATGCGATCCGCCGGCCGTCCTCGCTGCAACGCGCGCCGCTCACCCGCGACGACTACTTCAACGCCCGGATGCTGTCTGACCCGCTTTGCTTGTTCGACTATGGGCTGGAAAGCGACGGCGCGGTCGCCATCATCACCACCAGTGCCGAACGCGCCCGGGACCTCCGCCATCCTCCCGTGTACATAACGGCGTCAGCGATCGGTGGAGACGGTCGCTGGGGGCGAGGTATCTCCTGGATGGGCATGCCCGACGACATCTTCAGCAACGGCCCAGCCGCCCCGGCGGCCCGCTCCTTGTACTCCAGAGCTGGAGTGGGGCCCGGCGATGTGGACGTAGCCCTGTTCTTCGACCATTTCACCCCCGCTGTCCTCGCTCAGTTGGAGACGTACGGTTTCTGCGGCGAAGGCGAAGGCGGCGACTTCGTCGCTGACGGACACATCCGATGGCCGTCGGGGTCGATCCCGGTGAACACGCACGGAGGCAATCTGTCCGAGGCTTTTATCAGCGGCCTAACCCATGTGAGAGAAGCGGTCGAGCAGCTCCGGGGCACGGCCGTGAACCAGGTCAATGGCGCCGAAATCGCGCTCGTCGGCGGGACCGCCACAAGCCTGCCCAGCAGCTCGATCATATTGCGGAGGTAGTCAACATGTCACCGACAAATGCCAGAATCTTCCCACCTGGACTCTACGAAATTGCCCCCGACGCCTGGACGGCGCCCTTCTGGGACGCGGCCAAGGACCACCGCCTGGTTGCCGCCCAATGCGGTCAATGCCAGACCTTTCGCATGCCGCCCACGCCCTTCTGCCCCACCTGTCGATCGCAGGACATCAAGTGGGCCGAGCTCTCGGGTCGAGGCACCATCTACACCTTCACCGTGGCCCGGCACGCCGTTCTACCCGTCCTCAAGGACGTTGTTCCCTACGTCATCGCGGTCGTTAGCCTCGATGGAGCCGATGACGCCCGACTCATCACCAACATCGTCGGCTCCGATCCTGACGACATTGAGATCGACGCCCCCGTCGAGGTCGTCTGGGACGACGTCTCCGACGAGATGACTGTGCCACGCTTCGTGCTCGCGCCCGGTTTTTGAGCGTGACTCCGACGAGTACGGCGGCGCTGCTCGCGTGGAACTACTCACGCGGCGCTACCGATGGAAGAACTCTCCGGGAGGAGATCCTCGCAAAGGTTCTTACGGATCAGAAGGGATAAGCTAATGCGTAGCAGAAGCCGAGAAGTGGCTGGAGGTGTTGTCGGTCTTGATCAGGAAACGGTGACGGTTTTGGCCAGCAGCGTTAACGACATCCAGCCAACGGCGATCGCCGATCCTGTGGTCGCGGCTCCAGACCCCGTCGAGGGGGCCCACGCGATTGCCGGTGTGAACCACATCGTGTTGTATTGCAAGGACTTGGACCGCACGGTCCGCTTCTACCAGGACCTCTTGGGGATGGAGGCCGTGTACACGGTCGACCATCGCGATGCCACTAGCATCGCTGCGGGCTTCAAGGCGGATCCGCGGTGGACCCGGACTTACTTCTTCCGGTTCCCGGGCAATCCCGCCATCATCGCGTTCTTCGAGATTCCCTCGCTGCCTGAGAACTCTGCTGCTCCGTCCATCACCTACGAGCTCTGGGGCGAGCCTGAGGCACCGCGGTATCCGACCAAGCTGGATCATCTCGCGTTGGACGTGGGTTCGCGCGAAGCGCTCGTCTATTGGCAGCAACGTCTGCGTGCGCATGGAGTCAGTGTCAGCGAGATCTCGGAACGGGAAGAGACGCGCCTGGTCAAGTCGGTCTACTTCAAGGATCCAGATGGATTGGATCTCGAACTGGCGACGTGGAATCGGCAAGATCCCAAATGGCGCGATGCGGGGCCGGAGTTTCGCTTCCTTGACAAGGATCCTGTTCCATCGTTGCGGCAACCGTCGCCCTCCTGATTGGCTCGACGCCGGCCGAGCCCGAACAACTCCTTGACGCGCGGCACTAGCTCGTCGTGCAGCAGAGAGCGGGGCAGCGGCACTTCGTGCAAGACGTTGTTCTTGACCGGTCCTCGATATCCGGGACTTTGCGCGGCGTTACCCACGCACCGTTGACATGCGCGTAGCCACGGTCGAAGAAGAGGTCGATCGCCCGCAGGCCGTTCTGTTCACCGAGCCGGAGCCCGCCGAAGCCGCGAATCGATGTACTGTGCACTCGTACCGTGGTAAGCCTTGCCAAGAGCCTGAACCGTCCGCGAGGCGCGGACGTCCGCTCGGGCCGGAGTCTCACGCGGAACATCACCTGGTACTTGGTCCCGCCGGTCTCCGGGTCGAACAGACGGACCCGCCACGGACGCGTAGAACCGCCGAGCATGCGCGGCTTGCCCTGCGCAAGCAGCGTGGGCTTCTTCCGGACCGCCGTCGGTGGACCCTCCCTCTAAGCTTGGACGGCAATGTCTGGCGGCCTGGGAATCGCGGCCGCAACCCACCTTGTGTATCACTCTCGTGTATCACTTTGGCGAGACTGATACCCGTGCCACTGCTTAGGAGTCATCGGATGGCCAACAGGTTGGCATCAGCTACCAGCCCGTACCTATTGCAGCATGCCGAGAACCCGGTGGATTGGTGGCCCTGGGGGCCGGAAGCTTTCGAGGAGGCCAAGCGACGTGATACACCGATCCTGCTCTCCATCGGCTACGCCGCCTGCCACTGGTGCCACGTCATGGCCCACGAATCCTTCGAGAACGCCGAAGTGGCCGAGGTCCTCAACGCCAACTTCGTGTCGATCAAGGTTGACCGCGAGGAACGCCCTGACATCGACGCGATCTACATGTCGGCGACCACTGCCATGACCGGACACGGGGGTTGGCCGATGACCTGCCTTCTCACTCCGTCCGGCGAACCGTTCTTCACCGGTACCTACTTTCCGCGTGAGGGGTTCTTGCGGCTGCTCGAAGCGGTCACCGAAGCCTGGACGCAACGGCAGGACGAGGTGTTGGAGGCGGGCAGTCGCATCGTCACCGCTTTACAGTCGGTGGTGGTGTCCTCTCAGCCCGCCGGCTTGGATGCCGGTGAGCTGAACGGGTCCGCCGACAAATTGGCTACGACGTATGACCGTGAGCATGGCGGCTTCGGCCACGCCCCAAAATTCCCGCCGTCCATGGTGTTGGAGTTTCTGCTGCGACACCATGCTCGAACCGGTTCACCGACGTCGCTCGCACTGGTAGACGGCAGTTGCGAGGCGATGGCTCGTGGCGGCCTGTATGACCAGCTGGCCGGTGGATTCGCGCGATACTCCGTCGACGCGGCCTGGGTCGTACCCCATTTCGAGAAGATGCTCTACGACAATGCCTTGCTGTTACGGGTGTATCTGCATCTGTGGCGAGCCACCGGATCACCCCTGGCCGAGCGTGTAGTACACGAGACGGCCCGGTTCTTGATCAGCGACCTCGGCACAGCGGCCGGTGGTTTCGCATCATCGCTGGACGCCGACACCGACGGGGTCGAGGGGTTGACGTACGCCTGGACGCCAGCCCAACTCATAGACACCCTCGGTCCCGCCGATGGCGCCGTTGCGGCCGAGTTGTTGTCGGTGACCTCGGCCGGAACGTTCGAGCACGGGACTTCCACCTTGCAATTGCTGGAGGATCCCGCCGACGAGCAGTGGTGGTCTGGTGTCCGCGCCCAGCTGCTGGGAGCACGATTGCGCCGACCGCAGCCGGCCCGTGACGACAAGGTCGTGACGGCTTGGAACGGATTGGCCATAGCCGCGCTAGCCGACGCGGGCGCACTGCTCGACGTGCCCGAATACCTCACTGCCGCCATCGACTGTGCGGCCTACCTGCTCGAACGGCACCTTGTCGACGGCAGACTGCGACGTTCGTCCCGCGATGGCCAGGTCGGTGAGGCAGTGGCAGTCGCTGAAGACTACGGAGATCTCGTTGAAGGACTGCTCGCTCTGCACCAAGCGACCGGCGAGGCCCGCTGGCTGACCGCATCCGGCGAACTGCTGGCAACCGCGCTCGAGCATTTTCGAGCTGAGGACGGCGGGTTCCACGACACGGCCGATGACGCTGAGGCGCTGTTCACCCGGCCGCGCGATCCGTCTGACAACGCGACGCCAGCAGGGCAATCGGCGCTGGCCGGGGCTCTGCTCAGTTACTCGGCACTCAGCGGTTCAACGGATCACCGGGCCGCGGCTGACGCCGCAATTCGCGCGGCCGGTGAACTGGCGATCCGGGAGCCACGCTTCGCGGGATGGACGCTCGGCGTGGCCGAAGCCGCGCTCGCCGGTCCACTGCAGGTTGCCGTGGTCGGTGATTCCGACGACGCCGCGGACTTGGTCCGGGCCGCTCGTCGCAGTGCCTCACCGGGCCTCGTTGTCGTGCAGGGTGCTCCGGACGCCCAAGGCGTTCCGCTGCTGGTCGATCGCCCATTGGTGGACGGTCGGGCGGCGGCTTACGTCTGCCGCGGATTCGTGTGCGACCGGCCGGTGACCGATGTGGCCGGCCTTGCGGCCGCGGTTGGCACCCAATCGGCGCGAACGTCGGGTTAGAAGATCGTAAAACCGATCTTGACGGCGAAGGCGGCCACAACGAGAACCAGGATCACCCTGATGAAACCAGCTCCTTTGGCCACCGCCGTCCGGGCCCCGAGATAGCCGCCGAGCAGGTTGCCGGCGCCCATCAGCAGTCCGAGACGCCACATCACCGCACCCTGCGGCACGAAGATCACCAGAGCGGCGAAGTTCGTGGCCAGGTTGGCGAGCTTGGCCTTGGCGCTGGCCTGCAGGAATGAGTAGCCGAGCAGGCTGACCAGCACGATCACGAAGAACGATCCGGTTCCCGGTCCGAGCGCCCCGTCGTACAGTCCGACCGCGGCACCGGTGGCCATGGCCGCGATCGTGTGCCGATGGCCCTGGAAGCGAAGCCTCGTCTCCAGCCCGAGCCTCGGCGTGAGCACCGTGTACGCGCCGACCGCGATGAGCACCACGAACACCACCGGGTTGAACGCAGACCGGGGCAGGTGGGAGCTGATCAGGGCGCCACCCATGGAACCCAGAAAGGCAATGCCCGCCAACGGAAACGCCGTTCGAAGGTCGGGCTTGACTCGGCGGTAGTAGGTGGTGGCGCTGGCGGTGGTTCCGCAGATCGAGCTCAGCTTGTTGGTGGCCAGGATGTGGATAGGCGCTGCGTTGGGATAGGCCAGCAGCAGCGCCGGCAATTGCACGAGGCCGCCACCGCCGACGACCGCGTCAACCCAGCCGGCCGACAGGGCCGCCAGGGCCAGCAGAAAGACCGTCACCGATTATGCGAAAACCGCGAACCACACCGCGACATAGTGACAGATGGCGGCGAGCAGGGTGCATACGTGAAACACCTCGTGGAATCCGAAGGTTCCCGGAAACGGGTCGGGTTTCTTGAAACCGTAGGTCAGCGCGCCCAGGGTGTAGATCAGGCCGCCGGTCGCGATCAGGACAAGCGTCGGGACTCCGAAGTGGTGCAGCAGTTGTGGCAGAACGAACACCGCGACCCAGCCGAGTCCGATGTACAACGGGACCGAAAGCCGGTTCGGTGCCTCGGGCCACGCGTTCTTGAGGATCACTCCGAAGATTGCCCCGCTCCACACCACGATGAGCACGGCGATCGAGGACCCCCGGGGCAGGGTCAGGACCGCGAACGGTGTGTAAGAACCGGCGATGAACACGAAGATCATCGAATGGTCCAGGCGCTTCATCACCCGCTGGCCTCGGGGACCCCAACCGAGGCGGTGATACAGCGCCGACGTTCCGAATAGAAGCGTGACCGTGGCTGCATAGATACCGGTCGACCAGCCAGCGCGGGGGCCGTGGGTCGCGGCGGCGACGGCGATCAAGGTAGCGCCGGAGATGATCGAGATGACGGCGGCGTAGGTATGCAGCCAGCCCCTCATCCGTGGCTTGAGCAGCGCCGCGGCCCGCAGAGATGTGCTCTCGATCGACGCGCCCACGCTGGCCATGCCCCAAAGTAGCTGACGACGGTGACATCCACTAACCCCGTTGGAGTTGAGAAGAGGCCGAGGACGACTCGACACAACCGGCGCACGGCCCGAGCGCGACCGAGGCCACCAGGGCTAATCTTTCGTTTTGTGGACCTTCGCGCCGCCGTGTACGCCCTTTACGAGCGTCGCCTACGACGAAAGCTGATCGGCCAGCAGCTGCCTCGGCACGTGGCGGTGATGCTGGACGGAAATCGGCGCTGGGCTCGCGCCGCCGGCTTCGAGGACGTCAACGACGGCCACCTGGCCGGGGCCAATCACATCGATAATTTGCTGGCCTGGTGTGCCGAGGCCAGGGTCGAGCACGTCACCCTGTGGCTGCTGTCCACTGACAACCTGGACCGTGACCCGGCCGAGGTCGGCCCGCTGCTGAGGATCATCGAAAGCGTCGCCTCCGATCTTTCCGCCACCGAGCAACCGTGGCAGGTGAACGTGGTGGGTGCCCTGGACTTGCTGCCCGCGGCGACGGCGCAGGCCCTCAAAGCGGCCGCCGAACGGTCCAGTGACAAGACCGGAATGACCGTGAATCTGGCTGTTTGCTATGGCGGACGACGGGAAATCGCCGACGCCGTCCGGTCATTGCTGAACGAGCAGGCCCAGGCCGGGATCTCGATCGAGGAACTGGCCGAGGTGATCGACGTAGAACACATCGCCGATCACCTCTACACCAAGGGCCAGCCCGACCCCGACCTGGTGATCCGGACCTCCGGCGAACAACGCCTGTCCGGATTTCTGCTGTGGCAGTCGGCCCATTCGGAGTTCTACTTCTGCGACGCCCTCTGGCCTGATTTCCGCAAGGTAGATTTCTTGCGTGCGCTACGTGACTTCTCCGGACGCCAGCGGCGTTACGGTAGTTAGCTGCCAACGTTCACTTAACGGTTGCAAAAGGTGACGGCGTGGCGGGCGGCGAGGCCGCAGGATCGCACGTACGTTGAAATCAGGTGGCCTGGATCCCTCCGGACCACTGCGGGAGGTCCCTGACGGTGAAAATTGCCGAGAAGGGGGCCGGCATCGCCTCCTTTCTCAGGGAGCGACCGGTACCCCTACCAGCGGTAGTCGGCGGTGCCTCGACTGCCTGGCTGTGCGGAGCGAGTTCTGCACGGTCCCAGTGCCCAGGAGCGTCCTGTGAGCCAAGCCCCCTTGAAAACGTTCGTCCTCGACACCTCGGTTCTGCTGTCAGATCCGGGCGCTCTGGCACGGTTCGGCGAGCACCAAGTAGTGCTTCCCCTGGTCGTCATCGGTGAGCTGGAGGGTAAGCGGCATCATCCCGAGTTGGGCTGGTTCGCCCGACAAACGCTGCGGATGCTTGACGAGCTGCGGATCAAGTACGGCCGGTTGGACGCACCGGTCCCGATAGGCACGGACGGCGGCACCCTGCATGTCGAATTGAATCACTCCGACCTGCAGCTTCTGCCCCAAGGTTTCCGGGTCGAGTCCAATGACTCCCGGATCCTGGCCGTCGCGCTGAACCTGGCCAAAGAAGGCCGCGACGTCACGCTGGTGTCCAAAGACATGCCACTGCGGGTCAAAGCGGCCTCAGTCGGCCTGACGGCCGACGAGTATCGAGTCCATCCGGCCATCGATTCCGGATGGACCGGCATGACCGAACTGGACGTGTCCACCGAGCTGGTGGACGCCCTGTACAACGAGGACCGGGTCGACGTCTCCGGTGACAGCAACCTGGCCGCCGTGACCGAGATGCCGTGCCACACCGGGCTGGTGCTGCACTCGGCCCGAGGATCAGCATTGGCTCGGGTCACCCCTGACAAGGAACTGAGGCTGGTTCGCGGTGATCGCGAGGCCTTCGGGCTGCGGGGCCGCTCGGCTGAACAGCGAGTAGCACTGGATCTGCTGCTCGATCCTGAAATCGGCATCGTGTCGCTCGGCGGGCGGGCCGGCACCGGCAAATCGGCGCTGGCCCTGTGCGCCGGCCTGGAAGCCGTGATGGAACGGCGGGCCCACAAGAAGGTCGTCGTCTTCCGGCCGCTTTACGCCGTTGGGGGCCAGGAACTGGGCTACCTGCCCGGTAGCGAGAACGAGAAGATGGCTCCTTGGGCTCAGGCTGTCTTCGACACGCTGGGTGCGCTGGTCAGCAAGGACGTCATGGACGAGATCATGGACCGCGGCATGGTCGAGGTCCTGCCACTGACCCACATCCGTGGAAGGTCCCTGCACGATGCCTTCGTCATCGTGGACGAAGCCCAGTCGCTGGAACGCAACGTGCTGCTGACCGTGCTGTCCCGGATCGGACAGGGTTCACGGGTGGTTCTGACCCACGATGTTGCTCAGCGGGACAACCTGCGGGTAGGACGCCATGATGGCGTCGCCGCGGTGATCGAGGCTTTGCGCGGGCATCCGCTCTTCGCACACGTCACGCTGACCCGATCGGAGCGGTCGCCGATCGCGGCGCTGGTCACCGAGATGCTCGAGGACGTCGGACTCAGCTGAACTCGGCCGGGCCTGCAATGGCCGGCAGGCCGTCAATGCTGACGGAGTTATTCTGCTGCCAGTACTGCTCGAGCTGTTCAGGTGTCTTGCGTGCCGACCACTGGTCCAATAGTTGCCGGTGCCCGGTGAACTCCATCAGCGGAACGGTGTAGCCGCAGGAATCGGTGACCCGATCCAGTTCGATATCGATGATCGAACGAATGGCGTGGTCGGTCTCTCGTCCGAAGTGCGCCCGCAACGTCGCAAAATCGGCGTCAGCGGGAAAGATCGGACGACCGTGGCCATGCAGTCGGACGATCTGGGGCGGCCCGGTGAAGGCACAGAACATGACAACGATGCGTCCGTTGTCGCGTAGATGCGCGGTCGTCTCCGCCCCGGACCCTGTGTAGTCCAGGTAGGCGACTCGAAGCGGGTCGATGATGTGGAACGTCCCGGCCAAACCCTTGGGGGACAGGTTGATGTGGCCGTCGCTACCGGCCGGAGCAGTTCCGACGAAGAACATCGGCTGATCGGCGATCCAGGCCGCCATCCGATCGTCGATCTGCTCGTGCACTTTCATCGATCAACCGGCGGGCCGAGTCATCGACAGCACATCGAGCACCTCGTCCAGCTTTTCCTCCGTGATGGCACCGGATTCGACATGACCGCGTTCGATGACGACCTGGCGAATCGTCTTGCGCTCGGCCAAAGCCTGCTTGGCGATCTTGGCGGCCTCGTCGTATCCGACGTAGTGGTTCAGCGGCGTCACGATCGATGGCGAGGATTCGGCGTACTCCTGGCACCGTTCGACGTTCGCTTCGATGCCCGAGATGCACCGGTCGGCAAACACCTTGCTGACGTTGGCGATGAGTCGAATCGATTCGAGCACGTTGCGGGCTATCACCGGCAGCATGACGTTGAGTTCGAAGTTGCCGGCGGCACCGGCGAAGGCCACCGCCGCGTCGTTGCCGATGACCTGAGCCACGACCTGGCAGACGGCCTCGCACAGGACGGGGTTGACCTTGCCCGGCATGATCGAACTACCAGGTTGTAGGTCAGGCAGGAAGATCTCGGTCAGACCGGTGCGGGGCCCTGAGCCCATCCAGCGGATGTCGTTGGAGATCTTGTTCAGGCTGACGCCGATCGTGCGCAAGGCCCCCGACAGCTCGACCAGCCCGTCGCGCGCGCCCTGAGCCTCGAAATGGTCGCGCGCCTCGGTCAGTGGCAGGCCGGTCTCGGCGGCCAGCAAGGCGATGATGTCACCGGCGAAGCCGGCCGGAGCGTTGATCCCGGTGCCGACAGCCGTGCCACCCAAAGGCAGCTCCGCAACCCGCGGCAAGGTTGCCTGCAGGCGCTCGACGCCGTAACGGACCTGGGCGGCGTAGCCGGCGAACTCTTGCCCCAGGGTGACCGGTGTGGCATCCATGAGGTGGGTACGTCCGGACTTGACGACCTCGGCGAACTCCTTGGCCTTGGTCTGCAGGCTGGAAGCCAGATACTGCAGGGCGGGGATCAGTTCGACGACCACGGCCTTCGTGGCCGCGACGTGGATGGCCGAGGGGAACTGATCATTGGACGACAGCGGGTCGTTGACGTCGTCGTTGGGATGCACACTGTCGCCCAGGCGTTCGGCGGCCAGCGAGGCCAGCACCTCGTTGGCGTTCATGTTGGACGAGGTGCCCGAACCGGTCTGGAAGACGTCGATCGGAAACTCATGGTCCCAATCGCCACGCGCGACCTCGTTCGCGGCCGCGGCGATCGCTTCGGCCTTGGCCGAGTCCAGCAGCCCGCGCTTGGCCCGCACCCGCGCCCCGGCGCCCTTTATGAGGGCTAGACCGGCGATCAGTTCCCGCTCGATCGGCATGCCGGAGATGGGGAAGTTTTCCACTGCGCGTTGAGTCTGGGCTCGCCATTTGGCGTCGGCGGGCACCTTGACCTCGCCCATCGAGTCCTTTTCGATGCGGAACTGCTGGTCAGACATGTGCGGTCGGGCTCCCTGTTCGGATCGTCGGATCTGGTGCTTGCTGAGTGGTTTAGCGTGACTGGCCGAAGGGGTCACCCGACGGCGGCTGGTAAGGCTGGCCCTGCGGCTGGAACGGCTGGCCTTGGAAGGGGTGGCCTTGGACGGGTTGGCCTTGGACGGGTTGGCCTTGGGCGGGTTGGGCGGGGGGCTGCGGTTGCTGCGCGGCCGGGCGTCCATAGCCGAGTTGAGTGGCGGTCTGCTTGGCGGCCTCGGTGACCGGGATCGCGACCACGGCGGTTCCGTAGGCGCAGATCTCGCTCCAGTTCGCGCCCAGTTCGGTGGTGTCGAAGCGCATCGCGATGATCGCGTTGCCGCCGCGCGCCTGAGCCTCGGTGAACAGCCGGGCCATGGCCTCGTTCCGGCTTTCGATGACGTTCTTGGTCATGCCCTGCAGTTCGCCACCAACCATCGACTTGAAGCTGGCGCCGATTTGCGAGCCGATGTTGCGCGAGCGCACCGTCACGCCGAACACTTCACCGCACACGCGTTGCACTTCCCAACCGGGAATATCATTCATGGTGACGCACAGCATGGTTGTCCTCTTTCGGATCCGAATCGGCGTGCTAGCTCAGCGATGGAAATACGCGGTCGAAGTTCACGGACGAGTAGGCCCGAAGCTTCGACAACTGGTGCAACGAGTTGACCTCACGAATTGTCCCTGACTTGGAGCGCATCACGATCGAGGACGTCCGCACGGCCCCGTGGTCGTAACGCACGCCGTCCACCAGCTCACCGTCGGTGATTCCGGTCGCGCAGAAGAAAACGTCTTCGCCCCGAACCAGGTCGTCGGTGTGCAGAACCCGATTCAGGTCGTGACCGGCGGCGATGGCCTTTTCGCGCTCCTGCGGGCTGGAGGGCCACAGGCGACCCTGGATGGAGCCGCCCATGCATTTGATCGCGGCCGCGGCGATGATGCCCTCAGGAGTGCCGCCGATACCGAGCAACAGGTCGGCGCCGGTTCCCGGGCGGGCCGCCATGATCGCGCCGGCGACATCACCGTCGGAGATGAATTTGATCCGGGCTCCGGCCTGGCGCACCGAGGCCACCAGGTCGGCGTGCCGGGGACGGTCCAGAATCACTACGGTGACGTCCTCGGGCTTGCCGCCTTTGGCCTTGGCGACCCGCTGGATGTTTACCCGGACCGGGGCCGCGATGTCGATGACGTTGGCCGCCTCAGGACCGGTGGCGATCTTTTCCATGTAAAACACTGCGGACGGGTCGAACATACTGCCGCGTTCGGCCACGGCG
>Ga0268266_10002754_pt1 | contig 18366 bp, 15 predicted proteins | sample KBSS13metaG_FD_190356 | JGI IMG/M metagenome (GOLD analysis project Ga0268266, IMG submission 190356) | Switchgrass rhizosphere microbial communities from Kellogg Biological Station, Michigan, USA - KBS S1-3 metaG (SPAdes) (version 2) | ecosystem: Host-associated > Plants > Roots > Rhizosphere...
TCCAGATCCCGATCCAGGCCGCGATCGGCGGCAAGGTGATCGCCCGCGAAACCGTCCGCGCGCTGCGCAAGGACGTCACCGCCAAATGCTACGGCGGCGACATCACGCGCAAACGAAAACTTCTGGAGAAGCAGAAGGAAGGCAAGAAGAAGATGCGGCAGTTCGGCAAGGTCGATATTCCGCAGGAAGCTTTTATCGCGGCGCTGAAGGTGGATAGCTGAGGGCGGCTGGCGGACGCCGTCATCGGCGATTGAAGGATGACCCGCCCCGACATCAAGACGCGGTTTGCATTTTTCGACGTAACATGTTACGTTTAGGAAATGGCCACGACCCCGAAAAAGGCAAAGCCCCGTACCCCGCAGCAACGCATGGCGTCGCGCCGCGAGCGGCTGCGTGCGCAGGGGCTGCGGCCTGTACAGCATTGGGTTCCGGATTTGCGCGATCCGAAGGTGCGGGCCGATTTGCGTCGGCAGGCAAAGCTGATGGCGCGGCATCCGGAGAACGATGCTATCGACGCATGGAATGAGGCGGCATACGACTGGAGCGCCTGGAAGTGAAGCGCGGCGATGTCGTGCTGGTGGTTGTTCCCAGCGAACTGGGACGACCACGGCCCGGCGTAATCGTGCAAGCCGACGAGTTCAATAGGGATCTATCTACTGTCTTTATCTGCCCGATTTCGTCGGATGTTCAGGAAAGACTGCCCCTGAGGCCTATCATCGAAGCTGAGCCATCCAACGGTCTTCGACTTCGTTCACAGATCATGACCGACAAGATGATCGCGCTGCGGCAAGACAGGGTTCGGCGAGTCATCGGCCATATCGATTCACAAACCTCCGAACAGCTTGATCGCGCGCTGCTCGTCGTGCTTGGTCTGGCGCGATAGCTGCTCAGATCTGGGGGCATCTGCCTCCTTGCCCTCTTCCCGCAGATCAGCCACCATCTCTCCCGCTCAAATCATAAATACAAAAAGAGCAGAGGAAACGCATGAGCAAACCGTCCGGGTCTTCCTACGGCTGGGTCGTCGTCGCCGTGGGCGCGCTGATGACCTGCGTCGCGTTCGGGTCGATGCTGTCGCTGGCGGTGTTCCTGCAGCCGATTTCGCAAGACATGGGCTGGTCGCGTAGCGGTGTGTCGGCGGCGGCGACGATCGACTTTCTCGCGATGGGACTGGCGGCATTTTTCTGGGGTGCGCTGTCCGACCGGTATGGTACCCGCATCGTCGTGCTGTCAGGCTCGCTGCTGCTCGGCGCCGGGCTGATCGGGGCGAGCCAGGCCACCAGCCTGTGGCAGTTCCAGTTTTTCTTCGGCGTACTGATCGGCGTTGCGGCGGGCAGTTTCTACGCGCCGATGGTGGCCGCCGCGAGCGCCTGGATCGAACACCAGCGCAGCCTTGCGGTTGCGCTGGTGTCGGCCGGCATGGGGGTATCGCCGCTCACGGTTGCCCCGTTCGCGAGCTGGCTGATCACGACCTATGACTGGCGCACGGCGATGCTGGTGATCGGCATTGTCGCATTGGCGTTGTTGATACCGGCCTCGTTTCTGGTGCGTCCGGCGCCGGAGGCTGCAAGCCCTGCGGCCGCAAATGGAACCAGTGTGCCCGACCGGCAGTGGACTGTCGCGCAGGCGCTCAAAACACCGCAATTCATCACGCTGGCGCTCGCCCATTTCGCCTGCTGCGCGGCGCATTCCGGGCCGATCTTCCACATGGTGAGCTATGCCATGATCTGCGGCATCGCGCCTTTGACCGCCGTTACCGTCTACAGCCTCGCGGGCTTCTCCGGGCTCGGCGGCCGGCTGCTGCTCGGCGTGCTGGCCGATCGCCTCGGCGCCAAGCACGTTCTGGTCGGGGGCCTGTTCGTGCAGGCGCTGGCGATCGCGACCTTTCTCGCAGTCGGCCAGCTCGGCGAATTCTACGCGCTGTCGGTCGTCTTCGGCCTCGCCTATGGCGGCGTGATGCCGCTCTACGCCGTGCTGGTGCGCGAATATTTCGGCGTCCGCATCATGGGCAGCATGTTCGGCGCGGTCTCCGCCTTCGCCAGCCTCGGCATGGCCTTGGGCCCGCTCGCCGGCGGATGGGTTTTCGACACCTTCCACGCCTACAACTGGCTCTATGTCGGCTCTTTTGCGATCGGCATCGCCGCCGTCGCCGTGGCATTGAGCTTCCCGTCGGCCCCGCGGCCATCGCAACCGTCGCTCGACCTGGGTCGGGCGACGGCGTGAGCGTTCCGCTGCCTTGATCGATGGCGGCGGATGGGTCACCATTGCGGCCAAGCACAAGAACAAGCCCAAGAAGAGAATGCGAGGAACGCATGAGTAAGCATCCCGGCCTCGACCTCGTCGAGCGTGCACGCGCGCTGGCGCCCCTGATTGCGCGCGAAGCCGACGAGATCGAGCGCACGCGGCGGCTGACGCCAGCGGTGACCCAGGCGCTGATCGAGAACGGGCTTTACCGCGCGCTGCTGCCGAAGAGTTTTGGCGGCACCGAGGCTCCGCTGGAAGCTTTCATGCAGATGCAGGAGGAGGTAGCAAAAGCCGACGCCTCGACCGCGTGGTGCCTTGGCCAGTGCAGCGTCTGCGCCATGACCGCGGCCTATCTCGACCCCGATGCCGCCAATGAAATCTTCAACGTCGCACCCGGCATTCTGGCCTGGGGCGCAATCAATCATGAAGTGCAGGCGGTTCCGGGCGGCTACAAAGCCAGCGCGCGCTGGGATTTTGCCTCCGGTTCGCGGCAGGCAAGCTGGCTCGGCGCCCATGTCCGCGTGGTCGAGGCCGATGGCACGCCGCGGCGCAAGCCGGATGGCTCGCCGGAGATCCGCACCATCCTGTTTCCGGTGACCAGCGCCACGATGTACGACGTCTGGGACGTGATCGGGCTACGCGGCACCGGCACCGATTCCTATTCGGTCGACAACCTCTTCATCCCGGAGAAATTTGCAGCACTTCGCGACGAACCGGAAGGCCGCCGCGAGAACGGGCCGCTGTACAAGCTCTCCACCAACATGGTGTTCAGCATGGGTTTTGCGGCAACATCGATAGGCGTCGCCCGCGCGACGCTCGATGCCGCGATTGACCTCGCGCGTGGAAAGACGCCGCAAGCGCAAAAGGCGATGCGAGAGAACAACGCCGTTCAGGGCGTCGTCGGCCGCATGGAGGCGCAGTGGCGTGCCACCCGCGCCTATCTCTATTCCACGGCAGCGGAAGTCTGGCGCGATCTCTTGCGCGACGGAACGATCACGGAAGCTCACCGCATCGCGCTGCGCATCGCCGCGACCTGGAGCATCCATCAATCGGCCGCCGTGGTCGACACGGCCTATCACATGGCCGGCGCCACGGCCGTGTTCAACGCAAACCGATTCGAACGCCGCTTTCGCGACATGCACGCCATCGCACAGCAGATCCAGGGACGCGACTCGCACTACGAGGATGTCGGCAAGGCGATCCTGTCGGGCAATCTCGATGCACCGCCGACGATGCGATGATCCGACTCCGTAGTTCTACGGACCGGCCGCCGCCCCGGTTGTTAAACAATTCATGAAATCTCTTACGGAGCCTCGTCGCCCCGTGGAGCTTCTGTATTTCACATGTTCAAGATTCGCTCGATCGCCGTTCGCCTGATCCTCGCCATCTCGCTGACAGTGGCTGTCGCCTGCGGCATCCTTGGAACCTTCTCGATCGCCCAGCAACGCGCCCTGACGCAGCTCGCGCTCGATCAGCAGCTCAAGCTGCAATATGACAGCGTGATCGCCGCCATTGACTATGAAGGCCGCGCCGCGCTGGCGGTCTCTTCCCTGATCGCAGGCATGCCGCCGGTCGCCGAGGCCGTTGCAAAGAATGATCGCGACGGATTGGGCAAGCTGCTTGGCGAGGCCCTGGAGTCGTTGAAAGCGCAGGGCATCCCGTTGATCTCGTTCTGGCGGGCGCCCGCGACCGCGATTTACCGTGTCCATGCGCCGAAGGTGTTCGACGACGATGCTTCGGCGCGGCGTACCACCGTGGTTGAGGCGATCAAGACCGGCAAGACCATCGTCGGCGTCGAGCCCGGCCGCGAGGCGCTCTCGATCTTCGGCATGACGCCGATCGTGCGAGACGGCAAGACGCTGGCCAATGTCGACGTCGGCGCCGCCTTCGGCAAGGAATTCGTCGATCGCGCCAAGAAGCGCTTCGGCATCGACCTTGCGGTCTATTCGTATGACGGCAAGGATTTCAAGAAGCTGTCCTCGACCTTCGGCGACGGCGTGGTCACCAGCGCCGAGGAGCTCAAGGGTGTGTTCGGCGGCCAACCCTTGCGCCGCGACGCCACGCTCGCAGGCCGGCCCGCCGCGCTCTATCTCGGGCAGATCAAGAATTACGCCGGTCAGCCGGTCGGCATTCTCGAAATCATCAAGGATACGACCGAGTACGAGGCGGCAGCGGCGAGTTCGCAGCGCAGCCTGATCCTCGGTACCGTCGCCATCCTGATCGGCGCGATCCTGCTGGCGTTGCTGCTCGGTCGCGGCCTGTCGCGCCCGCTGGCTGCCATCACGGCGGTCATGAACCGCCTTTCCGGCGGCGAAATCGACGTCACGATCCCCGGCAGCGAGCGCCGCGACGAACTCGGCACCATGGCGAGCGCGGTCGACGTGTTTCGCCGGAGCATGATCGAGGCGCGCAGCATGCGCGAGGCGCAGGAGGCCTCCAAGCATCAGACCGAACTCGAGAAGAAGGTCCTGCAGCGCCAGATGGCCGACCGCTTCGAGGCTGACGTCAAGAGCGTCGTCGCCGCGGTCGCGCAGGCAACAACCGGCATGCAGCGCGCGGCCGGCGAAATCACCACCAGCGTGGACGGCACCTCGCAGCGCGCCGCCGCCGCGGCTGCCGCCTCCGACGAGGCATCCGCCAGCGTCAACGCGGTTGCCGCTGCAACCGAAGAGCTGGCGTCCTCGGTGGCCGAGATCGGCCGTCAGGTCACCCATTCCAGCCAGGTCGCCGACAACGCCGTGGTCAAGGCCGGACAGACCACCGAAATGGTGAGCAGCCTGGCCTCGGCGGCCGAAAAGATCGGCGACGTGCTTCGCCTGATCGGAGCGATTGCAAGCCAGACCAATCTGCTGGCGCTGAACGCGACCATCGAGGCCGCGCGCGCCGGCGAGGCCGGTCGCGGATTTGCGGTCGTCGCCTCGGAGGTCAAGGAACTCGCCAATCAGACCGCGAAGGCCACGGAAGAAATCGCCGGACAGGTGGCTGCGATCCAGGCCGCGACCGGCGACTGCGTGAGCGCGATCGGCGGCATCAGCAACACCATCCGCGAAATCAGCGGCATCGCCACCACGATCGCCGCGGCCGTCGAAGAACAGGATTCGGCGACGCGGGAAATCGCCCGCAGCGTCCAGCAAGCAGCCGCCGGCACCAGCGAAGTCTCGCTCAACGTGACCGGCGCCAGCCAGTCCGCCGACCAGTCGCGCACGCTGGCCAACAACGTGGCAACCGCGTCCAGCCAGCTCGGCCAACAGGCCGATGCACTCTCCAAGAGCGTCGACACGTTCCTGGCGGGTCTGCGCGACGCCGCGTAGCCGTTCGAAACGGCCGGCGCCGAAGCGCTAGTCGCTCTCGCCCGTCGGTCCGTGCTATAGGCTGTGCGTACAGCTTGGTATGCACGGAACGACGGATGAAGAAGCCGACACCGAAGAAAGCCGCAAAGCGCGTCACAAAAACAACCGCTGATGGCGCGGGTCGCGCGATCGAAGCCGTCTTCGAGGCCTATCCCGCACCGGTGAAATCCAGATTGCTGGCGCTGCGCCGGCTGATCTTCGACACGGCGAAAACCACCACGGGCGTCGGAGCGCTGGAGGAAGCCCTCAAATGGGGGCAGCCGAGCTATCTCACGACCGAGAGCAAGAGCGGCAGCACGATCCGGATCGACCAATTGAAGACGGAAGCCGGCGGGTACGCGCTCTATTTCCACTGCCAGACCGATCTGGTCGAGACCTTTCGGGAGCGCTATCCGGAACTGCGCTATGGCGGCAACCGCAGCATTCTGCTCGACGCCCGCGAGAAACTGCCCGAGGCGGCGCTACGCCACTGCATCGCGCTGGCGTTGACGTATCATGCGCGGAAGCGGAAGGCGGCGAATAAGCGCCTGTAGCCCGGGCGAGCGAAGCGACCCCGGGGCGGTTTCCCGCATATCGCTACGCTCATGCGGGCTACTTGCTTCTGCACACGCAATTGATGGGTTTCGCTTCGCTCTACCCATCCTACGCGCTCATCCGATTCACGCCACCAGCGCCGCGCCTGCCGGCGAACTCCAGTTTCCTTGCGTCTTCAACAGGCCGACGATCTCCGAATTGGGCCGCGCGCGGCTGAACAGAAAACCCTGCCCCTCGTGGCAGCCCTCCTTGCGCAGACAGTTGACCTCGGCCTCGGTCTCGACGCCTTCCGCCGTGATGGTAACGCCCAGGCCCTTGCCGAGGCTGATGATCGAACGCACGATCGCCTGCGCGTCGGGGTTGGCGGCGAGGTCGCGCACAAAGGACTGGTCGATCTTGATCTTGTCGAACGGAAAGCTGCGCAGGTAGCTCAGGCTGGAATAGCCGGTGCCGAAATCGTCCATCGAGATGCGGACACCGAGCGCGCGCAGCGCATGCAGCGTCGCCAGCACCTCGCTGCTCTTTTCCAGCAGCAGCGTCTCCGTGATCTCGAGTTCCAGGCGCCTCGCCGGCAGGCCCGACTGCTTCAGCGTATCGATCACCAGCGACAGCAGATTGCCGACGCGGAACTGCAGCGGTGACAGATTGACCGCGACGTGGACGTCGTCGGGCCACTGCGCCGCATCCATGCAGGCCCGGCGCAGCATCAATCCGCCGACGGCGTTGATCAGTGCGGTCTCCTCCGCGACGGGAATGAATTCGGCCGGCGAGATCATGCCGCGCTCGGGATGCGGCCAGCGCACCAGCGCTTCGAAGCCGGTGATCCGCCCGCTCGAAAGATCGACCAGCGGCTGGTAATAGGGCCGTAGCATGTCGCCCTGGACGGCCTCGCGCAGTTCGATTTCGATCTTGCGGCGCGCCTGGGCGCGCGCGTCCATTCCGGCCTCGAAGAACGAGAACGTGCCGCGCGAATCATTCTTGGCGCGCGACAATGCGAGATCGGCGTTCTTCAAAAGCTTCTCGGATTCATCGCCGTCGCCGGGCGACATCGCAATACCGATGCTGGCGCCGATCACGACGGAATGCTCGTCCAGAAGGAAGGGATCGCCGATGGCGTCCAACAGGCGCCGCGCCAGGAACGCCGCATCCTCCGGCCGCGTCACCCCGCTCTGGACGATTGCGAATTCGTCGGAGTTGAGCCGGGCCAGCGCATCGTCGTCGCGCAGCATCGATCGCAATCGCTTGCCGACGCCGCGCAGGAGCTTGTCGCCGATGCCATGGCCGAGCGTATCGTTGACCGCCTTGAAATGATCGAGGCCGAGCACGAGCACCGCCACCTTCTCGGCGCTGCGGCGTGTGCGCAGCAGGATGTCGTCCATCTGCTGACGCAGCAAATTGCGGTTCGGCAACCCGGTCAGGCCGTCATGCTGGGCCATGAAAGTCAACCGCGCTTCGGCGCGCTTGCGTTCGGTGGTGTCCATCAGCGCGAGCAGCACCGCAGGCCGGTCACCGTAGACGAGCTGGCGCGAATAGATCGCGAGGTCGATCAGCCCGCCGTCGGCGCGGACATGCTTCCAGGTGCGCGCCGCGCGGTCGTCGCCGGTCCACGGCAGTTCGGCGTCGAAGGCCTGCAGACTGCGGATCGTCAGCTTCTCGAATTCGCCGCGGCTGTAGCCATAGTGCTCGATCGCAGCATCGTTGACGGCAAGAATACGCTCGTCACCGAGCGCGCAGACGATCATCGGAACCGGATTGCTGTCGAACAGCAGCCGGAACGAGGCCTCCCGCTGCTTCAACTCGGTAATATCAACGCGCAGGCCGATAATGCCGCCATCCTCGGTCAGACGTTCATCGATCAGGATGACGCGGCCGTCGGCCAGTTTCTGCTCATGCCGCTCGCCGGGCTGGAACAGCTTTTTGAGCCGGGCTGCGATCCATTCTTCCTCGCGGCCGACGGCTTCCGGATAATCGCCGCGCGCGACGCCGACGCGAATCGTGTCCTCCAGCCGTACCCCCGGCCTGAACAGGTCCGAAGTGCGGCTGTACATCTCGGAATATTTCTTGTTCCAGAGAATATAGCGGCCTTCGGCATCGAGAAACACGACGCCCTGCGGCAGGATGTCGATCGCCTCCCTCAAGCGCTCATGCGATTTGCGCGCCTCCGCAAGCGCTGCGTCGATTTCGGCGTGCTTGCGCACGATTTCGCCGGCGGCAGTGGGCTGGCTCCGCCCGTGTTTGGCGGGAGGCTTCGGCGCGGCTTTTACCGGCCGGCCGCGAAAACGGATAATCGTCGCATGCTTGGGTTTCCCTGCTGTTTTTCGCTTTTTCGTCGACATCGCTACGCTTACCCCGCGCATTACCGCGAGCGACGTTGTGAGATAAGCATCTGAAAAAATGGTATCTCTTGCCGCCTAAAGGCTCACGCGCACCTCACAGTCACGACCTGTCGGAAGGGCATGCGCACGCTCCGCGTGTATCGCTTTTGACGTAAATCGCAAATTAACGGGGCAAAATCGCCACACCGGTATGGCCGCGAGGCGACGCGCGTACTGGATGCACAAGGAATGCGCGAAACGCCGGACGTGCGCACGAGACTGCGTCAACGATCGACAGGGTTATCGCGCGGTTAACGGCGGTAGCGACATAACGTCCGTTCAACTCAAGGCAGCCGCCACCGCTTGCGCTTCCGGCACGACGTCGTGATCGTAAAGCCGCCTGCGGAACGCCGCATGCGCTGTGATCTCGGCATCGCGCACGCCGAGATCGGCATAGGAAGAATCGTAGCGCATGCCATTCTCGCGCGCGCCACGCTGAACCGCAGCCACCCGCTCGCGTCGCAATTGTTCATACGCAAGCAACGCCGCCGGTACGGCCGCGTGTGACGCCCGCGCCAGAATTGTCGCCAGCGCCATGCCGTCCTCGATCGACTGGTTGGCGCCTTGCCCGAGATGCGGCAGCATCGGGTGCGCGGCATCGCCGAGCAGCGTGAGGCGGCCGCGGGTCCAGGCTGGCAGCGGCTCGCGGTCGTACAGCGCCCAGCGAAATGTCTTTTCAACTTGGCTCAGCAGAGTCCCGATGCGCGAATCCCAACCCCAAAACTCGCGGCGCAGCACGTCGGGATCTCCGGGCGCCGACCATGATTCCTTCATTTCCGCATCGGCCGGCACGAAGCCGACATAGTTGATCAGTTCGCCCGATCGCACCGGAAAGCTGAGGAAATGCTTTCCCTTGCCGAGCCACATCTGCCAGCGATCGGTCGGCCAGTGCGGAATGCGCTCACGCGGCAACACGCCGCGATAGGCAACGGAGCCGTGGAAGACCGGCCGGGACGGCGGCGCCGCATAAGGCCGGAGTTCGGAATGGATACCATCGGCTGCGACGACGACGTCGCCTTCGGCCACCGCACCGTTGGCGAATGATACGCGCGCGGCCTCGCTCGTCTGTTCAAAGCCCGTGCCGCGATGTCCGGTGTGCACCACGCCTGACGGCAATGCGCTCGCCAGCATCTCGACGAGGTCGGCGCGGTGCATGCCGAAGGTGGCGTTCCAGCCCGCCGAGTCCGTCACCTGGACCGGGGCAATCGGCGCGCCGTCATGGCGAAAATAGTGAGAACCGTGACCGACCCTGGCGCCCCAACGTTCCACCTGATGTCCAAGGCCTACCCGCTGCAATTGCCGCACGCTGTTCGGCGTCAGGAATACCCCTGCGCCGACTTCGCCGAGCGCGGGGGCCTGCTCATAGACGGAAACATCGAAGCCGTGGGCGATCAGTGCGTTCGCGGCGAACAGCCCGCCAATTCCGCCTCCAATGATCACGACAGTGCGTTGCGTCATCGTCCCACGCAAAAAATGCTTCGAAAGCCCGCGCGCCCAAGCTATCCTTCCTTGCTGCAAACACCAAGCGCCGACAGCTCGGACTGCGCGGCGTAAAAGCGGCAGCGGGAGGAGATTGGATGCCCGGCTCCACGCCAGATCTTCCCGTTCGCCGCAAGCTGGCGGTCCTGACGCTGCTTCTGGCTCTCCTCGCGCATGGTCACACGCCGGCGCGCGCCGGTGAATACCCGGACCGTCCCGTCAAAATCGTCGTTCCGTTTCCGGCCGGAGGAACGGCTGACGCAATTCCGCGGATTGTCGCCGACTGGCTGTCGCGCAAATGGAGCCAGCCGGTGGTCATCGAGAACCGCACGGGTGCTGCCGGCAACATCGGCGCCGAACAGGTCTACCATTCGGCGCCCGACGGCTACACGCTGCTCTCGTCACCACCGCCGCCGCTCGTGATCAATCACAATCTGTACCCGAGATTGGGCTACGATCCGACGAAGTTCGAGCCTGTCATCGTCATGGCCCAGGTGCCGAATGCGCTGATGGTCAACCCCGACCACATCAAGGCATCGAGCGTGCCCGAGTTGATCGCGTTTCTGAAAGGTAATGGCGACCGGACCATCTGCGCCACGCAAGGCAACGGCACGACCTCGCATCTGACCTCGGAGCTGTTTCAACTGATGGCGAAGGTGAAGCTGCGGCACATTCCCTATCGCGGCTCGGCGCCTGCGCTGCTGGGGCTCGTCGCCGGTGACGTCGACGTCATGTTCGACAATCTCGGCGTCTCGCTGGAGCTGGTTCAGGCTGGCAAGCTGAAACTGCTCGCGGTGGCCTCGTCCGCGCGTCTGCCGTCACTGCCCAACGTACCGACGATGGCCGAAACGCTTCCCGGCTTTGAAGCGGTCGCCTGGTACGGCATCGTGGCGCCGCCCAAAACGCCGAAAAGCATCATCGATAAAATCAATGCCGACGTGAACGAGGCGTTGCGCCAGCCCGCGTTGCAGGAACAACTCAAGAAGCTGTCGGCCGTCACTTTTGGCGGACCGGTCGACAAGACGTCGAAATACATGCGCGAGGAAGTCGACCGGTGGGCCGCGGTGATCAGGTCGGCCAATATCGAACTGCCGTAGGCCGCGGCCGCCAGCCTTGCGCCCCGCGCAGACTTCATCATTGCGCCCTGCTATAAATGGCATTACTTGCGTTTGCCGCGCTTGTGATCCGCTGCCGGTTTCATGCTACGTTTCGCATGAATAGAGTGATCCGATGAACCCTCGCCTGATTCTGATCCCGCTCATCACCGTAATGGCCGCCGTCAGCGCGGCAAGCGCGTGGGCGCAGGACAAGGGCACGGTCCACCCAAAGCCGCTGCCGCCGCTCGCCAACCCCAACGATCCCAAAGTCGCCGCCAAGGAACTGTTCGGCCGCAAGGTGCTGCCGGCGGCGATGCCGACACGCGTGTATGGGTTCTATGCCCATGGCTGCATTGCGGGCGCGGAAGGACTGCCGATCAACGGCGACAATTGGCAGGTGATGCGGCTATCGCGCAATCGTTACTGGGGACATCCCGATCTGGTCGCGCTGGTCAAGCGGCTCGCTGCCAAGGCGCGCAAGGACGCAGGCTGGCCGGGCATCCTGGTCGGCGACATGTCGCAACCGCGTGGCGGGCCGATGTTTACCGGGCACGCCAGCCATCAGGTCGGGCTCGACGCCGACATCTGGCTGACACCGATGCCGACCCGACAATTGTCGCGTAACGAGCGCGAGGAGATGTCGGCTGTCATGATGGTTCGCGCCGATAAGCTCGATATAGAACCAAGCGCCTGGACGCCGACGCATCTCGCGGTGATCCGCGCCGCCGCGCAGGAGCCCAGCGTGCAGCGCATCTTCGTCAATGCCGCGATCAAGAAGGCGCTGTGCCGCGAGGCCAAGGGCGATCGATACTGGCTGCACAAGGTGCGGCCGATGTACGGCCACGACTATCACTTCCACATCCGCATCAAATGCCCGCCCGGCGCCGGCGAATGCGACAGCCAGCCCGATCCGAACGAGGGCGAAGGCTGCAGCGCCGGCGATCTCGCCTACTGGTTCAGCGATTCGGTGCTGCATCCCAAGCCGCCCGCTGTGCCGCCGAAGCCCAAACCGCCGATGACGATGGCGGCGCTGCCGCCGGCCTGCAAGGCCGTTTTGCACGCGCCGGATGCGAAGCCTTGACCGTGCAAAATCAACTCCGCAGGAGAATGACGATGAAAATCTGGCCCCTGATCGCATCCATCGCGTTCGTCACCAGCGGGCATGCACAAACCCCTTATGCCGGGATGCAGACGCGCCCGATCAAGGCGCTTTCCGAGCAGCAGATTGCCGATCTCGGCGCCGGCCGCGGCATGGGTCTGGCGCTAGCGGCCGAAATGAACGGTTATCCGGGGCCGTCGCACGTTCTCGAGCTCGCCGACAAGCTCGAACTTTCCACCGAGCAACGTGCCAGCATGCAGCGCCTGTTCGATTCCATGAAGGCCGAAGCGATGCCGCTGGGCGCGAAGCTGATCGAGCAGGAGGCCGAGCTCGACAAGCAGTTTGCAAGCCGCACGGTCACGCCGGAAAGTCTGAAAGCATCCACCGCGGCCGTTGCCGCGACGCAGGGAGTGCTGCGCGAGACCCACCTCAAATATCATTTGTCGACCGGAAGCATCCTGACCCCGTCGCAGACGACAAAATATGCGGAATTGCGCGGTTACGGCGGCGGCGGACACAAGCGACAGCACCACCATTGACGCCCCGGCGGCACCTTAAGCGGTGCAGCCGCCTTTACCTCTTGCCCCATCCTGACTATTGTCAGGGCTGGCGACATCCTGATCGACCGCAAGTCCTCCAGGGAATACCGGAACGGCGCTTCCGACGGTTGCCTTAACCAACCAACGCCTGTCTTGCGCGCGGCAATCGCGGCTCGCAATCACGCATGGAGCGCCCGATGAATCGTTTTGCCGGCCTTTTCCTGGCCTTCGCCATATCGCTATCAGCCATCCCCACACCCGCCGCCGCGCAAGACAAGTCCCTGACCATCTTTGCCGCCGCCTCGATGAAAAACGCGCTCGATGAGATCGACACCGCTTACACCGCGAGAACCGGCGTCAAGATCACGGTGAGTTATGCGGCCAGTTCCGCACTGGCAAAGCAGATCGAACAGGGCGCGCCGGCCGACGTGTTCATCTCCGCCGACACCGACTGGATGGATTACGCGATCGGAAAAAAGACGATCAACGAGCCGACCCGGGTCAATCTGCTCGGCAACAGCATCGTGCTGATCGCGCCGAAAGATTCCAAAGTAGACAATGTGAACATCGGCGCCGGCTTCGACCTCGCCAAGCTCGCCGGCGACGGCAAGATCGCGACCGGCGACGTCAAATCGGTGCCGGTCGGCAAATACGCCAAGGCGGCACTCGAGAAGCTTGGTTCATGGCAGGCCGCCGAGCCGAAATTCGCGATGGCCGAGAGCGTGCGCGCCGCGCTGACGCTGGTGGCACGCGGCGAAGCGGCGCTCGGCATCGTCTATTCGACCGACGCAAAGGTTGAACCCGGCGTCAAGATCGTCGGCACCTTCCCGGCCGATTCCCATCCGGCGATCGTCTATCCCGTCGCGGCGACGACCACGGCAAAGCCGGAGACGGCGGACTATCTCGCCTTCCTGCGCTCAACCGCTGCGAAGACCATCCTCGAGAAATACGGCTTCAAGTTTCTCGTCAGCCCCTCCACCTGATGTTCGATATCTCGCCCGCCGAATGGACAGCCATTCTGCTCTCGCTGCGGGTGGCCGTCGTTGCGACGCTGGTGGCGACGCCGTTCGGCATCGCGCTGGCGTGGCTTTTGGCGCGGCGTGAATTCTGGGGCAAGTCCATCCTCGATGCGGCAGTCCATCTGCCGCTGGTGCTGCCGCCGGTCGTCACCGGCTATCTGCTGCTGTTGACCTTCGGCCGCCGCGGCCTGGTCGGCGCGTGGCTTGCCGACCATCTCGGCATCGTGTTCGCGTTTCGCTGGACCGGCGCGGCGCTGGCCTGCGGCATCATGTCGTTCCCGCTCCTGGTGCGGCCGATCCGGCTGTCGATCGAGGCGATCGACCGCCGGCTGGAGCAGGCGTCGAGCACGCTCGGCGCCGCGCCGTGGCAGGTGTTCGCGACGGTGACCTTGCCGCTGGCACTGCCGGGCGTGCTGGCCGGCATGGTGCTCGGCTTCGCCAAGGCGATCGGCGAGTTCGGCGCCACCATCACCTTTGTCTCCAACATTCCCGGCGAGACCCAGACGATTTCCTCCGCGATCTATTCGCTGATCCAGACCCCCGACGGCGATACGGCGGCCGGGCGGCTGGTGCTGATCTCCATCGTGATCGCGATGGGCGCGCTGATCGCATCCGAATGGTTCGCGCGCCGCGCCACCAAGCGCTTGCACGGGAACTGACCATGCTGCGCGTCGACGTCACCAAACAGCTCGGCGAATTCTTGCTGGAAGCCGCGTTCGAAAGCCAGGGCCGCGTCACCGGCCTGTTCGGCGCGTCCGGCGCCGGCAAGACCTCGCTGATCAACATGATCGCAGGACTGCTGCGGCCGGATCGCGGCGTCATCGCGCTCGACGATGAGACGCTGGATGACACGGCTGCAGGTGTTCATGTCCCGCCGCATCGCCGGCGGATCGGATACGTGTTTCAGGATGCACGGTTGTTTCCGCATCTCGATGTGCGGCAGAATCTCGACTATGGCCGGCGCATGAACCGCCTTGCCGCAGATCCAGCGCAGCACGCGCGCGTCACCGACCTGCTCGACATCGGCCACCTGCTGGACCGTCGCCCGGGAAAACTCTCCGGCGGCGAGCGCCAACGTGTCGCGCTCGGTCGCGCGCTGTTGTCAAAACCGCGCCTGCTGCTGCTGGACGAGCCGCTGGGCTCGCTCGATGAGGGCCGCAAGGAGGAAATCCTGCCCTATCTGGTGCGACTGCGCGACGAGGGCATTCCGATGGTCTATGTCAGCCACGACGCCGCCGAACTGCGCCAGCTCGCGACGCAGATCGTGATGCTGAAACAGGGACGCGTGACCGCGCTCGGCGGCGTCAAGGTGTTGACGTAGAGCGTCTACGATTGACGGCGTCGTTGCGCGCGCAGCGAAGCAATCCATAGCGGCGTGCGGAAGTATGGATTGCTTCAAGGCGCAGCGTCGCCACTAGCGCTTTCACAACGATGTCTGTTTATGGCGGCTTATAGCGGCACCCAAAGCAAACATCGCCCAGGCTCGGGTCGATGTCAGTGTTTGACCCAAGGTCGGACGCATAGGATTTGTCCATAATCGACAGCCGACAAACAATTTCGGCGTGTTGATCTAAATCAAGACAGACATTCTGCTTGCGTTATTTGTTTGACTGCTTCGCCCACAACGGGATGCTCACTCTTAACCATGGAGGCTCATCCATGCCCACCTATATTTCCCTAATCAACTTCACTCAGAAGGGTGCCGAGTCGATCAAGGACGGGCCCAAGCGGCTCGAAGCGGCAAAGCAACGCTTCCGCGATGCGGGTGCCGAGTTAAAGGCCTTTTACCTCGTAACGGGCCAATATGATGCCGTGTCCATTGTTGAAGCACCGAACGACGAAGTGGTCGCAAAGCTCGCCCTGGGGACCGCGGCCCTCGGATTTGTACGGTCGCAGACTTGTCGGGCGTTCGCAGAGAACGACTACAAGACGATAGTTTCGTCTTTGTAAGAACGTAGGGCGGGTTAGCGCTAGCGTAACCAGCCGTTACGCAGAAAGATGGTGGGTTACGCTTCGCTAACCCACCCTGCGAAACTGGCGCAGCGCTCACTCCTGCGCCAGCTCGCGGCGCAGATCGTGATGTTGAAACAGGGACGCGCCACCGCGCTCGGCGGCGTCAAGGTGTTGACGTAGGTGACGAAGGTTCTTCGTAGAATGGGTAGAGCGAAGCGAAACCCATCAATCTCAATCGCCGAAACATGATCGCTTCGCTCCACCAATCCTACAAGATTTACTCCGGAACGACGCGCACGGCGCCGCGGGCGGCGCTCGTCGTCAGCGCGGCATAGGCCTTCAGCGCCATCGTCACCTTGCGGCTGCGCTTCTTGGCGGGCTTCCAGGCGTCCGCACCGCGGGCCAGCATGGCTTCGCGGCGCTTCGCCAGCGTGGCGTCGTCGACCGCGAGGCTGATCGAGCGCGAGGGGATGTCGATCTTGATAAGGTCGCCCTCTTCCACCAGGCCGATCAGCCCGCCCTCGGCGGCTTCCGGCGAGAGATGCCCGATCGACAGGCCCGACGAGCCGCCGGAGAAGCGGCCATCGGTGACCAGCGCACAGACTTTGCCGAGGCCCTTCGATTTCAGGTAGCTGGTCGGATAGAGCATCTCCTGCATGCCAGGGCCGCCGCGCGGACCTTCATAGCGGACCACGACGACATCGCCGGGCTTGATCTTGTTGCCCAAAATGCCTTCGACGGCGGCGTCCTGGCTTTCGAACACCCGTGCCGGCCCCTCGAACTTCAAAATGCTCTCATCGACGCCGGCGGTCTTCACGATGCAGCCCTCGAGCGCGATGTTGCCCGACAGCACGGCTAGGCCGCCGTCCTTCGAATAGGCATGCTCGGCATCGCGAACGCAGCCCATGGCGCGATCCGTGTCGAGCTCCTCGAACCGGCGCTCCTGGCTGAAGGCTGTCTGCGTGGGCACATTGCCCGGCGCGGCCATGAAAAATTTGCGGACGCTCTCGCTTTTGGTCTGCTTGATGTCCCAGCGGCTGAGCGCGTCCTCCAGCGACTTGCTGTGAACCATCGGCAGGCCGCGATTGAGCAGGCCGGCGCGATCGAGTTCGCCGAGGATGGCCATCACGCCGCCGGCGCGATGCACGTCTTCCAGATGCACGTCCGCCACCGACGGCGCCACCTTGCAGAGCACCGGCACCCGCCGCGACAGGCGGTCGATATCCTGCATCGTGAACGGCACCTGCCCTTCATAGGCGGCAGCCAGCAGATGCAGCACGGTGTTGGTCGATCCGCCCATGGCGATGTCGAGCGTCATCGCGTTCTCGAACGCCTTGAAGTTCGCGATTTTACGCGGCAGCGCGGTTTCATCGTCCTGCTCGTAGTAACGCCGCGCCAGATCGACGATCAGATGCCCGGCTTCGACGAACAGGCCCTTGCGGTCGGCGTGCGTGGCCAGCACCGAGCCGTTGCCCGGCAGCGCCAGCCCCAGCGCCTCGGTGAGGCAGTTCATCGAATTGGCCGTGAACATCCCCGAGCACGAGCCGCAGGTCGGGCACGCCGAGCGCTCGATCACTTCGACCTCGGCGTCGCTGACATTGCTGTCGGCAGCGGCGACCATGGCGTCGATCAGGTCAACGGCGCGGAGCTTGCCCTTGATGTTGACCTTGCCGGATTCCATCGGCCCGCCCGAGACGAACACGGTCGGGATGTTGATCCGCAGCGCCGCCATCAGCATGCCGGGCGTGATCTTGTCGCAGTTGGAAATGCAGACCATGGCGTCGGCGCAATGCGCGTTGACCATGTACTCGACACTGTCGGCGATGATCTCGCGCGACGGCAGGCTGTAGAGCATGCCGTCATGGCCCATCGCGATGCCATCGTCGACCGCGATGGTGTTGAATTCCTTGGCGACGCCGCCGGCCTTCTCGATCTCGCGCGCGACGAGCTGGCCGAGATCCTTCAAATGCACGTGGCCGGGCACGAACTGGGTGAACGAATTGACCACCGCGATGATCGGCTTGCCAAAATCCTCGTTCTTCATGCCGGTGGCGCGCCAGAGGCCGCGGGCGCCCGCCATGTTGCGGCCGTGGGTCGTGGTTCGGGAGCGGTAGGCGGGCATGATCTGTCCTTCTGGGAAGCGGGAAAGGCGTCTTTTAGACGGTGAACCGGATCGATTAAAGCGGCTTGGCGCAGGGTCGCCATGCGCTGGCCCACCCAAAACGGGACAGGCCAGGGACGTCCCTGCCCTGGCTACCGCTAGACCACCTCGCGCGCGCGCAGTTCCGCGATCGCCTTCGCGTCATAGCCGAGCGAGGCCAGCACCTCGTCGGTGTGGGCGCTGAGTGCGGGCGCCATGCGGTCGAGCCGGCCGCCGCCATGGGCGAGCTGGAATCCGCTGCCGGCAAAGCGCAGGCGTCCATAGGGCGTGTCGATCTCCTGAATGGCGCCGCGCGCTGATATCTGCGGATGATCGATCACTTCCTCGACCTTCCAGATGCTGGCGCAGGGCGCACCCGCGGCGTCCAGGATCTTTTCCCACTCGCGCGGGTCTTTCTTCGACAGCGCCTCCTCGATGAGGGCCCGCAAGGCCGGCTCGTTTTCCTGGCGGGCGAACCAGTCGACGAAGCGCGGGTCTTCCAGGGCATCGGCGCGGCCGAGCGCGGTCATCAGCGCGATG
>Ga0268266_10002755_pt1 | contig 18366 bp, 16 predicted proteins | sample KBSS13metaG_FD_190356 | JGI IMG/M metagenome (GOLD analysis project Ga0268266, IMG submission 190356) | Switchgrass rhizosphere microbial communities from Kellogg Biological Station, Michigan, USA - KBS S1-3 metaG (SPAdes) (version 2) | ecosystem: Host-associated > Plants > Roots > Rhizosphere...
TGGTTTCCCGCCGCGACGCGCGCGCGCATCCTCGCCATCTTCTGCATGGGCATTCCCGCCGCCAATATCATCGGTGCGCCTCTTTCCGGCTGGCTCCTGGGCATGGCCGGCCATGGCTTCAAAGGGTGGCAATGGATGTACCTGGTGGAGGGCATCCCCACCGTGGCGCTGGGCTTTGCCGCGCTTTGGTGCCTGCCGGACAATCCGCGCAAGGCGCGCTTCCTGACCGAGCGCGAGAAGGACGTCGTGATGGCGCGGCTGGCGACGGAAGACCGGCCGCAGATTCATGGCTTTGCCGACATGATGAAGGACTGGCGGGTCTGGGCGCTGATCATCCCCGACTTCGCCATCGTCTTCGGCATCTATGCGTTGAGCTTCTGGATGCCTCAGATGGTCAAGGCCATGGGCTATTCCATCATGGAGACCAGCCTGGTCGTGATGATCCCTTATACCGCTTCAGTCGCCATCTTGTGGGGCATCGGCGTCTCCTCCGATCGCACCGGCAAGCGGGCGCTGCATTTCGTGATTTCCTCGCTGGTCTGCGCCGCCGGTTTTCTGGTGGCGGCGCTGGCCGGTGGCCACAACTGGGTCGTTATCGCCGGTTTCTGTCTCGCTGCGGGCGGGGCCTATTCGGGGCTCGCGACCTTCTGGTCTGTGCCGCCGCTTTTCCTGGGTGGTACGGCGGCGGCGGGCGCCTTCGCGCTGATCAATTCGGTGGGGAATCTTTCCGGCTTTGTCGGGCCGGGCCTGACGGGGTGGCTGCTGCAGACGACGGGCAGCTATACGAGCGGCATGTGGATGTGCACCGGCGTGGCGCTGGTGGCGGCTGTTTCCATGGCGGTACTGGCCGGACATTGCCGCACACCGCCCGAATGACCGCCGATCCGTCCGACAGGATATCCGACAAAATCTTGGCGCGTGCCGCCTGGCGCCTGATCCCCTTCATGTCGCTGATGTATGTCGTCAGCTTTCTGGACCGGGTGAATATTTCCTTTGCCGCGCTGACCATGAATCAGGACCTGGGCTTTTCGCCTGAGGCTTACGGGATCGCCGCGGGTATCTTTTTCTGGGGCTATTTCTTCTTCGAGGTGCCTTCCAACCTGATGTTGCAGAAGGTTGGTGCGCGGCTCTGGATGTGCCGCATCTGCGTCACTTGGGGCGTGCTGTCCGCGGCTCAGGCCTTTGTGAAAGACCCGATCAGCTTCTCCATTGTGCGTTTTCTGTTGGGCGCCGCCGAGGCCGGGCTTTATCCCGGCATGGTGCTCTACATGACCTACTGGTTTCCGTCCTCGACGCGGGCTCGCTTCATCGCGCTGTTCCTGGGCGGCGTGCCGCTGTCGAACGTGATCGGCGCGCCCATATCCGGCTGGCTGCTGGGCTTTTCGGGTCATGGTTTGGCTGGCTGGCAATGGATGCTGATCCTGGAAGGCATTCCTTCGCTGTTGTGCGGCATCGCCACGCTGTGGATTTTGCCGGATGGCCCTGACAGAGCCGCCTGGCTCAGCGCGGATGAAAAGCAAATCATTGCCGCGCGGCTCGCCGCCGACCGGGTCAACGATGTGAAGCTGGGCGCCTTGCACAGCTTCAAAGACACGCTGCTGGACCCACGCATCTGGCTGCTGATGATCCCCGATTTTTCCATCGTCATCGCGCTTTATGGCCTGAACCTGTGGCAGCCGCAGATGGTCAAGGCGATGGGCTATTCCAATCTCCAGACCGGCTTCATCGTGGCGCTGCCTTATCTTCTAGCGATGGGCGCCATGGTGGCGCTGGGCGCCTCCAGCGACCGCAGCGGCGAACGCGCCGGCCATGTCGCCTTTGGCGCTTTTGCCGGCGTGGCCGGGATGCTGGGCGCGGTGTGGTTTTCCTCCCACGCCTTGATCATCCTGTCGCTCTGCATTGCCTGCTCAGGCATCTATGCTGCGCTGGCGGTGTTCTGGACATTGCCAGCTTCCATGCTGCGCGGCACCGCGGCAGCGGGAGGACTGGCGTTGCTCAACAGCTTTTCCAATTTGGGTGGCTTCTTCGGGCCCTATCTGATGGGCTGGGCCAAGCAGCAGACCGGCAACTTCACCCTGGGCATGACCTTGCTGTCGGGCATGCTGGTGCTGGCCGGCGTCTCTGTCCTCTGGATCGGACGAACGTTTTTCTCCAAAATCACGGCATGAAAATCCGCAGCGCCACCTTGGGCGATGAAGCAGCCGTGACGGCGCTGTGGATGGAGTGCGGCCTGACCGTGCCCTACAATGACCCGTCCGCCGATTTCCGGTTTGCGCTGGGGAAGTTCAATTCCGATATTCTGGTGACAGAGGATATCTGCGGCGCGGTGATGGTGGGCCATGACGGTCATCGTGGCTGGCTTTATTATCTTGCGGTCGCACCGGCCCGGCAGCGCCAGGGCGTGGGCCGAACGTTGGTGCAGGCCGCCGAACAATGGCTGGCCGCGCGCGGTGTTCCCAAGGTGCACCTCATGGTGCGCGAAACGAACGCGGCGGTCGCTGCGTTCTACCAGCGGCTGGGTTTTGATCTCATGCCACGGATCAATATGCAGAAATGGCTTAAACCTTGAGCCTTGACTTGGGATGGTCCTCTTGATCTGTCTCCCGCCGCAATGACCAGAGCTTTTCTTTTCCCCGGCCAGGGCAGCCAGAAGGTCGGCATGGGCAAGGACCTTGCCGATGCCTTCGGGCCCGCGCGCGAAATTTTCCAGGAAGTGGATGACGCGCTCTCCCAGAAGCTGTCGAAGCTGATGTGGGAAGGGCCCGACGCCGACCTGACGCTTACCGAGAATGCCCAGCCCGCGATCATGGCCCATTCCATGGCCGTGCTGCGCATTCTGGAAAAAGAGATGGGCCTCGATGTCGCCAAACACGCCTATCTGGTCGCCGGACATAGCCTGGGCGAATATTCCGCCCTCTGCGCGGCGGGCGCCTTCACCCTGGCCGACACGGCGCGGCTTTTGAAGACGCGCGGCCAGGCCATGCAGTCGGCGGTGCCGGTGGGCGAGGGCGGCATGACCGCGCTGATCGGCGCCGACATCGAACAGGCCGAAAGCGTGGCGCAGGAAGCATCCGCCGCGGGTGGCGTGTGCGTCGTTGCCAACGACAATGCGCCGGGCCAGGTGGTGATATCGGGTACCATGGACGCGCTGGCCCGTGCCGGCGAGATCGCCAAGGCCAAAGGCATCAAGCGCGCCATGCCGCTGGCGGTTTCGGCGCCTTTCCATTCGCCTTTGATGCAGCCGGCCGCGGACCGCATGGCCGAAGAACTGGCCAAGGTCATCATCCGTCCTTTGTCGGTGCCGGTGCTGGCCAATGTCACAGCCAAGGAGGCGGCCAATCCCGATCATGTGCGCCAGCTCTTGATCGAACAGGTCACGTCACGCGTGCGCTGGCGCGAAAGCATCGCCGCCTTGCGTGGCCTGACCGTGGACACGACGGTGGAATTCGGCGGCAACAAGGTGTTGAGCGGCATGGTCAAGCGCATCGACAAAGATCTCGCCAGCGTTACCCTCGACACGCCCGCCGATCTGGAAGCTTTTGGGAAGGTGCTCTGATGTTCGATCTCACAGGCAAGGTTGCACTGGTCACGGGCGCGTCCGGCGGCATCGGCGGCGCCATCGCGCGCGCGCTGCATGCGCAAGGCGCGACGGTCGTGCTGTCCGGCACGCGCGCCGATGCGCTGGAAGCGGTGAAAGCAGAACTCGGTAGTCGCGCGTTTATCGCGCCGGCCAATCTGTCCGACAGCGCCAGTGTCGAAGCCTTGCCCAAGGCAGCGGAGGAAGCGGCAGGCGCTGGCATCGACATCCTGGTCAACAATGCCGGCATAACAAAAGACAATCTCTTCATGCGCATGAAGGACGAGGAGTGGGACCAGGTTCTGGCCGTCAATCTCACCGCGGCCTTCCGCCTGTCGCGGGCCGTGCTGCGCGGCATGATGAAAAAGCGCTGGGGCCGCATCATCCAGATCAGCTCGGTGGTCGGCGCAACCGGCAACCCCGGCCAGGGCAACTATGCCGCCGCCAAGGCGGGCCTGGTGGGCATGACCAAGAGCCTGGCCGCCGAGGTCGCCTCCCGCAATATCACCGTCAACGCGGTGGCGCCCGGCTTCATCCAGACCAGCATGACCGAGGTCCTTTCCGACCAGCAGAAGGAAATGATTTCAGGCCGGATTCCGGCCGGACGGATGGGAATGCCGGCGGAAATCGCGGCTGCTGTGGTCTATCTGGCCTCGCAGGAGGCGGCCTATGTGACAGGCGAGACCATCCATATTAATGGCGGGATGGCCATGATATGACTGGAAAAACAAGTAGTTAAGTGCGAGATTGGCGGGAGCGGAAACTTTGTGTTACCTAACCCGCCACCCACCGAAGCACCCAATTGTGTGGTCCCGGCGTTTCACCACTGCCGGTCGGAAATCTAGGAGAGGCTTACAAGTCCATGAGCGATACTGCCGAGCGCGTGAAGAAGATCGTCGTCGAGCACCTGAACGTCGATGCCGACAAGGTCACGGACAACGCGTCCTTCATTGAAGATCTGGGCGCAGACAGCCTCGACACCGTCGAGCTGGTGATGGCTTTTGAAGAAGAATTCGGCATCGAAATCCCCGACGACGCGGCGGAGTCCATCGTGACCGTCGGCGACGCCGTCAAATACATAGACAAAGCGAACGCTGCCTGATCGGCGCTCAAAGGTCTTAAGCTAGGATGCGCAGGGTCGTCGTCACCGGCCTCGGTCTCGTCACGCCGCTGGCTTGTGGCGTAGAGGAGACGTGGTCGCGCCTTTTGGCCGGCCAGTCGGGCGCCAGCGCCATCACCCGGTTCCGTACCGACGATCTGGCGACCAAGATCGCCTGTCAGGTGCGCCGGGGCGATGGCACGGACGGCACCTTCAATCCCGACCAGTGGGTGGATGCCAAAGAACAGCGCCGGATGGATGATTTCATCATCTACGGCCTGGCCGCCGCCAAGCAGGCGGTGACCGATTCCGGCTGGGAAGCGCGGACCGAAGAAGACAAGCAGCGCACCGGCGTCCTGATCGGCTCCGGTATCGGCGGGCTGACCGGCATCGAGGAAGGCGCTGTCCTGATCCACGAGAAGGGACCGCGCCGCCTTTCGCCTTTCTTCATTCCCGGCCGGTTGATCAATCTGGTCTCCGGCTATGTCTCCATCGAGCATGGCTTCAAGGGCCCCAACCATGCCGTGGTCACGGCCTGCGCCACCGGCGCCCATGCCATGGGCGATGCCGCCCGGCTGATCGCGCTGGACGATGCCGATGTGATGGTCGCGGGCGGCGCGGAATCGGCGATCTGCCGCCTCGGCATTGCCGGCTTCAATGCCTGCCGGGCGTTGTCCACCGCCTTCAACGACAATCCCACCAAGGCCTCGCGTCCTTACGACCGCGACCGCGACGGCTTCGTGATGGGCGAGGGCGCCGGCATCGTGGTGCTGGAAGAACTGGAACATGCGAAGGCCCGCGGCGCCAAGATTTACGGCGAAGTCACGGGTTACGGCCTCTCGGGCGACGCCTATCACATCACCGCGCCGTCCGAGGATGGCGATGGCGGCTTCCGCGCCATGCAGATGGCGCTGAAGCGGGCCGGCATTTCGCCGTCCGATATCGACTATGTGAACGCCCATGGCACCTCCACCATGGCCGACGGCATCGAGCTGGGCGCGGTCGAGCGGCTGCTGGGCAATGCCGCCTCCAAGACCGCCATGTCCTCCACCAAATCTTCGATCGGGCATCTGCTCGGCGCGGCGGGCTCGGTCGAAGCGATCTTCTGCCTCCTGGCGATGCGCGACGGGATGGTGCCGCCCACCATCAATCTGGAAAATCCCAATGTCGAAACCGCGCTCGACCTGGTGCCGCTGAAGGCGCAGAAGCGCGACGTGAATATCGCCATGTCCAACAGCTTCGGCTTCGGCGGTACCAATGCCGCGCTGATTCTGTCTAAGGTCTGATGCGGTTCCTTCTCGTCCTGGTGGTGCTGGGCGTCATCGCCGCCGGGGTTGTGGAATGGGCGTGGAGTGCCTGGGACGCACCCGGACCTGCGGCGCGCGCCGGCAATCAGACTGTGATCCTGATCCCGGCCCATTCGCGCACCCATGACATCGCCCAGATGCTGGAAGGATCGGGCCTGGTGAAATACGGCCTGCTGTTCGAGGCCGACGCGCATCTGAAGGGCGTCTCCAGCCGCTTCAAGGCCGGCGAATATGCCATCCCCTCCACCGCCTCGATGGCTACGATCGCCGGCATCCTGGTGGAGGGCAAATCCATCCAGCACAAGCTCACCGCCGCCGAAGGCCTGACCAGCGAGATGATCTGGAAGCTGGTCAAGGCTGACCCGGTTCTGGTCGGTGATGCAGGGCCCGCGCCGGCCGAAGGCACCTTGCTGCCAGAGACTTATCTTTTTACGCGCGGTCAGACGCGCCTTGCTCTGCTGGCCCAGATGGCCAGGGCGCAGAAGGCCATCTTGGCGAAAGCCTGGGCCGGTCGCACACAGGACCTGCCGTTCAAGACCCCGCGCGAGGCGATCATCCTGGCGTCCATCGTGGAAAAGGAAACGCGCCTGCCGCAAGAGCGCCCGCATGTCGCCTCGGTTTTCATCAACCGGCTGCGCAAGGGCATGAAGCTTCAAACCGACCCAACCATCATCTATGACCTGACCCGCGGCTATCCCTTGGGACGCGGCATCCGGCAGAGCGAGCTGGAATCGGCCACGCCCTACAACACCTATGTGATCGCTGGCCTGCCGCCCGGACCGATCTGCAATCCCGGCAAAGACGCTATCGCAGCTGTGCTCAATCCTCAGCAGAGCCAGGATCTCTATTTCGTTGCCACCGGGCAGGGCGGTCACGCCTTCTCCGCCACCGTCGAAGGCCAGGCGCGCAATGTCGCCTCCTACCGCATGTTCCAGCGTCTGCAACAGCCGGTCGAGCCCAAGGCTGTGCAGGACAATGGCCGGGTGGACAATGCCGCCGTGCCGCTGCCTGACAGCACGCCGCCCAAACTCAAGACTCCCAAAAGCAAACCTGTGCGCCGCCACCGTCAGGGGTGACGCCGGGCCCACAGCCGCGCTAATGTCCCGATTCCGAAATTCGCATGATCTTCATATCGGGCGGTTGGCGAATTTCGGAATCGAAGGACACTAGACACTTATTGATTCCTGGTGTCGTTTTGGTTTCGAAGTTCGCTTGTGGGGCTTGATATCGGTGCATTGCGAACTTCGAAACCACGACACCAGGTTCCGATCATGACAAACATCGCCAGCATGACCGGCTTTGCCGAAAGCACGGGCAGCCATGACGGCTTGCGCTGGCGCTGGGAAGCCAAGAGCGTCAATAGCCGCAGTCTCGATCTGCGCCTGCGTACCCCGCCCGGCTTTGACGGGCTGGAGCCGGCGGCGCGTAAGCTCGCGGCTGAGCGGTTCCAGCGCGGCGCTTTTCAGATTTCGCTTTCGGTCGAATCCACGGAGACTGGGCGGGGCCTTGCCATCGATCCCGTTGCCCTGGCCAGCGCCGTCAAGATCGCGCGCGAGGTAGCAGCCGAGACCGGCCTTGCACCGGCGCGGGTGGACGGGCTTCTGGCCCTCAAGGGCGTGATTGTGGCCGATGATGTCGGCGCGCTGGATCCTGACGTGCGGCTCGCCCGCGATGCGGTCATCCTGGAAAGCCTGGGTTTCGCCTTCGATAAGCTGGCCAAGGAACGGTTGCGCGAAGGGGCAAAGCTCGCCCAGGTGCTGGGTTCGCAGGTGGACGAGATCGCGCGCCTGACCGGCGAAGCGGCAAGCCTGGCGGCGGCGCAGCCCACCGCCTTGCGCGAGCGGCTGTCCGCGCAGATCAAGGAATTGCTGGATGGCGGCGGTATCGCCGAGGATCGTCTGGCCCAGGAAGTGGCGCTTTTGGCGCTGAAAGCCGATATCCGCGAAGAGTTGGATCGACTCAATGCCCATGTCCAGGACGCGCGCGGGTTGCTGGGACAGGCCAAGGGCGTGGGCCGCAAGCTGGATTTCCTGGCACAGGAATTCAACCGCGAGGCCAACACGCTTTGCTCCAAGTCGGCCGACATTGCCTTGACCCGCACCGGCCTTGCCCTCAAGGCGGTGATCGACCAGTTCCGCGAACAGGCCCAGAATGTCGAATGACAATATACCGCGCCGCGGCTTGATGCTGGTGCTGTCCTCGCCCTCGGGCGCGGGCAAGACCACGCTGTCGCGCCGGCTGCTGGCATCAGACGACGCCATCACCATGAGCGTGTCCTGCACCACCCGCGCCCCGCGCAGCGGCGAGGAAGAGGGCAAGGATTATTTCTTCGTCTCCTCCAGCATGTTCACCCAGATGGCGCAGGGCGGCGCCTTCCTCGAACACGCCGTTGTTTTTGACAATCATTACGGCACGCCCAAGGAGCCGGTGATGCTGTCGCTGGCCAAAGGGCGCGATGTGCTGTTCGACATTGACTGGCAGGGCACCCAGCAGCTGCGCCAGCATGCGGGCGATGATCTGGTCAGTATTTTCGTGCTGCCGCCCAGCCATGAAGAACTGGAGCGCCGCCTGCGTGCCCGCGCCCAGGATGCCGAGGATGTGGTGCAGGCGCGCATGGCCAAGGCCAATAACGAGATCAGCCATTGGGCGGAATATGACTATGTCGTGATCAATGACGATCTGGAGTCCACCCTTGCCAAGGTTCGTACTATCCTGGATGCCGAACGCATGCGGCGCGGGCGCCAGACCGGCATTCCGGCCTTCGTCGGAAAGCTGACGAGTTAGCGCTGTTTGATGTGATGAGCGCGGCGCCGCAGCGCCACGGCCGCGGGAAATAGCGTGGCAAAGCCGATCAGCGGCCAGGGCGAGCCAAGATTTACGAGATAGGGCGCGATCCACTCCGCGCCATAGGACGCACCCACCAGCAACATGGTGGCGACGGCGATGCTCAAGGCGACCAGACCGACCCGTCCCATTGGTGTCCCCAATCCCGTCAAGGACACTGTCACGCAAATCTATTCGGGCTATGGCGGCGGGATTAAGTCTTGTCCACGCTGGCGCGCGCAAGAGCAGAAAATTGCTCGATTGTCAGGTCTTCTGGGCGCGCCGTGGGATCGATTCCCGCCTTCTCCGCCAGTGCTTCACCGCCAAGTGGCTTCAAGGATTGGCGCAGCATCTTGCGGCGCTGGCCGAAGGCGGCAGCGGTCACGGCCTCCAGCGATTGAAGCCGCGCCGGCGCCAGCGGTTCTCCGCGCGGCTCCAGCCGCACGATGGCGGAGGTGACGGACGGCGGCGGCACGAAGGCGCTGCGATTAACGTCGAACAGGATTTTGGGTTGGGCCCGCCACTGGGTCAGCACCGAGAGCCGTCCGTAATGCTCGGTCCCGGGCCGCGCCGTGATGCGCTGGGCCACTTCCTTCTGGAACATCAAAGTGGCGCTCTGCCAGAATGGCGGCCATTGCGCTGTGGTGAGCCATCTGATCAACAGCGCCGTGCCGACATTGTAAGGAAGGTTTGCCGCGATCCGTGCGCCTTGCGGCAACAGCGCCGCTTCGTCCATCGCCATGGCATCGGCAGAAATGATGTCCAGTTTGCCCGGCCAGGCGCGGGCGATTTCCTCCAGCGCCGGCAGGCAGCGGGCATCACGCTCCACCGCGATCACCTTGTCGGCCCCCTCGGCCAGCAGGCTGCGTGTCAACCCGCCGGGGCCGGGTCCCACTTCGTAGAAGGTGCCGCCTTCGTTGGCGCCAGCCGCCCGCGCGATGCGCCTGGTAAGATTGAGGTCGAGAAGGAAGTTCTGACCCAACGACTTCTTCGCCGCCAAACCGTGCGCGGCGATCACATCCCGAAGCGGCGGAAGCTTATCGGCTTCTGGCATCGGCCATAGCGGCGGCCAGCTTCACTGCCGCGATCATGCTGCGGGGATCGGCCTTTCCAGTCCCGGCAATGTCCAGCGCCGTGCCGTGATCGGGCGAGGTGCGCACGACGGGAAGTCCCAGGGTGACATTCACCCCGTCCCAGAAACTCAAGGTCTTGATCGGGATCAGGGCCTGGTCGTGATACATGCAGAGCGCCGCGTCATAGGTCCGTCGCGCTTCCTCGTGAAACAGCGTGTCGGCAGAGAGCGGGCCTTTCACGGCAAAACCCCGCGCCTTCAGTGCCGCGACCGCAGGTGCGATTATCTTTTCTTCTTCCGCGCCAAGCATGCCTTCTTCGCCAGCGTGCGGATTAAGCCCAGCCACCGCCAGCCGGGGATTGAGGATGCCGAAATCGCGCCGGAGCGCCGTCAGGATGATTTCTGCCGTCTCGAACACGGCCTGCTTGCTGACGGCCGCCGGGACCTCGGCCACGGGCAGGTGGATGGTGAGCGGCACGACGCGCAGCTTTTCACTGGCCAGCATCATTACCGCCCGCCGCGCCCCGGTCAGCGCGGCCAGGAACTCGGTATGGCCGGGATGGGGAAAGCCCGCTTCGTTCAGTATTGCCTTGTTGATGGGAGCGGTGACCAGCGCCGCCGCCTCGCCGTTGAGGCAGGCCCGCACCGCCAGCTCGATGGCCTCGGTCACCGCGTCGGCATTTGCCACGTCCAGTGTCCCCGGTATGGCCTTGGCCCGCGCATGGGTGGGAATGACATGCTCGCGATGGGAGGCAAACAGCCCTGGATCGCCCACCAGCCGCAGCGGACGGGCGCCGACGCGGCCACCGAAATGCTCGAAGGCGGCGATGGCGACTTCAGGCCCAATGCCAGCGGGCTCGCCCATGGTGATCAGGATTGGGGCCGCGCGATCCATTTACTGGCCGCGCCGTCCGGCCGGCGTGCCCGGATCCTTACCGGATGAGGGCATCGGGCTTGGTGTTGTCGTGCACCTGGATGTTGGCTTCGCGCTTCAGGTCACGCAGGTAACGCCGCGCCATGGTCGAAATCTGGTTCTGGAAGAGCTGGTCTTCCACCTGCTGCTTGGTCGGCATCACATAGGCCGTCTTGACTTCGATGCGCTTGTCGCAGCGGCCGATCAGTTCGACGCCGGCATCGTCCATGAAGGGCGGGGCGGCCTCGCCGGGATGGGTGTTCTTGAGGCCTTCCTGGATCTGCGGACTGAGCTCGGCAAGCTTGGCATCGCCCAGATCCATATAGACCGTGCCGTTCATTTGCTTGTGCAGTTGATCGAGCTGGGCGCAACCGGCGTAACGGTCATGAATCTGCTCGGCCACCTTCATGATGGGCTCGATCTGGGCCTTGGGTGCGCGCGGATCGACGGGGAACAACAGGCGCGCCAGCGGCAAGGTGCCGGCCGGACCGGTCGGGCCCGTCGGCACTTCTGCGATCTTGGTGCCCATCGGCTCCTGGCGCTCGCGCAGGGCGACGATGTACCAGCCGCCGGTGGAGCGGATGGGGTCGCTGATGGCGCCCACGTCCATCTTGGAAATGGCGGTATTCAGTTCGACCGCGAGCTGCCCGTCGCTGACCCAACCCATGTCGCCGCCGGTCGCGGCGGTGGGGTGCTGGCTGAACTGGCGGGCCACCACCGGGAAGGGCGCGCCGGTGTGAAGCTGGCGCTCCACTTCCTCGGCGTCTTTCTTCACTTTTTCGTTCTGCTCGGGATTGTCCACCGGCAGGAAGATTTCCAGCACGTGATAGTGCGCCTTGTTGGCGCCTTCGGCATTACGCTGCAGTTCGGCGGTCACCATCTCCGGCGTGATGTTCACCTGATCGCCATATTCGTCCTGCACCGCCTTCTGCCAGGCGATGGAGGCGGTGATCTGGGATCGCAGAGCGTCCTCGCTGGAGCCGGCCTTTTTCAGGTTCTCGCGTAGCTGGTCGATGGTGAAATGATAATCCTGGATCATGCCGTTCAGGCGGCGATCCACTTCCACCGGGCTGACGGTGATTTTCTTCTTCACGGCTTCTTGCAACTGAAGCTTTTCGGCTTCCAGCACGTCCAGGATCTGGCCGCGCATGCGGGTCTTCTGCTCAGGCGTGAGCTGCGCGATGGTGACGCCCCCGCCCTGGAGCGCCAGATAGAGGGCCATGCGCTGCCTGAGCTCGAAGTCGGAAATGGATTCGTCGTTCACCGTGGCGACGACGGAATCACTGTCATTGCCGGTGTCGGGATTGGCGGCATCGATCACGGCCGCGTCATTGTTCTTGGCTTCCTGAACCGGTTCCGCGGCATCCGGGCTGGTGGCGCTGGGTGGGGCGTCGGGATCAGACTTTGCAGTGTCGGGCTTGGCGGCGTCCGGCTTGGCCGCGGCGGGAACCGCCGGGCCGGCGGAGGTGATTCTTGACACGGGCTGGGCGGACACGGGCTGGGCGGCGGCGGTGCGGGTGACGGCCTGACCCTGGTGCGGCGGAACCGCGGGGGCGCTCTTGGTCTCCTGCGCGTCCGCGGCGGCGCCGGCGAGAAGCGCGGCACCTAGCATCAGGGTGGTGGCAATACGCATGGTCATCTTTGGCCGCGAAAAGGGGCTCACACAAATGCTTTCATTGGCGCTCACCTGGCGCTCCGCCGTGCCCCACCCGGCTGCCAAAATACGGAATTTCCCGGCCCGATCAAGGCAATGCGAAAATCCGGCCTTTTTGCGCCCTTATGGCCGGGTTAACGCAAAAACGTCGCGCGGGAACAGGCTGAAGGGCTGGATGGCCTGGTCGCCGGTCTTCAGCGAAAAGCGCAGAATCACGGAGGTGGAGGGCGGCACGCCAAGGATCAGGTCCTCGGTATATTTGCGGCGATAGGCCAGCGAAATGGCCAGGCATTCATCCTCATAGCCCAGGCCATATTCGGTATTCAGGAACTGGCTGTTGGCCAGGTCCCGCTGACCGGCGGCGAAGACCTGCCAGTTGCCCCACAGATTCAGGTCGGCCTGGGCGTTGATCTGCTCGCGGCTGGGCAGCCCCAGGTTGATCACCGACTGCGGCAGCTGGACGTAGCTGACCTGGACGGAGGACCGGTTGTAGCTGCCGGTGACATAAATTTCATGCCGCCGGATGCTGCCGTTGCCGCGGTCTATGTCCATGCGGTCGGTCAGGTCCAGATGCGGGAACTTGATCGAGAAGCTGCCGACAACGTCGGAGGCCGTGCCGGTGTTGCCGGTGAGCGCGCCAAGCACCGGATCAGGCTTGAGGCGATAAGTCTGGCCGACCATGGCCTCGACCTTGCCGCCGGGAAACAGCATCTCGGCATCGGCGCCGACATTGGCGCGGGGTCCGCTCTCGATGATGTCGTAACCGGGAAGCTGGTTGAAGCTGAAGACATTGAAGTCGCTGAATTCGAAATCCTGTGAATCCTCGATGCGCAGGCCCAGCGGATTGCCGCCATAAGGCTGGGCGATGAACTGCGCGATGGGTTGGACAATATAGGAATGCTCGCCCTCCTCGGCGATGAAGGGCCAGCGCCAGTCCAGCGCCGCGTAGGCGGTGCCGCGCTCGATCGTATTGTCGGTGGTGCGGATGGTGTTGCGCGGTACATCGAAATGATAGGCGTCGCCGCGCGCATCCAGCACCAAAGTCCAGATCTGGCCATTGCCCAGGACTTCGGGGCGTTTCCAGTTCACCTCGGAGGTGAAACGCTGGTCGTTGCGCTGGTTGTCGCGGCCGATGGCGACACCGTTCAGGTCGAGGCGGAAACTGCCGCCCGCGACCTTGTCCACCGGGATGAAGGAGAATTCCAGCTTGGGCAGCACGTACGGAATGCGCGCCTGCAAGTCGGTCGAGCGCAGGCCCTGAAACCAATAGCTGGTCAGGGCAAAGCGCGTGCGGCCGGGCGTTCCTTCCAAGAACAGGTCGTTGGTCAGCCGATCCAGGAAGGAAATGTCGTAGAAGCGCATATAGGCGCTGTTGCTGGTGGCCTGGACGTCGAAACCGCCGCGCCAGTCATCGCCGAGCTGCTGGCGTCCCGAGCCAAAAATATGGCCATAGGTCTGCGCCCCGGGCGAGCCGGCCAGGCCGCCGTCGGGATTGTAGGCGCCGGACCCTTGCAGCCAGAAACCGCCATTGTTCCAGCGTTGGCGGTACTCCATCTCCAGCACCTCTCCGCCCGAGGTGGAGATCATCGGCGCCACCGTCATGTCCTGGTGGGACGACAAGGAGATATAGACCGGCAGGCGCGTGAAGTAGCCGATCTTGGTGGAGTTGCCGACTTCCGGCGTCAACAGCCCGCTGGCATAGCGTACGGTGGGGTCCACCATGGAGACGGTGGGAAGCCAGACCACGGGCACGCCCTTGACCTCGACGATGGCATTGCGGAAGCGCACCTTGTGCTTGGTCTGGTCATAGACCACGCGCTCGGCCTTCACCTGCCACAAAGGCGTGCGCTGGCCCTCTTTCTGGCAGATCGTGCAGGGGCTGTAGACGGTGCGGTGCGCGATCACGGTGTTGCCGTTCACGCGCTCGGCAGAACGCGCCGCCAGCCGCCCGGTCTTGCCCAGCAGGGCGCCGAAGCCGCTGAGGGCGCCGTTGCGCATGCGGTCGGTCAGGACGACATGGTCGGCGAAAACGACATTGCCCTTGGTGTCCATGATGCTGACATGGCCGCTGGCGGTGACCTTGTCAGTGTCCTGGTCATAGTCCACCCGGTCGGCGTTGAGCGTGCGGTCCTGGTCGGCGATCTCCACATGCCCCACCGCCGAGACCAGGTGGTTTTCGCTGTCATAAACAATCTCGTCGGCCTGAAGCAGGATGGGCTGATCCTTGGCCGGCGGCTTGACGGCGGGCACGCGCAGTTGGGCCGCCTGCGCCAGAAGCGGAATCAGGGCGCAGATTCCCACAGCAGCAAAACGGAGGGCGCGCATCCGTGATCTTTTCCGCGCTGCCTTGGCAGACGCGCCAGCAAAGACAGGGGACAGCATCAGCCGTCTTCCTGACTGAATACCAGCGTCATCCCGATCAGGATGGACGCCAGCGCCGGCGCCGTCGCCGCCAGGAGAATGGGCACCGCGCCCGAATGACCCAAGGTGAGGGTGAGATTCTGGAAGAAGAAAACGCCGAAGCCGCAGGCGGCGCTAAACAGGATCACCCGCGCCATGCCGCCTTCCCGCCCCAGCTTGAGCGAAAAGCTCGCGGCCATGAACACCATCGCCGCGAACAGGGCCGGCAGCGCGTAAAGCGTGTAGAGATAAAGCTGATAGCGCGCGGCGGAGAAGCCGGCCGCCTGGGCGGCGCGGATATAGTCCGGCAGTTTCCAGAAGGAAAGGGCGTCCGGCGCGGTGGAGCTTTCCACGATCTGTTCGGGGGTCAGGGTGGTGGGCAGCTTGTATGCGTCGTGATGCACCGGCCGGCCGCTGCTGCCGGACACCCAGGCATCGTTCAGGATCCAGTAGCGCTCACGCAGCTGCGCCGATTTGGCGTCAATGCGCCCGAGGAAGCGATCATTGGTGCCATAGAGGAAGACCAGCACGTCCTCCAGATGCTCGCCTTGCTGCGCGACCCTGAGGGCATGGATCACCGATTGCTGCTTGGCATCGCCCTGCCGCAGCCAAAGGCCGTTTACGGAGACCGAGAGCTGGCTTTCCTCGCCTTTGACATAGCGGGCTTCCAGGCCGGCAAATTCCGAGAACATGGCGGCGGAAATCGGCGTGAACAGGGTGACGGCAAAGACGCCGATGAATACCGCCACGGTCAGCGGCGGCAGCAGGAAATCCCAGGCCGAGACACCCGCCGCCCGTGTCGCCACCAGCTCTCTGCTGCGCGACAGCCGCACGAAGGTGAAGACCCCACCCAGCAGGATGGCGAAGGGCAGCATTTTCTGGCCCAGTTCCGGAAGCTGCAGCACGGCCATGCCGATGGCGGTGGCGGTGGGGACATTATGCCCGGCGGTGCGATTCAGCAGGTTCACGATGTCGATCGAAAGCGCCATCGTCAGGAAGATGGCGTAGATGATCGCCACGCCTAACAGGAACTGCATCGCCAGATAGCGATAGAGGGTCCAGGACCAGCTCATGCGCCAGATCCCGCCATGGAATGGACCCGCATGCGGGCGAGAATGGCTCTGGGACTGTAACCCATCAGCACGATGATGGCGCCCGCCGCGCCGATGGCCGGCAGAAGATAGAAAACCATCACCAGGGCGGGATGGCGCTGGGCCAGGCCCGTGATGCCATAGCCCGCGATTCGCAGACTCGCCGCCACCAGGCTTGCAATCGTGAGGCGTATGGCGACGCTGCCGCGCTGGCGGCGCCCGCGCAGTACCGCGGCCAGCGCGATCAGGGCAAAGGCGATGCAATCGAGCGGCTGGGACAGGCGATTATGCGCCTCGGCAAAGAACCGGTCGCGGATTTTCTGGCTCACGCCTTGTTCCGGCGGCCAGAACAGCTCGCTCAGATAGCGCTCTTCCGTCTTGCGCAGGCTGTAGCGGGCGGGGCTGGCGAACTGGTCCATGTTGATGGTGTAGCTGGCGAAATTCAGCACCTGGAGCTGCTCACCATTCTTGCCGCCGGTCTCGACCGTGCCGTCCTGCATGATCACGCGCGTGCCGGCCGGCGTCTTGGCCAGAATGCCTTTCTCGGCAATGTAAGTGACGGGATGGTTGCGGTCCCGGCTGTCATGCACCAGGACGCCGCGGATTTCGCCGCTGTTGGAAAGCTGGCGGATGAATACGGTGAGCCCTGGCGACACGGGATTGAAATCGCCCTCGTTGAGCAGGGCGCCGGCGATGTCGGCCCGGATATCCATGATTTTGTCGCCCAGCACGCGCTGACCGGCCGGCGCCAGCACCAGGATGCAGGCATAGGTAACCACCATGACAATCGCCGCCGCGCCCAGCACCGGCACGGCGAGTTGGCGCAGGGAAAATCCCGCCGATGCCATCACCACCAGTTCGCTTTCCGCCTGCAGCCGCTGCAGGGTCAGGAGCGCGGCGAAAAAGAAGGCGATCGGCATGATGATCACCAGCGGCGTCGGCAGATACAGCAGGATCAGATAGAGAAAGGTCGTGGCCGACTGGCCGCGATTGATGACCAGATCCAGCATCGGCATGATGGCGATCAGCCAGATCACGCTGGTCATCAGCAGGGTGAGCAACCCCACCGGTCCCAGCAGCTGGGACAGCACATAGCGCGACAGCTTGCGGCCCCGTCCCCGGGGCGCCGTCGGGCTGTATGACGTGGCAGTGGGCAATTTCCCTCTCCAGGCCGAGGCCGTTGGAGGCCGGTTGGATTCGACCTAAGTTAGCATTAGAACAGGGGAATTCCCCACAAAACCCCGTTCCTCCCGGAGATATAGCATGCAGATCGCGTTTGTTGTGCCTGCCGATGTGAAGGACGGGGCCTGGGTGGTCGGGGCCGTGGAGGGGGGCCTGCTTCTGGCCGCGGCAATCCGGGCGGACAAGGCCTGTGGCGGCGCCCTCAGCCGGGCCCTGAAAATTTCCTCATTCACCGGCAAGACCGGCCAATTCCTGGAGCTGGTGGCGCCGGCTGGCCTGAAGGCCTCGCGCATTCTTCTGGCCGGGCTGGGCAAGCCCGACAGCGTTGACGAAAAGGGGCTGGAGACCTTGGGGGCGCAGATCGTGGCCCGGCTTTATGCCTCCGGCGAGACCGCCGCCAGCATCGAGCTGGACGTTCCCCCAAATTCCAAAAAGGGAGGCAGCAAAGTCAAGAAAGCGGAGCTGGCGGCGCATCTTGCTTTCGGGGCACGGCTGAAAAGCTATGCCTTCGACAAATACCGCACCAAGAATCTCGAGGAGTATCGCAGGAAGCTGAAGACCCTGGCCGTGGTCACGCCGGATGTGGCGGCGGCGAAGAAGGCGCATGCGGGGCTGGCCGCGGTGGCGGACGGAATCTTCCTGGCGCGCGATCTGGTGAACGAGCCGCCGAATATTCTGTATCCGGCCGAGTTCGCGCGCCGCGCCAGGGCGCAGCTCTCCAAGCTGGGCGTGAAGGTCGAGGTGCTGGGCGAAGCGGAGATGCGGCGCCAGGGCTTCGGCGCACTGCTGGGCGTGGGCCAGGGCAGCGAACGCGAGAGCCAGTTGGTGGTGATGCAGTGGAATGGCGGCAAAAAAGCCGGCAAGCCGCTGGCGCTGATCGGCAAGGGCGTCTGTTTCGATACCGGTGGCATTTCGCTGAAGCCGGGCAATGCGCTGGCCGGCATGAAGGGCGATATGGCGGGCGCGGCCGCGGTCACCGGCACCATGATGGCGTTGGCGGCCCGCAAGGCCAAAGTGAATGTGGTGGGCGTGATCGGACTGGTGGAGAACATGCCCGATGGTGGCGCCATCCGTCCCGACGATGTGCTGACCTCGCTCTCCGGCCAGACCATCGAAGTGCTGAACACCGATGCGGAAGGCCGGCTGGTGCTGGCTGACGCGCTGACCTACACCCAGCGCCGCTTCAAGCCGAAGCTGGTGATCGACCTTGCCACCCTGACGGGTGCCATCGTGGCGACCCTGGGCTTC
>Ga0268266_10002757_pt1 | contig 18364 bp, 15 predicted proteins | sample KBSS13metaG_FD_190356 | JGI IMG/M metagenome (GOLD analysis project Ga0268266, IMG submission 190356) | Switchgrass rhizosphere microbial communities from Kellogg Biological Station, Michigan, USA - KBS S1-3 metaG (SPAdes) (version 2) | ecosystem: Host-associated > Plants > Roots > Rhizosphere...
CCGCACGCGGGCCAAGGAAAGCGCTTTCAAGCTGGTGACCGCCGACCTCTTCTACCGGGTGCTCGGCGGAATGAGCGAGACGCCGATCCCGCGCAACGTCGGCGACTTCCGGCTGATGTCGCGGCGCGCCGTCGAGCGCCTCAACGCCATGCCCGAGCAGGACCGCTTCCTGCGCGGCATGGTGGCCTGGATGGGCGGACGCCAGACCGAGGTGCTCTACGACCGTGATCCGCGTTTCGCCGGCGAGACCGGCTACACCCTCCGCAAGATGCTGAAGCTGGCGACCGCGGGCATCACCAGCTTCTCCACCCTGCCCCTCAAGCTCGCCGTGGTGCTCGCCGGCGCCGGCGCGGCGATCGCCTTCGCGCTTTTGATCTATGTGCTGGTCGGCTTCATCACTGGCCAGGTGGCCCGCGGCTGGACGAGCCTGGCGATGATGATGGTGTTTTTCGGCGTCGGCCAGTTCTTGTGCCTGGCGGTCATGGGTTCCTACATCGGCCGGATCTTCCTGGAGGTGAAGGCGCGGCCGCTCTACTTCGTGGACGACGTCGTGCGCTCTCCCAACCTGCAGCCGGCGGCCGACATTCTGGAGGCGAAGGGTTGAAAGTCGCCGAGTTCGACAAGTTCGCCGAAGAGTATCTGGCGACCCACAAGACCAATCTCGCCCTCACCGGTGAGCAGCCTGACTATTTCGCGCGCTACAAGATCGTCGAGGTGGCGCGCCGGCTGCGTGCTCTGGGCGCCGCGCCGCGACGGATTCTGGATTTCGGCTGCGGCATCGGCAACTCCGTCCCGCACCTGCGGCAAGCCTTTCCACAGGCGCAGATCACCGGGGTGGACGTCTCCGAGACCAGCCTGGCCGTCGCCCGCGGCCGCTTCCCGGAGGCGGCGGAGTTCCTGGCCTATGCGCCGGGCGATGCGCCGCCCGCGCCGGTCGGGGGCTACGATCTGATCTTTTCGGCCTGCGTTTTCCATCACATCGAGGCTGAGGAGCACGTAGCCATCCTGCGGCAGCTGCGTGAGCGGCTTGCGCCCAGCGGCACCCTGACGATCTTCGAGCACAATCCGCTCAATCCGGTCAGCCGCTACATCGTCGCCACCTGCCCGTTCGACGAGAACGCCGTGCTGATCCCCTCCGGCGAGTTCGCCCGTCGGCAGCGCCAGGCCGGCTTCGCCCGGGTGCGCGTGACCTTCACCGGCTTCTTTCCCGGCGCTCTGCGCGCGCTGCGCCCGTTCGAGCGGCTGATGGGCAAGATCCCGCTGGGCGCCCAATACTACACCCTGGCCCGCGCCTGACCGTGCCCAACCTGGACCTGAAACGGGAGGCGGGGCTGCTCGCGCGCTTCGGCGGCGCGGGCGTGCTCAACACCGCGCTCGGCCTCTCGGTGATCCTGGCGCTGGACCTGGGTCTGGGGCTAGACCGGCGGCTCGCCAACGCGCTCGGCTATGTGGCCGGGGCGGCGCTGGGCCTGGTCCTGCAGAAACGGTTCGTCTTCCGCCAGGCGAACCCCGCTCGCGGCGCGAACCTTCGATATCTGCTGGTGATGCTGCTGGCGTTCGGCCTCAACCAACTGGCCCTGACCGCCGCGGGCGTCGCCCTGCCGGATGATCGGCTGGGCAGGGCCGCGGCGCAGTTGGTCGGCATGACCACCTACACCGCCAGCCAGTTCCTGCTGTTCCGCTTCTGGGTGTTCCGGCCAGCTGCGTGAGCGGCTCGAATCCGGATCTACGGTCTAAGCCCGCTGTTCGGCCGGGCGCGTCGCGCCCTTGGGGGCCATCTTCGCCTTGCGGCTGCGGATGCGCGGCGGATTGACGGCGCTCGGAAGGTGAGCCGCCGGCCGTTCCCAGCGCCACTCGTACGGCGCAAGCCACACCCAGCCACCTTCGCTGAGGCGCTTCGGCGTCAGCGCATAGCTGCGAATCCAAGGCTGCTCAGTCATCTCACCCACGGTCGTCACTCGAATCAGTCGCACCTAGCCCCCGATGGGGAATCTATACCGCGGCTTGCGATTCCCGCATGCGCCCGCAATGTCACAACCTCTGCTTTGCCAGCGAACTATGCACAGGAAGATGGGAACCGGTGGATAGCCGGAAAGCGGCTCAGCGCGGGTAGGCGTGGCGCGCTCCGGAGGGGTCTTCGACCTGGTCCTCAGTCACATAGGCGGGGCCGACCGGCACCTTTCCAAAGCCGCCCGGCACGTCCAGCACATAGGTCGGCTGGCAGATTCCGCTGATCGTCCCGCGGATCGCGCGCATCAGGGCTTGGCCCTCTTCGAGCGTGGTGCGCAGATGTGCTGTGCCGGGCGCCAGGTCGGCCTGGTGCAGGTAGTAGGGCTTGATCCGCGCCTCCACCATGCCCCGGAACAGGGCCGCAAGGGTCCCGGCGTCGTCGTTGACGCCCTTCAGCAGCACCGTCTGGCCCAGCAGCGGGACGCCGGCGTCGGTCAGCCGGGCGCAGGCGGACACCGCCGGCGGCGTCAGTTCGCGCGGATGATTGGCGTGGACGGCTACATAGACCGTCTGGCGCGCCGCGCGCAGCACGCTGACCAGCTCCGCCGTGACCGCGGCCGGATCCACGGTCGGGATGCGGGTGTGGAAGCGCAACACCCTCACGTGGGGGATCTCGCCCAGCCGCGCGATCAGCGCACCCAGCCGGCGCGGCGAGAGCACGAACGGATCGCCGCCGGTGAGGATCACCTCCCAGATCTCCGGCCGGCCGGCGACGTAGGCCAGCGCCTGGTCGAGCTCGCCCGGCCCGAGCGTCCCCTCCCCCTCTGGCCCGACCATTTCGCGGCGGAAGCAGAAGCGGCAGTAGACCGCGCAGGTGTGGGTGACCTTCAGCAGCACCCGATCGGAGTAGCGGTGGACGACGCCGGGCGCCGGGCTGTGCGCATGGTCGCCGATTGGGTCCACGAGCTCGCCAGGCGCAGTCTGTAGCTCCCGCTCGTCGGGCAGGAACTGACGCGCGATCGGGTCGGCCGGGTCGGCCGGGTCGATCAGGTCGGCCATCGCGGGCGTGACCGCGACGGCGTAGCGCCGCGCTACGCGCGACAGCGCCGCCACGCGCTCCGGCGCGATCAGCCCCGCCTCGGCGAAGCTTTCCGGCGTTCGAAGGGTGGGGGACGGCATGGCCGGCGCGATATGGACCCGGGGCAAGGCGGAAGCAACCGACCCAAGATGCTCCACCGCTTGCGGGGAGCTGTCAGCAAAGCTGACCGAGGGGGCGTTTCCAACGACGGCCCCTGACGCATAACGCCCCCTCCGTCTCGGCGCTGTGCGCCGATCCACCTCCCCCGCTGCGCGGTGGAGGAGCTAGGCGACCGGGGCCCAGAGCACCTGCTCGATGTGCTGCGCGCCGCAGGCCAGCATCACCAGGCGATCGAAGCCCAGCGCGCCGCCGCTGGCCTCAGGCATCTGCGCCAGGGCGGCGAGGAAGTCCTCGTCGATCGGGTAGCGTTCCCCGTAGACCCGCGCCTTTTCCGCCATCTCGGCCTCCAGTCGGCGGCGCTGCTCGGCCGGATCGGTGAGCTCGCCGAAGCAGTTGGCCAGCTCCACACCGCAGGCAAAGATCTCGAACCGCTCGGCGACCCGCGGATCCGACGGCTTGCGGCGGGCGAGCGCGGCCTCGGGCGCCGGGTATTCGCAGAGAATGGTGGCCCGCCCCTCGCCCAGCTGCGGCTCGACGCGCTCCACCAGGACCCGGCTGAAGATATCCGACCAGGTGTCGTCGTCGGCGACCCGGACCCGGGCCGCGCGGGCAGCGGACGCCAGGGCGTCGCGATCCGTCTCGCCCGCCCCGTCGATCGTCGCCAGCAGGTCGATACGCGCATGGGTTTCGAAGACCTCGGCCACGGTCACGCGGTCCGGCGGCGCTGTAGGATCGATGGAGCGCCCGCGAAAGGCGAAGCGCTGCGCTCCCGTCGTCTCCGCGGCGAGCCGAAGCAGGTCGGCGCAGTCCTGCATCATCCGCTCGTAGGGCGCTTCGGCGCGGTACCATTCGAGCAGGGTGAACTCGGGATGATGCAAGGGCCCCCGCTCGCGGTTGCGCCAGACCCGCGCCAGTTCGAAGATCTGCGTCTCGCCCGCCGCCAGCAGCTTCTTCGCCGCGAATTCGGGCGAGGTGCGCAGGTGGAGCGGGCGGCGGCCCCCGTCGGGAGCGACCGCTTCGGTCGCGAAGGCGTGCAGATGCGCCTCGTTGCCCGGCGAGACCTGCAGGCCGGGCGTCTCGACCTCGGCGAAGCCCTGGCCCTCGAACCAGCTGCGGACCGCGCGGGTGATCTCGCGCCGCGCCGCCAGGAACGGCCGGCGGTCGCCATGGCGCTCGCGCGCCCACCAGGGAGAAGCTTCAGACGTCAGCAAGGCGCGACCGGGTAAGGGGTGGCGATTTCGGCGTGGATCGCTATAGGGGCGCAACGAAGAAATTACAGCGGAATCGCGCGAGTGCTCGCGGCCGCCGCATCATCGAGGACGAAAACACGTGAAGGTCTCCGCCAGCTCGCTCCGCAAAGGCGCCGTCGTCGATCTCGAAGGCAAGCTCTACGTCGTGCTGAGCGCCCAGAACATCCACCCGGGCAAGGGCACGCCGGTCACCCAGCTGGACATGCGCCGCATCTCCGACGGGGTGAAGATCTCCGAACGCTACCGCACCACGGAAACCGTCGAACGGGCCATTGTCGACGATCGCCCCTACACCTTTCTCTACAATGACGGCGAAGGCTTCCACTTCATGAACCCGGAGACCTACGACCAGGTCGTAGCCTCCACGGAAGTCATCGGCGACGCCGCCGCCTATCTCACCGACGGCGTGCAGGTGATGCTCTCGACGCACGAGGGCGTGCCGATCGCCATCGAACTGCCCCGCCTGGCGACCTTCGAGGTGGTGGAGACCGAACCCTCCGTGAAGGGCCAGACGGCGTCCTCCTCCTACAAGCCGGCGGTGCTCTCCAACGGCGTCAAGACCATGATCCCGCCCTACATCACGGTGGGCACCCGCATCGTGATCCTCACCGAAGACGGCTCCTACCAGGAACGCGCGAAGGATTGATCCTTCAGCCGTCGCCTTCCTGTCCCGCCCCGCGGAAAGGAAGTCACTTCCGGCGTAGCGGCACGACCTTAGATCCCGCGACCTCCGTCTGGCCGAGGGCGGCTTGCAGCTTGCGGGTGAGCTCGTCGTCGCGGAACGGCTTCTGGATGATGCGGTCCTCGCCCACGTCGCGCAGCGCCTTCAGGTCGGCGTAGCCGGTGATAAACAGGACCGGCAGGCCCGGCCGGAGCTTGACGGCGGCGCGGGCCGCGTCGGCGCCGTTCATGCCCGGCATCGCGTAGTCCGCAAGCAGCACGTCCACGCGCCGGTCGGTGCGCAGCATGTCGAGCGCGGCGCCGCCGCTGCCGGCCTCGAGCACGGAGTAGCCCAGCTCCCGCAGCATGGCCGAGGTGACTTCGCGCACGGCGCTGTCGTCGTCCATCACCAGCACCGTCCGCTCGGCGCTGTCCTGCGGCGAGGCCAACTGGTCGACAAGCGCCTCCGGCTCCGTGCGCCGCAGCAGGGCCGCCGCCCTGGGCAGGTAGACCTTGACCGTCGTGCCTTCGTCCAGCCGCGTCTCGATGCTGACGCCGCCGCCCGACTGCTTGGCGAAGCCGTAGACCTGGGCGAGCCCCAAGCCCGAGCCCTTGCCGATCTCCTTGGTGGTGAAGAAGGGCTCGAAGGCCTTGGCGAGCACCTCGTCGCTCATCCCGGGGCCGGTGTCGCTGACCGCCAGCAGCACATAGTCGCCGGGCCCCGGCTCCTCGGGCCTCGACGGCTGCGCGCTCAGCGTCACGTTCGCCGTCTCCACGGTCAGGCTGCCGCCCACCTCCATGGCGTCGCGGGCGTTGATCGCCAGGTTGAGAATGATCAGCTCGATTTGCGTCGGATCGACGAGCGCCGGCCAAAGGTCGCGCTTGAGCACGGTCTCGATGCGAACGGCCCCCCCCATGGTGCTCTGCAGCAGCTCGCGCATGCCCGACACGGTCTCGTTGAGATCGATCGGCTTGGGCTCCAGTTTCTGGCGGCGCGAGAAGGCGAGCATCTGTCCGGTGAGCTTGGCGCCCCGCTCGGCGGCGGCGCGCATGTGGCCGATCCGCTCGCGAATCGCGCCGTTTATCCCTTCCCGCGTCAGCGCGCGCTCGACGAAGCTGATGTTGCCGAGGATGACCGTCAGCAGGTTGTTGAAGTCGTGCGCCACGCCGGAGGTGAGCTGGCCGACGGCTTCCAACCGCTGCATCTGCCGCAGCGTCTGCTCGACGCGCTCGCGCTCCTCGATCTGCTCGGCGAGCTCGCGGTTGCGCTGAGCGAGCGCCTCGGCCGCATCGCGCTCGACGGTGATGTCGCGGCCGATGGCGTAGAAGGCGTCGCCTTCCGGCGCTGCGGTCCAGGAGATCCATCGCCAGCTTCCGTCAGCCTGCCGCAGCCGGATCTCGAAGCGCTCCACCACCTCGCCCGTCTTGAGCCTGGCCAGCATGTCGTTGACGCCGGCCTGGTCCTGCGGATGCACCAGCAGGCCGAAGCTCGAGCCCACCAGGGCTTCTGGGTCGTAGTCGAGGAGCGTGCTCCAGGCCGGGTTGAGCCGGCGCATGCGGCCGTCGAACCCGGTCACTGCGAACAGGTCGCGGCTGAGGCGCCAGATGCGGTCGCGTTCTGCAGTGCGCTCGGCGACCTGCTGCTCCAGCTCGCCCGTCAGCCGCTTCAGCGCCTCCTGGGCGGCGCGCTCCTCGGTGATGTCCCGCACGACGCCCAGGAAGCGGACGCACACGCCCTCGTCGAACAAGGCCAGCCCGCGAGCGGAAATGCAGCGCTCGCGCCGACCGGCCGACACCACCCGGTACTCGTCGGCGTAGGCGCCGTTGTGCTCTGGGTTCCAGGTGGTCGCCGCCTCGATGGCGCGCATCACCCGCTCCCGATCCTCGGGATGCAGGCGCTCGCGAAACAGGGCCAGATCGGGGGTTACGTCCCGTCCCACGCCGAAGAATTCGCGCACGCGCCCGTCCCAATCCAGGGATCCGGTGCGGGGGTCATGATCCCACAGGCCGAGTTCGGCGCCTTCGATGGCCAGCCGGGCGCGCATTTCACTGCGCTGCAGAGCGGCCTCCGCCTCGCGACGATCGTTTCGTTCCCGGGCCTGGTCAAGCGCGCGCCCGACGGCGGTGGCCAGCCGCGTGAGGTTGCGCTTCATCACATAGTCGGTCGCGCCACGCTTCAGCGCATTGGTCGCGAACTCCTCGCCCACCACGCCGGAGACGAAGATGAACGGCAGGTCCGGCTGCAGGGCGCGGGCGATGTTGAGGGCCGAGAGGCCGTCGAAATCCGGCAGCGAATAGTCCGCCAGGATGACGTCCCAGGCGCCCTCCTCCAGGGCGGCGACAAATTCGCGGCGGTTCACCACACGCGTGAGGGCGAACTGCATTTCGGCCTTCGCCAGATGGGCCGACAGCAGCTCGGCGTCGATCTCGCTGTCCTCCAGCAGGAGGATCGAGACATTTCTCGCGCGCCCCCAACCTCCGGCGTCATCCATGGCCGTTGCGTCCTCCCGGCGGCGGTTCGTTGAGGATCGCCCAGAACATCCCCAGATCCTGGATCGCCTCGAAGAAGGCGTTGAAGTCCACCGGCTTGACGACGAAAGCGTTGACGCCGAGCTCGTAGCTGCGGACCAGGTCCCGCTCCTCGCGCGAGGAGGTCAGCATCACCACCGGGATCTGGCGCTGGTGAGGATCGTTCTTCACCTGCTCCAGCACTTCCAGGCCGTCGATCTTGGGCAGCTTGAGGTCGAGAAGCACCACCGCCGGATCGCCGGGGGGCCGGTCGGCGTAGTCGCCGCGCAGATAGAGGAAATCCAGCGCCTCGGCCCCGTCCCGGGCGACGACGATGTCGTTGGCGAGCTGGCACTTGGCCAGAGCCGCGAGCGTCAATTCGAGGTCCCGAGGATTGTCCTCGACCAGCAGTATGGGCCTCAGGTCAGCCACTCAGGTCTCCTTTGAGCGACCGTCTGGACGACGGCCGGGATTGATCTTGGGCAGGGTGAAGGCCAGGCAGGCGCCCTGCCCCACCGCGCCTTGCGCGTCAATGGAGCCGCCATGCCGATCGATGATCCGCTTGACCAGGGCCAGGCCGATGCCGGTGCCTTCGAACTCCTCGGTGCGGTGCAGCCGCTGGAACACGCCGAACAGCTTGCCGACATAGGTCATGTCGAACCCGACCCCGTTGTCGCGGACGACGCAGCGCACGTGCGTGCCCAGGTCCTCGCCGCTGACCTCGATCACCGCCTCCTCCCGCGGGCCAGTGTACTTGACCGCGTTGTCGAGCAGGTTCTGGATCACTTGGCGCAACATGGCGCTGTCGCCCCAGGCCTGCGGCAGCGGCCCGATCTTCCAGGTGATCCTTCGCCCGGCCAAGTCCGGCTCGATCGTGCGGCGGACCTCGGCGACCAGCTTGTTCAGGTCCACCTTTCCGAAGGTCAGGCTGGCCCGGCCGAGTTGGGAGAAATTCAGCAGGTCGTCCACCAGAGTGCCGGCCGACTTGGCCGCATCGGCGATGCTCTGCAGGTAGTGGCGGGACGTCTTGTCCAGTTCCGTCGCTCGTTCAGACAGCAGCTCCGCATAGCCGACGATGTGGCGGAACGGCGCGCGGAGGTCGTGGCTGATCGAATAGGAGAAGGATTCCAGCTCGCGGTTGCTGGCCTGCAGCTGGCTGGTGAGTTCGGCGCGCTCCTCGGCGCGGCGCAGGACGATGTCCTGGATGGCGTTGCGGAAACTGCGGGCCGCATCGATCTCCGCCGGCCGCCAGGGCAGGCTGCAAAGCCGCACCTGCTCGTTCCAGGATTCGAAGGACTTGCGCGGGTGCAGCCGGTCGGCTCGGGAATCGACGGCCTTGGCCGGCTCGCCGCCCCAATCCACGGTGCGGACCACCTCGGGGCGGAACCAGAAGATGTAGTCCGGATGCAGCCTCGAGATGGAGATGGCGAGCGCGCCGCTGGCGCTCTCGGCGAAGGCCTCAGCCTCGGGCCAGTCCTGGGCGAGGGATTCGATCACGGCCAGCTCTTCGCCCCCCAGCCGGTGCGCCAGTTCGGCGATCGCCTCCTTGGGCGGCGTCAACCCGAACATCAACACGCCGTCGGCGGTGTGCACCGCCGCCCCGGAGGCGCGCGCCAGCGCGGTCCAGGTGAGGCCGTTGTCCACCAGGCCGCGCTGGAAGTTCGGCGCGACCACCAGCCTCGCGAGCAGTTCGGTCTCCACCTGCTTGAGCGCGAACCGCTCGGTCGTGCGCTCGGATTGTTCGCGCGCCTCGATTTGCAACGACGCCACCTGGCCGAGGACGTCGCAGGCGGTGCGGACCTGGGCGTTGACATGCTTCGGCTCGCGGCTGTGCCCCGAGATCAAGCCCCAGAGCCGCCCTTCCACCATGATCGACACCGACATCGAAGAGCCGGTGCCCATGTTGCGCATATATTCGAGGTGCACGGGCGAGACGCTGCGCAGGGCCGCGAGCGACAGGTCCAGCGGCCGGCCGTCGATGGGACTCACCGCCGGCTCCACCGGACAAGGCCGATAGTCGGCGCTGACGATCAGGCGGATACGGTTCAGCCGATACAGTTCGCGCGCCTGTGCGGGAATGTCCGAGGCCGGAAAGCGCAGGCCCAGATAGGAGGGCAGCACCCCGTCTCCGTCCTCGGCGATCACCACCCCGTCGCCCGCTTGGTCGAACTGGTAGAGCAGGATGCGGTTGAAGCCGGTCAGGGCGCGCATCTCCCGCACCGCGGCCCGGCCGATGGCGGGGACGTCGGCGGCCGCGCCGATCGCGTCGAGGAAGCTGCGCAGGCGCGGATAGAGCCCGTCCAGAGTCTCGCCCTCGGACCGTGGCGGCGCCTCGAATTCCAGGATCAGCCCCTGGCTCGTGAGGTGGCCCTGCACCTGCATCGGCCCGCGCCCCACCGGCAGCGCCCGCAGGAAGGTGGGCTCGGAGGCGGTGTTCCACCGCCGCAGTTCGGCGACCAGCAGGCTCGCTTCGGCGATGTCGCACAGCGACGCGCCGGGCGCGAGGTCGATCCCGGCGACCTCGGCCAGGTTGGCGCTGGCGTGAAGACGCTCCAGCGTCTGCGGATCGACCACAAGCAGCCCGCCGTGAGGCTGGATGGCTCCGGGGATGCGGATCGGCTCGGCGGCGCACGCGTCGAGGTCGAGCGCCGAGGCGGACGGCTGCAGATCGTTCATGTCGTCAGCCAGTCCCGCAGCAGCGCGAAGGTGCGGTTGGCGCCGGCCGACGCCGCGGCGTGCTGGTCCGGCGTGGTGACATCCTCCGCCCAGGCGCCGAACCTGCGCCACATGTCCCCGGTCCGGCCGGGATAGGGATCGAAATAGGTCAGGCCGCCGGCGGGAGCCCAGGCCGCTCCGGACAGACCGCGGGCGATGACCTGCCCGCCGAGCGTGGAGCCCTCCATCACATAGATCGAGCCGACCGCCCGGGCGTGGTCGTCCGCCAGGCTCGCCGCTGGCGCGCACCGCGGCAGCGCCGACTGTTCGGCGTTGGTCACGCCCAGGGCCGCCAAGTCGCGGCGCAGATGCGGAAGCCGACTGCGGGGCTCATGAAAGGATCGCAAGGCGGAACGTTGACGAATGGCTCGCTCCCAAACGATGTGAAAGCCAAGAAACCGCTCCATCACTCGCTGGAAGCGTTGTCTGTCGGAAACGCGACCTAAAAGGTCGAGGTCGCGTTCGAGTTCCGCATGTGCGCCGGCGGTGTCGGCGCGAAGTCGTCGTTTCAGCGGGTCTGCCGCGGCGGTCGCCAGGGTCGAGCTTGGCTCCGGCATGTCTGGCCCGTTCTGCAAGGTTCGTGCGAAGGCGCCCCCGCCCGTGGGCGACAAGAGACGATGCGCAAGGGAGCAACAAGCAGGCACCCGACATAGCGGGCCGGGAAATCGAAAGCATCGACGCAGCCCAGGATCTGGGCCATGGGACGCCGATGCGCCTCTGGATGACCTTCGCCGCGGTGATGGGCCTGGTTTGCGTGGCGCTGGGCGCCTTCGCGGCCCACGGCCTGCGCAATCCTGTCGCCCAAGGTTGGATGCGGACCGGCGCGACCTACGGCCTGATCCACGCCGTCGCGAGTCTGGCCTGCGTGGCCCTGGCGCGGGCGGGCGCGCGCGGCGCGCGTCACGCCCCGCCCCTCTTCCTGTCCGGCGCAGCGATCTTCGCCGGCAGCCTGGCGGCCATGGCGCTCGGCGGGCCGCGCTGGCTGGGCGCGGTGACGCCGGTCGGCGGGCTGCTGTTTCTGGCCGGCTGGGGCGTACTCGTCTGGGCGACGCGTCAACTGGACCCCTGACGCGGTTTTGACGGCGGCGTTCGCCACATGCCGGTGGAAGCGGGACGGGATCCGGACGTAGATAGTCCCATGGACCGCATGCTCTCGCCCGTCGTCTCCGGCGCCGCCCACCGGCGGGGGCTATTTCCCGAAGTCCAGCCGTTCGCCAGCGGCTGGATGAGCGTGGGCGCCGGCCACGAGGTCTTCTACGAGGAGTGCGGCCGACCCGCCGGCAAGCCCTGCCTGATCCTGCATGGCGGGCCCGGCGGCGCCAGCAATCCCACCATGCGACGCTTCTTCGACCCGACGAAATGGCGGATGACCCTGTTCGACCAGCGCGGCTGCGGCCGCAGCCGGCCGAACGCCAGCCTCGAAGACAACACCACCTGGACGCTGATCGAGGACATCGAGCGCCTGCGCGAGCGCGCGGGGGTCGAGCGCTGGTGCGTGTTCGGCGGCTCGTGGGGCTCGACGCTCGCCCTGGCCTACGCCATCACCCATCCGGAGCGGGTTGAGAGCCTGGTGCTGCGCGGCGTCTTCCTGCTCACGCAGCGGGAGCTTCGCTGGTTCTACCAGGACGGCGCATCGATGCTGTTCCCCGACGCCTGGACGCGGTTCAGCGAAACGATCCCCGAGGATGAGCGGGGCGACATGATCGGCGCCTACCACAGGCGGCTGATGCACGCCGATCGCGCCGTGCAGGTCCGGGCCGCCACAGCCTGGAGCCAGTGGGAAGGCGACACCATGTCGATCCGCGGCCCCGAGGCGCGGCCGCCGAAATTCAGCGAGGCCGACTTCACCGTCGCCTTCGCCCGGCTCGAGAGCCACTATTTCGTCAACGGCGGCTTCTTGGCGGAGGACGACTGGCTGATCAAGAACGTCGCGGCGATCCGCGGCACGCCGGGTTGGATCGTCCAGGGGCGCTTCGACGTCGTCACGCCGATGGAGGCCGCCTGGCGCCTCAGCAAGGCCTGGCCGGGCGCGCGCCTCGAAGTCATCTGGGACGCCGGCCACGCCTCCACCGAACCGGGCGTCGTCGACGCCCTGGTCCGGGCGACCGACCAGGCGTTCCAGCTCTGAGTGCCCTTCCTCTCCCGGCTTGCCGGAAGAGGAAGATCTAAAGCAGCGTTCCCTTGCCGCTGGTGATCTCGGAGTAGCGGTGCACCCGGGCCGACATCACCAGTCCGAAGCCGATCATCACCGTCACCATGACAGTGCCGCCGTAGGACAGCATCGGCATCGGCACGCCGACGACGGGCGCCAGGCCCATCACCATCGCCCCGTTGATCAGCACATAGAGGGTGAAGGTGGCCATCACCCCGGCGGCGGCGAGCCGGCCGAAATGGCTGTGACTGACGTAGGCCGCCCGGATCCCCATGAAGATGACGCCCGCGTAGAGGGCGAGCACCGAAACGCAGCCTACGAAGCCGAACTCCTCGGCCAGGGTGGCGAAGATGAAGTCGGTCTGCTTCTCGGGCAGGAAGTTGAGCTGGCTCTGCGAGCCCAGGCCGTAGCCCTTGCCCAGCAGTCCGCCGGAGCCGAGCGCGATCATCGACTGCATGATGTGATAGCCGGACCCCGACGGATCGCTCTCGGGATTGAGGAAGGTCAGCACCCGCTTGCGCTGATAGTCGTGCATCACGAACAGCACGAACGGCGGGATCGCCACGGCCGCCGCGAGGATCCCGCCCAGGATGATCCGCCAGGACAGCCCCGCGAGCACGATGATGGCCCCGCCGGTCATCGCGATCAGCATGGCGGTGCCGAGGTCCGGCTGGTGAGCGACCAGCAGCACAGGCACGCCCAGCATGGCGGCCGGAATCAGCAGCCACCAGGAGAGCTTCGCGCGGTCGGCCGAAAGGCCGTGGTAGAAGCGCGCCAGCGCCAGCACGATGCCGATCTTCATGATCTCGGAGGGCTGGAAGCTGAACGGGCCGAGCGAGAGCCAGCGCTGGGCGCCCAGCCGCACGTCGCCGATCGCTTCCACCGCGACCAGCAGCAGAAGGCCGATGGCGTAGACCGGATAGGCGATGGCGAACCAGACGCGGATGTCGACCATCGCCAGGAACACCAGCATGAGGAAGCACAGGGTGAAGCGCAGCAGATGCTTGGCGGCCCAGGGCTCCCACGAGGAGCCGGCGACCGAGAACAGCATCAGCGCGCCGGCGCCGGCGATCATGAAGAGGGCCAGGCAGAAGACCCAGTCGATCTCGCCGAACTTGACGATCAGCCGGTCGCGTTCGCCGGGCCGTGTGAGGGCGGAGACCGTCATGCCAACTTCCCTGGACCGAACGCCGGCGCGGCGGCGGTGGTGTTCATGGCCTCGATCGGGGTCGGCGCTTCAGGCAATTCGTCGGCCTCCGGGTCGACAGGCATTTCCGGGACGGGCAAAGGCTTTTCGACCCGCGCGCGGATTTCCGGATCCTTCAGAAGGGCGACGCGCATGATCTCCCGCGCGCGGGGCGCGGCGGCCGTCGAGCCGCCCATGCCGTGCTGGACGATCACCGCCAGCGCATAGCGCGGCTCGTCGAGCGGTGCGAAGGCGACGAACAGCCCGTGGTCGCGCAGCCGCCACGGCCCGCCCTTCCCGCGCGGCATGCCGGCCTTGTAGCTGTAGACCTGCGCCGTGCCCGTCTTGCCCGCCATCAGGATGTCGCCCAGGCCCAGCTGGCTGGCGCGGAACGCGGTGCCGCCGGCCTCGGTGACGGCGGCCATGCCGGCGCGCACGTAGTTGATGTGCTCCTGCGAGAACGGCAGGTCGGGCGCCGCCGCGCCGGAGGGCAGCTCCTTGCCGCCGACCGAGCGGATCAGCCGCGGATTGAGCGCCTTGCGGCCGTTCGCCAGGCGAGCGGTCATCACCGCCAGCTGCAGGCAATTGGCGGTGAGCATGCCCTGGCCGATCCCGTAGCTCAGGCTTTCGCCCGGATGCCATTTGGGGTCGTGCTTGCGGTTTTTTCGAACCCATTCGGTCGACGGGACGATGCCCTTCTTCTGACCCGGTATGCCGATGTCGAAGGTCTGGCCGAAGCCGAACTCGCGCGCGACCTTGGCGATGCGGTCGGGGCCGATGCGGTGCGCAACCGTGTAGAAGTAGACGTCGCAGGAGTTCTTGATCGCGTCCCGCATGTTCTGCGGACCGTGACCTTCCTTCTTGTGACAGCGGAAGTAGCGGCCGCCGAACTGCATGCCGCCGCCGCACATCACCCGCGACTCAGGGTCGACGCCCGCCTCCAGCGCCGCCAGGGCGGTCATGGTCTTGAAGGTCGAACCCGGCGGGTAGGTGCCGGACAGGCATTTGTCGAGCAGCGGCTTGCGTTCGTAGTTGGCGAGCTGGCGGTACTCGGCGCCGGTGAGGCCGCGCACGAAACGGTTGGGATCGAAGCTCGGCGCCGACAGCATGCAGAGGATGTCGCCGTTGCGGCAGTCGATCATGACCGCCGCCCCGCTCTCCTCGCCGAACACCTCCAGCGCGCGCATCTGCACGTCGGCGTCGAGTGTCAGCTGGACCTCCTGGCCGGGCACCGCGGCGATGTCGCCCTCGCTGTCGTGGCGCACCTCGCGCCCGTTGGCGTCGACCTCGACCTTCTGGGCGCCCGGCCGTCCGCGCAGGTCCAGGTCCAGCGCCTTCTCAATGCCCTGCTTCCCGATACGGAACCCCGGATTGAGCATGATCGGCTCGGAGTTGGGGCCGGTCGGGGTGAGGTCGTCCTTGTTGACTTTGGCGACGTAGCCGATGACGTGGGAGAAGGCGCCGCCGTGCGGATAGACCCGCACCTCGCCCATGTCGGCGCTGACCCCGCGCATGGCGGGGGTGCGCAGGTGAATCGCGCTGAACTGCTCCCAGCTCATGTCTTCGAAGATCTCGACGCGGGAGCGGCGCGGGGCGTTGTCGATGTCGCGCAGCAGCCGCGCCTGGCGCTTGTCGTCGAGCGGAACGAACTGGGCCAGCGTCTTCAACGTCGCCGGCACGTCCATGTCCTTGTCACGCGAGACCAGCAGCCGGAAGTTCGGCCGGTTGGAGGCCAGGACGACGCCGTTGCGATCGATGATCAGCCCGCGCGGCGGGGGCATCAGCTTGAAATTGAATTGGTTGGAGGCGGAGAGCTTCTCGTACCGCTGGGTCTGGAACAGCTGCAGATAGGCGAGCCGCCCGCCGAGCGCGAGCAGGCCTGCGCCGGCGAAGCCGCCCATCAGGAACGCGCGCCGGTGGAAGGCGCCCTGCCGCTCGTTGACTTCCTGGAAAAAAATCGCCGGTTCGGCCATGCCCGCGACCTCAGCGGAACCGCACGTCCGCGTCCTCGAACATGTCGATGAGGCGGTAGGCGAACGGGAAGAGGACCAGGGTGGCGAGATACTGCCAGCCGACGCTGGGCAGGCTGGGCATGGTCTTTGTGTCCAGCATGATGAACAGATAGCCTGAGAGTTCGACGATGCCGGCGACCATGCCGTACCAGACCCACAGCATGGTCCGGCTTTGGCCCGCCATCATGCTGCGCCCGGCGAGCAGGATGCCGTAGGCGATCAGCAGCGCCAGCGCCCACAGCCCCTGCGAGCCGCCCCAGAACAGATCCATGAACAGGCCCATGATGAGGATGCCCATGGGCGCCAGGATCGATGGCCGGATCACCGCCCAGGCGAACACCACCGGCATGGCGAACACCGGCTCCGGCAGCTGCAGCCCGAACACTCTCAGGGGCACGCCCAGGAGGATCGTCGCGGCCACGACCTGGACCATCGGCACGCCTAGCCAGCGCCAGGGGTTGAGGGTCCGTGCGGCGCTCAATGCGGCGGGTCCGACGAGGGCGCCGGTTGCGACCGGACTTCACGGGGCAGATCGCTGCGGCCCTCGTCACGCCTCGCCGCCGCGGCGACGGGCTTCTTGGGCGCGCCAGCGGTGGTCGCGGGCGGCTTCTTCGGCGCGGTCGGGGCGGCCGCGGCGGGCTTAGGCCCCGCCGCAGGCTTTGCCGCAGGACGCGTGGCGGCGCCCGTCGCCGCAGCGCCGTTGGGCGGCCGGGCGAGCGTCCCGGGCGAGGCGGACGGCGTCGCCGGGCGTGCGGCGGGGTTGGCGGGCGTGGCTGGACGGTTGGCCGAGGCGGCGGGCGCCGCTGTACGCGTGGTCGCAGCGGGCGCAGGCCCCGGAGTCGCCGCCCGGGCGGCCGCTCCGCCGACAGCCGCGACGGCGGCCCCAGGGATCGGGGCCGCGGCAGGGCCAACCAGCGTCGGCGGCGCCACGGGCGGCGGCGGTCCGGGCGTCGGCGGCGGCACTTCGAGCTGGTCGAGTTCGCCGCGGTTGATCACCTGGGTGAAGTCCTGAAACAGCAGGATCCGCACGAAATCGATCGGTCCCTTGTCCGAAGCCAGCACCACGCGCCATTTGCCGTCGAGGCCCTTTACGGCGAAGCCCACGGGCAGGCCGCGCGGCACGACGCCACCGTCGCCCGAGGTGAGGATCCTGTCGCCTTCCCGCACCGGATCCTGGCCGCGCAGGTAGTCGAGCTTGGGATTGGGGCCGCCGTCGCCGGTGAGGATGGCGCGGGCGTTGGTGCGGTCGATCATCACCGGCGTGCGGGAGGCCACGTCCGTCACCATCAGCACCCGGCTGGCGCCGCCGGTGACGCCGATCACCCGCCCGACCAGGCCGTATTCGCTCATCACCGGATTGCCGACGTGCACGCCCGCCTCGCGCCCCGCGTTGGCGATCCGGGTGTCGGCGAAAGGCCCGCGCGCATCGGTCACCACGCGCGCGGCGATCATCGGGATCGGCGGATCGGTCTTCAGCCCCAGGAGCGAGCGGAACCGGCCGTTCTCGTTGCGGAGAGCCAGGGCGACGTCGCGCCACTGCCGCATCTCTTTCAGCTCGGCCTTGAGCCGGCGGTTCTCGGAGACGGCGAAGAAATAGCCGCGGATGGCGTCGATCCCCGCGCCGGTCCAGCGGCCGGGCGCCGACAGCGCCTCGCCGACGGGCGCCATGACGGTGTCGGTCGCGACCCGGGCGGCCCCATAGGCCTCGGCCTGCAGCGTCTCGCGCCGGTCGGTCAGCAGCAGCGCCGCCGCGACGATCGCCGCCACCACCAGGGCCGCCGCCGCCGTCCACGTCAGCGGGACCTTCAACTCACCGAACTGGCTGTCCCTCAAGGACATTCAGGTTGCCCCCAACCGGCCTCAAAGACAGCCCCCGCCGTCCCCGCCGACGTACGTGATTGGCGGCGGCCTCAGGCCAGGGTGGATTCCAGCACGCCCTTCATCCACTTCGGATGCTCGAGCACCTTGCCGCATCCGAGCGCCACGCAGGAGAGCGGATCGTCGGCGACGGTCACCGGCAGCCCGGTGTGGTCGCGAATTTCGGCGTCCAGGCCGCGCAGCAGGGCCCCGCCGCCCGTCAACATGATGCCTTTGTCGGCGATGTCTGAGGCCAGCTCCGGCGGGGTGGCTTCGAGCGCCATCTTCACCGCATCAACGATCTGGCCGACCGGCTCGGAGAGCGCATCGGAAGCCTGCTTCTCGGAAATCCGCACTTCGCGCGGCACGCCCTGCATCAGGTCGCGGCCCTTGACCTCGATGGACAGCCCCTCGCCGTCCGCCGGCGCGCGGGCGGTGCCGATTTCCTTCTTGATGCGCTCGGCGGTGGTCTCGCCGATCAGCAGGTTATGGTTGCGGCGCATGTAGCTGATGATCGCCTCGTCCATCTTGTCGCCGCCGACGCGGACCGAGCGCGAATAGACGATCCCCGACAGCGAGAGCACCGCCACCTCGGTGGTGCCGCCGCCGATGTCGACCACCATCGAGCCGGTCGGTTCGTGGATCGGCAGGCCGGCGCCGATCGCCGCGGCCATCGGCTCGTCGATCAGGCCGACGCGGCGGCCGCCTGCGTTGAGGCAGCTGTCGTTGATCGCCCGCCGCTCCACCGCCGTGGCGCCCGACGGCACGCAGACGATGACCTTGGGGTTCACGAAGCCCTTGCGGTTGTGAACCTTGCGGATGAAGTACTTGATCATCTCCTCGGCGACTTCGAAGTCGGCGATGACCCCGTCGCGC
>Ga0268266_10002758_pt1 | contig 18358 bp, 14 predicted proteins | sample KBSS13metaG_FD_190356 | JGI IMG/M metagenome (GOLD analysis project Ga0268266, IMG submission 190356) | Switchgrass rhizosphere microbial communities from Kellogg Biological Station, Michigan, USA - KBS S1-3 metaG (SPAdes) (version 2) | ecosystem: Host-associated > Plants > Roots > Rhizosphere...
AGACCCTTCCCTTGCCAGTGGCTCCAATCTCGCGACGCAGAAGAATCTCATCGCCTTCCAGATCGATTCCGTTTGCTTCGAGCACAGCCTCGGCCCCCGCGGTCCTCTCGAAGACGCATGCGAGTACCGCCTTCTCCTCACCATGCCGCACCACGTCCGATGATGCCTTACCACCCAGCAGCATCTGCAGGGCGTCGATCAGGATCGACTTGCCCGCTCCTGTCTCACCCGTCATCAGGTTCAGTCCCGTTCCAAAACTGGCAACGGTCCGGTCGATCACAGCATAATTTTCAGCGCGTAACTCGAGCAGCATCTATCCCCGGCCTCAGTGAACGACGTACGCCGAGCATAGCAAATCCCATGCTTACCCCGATCCACATGCAGAGGCCGGATGTGACCAAACCCCTCGTCCCGCACTCCAATAAGACGGTAAAGCATTTTTCCTGCAGGTGTATTTCAGGGACCACGACGCCGATGGGCGTTTTCCCCCAACGAAAACGCCACTGCACGTCATCTTCGGGATATCCATCAACAGGAAAAATGCCCTAGAATCCCGCTCTGCGGTCTTTCTTCGAAAGGATGCACCCGTGATCACGACCCGGCTTCTTCTCTCCACTGCTACTCTCCTCTTCGCACTGCCTCTTCCCTTGCTCTCCCAATCTGCCGCCTCGACGCCGACCCCTGTGCTCGTAGAGCTCTTTACCTCCGAGGGCTGCTCCAGCTGCCCGCCCGCCGACCGTCTTCTTGCAGCACTTCAAAAACAGCAGCCCGTCGGCAACGCCCACATTATTGTTCTCGAGGAGCACGTCGACTACTGGGACCGCCAGGGGTGGCGCGACCGATTCTCCTCCGCGCAGTTCACCCAGCGGCAGAACTTTTACGCTCCAAGATTGAAGTTCGACGATCCCTATACGCCACAGATGGTTGTCGACGGCCAGGCTCAGTTTCTCGGCAGCGACTCCTCCAAAGCCAGCGCCGCTATATCTCAGGCTGCACAGGGTCCCAAGATCAGTCTCACGCTCTCCCCTCCAACGATTGACGGAAAGAGGGTTGCCGGCTCTGTCTCTACTGCCTCCTCCTCTTCCCTTCCGCACGGCGATTTGTATGCTGTGCTCGTAACCCCCACGGCTTCCACCGAAGTCAAAGCCGGCGAAAATGGCGGCCGTCGTATGGACCATGTAAGCGTGGCTCGTACCTTCCAGCGCATTGGAAAGCTACAGGATCTTGCCCGCGGCCCCATCACCTTCAATATCAACGCTCCCAACGGCGAAGATCCGGCCCACATGAAGCTCGTTGTCTTCGCACAGCTTCCCGATCAGGGGCCTGTACGCGGAGTCGCAGAGATCGACACCCACACCGAAGTCGCTGCAAGCAGGTAACGATACTTTCGCATCCGGCCTTCCGGGCAAGCATCTAGAATGGATATAGATGGCCGACCAGAAGACATCCGGCAAAGACTCTAAAGAACCTGCGAAAAAACCGGTACAGGAAGATGAGGTCGTAGGTAAGGTCTATGACGGCCGCCTGATGCGGCGGCTGATCACCTATCTTCGTCCCTATCGACTTCAGGTCGTGTTCTCTGCGATTGCCATCCTCTTCAAAGCCGCCACCGACGTCATCGGGCCGTACTTTGTTAAAGTTGCCGTCGACACCTACATGACGGACACGCCTCCGGCCCAGCTCTCCTGGCTCGCCCGGCATCTGGATCCAGCTCCCATCACCGGAATTACCCAGCTGGCGACGCTCTATCTCGGGGCTCTGGTTCTCACCTTCGGGCTCGAGTTTGTCCAGATTTACCTGATGCAGTGGACCGGCCAGAAGATCATGTTCGATCTGCGCAGCCAGATCTTCCGGCATCTTCAACGTATGTCGCCGGCCTTCTTCGATCACAACCCCGTCGGCCGCCTTGTCACACGCGTTACCTCCGATGTCGATGCGCTGAACGAGATGTTCACCTCAGGCGTCCTCGCCATCTTCGAAGATGTCTTCGTACTGGCCTTCATCGTCATCATCATGCTGCGCATGAGCTGGCCGCTCGCTCTGCTCACCATCTCTGTCATCCCCGCAATCCTCTACGTCACCCGCATCTTCCGGAAACACGTTCGTGACAGCTACCGACGGCAGCGCTCCGCCACCGCGCGTATCAACTCCTTCACCCAGGAGTACGTCTCCGGCATGTCCATCGTGCAGCTCTTCAACCGCGAGCGCCGCGCCTTCGACGACTTCTCCACCGTCAACGCCGAAAACAAAAAAGCGTGGACCGACGCCATCTTCGCGTACGCGCTCTACTATCCCATCGTTGAGTTTCTCAGCACCACTGCGATCGCTCTGGTGATCTGGCGTGGAGGCATCAGTGTCCTCCATACCGAGAGCTTCCACTGGCTCACCAATCACACCTACATCGTGCCCGGCAGCAACGCCGTCCATAACAGCCTCTTCGGCACCGTCACCCTCGGCATTCTGATCGCCTTCATCCAGTACGCGCAGCGCTTCTTCCGTCCCATTCAGGACCTCAGCGACAAGTACAACATCCTGCAGGCCGCCATGGCCGCTGCCGAGCGCATCTTCAAGCTTCTCGACACTCAATCCGAGATCGTCTCCCCTGCCGCTCCCCTTGCTGGTGACAACTCCGGCCGCGTTGAATTTCGTAACGTCTGGTTCACCTATCAGACGCTCGACGAACATCAGCTCTCCCGGATCCGCACCGCGACCGGCGAAGAGCTAGCATCCTTCGCGGATATTGAATGGATCCTTCGCGGCGTCAGCTTCACCATCGATCCCGATGAGACCGCAGCCATCGTCGGCCACACCGGCGCAGGCAAGACCACCATCACCGCACTCATGATGCGCTTCTACGACATCCAGCACGGCGAGATTCTCATCGACGGAGTCGACGTCCGTAAGCAGGACCTCACCACTCTCCGCCGCCGCTTCGGTGTCGTCCTCCAGGATCCGTTTCTCTTCACCGGCACCATCGCAGACAATGTCCGCCTCGGTTCGTCCTGGATCACCGACGAGCAGTTAGAGCTCGCCTGCGACGAAGTCAACGTCGGCGACTTCATCCGCACGCTCCCCCTTCAATTCAAGGAGCCCGTGCAGGAACGAGGCGCCACTCTGTCCACCGGACAGAAACAGCTCATCAGCTTCGCCCGCGCCCTCGCGCACGTCCCACGCATCCTTATCCTCGACGAGGCCACCAGCTCAGTCGATACCGACACCGAGCTTCGCGTCCGACTGGCTCTCTCGCGCATGATCACCGGCCGAACCTCGATCCTCATCGCACATCGTCTCTCCACCATTCAAAAGGCCGACACCATCCTGGTAATGCATAAGGGCCAGCTCCGAGAGCATGGAACCCATCAACAGCTCCTCGCTCAGCGCGGTCTCTACTGGAAGCTCTATCAGCTCCAGTACAAGGACCAGGAACTGGGCGCCGGTCCCGCCGCCGACGTTCGCCTCGAACCTCTCAGCGCAGACTAGACTCCATTCCGCCCCCTGGGACTCGCCGAGCCTTCGTGTAAAGTTGCTGATGTCCTCAGGAGAGCAACTTGAAAGGCTGCCTATTCGCAGTTGTCTTGGCTATCGCCATCCGCTCGGCCATCTGTCAGTCACCGAAAATTCCGCAGGAAGATCGAACGAAACACGAGGTTCTCACCGTGGAGGTTGAGCCTTCGGTGCGGCTTGAAGTTTTGGACTGGGGCGGAAAAGGAAGCCCTGTCATCCTTATCCCGGGAATGGGTCTGACAGCACATTCGTTCGACGCGTTCGCAGAAAAGCTGTCCTCGACGCATCATGTGTATGGCATCACGCGTCGAGGCACTGGACACTCCAGTGCCCCCGAACCCACGACAACGAACTACACGGCAGCCCGGCTTGAAGCCGATGTGGTCGCGGTGATGGCCTACCTCAAAGTTCCCAAAGCGGTGTTGATCGGCCACTCCTTCGGCGGAGAAGAATTGAGCGCTGTTGGCACATCAAATCCCGAAATGGTCTCCGGGCTCGTTTACCTCGATGCGGCATATGGCTATGCATTCTACGATCCGCGCGTCGGCAACCTTGAGATCGACGTGCGCGATGTCCGGGAGGAGCTTGCGAATATCGATCCCGGAAAGTTGCCTCTTGATAAGCGAGATCAGTTGCGCGAGCTTCTAAGCCAGTTACCCCGGCTTACGAAAGACCTCGAAGCGCTGCTGCAGCAAATGAACGACCATCCGCCTCCTTCCGATCCCTCCAAACTGCCGCCACCTCCGGTGGTTGCGATGGCTAGAGGGCAGCAGAAGTTCACGAAGATGACCGTGCCTGTTCTGGCGATCTTTGCTTATCGGCACCAATTGCCCGAAGACGGCATGCTTCATGATGAACAACGACGTAAGGCTGCCGACGCGACCACGGTGTTCACAGAGGAGCATGTCGAGGCCCTCAAAGCAGTTGTTCCCTCCGCCCACATCGTGCGTATTCCAAATGCGGATCACTTCGTCTTCAAATCGAACGAACAAGAAGTACTGCGAGAGGTGAACAACTTTATCGACGCCCTTCCACGATAGTCCTCCTAAGAACTCCGCTTCCCGAAACGGCAGATCCCCACCGGCAACCTCAATCACTATTGGTCGCGATCCAGAATCGTCTCGCAGAAATAACAATTATCGTTCAAAGGCGACCGAGCAGATCCTCCATTTGATTAGCCAGCGCTTGCTGAACATCAGACGGTATGAAGAACGCACCACCCTCAACAAGCTTAAGAAGAACCTGAATCTGGATGGTTCCCGATTGCGTCTGCTTGTTGGTGAACGATCGTTTTGCCGCATTGAGAGGCGAGAGGATCGAGTTGCGGAAGCGCGGCGGATACTTCGGCGAATTGACATAGAGAATCATGTCGTTGATGGAACTGATCGGGTCGCTTGCTACCTTGAAGCTTTTTGTAGCTGTTGCGACGGAGCCGCGCCATCCATTGGAATCGAACGCACGAATATCTCCTGCTGACCGCAGGTTCGAGCTCGAAACGATGCGGTGTCGAGGTACGGACTCCCCAAGAGCACTCGAGAGATGTGCTGGGCGTCAAACAAAGCGCCGCCTTTAGCAGGGTCCCCGTCGTAGTACAGGGAGAGAATCGAATCGACATGATCGCCAGAGGCGAGATGAGGCGCGACGATCGTGACAGGCTTCGAGTTGGAACCCGCTTTGCTGTTCCGGGCTGCCTGAAGAGTATTTGTTGCCGAAGCAGCGGCGTGCAGAACAGTGAAGACTTGATTGTAGAAGCCGAGATTATTGCTATAGGTCTCTATCGGCACGTCGGCCAGCGAGTTGTATTTCACACCCGTGGCTGGGAGCGACATCAATCCATGTCCCGGTAGTTCAGAGACAAGTTGCCCATTGTTTTCGACCCACGTTACGACCCAGAATTTCCAGGTACTGTTCGCGGTCACTCCGCCTGTACTCGTGTCCCACATGGCGTAGACATACTCCCAGTTGTTAGTTGTAGATCCCGCGGACGTCGTACAGGGATCGACGCTACTACTTTGAAATCCACCGCAGAATGCCGGAGGTAATGGCAGTTTCGTATCGCCGGATTGAGTTGTTCCATCGCCAATGAAAACAGCGGATGCAGACGTAGAAGCATTTGCACCCGTGGCAAACTGTCCGGCTCCCCACGGCTGAGCATAAAACTGGACATGCAATGTCGCAGTGGACGGGAAGTTCTGCAAGCTGTAGTTGTAAACCCTCGCCCGCAGATTCACTTTACTGCCGAGCGTCGTGCTCGTTATTTGAGGACCATCGAACGTACCACCGGGTGTAACGAACAGACCTTTCATCTGGTAGAAACCGTCATCCGCAATAGCGGCCGGTGCCGTAGTCCCGCTTGGTGTTCCAGCTACGCACTGGGGTGCGCTCAAAGTAGAAGTAAAACCGTATGGACACACGAACTGAACCTGCTGATCATTCAGGCTCGATGGGGTTTTCTGCAGCCAGCGTTGCGGATGATTTAAGGCGACGTCAGGCGCTGCGTTGTAGGCCTGTACCCAGAAAGCACCCGACGTGACACCGGGACTCTGACTCACCATGTCCACCAGGTGAGCCCCGGCGATATAGCCTTGCGCCTGCACAGTAGTAGAAGGCGTCGCATCGGTTTGGACTGTCCCGGTCGGAGCTGTTTGCCCGTAGATAAAAGACTGTCCCTGATAGTCGTATGCCTCGCTGTTTACATCGCCGCCGCCTTCTATGCCGCAATTCAGATTGATTCCCTGCGAGTTAGAGAACGAGCTGGTCGCCTGATTCAGCGTGCTGATCGAATTGCTTTGGTTATAGTCAAAGCCGAGGCCGAAGTCTGCTCCGAAGCCGTCAAAGCTTACACTCGCACTTAACGAGACAGACGCATCGAAGGTATGAGTAGAAGCCGATCCGGCAGAGACGCTACTGCCGCCCCCCTGTGTCCAGTTGGTCTTTACAGCAGCGCTTGTCTGCGAATCCCAAAGCATATCGGTTGCGGTGAGGGGCTGGAATCCCGTGCCTCCACCAAGATCGGCTGTAAGCTGAGCAAGCGTAGCCGGGTAGGAGAAGATATTACCCGGCTCTTGCACCGGTTGATACCATTCCAGATTGGTTCCCTGTGCAGACTGCAGGTAATTTACGTTGTCGGGGCCCGAAAACTGGACGTACAACGGGACCGTACCTGCCGAGCAGCCCTCTGATGGCGGCCCATCTCCGGCAACGCACTGCCCCAGCACGCGGTAGCTATAGATGTTGAACTGGCTGCTTGTAGCGGCAACCACGTCATCGAATACCGTCGCGGTAGTGAACGTCGTATTCGAGCCCTTATAGGTGTTGTATTTTTTCGAGATAGTGTTTTGGTGCAACTGCGTTGCCGCCTGGCTCGCTTGCACACCCACACTCGCCAATCCGGGTACACCGTACGAAACCTGTTCGTTGGCCGTCTCCTTGGCCGTAACCGTATAGCTTGTTGTTCCCGAACGGCTCACTCCGCCGTTGGTGGTATCGGCAAACAAGTAGGAGGTGTTAAAGGTTGCGGGAAAGACCGACACATTCAATATCTGCGGCGTTCCTCCTCCAGCGGGCGAAATCCAGTCGACATGCATGGGAGGTAACCCCAGTACGGTATCCGGTTGGATATGTCCGGCGACCGTGACCTTTTCCGGAGGCCCCAGCATGAGCGAACGGCTTTGTTCGTCGGCGGCAACTAGCGAAACAGTCGTCCCAATTGTTTGGAAGAAGATGCTCGCCGGCCAAGAGGGACTGTTGATGAGGCCTTCAAGATTCTTCGTTGAGTGAAGAGTGACCGCGAAGGTACTGGGATCCACGTCATAGATCGAGGCGGTTTGCCCATTTTGGCCATTGCAGGCAGAAGCCACGTCGGCCAGCTGTAGATTGAAATTCGGCCCCTGGGCAGGTGGTACCTGCATCGAATCAAATCGGCCAGCTGCTAAACCGAAGTGGCACACAGACTGGACCTGATAGGTAGTTCCCATGGTGGCGTTCAGGGATGAGTCGAAGCTTAGGACTCCAATCGTAGCGTTGTTCGCCACGGTACCGTCCGTTCCCAGCGAAATTCCCAACTGGTCCGCGTTACCAAACCAGTTGAACTTGCCTTTGGCAAGATAGAAGGCCGCATTAAAGGGGCGCCCTAACGCATTCGCAGTTTCCAGAGAAGTAGACGTAGTAGTCTGTTGGATTGGATTTCCCTGTCCATCAAAGTCGATGGTAGTGACCGCCACAGGTCCCGTCTCGCCATTGGGGAGTACGGGGTACGCGATCGCCAGCTGATCATGTGTTCCTCCGCTAAACCGACCAGCTGCGACCGCAACGATGGTTGGAATAGTTCCCGAAGGTAATGTGAGGTTCAAGGACTTTCCCGTCGCCGACACATTGAGCTTCGAATCCACTGTATAAAGCGTCACGACGATGCTATTGGTCGAGTTAGGTGCTCCAGTGACGAGGGCGATCTGTGCCGGCGGACGAGGAACCTCTGGCTGGGGATCGGTGAAGACTCCGGATGTTATTGCAAACGCAGCCACGGGGGGCGTGATGGGTACCGTTACCGGCGGCCCCGCAATCAGTTCATTGGTCGCGCCCGTCGGATCGGCCGCAGCCAATACCTGAAAGTTCAACTGCACTAATCCATTCGAGGAAGCAAGAACCATCTGGTCGAATCCTCCACCAAGGAAGTCTCCGGAGGTACCGTACAACGTCTGCGCAGCAATATTAAGACCAGTCAAAGGAGGCACGGTAATCGACGCATCCTTCATCTCCAAACTTGCCACTACGACTTTCTGTCCGCTCGCGTTTTGAACAGTAGCCGCCGACAAGATCTGATCATGATCCGTATTGAATAGCCTTCCCTTAATGGCGATCACGTTTGACTGAGCATTGTTGCTGTTAGCGGCAGAGGTAATCTGTGTCAGGCTTGTCTGCGTAATCGTCGAGTTACCGGTCAGCAGATTTCCGCCGGTCGCTCCTGCACCATTCGTGTTAGAGGCCAGGGTATTAAAAACCAGATCGTCGTCTTGCAACAGACTCGTTCTGCCATCAAGAATGTCAGGATTACCTGCGAAACAGGGCGCACCCGCATCGTTTGAATTGCACTGAGCCGCAGCTGGCATAGTCAGAACAAAAACAACTATCCCAAGAAATCCAAACAACACCCGTAAGCGCTGGGTTAATGTCATTTCTTTGCTCCTGGTTTGTTCAGGGAGCCCGGGGAATATCAGAATTTCGGAGATGAAGTGAGGAGGCCGGCCTCAGAAGCAGACGAAAAACGGAGGCACTGGCCACTTTGCTCTAGGCAAGTAATTTGGTCAAGAAAAATGTGGGTGAATCGGCGCAACTCGCAGAAAGGATGAGACGGCGTTTCACTCCGAGCGGGATTCAACCCTGTTCAAGGAGCGCATTGCCCTGAAGTCTCCAGCGCAAAATCCGCCAGAGTACGGGGACATTGCGCGCCCAACGATTAGGATTTGGCGGGTAGGAAGATCGAAAAGCAGGTTCCATGTTGGCTTGGATCCACGCTGCTTCGAGTCAGAATTGAACCACCAGCCCGGTCTACAATCCCGCTCGCCACCCAGAGACCGAGCCCGGTTCCATTCTCTCCCTTCGTCGTAAAGAACGGCTCAAAGATGCGAGGCATGTTCTCAGCGGAGATGCCAACTCCGTTGTCGGAAACGGTGATCCTCACACCCTGGATCGCTGGATTGTGCCAGCGAACTGCTTTGCGGACGCGCACTCCAATGGTTCCACCCGCGTTCACCGCCTCCATCGCATTCAGAAACAAAGTTGAAAAGACCTGCCGAATCTCGCCGGGATAAGTTTTAATCGTCGCGCCGCCTGCTTGATACTGTTTCGCTAAATGAATTCCCTTAGCTTCGATGCGTTTCTCATAGATGCTCAGGACACCGTCGATCGTCTCTTCGACGTTAACGGGTATAGGGACAGCGGATTCCCTGTAAAAGCTGAGAGACTGTTGGGTGAGATGGCTTAGCCGGCGTAGCTCGTTCTCCGCCATCGCGGCATACTCCTGACCGTGTTCATCCAGTCCGGGAGATCGTGCCCAAATCGTGACAAGGTTCGCTACAGCTTGCAATGGATTGTTGATCTCATGAGCCAGCGTGGCTGCCAGGCGTCCCGCCGCAGCCATCTTCTCCGATTTGATCAACGCCGTCTCCGTAAGCTTGCGCTCGCCGATATCGCGTGCGATCTTCGATGCGCCCACAATCTGGCTACGTTCATCGATAATAGGCGAAATCGTTAGGGAGACATCGACCAGCCGCCATCCTTGCGCCGACGCACGGATTCGTAATGATTGATATGCTCCCCGCGACTGATGCGCTCCATAATGGCCGGTTCTTCGACGACCTGTTCGGGAAGCATAAGCATTGTGATGGGCGGCTGCCCAACCGCTTCCCCCGCTCTATAACCGTAGAGTCGCTCTGCGCCGCGATTCCAGGTCTCGATTACTCCATCGAGGGTCGTGGCAATGATAGCGTCATCGGAGCACTCGACGATTGCGGCCAGCCTCGCAAAAGCAATCTCTTCATCCTTGCGCTCGGTAATGTCTTCGATGGTCAGCAGGATCAGCGGGGCACGAGGACCCGTAACATCTTCAATTCTCCTGCCGCTCACCAGCATGGTCTTCCACCCGATCTTAGGAAATTGATGGGTGACGGAGAAGTTCCGTACCAGCTTGCGCTCCGGCAGCACTCTTTCCAGCAATTCGGTCAGTGCAGGAACCTTCCATTGCTCATTTCCCAGGAGGTACAAGAGCTGCCCAACCGTCTCCTCGCTGACGACATGGAATGTGGTGCAAAACGCGTCATTCGCAAACCGGACTCTCAGGTCGGCGTCCAGCACCAGCTGAGGAACCGGGAGGTTTTTGATAATTGTCTGCAGATTCTGTTGGCTGCGCTTCACAGCGTCGATATCCTTCAGCGCGAGCACCACACCGTCGATCTTGTTGTCCTGAGTGCGGTACGGAAGGACGCTCAATTCGTGCCAGCAGCCCTCCTGGTCCCGAACTTCCCGCTCCACTGGTTGCAAGCTGTCCAGGACTTTTCTCATCTCCAGCTCGAGGTCCGGAGACGTGATGTCCGACTCTTCGATGTTGAGCTTGATATCGGCGAAGGGTCGCCCAATGTCTGTTGGCACTACCTTGAACAGTTTCGTGGCCGCTGGCGTAATCCGTCGAATGGAAAGCCGGCGATCCAACATAACGACTGGAATTCGCGTGCTGTTCAATAAATTCTGAATGTCGTTGCTCAGATCGCGCAGTTCGTTGTTCTTGTTCCGCAGCTCGCCATTCAGCGTGTTCAGCTCCTCATTGGCCGACTGCAGCTCTTCCTTCGAAGTCTCCAGCTCTTCGTTCGTGCTTTGTAGCTCTTCGTTCGCGGAAAGAATCTCTTCGTTGGCTGACTGAAACTCCTCTTTGAGCGAGTCTTCCGATTCGATGGCGGAACGCAGGGCGTCGCGCGCGCTGGCAAGTTCCTCCTTCATCCGTTCGGTTTCCTGGCCGTTTTGATTGCGGCCTTTCACCAAGCGTACAACACCGGGTTCGACCGTAGGGGTAACCGGCGGCGTGACGTCGTCGAACAGGATCAAAAAAAAACGCCTGTTCCAGGCTCCTTTTTCTATGGGCTCCTTGTCTCTGAGAGGAACCACGGTCAGTGTCAGTCTCCGTTTGTGCTTGTTCTCCTCGAACGAGATGTCGCCCTTGCAAGAGGTTACTCCCATCTTCGTCGCATTGTTGATAAGAGAGCGCAGCTCGATTGCCAGGCCGTCTCGTGCGAGCTTCAACACATTCAGGCTAGGTTTGCCTGGTGGAGGCGCGAGATAGGGCGATGTCTGGCCGCGAAACTGAACCACCTCCATTTCGCCGTTGATTACCACTCCCACCGGAGCGTACTCACTCAGCACCACGCGGTCCGCCTCAGCCTGCACCTCCAACTCATCCCTATCCGCTGAAAAGGATTTCAGCGGATTGCCGGGTCCCCTGAGTGTGGCCTGCTGTGGGTAATAACTCTGCGCAAAGTCGTAGTGCAGTCGCGATGCGATGGTTTTCTTGGCATAAATCTTGTGCTTCTTATCCACCGTTGCGAATAGTTCAGGAAAAGCGGAGACACTCTCGGAACCGCCCAAAACCAGGAACCCGGAAGGCTTCAAGGCATAGTGCAGGATGGGAATAATCTTCTTTTGCAGCACAGGCTGAATGTAGATCAGCAGGTTGCGGCAGGCGACGACATTCATCTGCGAAAAAGGCGGATCGGTCGCCAGGTTCTGCCTGGCAAAGACGCACATGTCACGCACCGCCTTGTTGACCCGGTAACCCTCGTCCACCTTGACGAAGAAGCGCGCCATACGCTCTGGAGAGATCTCATCCGCGATGCTCTCACGGTATATCCCGGTTCGCGCCTTTTGAATGCCTTTCTCGTTCAGATCGGGGCCGAAGATCTGCACCTGAAAACTGGAAGCTCGATCTCCCAGAAACTCCAGAAGGGTCATGGCCAGCGAGTAGGTCTCCTCGCCCGTCGAGCAGCCCGGCGCCCACATTCGGATGGTGCCATTATTGCTCTTATCCTTTGCGATCGCGGGATAAACCTGGGTCTTCAGGGCTTCGAAAGCCTCGAAGTCGCGGAAGAAGCTCGTCACGGGAATCAGAACATCGTCAAATAACTTCTCCCCTCTTCGGGATGCTCCTTCAAGTAGGCCGCATAGTCGTGCAACGAATCTACTTTGAGCAGCAGCATGCGACGGAAAGCCCGGCGGTGAATCGTGTTCGGTTTGTACTGGCTGAAATCGACGCCGCTGGACCTGCGAAGCTGTGCAAGCACCGCACCGAAATCTCTTGCATGGGAGCCGGGAGAATCGGTGTTTGGCAATCCCAGATCCTGAGGCTCGGCACCAGCCTCCTCGGCACCCGGCTTCTCCGCGTTCAACTCCTCTTCCTCTGGTCTTTCTAGGTGGACATAAGGATGATGCTGGATGCGCCGCAACTCCTTCGCGATATCCTTTGGCGAAAGAATGAAGTCGGCGCACCCCGAATCGATGGCGCTGCGCGGCATTCCGTCGTATTTGGCCGTGGCAGGGTCCTGGGCGAAAGTAATGCCCCCTTCTGCCTTGACGTCCTCCATGCCTGCCGTGCCATCGGCTCCCGTACCGGAGAGAACAATGGCGATTGCGCCGCTTTTATGCTCCTGGGCGAGCGAATGCATGAAAAAGTTCACTGCCAGATGCCGACCTGGCGTCTGGCCGCGCGGCGACAATTTAAACACGCCACCGGCCAGTGCCATCAGCGCGTTGGGAGGAATCACATAAACGCAGTTGGGCCGAATAGTCGCGCCTGACTTAACCTCTTCGACGGGCATCCTTGTAATCTTGGCGATAATCTCCGTCAACATGCTTGCGTGGCTCGGGTCCAGATGTGGATTACCACGAACGCCATTCCGGTGTCCGACGGCAGCGCAAGAAAGAACTCCTTGAAGGCTTCCAGGCCTCCGGCGGAGGCTCCAATAGCGACGATAGGAAAAGAGCCGTTAAGCTCAGCCGAATCTTTCGCCTTAGGTTTCTTTTTCGGTGAGTTCGCGAGTTTGGACCGACTGAATTTTATCTTCGCTTCGTTCGCGCTCTTCTCTCGTGGGCTCATCAGCATCTCAATCGCCGGTCGAGAGAAAAGGTGGCCTCCAGACTACCCTATAGAAGGGTGAAAAACGAAAAGACTGCGCGCTCTTCTTCTGATCGAGCAAACTGCTTAGCGCTCCGGAATAACCACTTGCCGGGCCCCAAACAGAAGAGCCAACACCCAACTGCAGTTGTATCGTGCTTGTCCGTTTGCTAGCTTTGACATGCATGCCGCCGAATGCGCCCGAAGATCTCAGCAGTCTCATAGAGACTCTTTACCGGTCGGAATCGGGCAGAATTCTGGCCACGCTGCTGCGCCTGCTCGGCGACCTCGATCTCGCCGAAGAAGCCATGCACGAGGCCTTCGCCGCCGCCCTGGAGACGTGGCCGCACACCGGCCTTCCCGACAAGCCGCGCCCCTGGCTCATATCGACTGGGCGATTCAAGGCCATCGACGTCATGCGTCGGAGGCAACGTTTCAACGTCGCACAAATTGACTTGGCGCTTCAACTCGAAGCGCGCGTGAAGGAAGCGCCTCAAGAAGATGAGATGGAGGACGATCGTCTCCGTCTCATCTTCACCTGCTGCCACCCCGCACTGCCAGCGGAGGGACAGGTTGCGCTCACACTACGCGAAGTCTGCGGCCTCACAACCGAGGAGATCGCCCGGGCATTTCTCGTTACGCCCTCGACGCTTGCTCAACGCATCGTTCGCGCGAAAGCCATCATCCGCGATAAGGCAATCCCTTACCAGGTGCCCGCATCGCAGGAGCTATCGGAGAGGCTGGGGGCCGTACTTCAGGTTGTATACCTGGTCTTCAACGCGGGTTATTCAGCGCAGGCAACAGGAGCTGAATTGAGTCGCGAGGCGATCCGTCTGGGCAGACTGCTTCTTGATGTTCCGGGCCCGGACCTTCTCCCCGAACCCGAGGTGATGGGCCTGTTGGGCCTTATGTTGCTGCAGGAATCGCGCCGCGCCGCACGAAGCTCTGCAGAAGGAGAGCTGATCCTTCTCGACCGTCAGGACCGCTCCCTTTGGAATCAAGATCAGATCGCCGAAGGCATCGCCCTCACCGAGAGCGCTCTTCGATCGCGCCGCTTCGGTGCTTACACCCTCCAGGCAGCCATCGCCGCAGTTCACGCCGAAACTTCCTCGGCAGCTTCTACTGACTGGCACCAGATCACGCTGCTCTACGACCGGCTGATTCGGATTCAGCCCTCTCCGGTCGTCGAACTCAACCGTGCAGTTGCTATCGCCATGTACAAAGGTCCGGAGCAGGGGCTTCGTCTTATCGATGAACTTCTGGCGCGCGAGGAACTCGCCAACTATTTTCTCGCGTACTCCGCCCGTGCAGATCTGTGCCGCAGAATAGGTCGGCTTCCGGAGGCTCGTACCTCATATGAGAAGGCGCTTGCCCTGCTTCGGGATGGGGTTCGGCAGGAACCGGAGCGCCGTTTCCTTCTGGGGCGGCTCGAGGAGTTGAAATAAAAATGACTGCAGAAATCTTCAAAAGAATTAATACTCTGCTGTCGATTTCCCCTCCGCCCGACGACTATAGGGTGAACAATTCATTGCACGGGTTGCGCTGCCGGCAACCAATATAAGGAGATACCTATGAAATACATCTGTTTGGGATACTACGATCCAGCAAAACACGCAGAGATGACCGAGGACGAGCGAAACGCAATGTTCGACGAATGCTTCGAGTACGACGACCATCTGCGCGCGAACGGGCACTTTTCTGGAGGAGAAGCTCTTCAGCCCCCTGAAACCACTTTGTACTTGTATTGGAAGAACGGCAAGGTCGCAACCACCGACGGTCCCTATGCGGAGACCAAGGAACAGCTCGGCGGCATTCTCGTCCTTGAAGCGCGTGACATGAATCATGCGATTCAGCTCATGTCGCAGCACCCGTCCATAAAGTATGGCTCGTCCTTCGAGATACGTCCCACTTTCGATATGAGTGGAATGATTGAGGCAAGCGAGCAGCGACGGCGCAAGCTTACCACACGCTGAAGTATACGAAGAGTCAGCACAACCATAGTGACGGAGAGGATTGGGATGTCGAAAGTTCGAGTTGCGGGATTTGGTGTTTCGTTGGACGGTTTCAGCGCTGGGATCGAACAGAGCCTGGAGAATCCGCTGGGAAAGCGGGGACCGGAGATCTTTCAGTGGTTCTTTCATACAAAGACTTTTTGCTCCATGCACGGGCGGGACGGAGGAACCACTGGAGATGTGGACGATGTATTCGCTCATCGGGCGATGGACAACTTCGGTGCCTTCATCCTCGGCCGCAACATGTTCGGTCCTGTGCGCGGCCCATGGCAAGACGACTCATGGAAGGGCTGGTGGGGAGACAATCCGCCGTACCACACACCAACCTTCGTTCTCACGCATTACGAGCGTGAACCTCTGGTGATGGAAGGTGGAACCACCTTCCACTTTGTGACGGGCGGCATCGAGGAGGCGCTGGTCCTTGCGAAGAAGGCTGCCGGCAGCAAAGACGTCAAGATCGGAGGCGGCGTGTCCACAGTGCGGCAGTATCTGAAAGCTGGCCTGATCGACTCTCTCCACATCGCATCGGTACCCGTTCTTCTCGGTCAGGGAGAACTGCTGTTTGAGGGCCTGGACCTTCATGCGTTGGGGTTTTCCATAATCGAACGTAAAACGTCGGAATACGCCACCCATCTCGTGCTCGAGAGAGCGTAGAGACAGGGGCTTCCGGCAAGGGCTTCACCGCACGCCGCCTCCGCCTGTCACTAAATCGTGGCAGGAGCGATGGCCTTGTCGGCACGCCTTGCGCAACAGGACAAAATCTTTTGGAGGAATTCCGCGCCTCGGGATTAGATCTATCCACCTCCGAGGCCGAACGCGACAGAGCAGGAACCGAATTAGCCAGGAAGCGACGAGAAAATATCCTCGCAACTCTAGCAGTCTATGTTCCAGGAGCGCGGCAAGAAAAAGGCAGAACTTTTGAAGTCGCCCGAAACCCGACTTCCAACGAATTACGGCTATATTTTTCGAGTTAAACGGCCATGATCACGTCTCCGTCTAAAGGTGGTAAACGGGCGAGCTAGATTGTCCCTTACAATGAATCTTTGAAAAGTGTCCATTACCAGGTGACCCAATGAGCTTATGGGGACTTAATCTGTTGGAATCCCTACGCAAAACTAGACCTTGCAATTGCCTCCTACCCATTTTGGGGCCAATGGTCATATGCGCTGGTGTGTTCTGCAATAGCAATGCTGTTAGCGGACAGAGCTTGATTTACGATCATGCAACGGACACGCCTCAACAAAAGCCCTGCGAACTAGTGAACGAGAGGAAGCTGAACCCTACAACACGGGGACCGGAGATTCTCTCTGACACCCGCGGTGTGGATTTCGGCCCGTACATCAAGGGGAGTCTTCATTCGATCTACGCTCTATGGGTTACTTACATACCCGCTGAGGGCCGTCCTCCTACAAACGCTTCTGCGTCAACTCTTATCAGATTCACTATTGCGCAAGACGGCACCCTACGCGAGATGCACCTCGACGGCGGTTCTCACAATCCCAGCTTCGATCGGGCGGCTTGGGGCGCGATAACAGGTGTCGGTAAGTTTCAGCCACTACCGAAGGCTTTCGACGGACCGAGTTTGGAACTTCGCGTCATGTTTAGTGTGAACTGCCCTCCACCAACAAAATAGTCCTAAAAAACGATAACCTTTCGATACCTGACTTTACGGGCACCCGCGATTGGTAAAGATAACGGCGTTTATGAGGACTAATCCAGATTCGATGAGTGCATCGGCGTGTTTTCGTCATTTCACATTGCTGCGTTTAATCTTGCGCTCTTATAGATTTTCGCTAGGCTACTTTCAGGCAGATAGCGAAATGTTCTCTCGAGGCTCTATTTATGCGGAAGCAAATGACGCGTGCGTTTCTGTGGTGTTCAGTAACGTTCTGGGGTGTCGCGCTGGGCGCGAAGATCTTCGATCTGCTTGTCCTGGCGCGAGCTTGGGGAGGAGATGTGCCGGCGTCGCTGATCTTTTATCCATATGGGAAAGATTGGCCAATTGATCCCGGAAATTTCTTTCAACCGCTTAGCGCATTCCTTTTGCTTGCTATTGCGGGTGCTCTTTGGAGTGGGTGGAAAACTAAGCGCGGTTATCGCTTGTATTTAGAGCTGTCCGTCGGCGCATTCGCACTCATCTGGCTTGCGACACCCACACTCTTCTGGCCACTGATCAATGCGATCTATCAGGCGGCGCATCACCGAGTGACAATTTCTAGCTCGGAGGTGATTGCCCTGGTGAGGCGATGGTTCCTCTATGATTCGATTCGAATTCTTGTGATTGCGGTAGGCTTCTTCTCCGCAGTGCGCGCTATCAGCATTCCTTATGTCGAATCGACAGAAGTGAATGGCTGAGAATGGAATCTACTTCGTACAAGTCGAGGCACGCGCACGTCGCCAGTACGCTTCTGGGCTGATGCATCATCGGCAATGCACTCACCGAGTTGGATTAGTAATGGGAAGTCGGCTTATCGTCATCAACGAGGCGCGTAATTGGCGAAAAACGGGGTTTTGACCAACTGTGGCTGACCTTGCCGAAAACTCGACTTTCAAGGACCTGACCTTGCCGGATTCGGCAACCTCAATCACCTTGAGCGCAGACCCTCTTGGCCCACTCCACAATCGGCCCCCAATAACTCTCAGGAGCAAAGAAGATCGGCTCGTTGTGCTCCAGCCCGTTCACGATCATCATCTCTCCTCTCTCTCCACACGCATCGGCCACTCGTTGCGCCATGGAGAGAGGAAACAAACTATCTCCGTCGCTGTGGACCACCAGCACCGGAACCTTCAGATCGCATACAGTCCTCTCCGTAGACCAGGTATCCGCTGCCACAGAGGTCAGCCATCGTGGTAGCCCGGCTGCTAGAGATGCTTCGCGCAACGAAGAGAATCCCTCGCACAGGACGATTCCCTTCGGCTGCATACCTCGTAGACGATGGGCGGTCGCAGCGGCAATCCCGGTCCCAAGAGAAAAGCCCACCAGAAAAATGGACTTTGAGTCGATGCCGATCAGGTGTTCCCAGGCGGCCATAACATCTTCTTCACAGTGAGCCACGCGTACACGTCCTCGGCTCGCCCCGAATCCGGTGTAGTTGAAGACCAGTGAAGAGATCCCCAGCTCCCTTAGCAGGCGTTGAACTCCACTCCAGTACTCGACGCGCTCTCCGATTCCGTGACAGATCAGAAA
>Ga0268266_10002759_pt1 | contig 18357 bp, 18 predicted proteins | sample KBSS13metaG_FD_190356 | JGI IMG/M metagenome (GOLD analysis project Ga0268266, IMG submission 190356) | Switchgrass rhizosphere microbial communities from Kellogg Biological Station, Michigan, USA - KBS S1-3 metaG (SPAdes) (version 2) | ecosystem: Host-associated > Plants > Roots > Rhizosphere...
CGCCGATCTCGAATCCGCCATCGCCCAGATCCGCGCCCTGGTCGGCGACCGGCTGTCGACCGCCATGGCGGTGCGCCAGCATCACGGCGCCGACGCCAGCTGGCACCCGCCGCTGCCGCCGGACGCGGTGGTCTATGCCCATTCAACCGAGGAGGTCTCGGCCATCGTCAAGATCTGCGCCGCGACCAACACTCCGATCATCCCGTTCGGCGTCGGCAGCTCGATGGAGGGGCATATCAGCGCGCTGCAAGGCGGCATCACCATCGATCTCAGCGAGATGAACAAGATCGTCGAGGTCCATGCCGAGGATATGGACGTCACTGTCCAGCCGGGCGTGACCCGCAAGCAGCTCAACACCTGGCTGCGCGATACCGGCCTGTTCTTCCCGATCGACCCGGGCGCCGACGCTTCGATCGGCGGCATGACCGCCACCCGCGCCTCCGGCACCAACGCCGTGCGCTATGGCACGATGCGGGAGAATGTGCTGGCGCTGACCGTGGTGCTGCCCAGCGGCGAGATCATCCATACCGGCGGGCGGGCACGGAAATCCTCCGCCGGCTATGACCTGACGCGGCTGTTCGTGGGGTCCGAGGGCACGCTGGGCATCTTCACTGAGATCACGCTGCGCCTCTACGGCATCCCGGAGGCGACCTCATCCGCCATCTGCAACTTCGCCGACCTGGACGGGGCGGTGAACACAGTGATCCAGACCATCCAGTCGGGCATTCCGGTCGCGCGGATCGAGCTGATGGACGATACGCAGATGGACGCGCTGAACCGCTACTCCAAGCTCAACTATCCGGTCGAGCCGACCCTTCTGCTGGAATTCACCGGTACCGAGGCCGGGGTGGTGGAGCAGGCCGAAATGGTCCAGGCCCTCGCCGCGGAACATGGCGGCAAGAACTTCCAATGGGCCACCGTGGCCGAGGAACGTAACAAGCTGTGGCAGGCACGGCACGATTCGCTGTGGGCGATCCTGGCGCTGCAGCCGGGCCGGCAGGCCTTCCCGACCGATGTCTGCGTCCCGATCTCCCGCCTGGCCGAATGCATTGCCGAGACCAAGAAGGACCTGGAAACGACCTGGCTCAAGGCGCCGATCCTGGGCCATGTCGGCGACGGCAATTTCCACATGGTACTGCTGATCGACCGCGACGATCCGAAGGATATCGCCGAGGTGGAGCGGCTGAACGACCGGCTGGTCAACCGCGCCATTGCAATGGACGGCACCTGCACCGGCGAGCATGGGGTCGGCAGCTATAAGATGCGCTTCCTCGACACCGAACACGGCAAGGCGCTGGAGCTGATGAAGCTGCTGAAACGCTCGATCGACCCGCAGAACATCATGAATCCGGGCAAGATGTTCAATCTGAACTGACCCACTGGCCCGACAACGCAAACGGCAATCGGCCAAACAGCAATTGGAGCAGCGCAATGGTGAAGATGTCGATCGGTCTCCTCGGAATCGAACGGCTGATAGGCGGCGACTTTGCCCGGGTGGTCGATGTCGCGCGCCAGGCGGAAGACGCCGGCATCGATATGCTGAGCATCACCGACCATGTCGTGATGGGCGAGCATCTGGAAAACTATCCTTACGGCGCATTCCCCCTGCCGCTCGACTATCCGTGGTTCGAGCCGATGGTCGTGCTGGCTTCGATTGCCAGCGCAACGAAGACCATTCGCCTGTCGACCGGCGTCCTGATTTCCCCGTTGCGCCCAGCGGTACTCCTCGCCAAGCAATTGGCGACGCTCGACGTCATGTCGCACGGGCGCGTCACGATCGGGCTCGGCCTCGGCTGGCAGAGGGAGGAATACGACGCTTCCGGCCTACCCTGGGAGACGCGCTACAAGCAGTTCGACGAGCAGATCGCGGTCTGCAAGCTGCTATGGTCTGAGGCGCCTGCTAGCTTCCACGGCAAAACGGTCAATTTCGACAATATCCACGCCTTTCCGCGCCCTGTTCAGGCCGGCGGTATTCCGCTCTGGTTCGGCCTGGCGCCGACCGAGAAGAACTTCGCCCGCATCGCCGAATATGGCGACGGCTGGATTCCGATGGAGCGCGATCCCGTGGTGCTGGCCGGGCATATCAAGGCGCTGCGGAACGCATTCGCCGCTAGGGGCCGTGCGCCCGCGGACGCCAAGGTCCGCGTCGGCATCCGCCCCGCCGCGGGAAGCGATCTCGACGCGGTGCTGGCCTCTTCCAAGGCCGTGGTCGAGGCCGGCGCCGATGTGCTGGAGTTCATCGTCTCGGCCTGGTGCAAGACGGGGGATGAGTTGCCAGGGTTCTTCGCCAAGCTGGCGGCGTGGCGAGACAGCCTGCGGTGAGCGCCACGATCGCCGACGAACAAGCCCTGCTCCAGCTGGCCTATCGCTACGCCCAGGCGGTGGACCGGCGCGATGCGGATGCTTTGGTCTCGGTCTTCGCCGAAGACGGCATCATCGCGCGCCCCGGCTCCGTGTGGCAGGGGCATGAGAAGTTGCGCGGGATCATCGCCCGGCTGAACACGCTCTACGGCGCCACCTTCCACACCGTCCGCAACCAGACGGCCGTCATCGACGGCGACACTGCGCAGGGCGAAACCTACTGCGTGGCGATGCACATGCTGAATTCCGCCGACGGCCAACGGACGCGGATGGATATGGGCATCCGCTACCAGGACAGCTTCGTGCGTCAGGATGGCGTCTGGCGCTTCGCCAGGCGGGAGCTGATGGTCGATTGGGTCGAAAACACCGAACTGCCGGTGGAGGCCTGAGAGATGTCGCTCACCACCTGCCTGATCGTGATGCTGGGCGGCGCGCTGGGCACGCTGGCGCGTTATCTGGTCGGGCTGGCGGCCTTGCCGATCAGCCAGGACCTGCCGTGGGGCACGATCATCATCAATATCGTAGGCTCCTTCATCATCGGCTTCTTCGGGACGATGACCTTGGCCCATGGCCGCTTTCCGGCGTCCGACAATCTGCGGCTGTTCGTGATGATCGGCCTCTGTGGCGGCTTCACCACCTTTTCGTCCTTCAGCCTGCAAACGCTGGATCTGCTGCGGGCCGGCGCACCCTTCCGGGCCGGCATCAATATCGTCGCCTCAGTCGTGCTTTGCGTGTTGGCGGTGGCAATCGGCCACTATGTCGCCTCCCAGATCAACGGCGGCGCGAAGGCCATCGCCCAGACCATGATCGAGGAAGAAGCATGAGCATCGATTTCGCCGTTTATCTCGAGGACAAGCACGCGATCGAGCAGGTCTATATCCGCTATTGCGATATCATCGACCAGAAGGCGTTCGACAGGCTGGACGAGGTCTTCACCCAGGACTGCATCGGCGATTACCGTTCGACCAACGGCAAAGTCCAGGAAGGCCTGGCCCCGCTGATCGCCCATGTGACGCGCGGCATGGGCCCAGGCTCGGATTGCGGCGCCACCCACCACAATGTCTGCAACTTCCGCGTCGCGGTCGATGGCGACAGCGCGACCTCAAAGGCGCATTTCTACGCCGTCCACGAAGGCATCAATAATTGCGCCGGCGAGCATTACACATGCTGGGGCGAATATGACGACCAGTGGACCCGCACCGACAAAGGCTGGCGCGTCAGCCGCCGTACCTACCACAACTTCCTGATCGACGGCACCACCGACGTGGTGCGGAAGGTGCGGGGATAATGTTGAGCGCGTTAGGCAGAGGACTGAAATGAAGAAAAAAATCCTGATCGTCGGGGCGTCGGGGCTGGTGGGGACGGCGGCGGTGAAGCTGTTTTCCGGGCTGCCGGATTGGGAGGTTGTGGCGGTGTCGCGGCGGGCGCCGTTCGTGCCGCTGGGCAAGGCCAGGCATATCCCGGTCGACCTGCTGAACCAGGCGCAGTGCCGCGAGGTATTCGGGGCGATGGGCGACGTCACCCATGTCGCCTACTGCGCGGTCAACGAGCAGGAAGGCAACATGGTCGCCGGCTGGCAGGACCCGGTCCAGGCCGGCAAGAACATGGCGATGCTCAAGAACGTGTTCGAGCCGCTGATCGCCGTCGCCAAGGATTTCCGCCATATCTCGCTGGTGCACGGGATGAAGGCCTACGGCTCCCACATCTGGGACCGGGTGATGCCGATCCCGTTCGTGGAGAGCCTGCCGCGCGTTCCGCACGAGAATTTCTATTACCACCAGGAAGACTATGTCCGGGCCAAGCAGGCCGGAATCGGCTGGACCTGGACCATCATCAGGCCGGCGATGATCGCGGGCGATGCGGTCGGCTCCAACATGAATTCCTATCTGGTGCTGGGCGTCTTCGCGGCGCTGCGCAAGGAAGCCGGGCTGCCGCTGCCCCGGCCGACCGGCGCCAGCATGGTGACCGACGTCACCGACGCCGACCTGATCGCCGAAACCCTCGAATGGGCGGCGGAATCGCCCAAGGCCGGCAACGACGCCTTCAACATCACCAACGGTGACGTCTTCACCTTGCACGATGCATTCCCGATCGTCGCCGATGCCTTGAAGATGGAGCTTGGCGCGCCCCAGGACTTCCAGATCATCGCGGAACTGGAAAAGCTGCTGCCGCTGTGGCCCGGCATGGTCCGCAAATACGGGCTTCGGGCGCCGGAGAACCTGAAGGCTCTGTTCGGCGAATCGCTGGAGGTCGGCGGTTCATGGACAGCGCCGATCCCAGCCACCGACGTCGTGCGCTATGGCCTCGCCAGCACGATAAAGATCCGGCAGGCCGGCTTCCACGGCTGCATCGATACTGCCGACATGATCCGCAAATATATGCGGCGCTATCAGGAACTGGGGATCATCCCGCCGGTCAACTGACCGGCGGGACTACTGGAACAGCGTCAGCGCGTTCTGCAACGTCTTGGTGAAGCCCCACAGCCAGGGAGCGCCGACGATCGCCCAGGCGAGCAGGATCAGCGCCGGCGAGGTCTTGGTCGCTTTCTCGGTCATCATGTCCTCCTCAGGCCGTCAGCGGCGCGGCCAGATGGCGCGCCCCGGTAATGATAGCGGCTGTCGACCGGCTTCATCAGCCAGTTGGCGAAGAAGCCGACGGCAAGCAGAACCGCCATCAGATGCATGGTGAAGGTATAGGCATCGGCCTTGGCCACGCCATGGGCCAGCTGGTACTCGCGGATATAGTTGACCAGCACTGGCCCCAGCACGCCCGCCACCGACCAGGCGGTCAGCAGCCGCCCATGGATGGCGCCGACATGCATGGTGCCGAACACGTCCCTGAGATAGGCCGGAATGGTCGCGAACCCGCCGCCATACATGCTGAGGATGATGGCATAGGCGGCGATGAACAGCTCGACCTTCCCGATATGGCCGATCGTCGGCACGACCGCGTACAGGATTATGCCCAGGACGAAGAAGACAACGTACGTATTGCGACGGCCCATATAGTCCGATGCCGAAGACCAGATGAACCGTCCGGCCATGTTGAAGATGCTGAGCAGCCCGACGAAGCTGGCCGCGCCGACGGCCGTCACGTGGCCGGGAAACATCTCCTGGATCATCGGCGAGGCCTGGCCGAGAACGCCGATGCCGGCCGTGACGTTCATGCATAGCACCAGCCACAGCAGCCAGAACTGCCGCGTCTTGAACGCTGTATCGACGTCCACATTGCCAACCGAGATCAGGGCACCAGCCGTCTTGCGCGGCACATACCCTTCCGGCGCCCATCCCTCCGCGGGGAGGCGTATAGTGAAGACGCCGAACATCATGATGATGAAATAGATGACGCCCATGGTGACGAAGGTTTCGGCGACGCCGAGCGACGTCGGCGTGGCATAGGTCTTCATCAGCATCACCGCCAGGGGCGAGCCGATCATCGCGCCGCCGCCAAAGCCCATGATCGCCATACCGGTCGCCATGCCCGGCCGGTCCGGGAACCATTTGATCAGGGTCGAAACCGGCGAGATATAGCCGATGCCAAGCCCGATGCCGCCCAGCACGCCGTATCCCATATAGACAACCCAGATATTGTGAAGCTGAACGCCCAGCGCCGATACGAGGAAACCGCCGGCGAAGCAGCAGGCCGACACGAACATCGCGCGCCTGGGCCCACCGCTTTCGACCCAGCGGCCGAACACGGCGGCGGAAATCCCGAGGAAAGCGATGGCGATCGAGAATATCCAGCCTAGCTCGGTCAGCTTCCAGTCGTCGGGCGCCGACTGGGTGATGCCGATCAGCTTTGTCATCGGCAGGTTGAAAACCGAGAAGGCGTAGGCCTGACCGATGCAGAGGTGGATGGCGAGGGCGGCGGGGGGAACAAGCCAGCGGCTGAAACCTGGACGCGCGATCTGGCTGCTGCGGTCGAAGAACGACGGCATGTACATCTCCTGCTGTACCCCTTAAGGGCAATTTAGGGACAGCGTACTGCGCCGAAATATTCCCAGCAACGCGGCTTTTCGAAGGCTGATCTTACGCCCGCGCATCCTCGCGGATCATCGCCGCCCCCTTCTCCCCGATCATGATCGACGGCGCGTTGGTGTTGCCGGTGGTCAGTGTCGGCATGATCGAGGCATCGACGACGCGCAAACCCTCAAGCCCGCGCACTCTCAGCCGGGAATCGACCACCGCAGCGGGATCCTCGCCCATGCGGCAGGTGCCGACCTGATGATAGAGGCTGGTACCGCCGACTCGGCCGAACGCGATCAGCTGCTCGTCGGTCGCCACCGAATCGGTCGGCAGGGTCTCGCCCAAACTGTGCCGGGCCAGCGCCGGCTGGCTGAAGATATGACGGACCTTTTTGATGCCCGACAGCATGACGTCGATATCGCTCTCGGCGGTCAGATAGGCAGGCCGGAGCTCCGGGTATTCGAACGGGTCGGCCGATTTCGCCATGATGCTGCCCCGGCTATCCGGCCGGGTCGGGCAGACGGCGACGGTCATGCCGGACTTTCGCTCCAACTCGCCGAACTTGTTCTGATCGTACGAGGCCGGCGTGAACAGCAGCTGCAGGTCGGGGCTCGCCAGCCCCTCGCGGCTGCGGCAGAAGATGGTGGCGCTGGTGACGCCGAAGGTCAGCGCGCCTTTGCCGATGGTGGCGAACTTCGCCAGCTCAGCCATCAGCCGGCCGCCACGCGACAGCTGGTTGATCGAGATCAGGTCCTTCACCCGGTGGGTGATGCGCACGGCGTAATGGTCGATCAGGTTGTTACCGACGCCGGGCGCGTCATGCACCACATCGACCCCGATCGACCGCAGGTGCTCGCCCGGCCCGACGCCGGAAATCTGCAGCAGCTGAGGCGAGTTGATCGAGCCGCCGGAGAGGATAACCTCGCGCGCCGCCAATGCCCGCTGCTCCTGCCCGCCGCGCTTGAAGGCGACGCCGATGCAGCGCTTGCCCTCGAACAGCAGCCGGGTGGCCGGGGCTCCAGTCAGCACCTCCAGGTTCGGCCTTCCCTTGGCGGCGCGCAGGAAGGTCTGCGCCGTCGAGCCACGGAAGCGGCCTTTGCGGGTCATCTGGGCATAGCCGACACCCTCCTGCACCTTGCCGTTATAGTCCGGGGTCAGCGGATAGCCCGCCTGCTGCGCCGCCTCGACGAAGTAATGGGTCAGCGGCAGGATCGTCCGGTAATCCTCAACCTTCAGAGGGCCGCCCTGCCCCCGGAATTCCGGGTCGCCGCCAGCCACATAATGCTCGGATCGGCGGAACATCGGCAGCACGTCGTCATAGGTCCAGCCGCGACAGCCCATCTGGGCCCAGCCGTCGAAATCGGCCGGGTTGCCGCGCACATAGAACATGCCGTTGATCGAACTGGACCCGCCCAAAACCTTGCCGCGCGGCCAATGGATCGGCCGGTTGCCGGTCGCGGGATCGGGCGCCGCCGTATAGTTCCAGTTGACCAGCGGATTGTGCAGCAGCTTGAGAATTCCGGCCGGGATATGGATCATCGGATGCCAGTCCCGCGGCCCTGCCTCCAGGAGCAGCACCTTGGCCCCGGTTTCGCTCAAACGCGCCGCCACCACGCAGCCGGCGGACCCGGCGCCCACGACGATGTAGTCGGCCTGATACTCGGCCATTCTTCCCCTCACTCCCCAGTCGGCGAATTAGCCGTGGTTGATGACCACGGTCTTCGTAGCCGAGAATTCCTTCAGCGCCTCCAGCCCCTTCTCGCGGCCATGGCCTGAGTTCTTGAAGCCGCCGAAGGGCAGCTCAACCCCGCCGCCGGCGCCATAGCCATTGATATAGACCTGGCCGGAACGGATCTTGCGCGCCATCCGCATGGCGCGGCCGATGTCGCTGGTCCAGATGCCGGCCGCGAGGCCGAATTCGGTGTCGTTGGCCAAGCGGATCGCATCGGCCTCATCATCAAATGGAATCGCCGAAAGGCAGGGGCCGAAGACCTCCTGCTTGGCCAGCGCATGATCGACCGGCACCGGCCCAAACAGGACCGCCGGCACATAGAAGCCCGAACCCTCGGCGTCGCCCGCGACCTTGCCCTCCGCCAGCACGCCGACGCCGTCGGCCTTGGCGCGGCTGATGAAGCCTTTCACCCGGTCGCGCTGCTTAGCGTTGATCAGCGCGCCGAAATCGTAGTCGCCGGAATGCGGGCCGGTGACCAGCCGGTTGAAGCGCTCGGCGAAGGCTGCGACCACCCGGTCCCAGGCCGCGCGCTCGACCAGCAGGCGGCTGCCGGCGACACAGGTCTGACCGCTATTGACGGTGATGGCGCTGGTGATGATCGGCAGCGCGGTGTCGAGATCGGCATCGGCGAAGACGATCTGCGGGGACTTGCCGCCCAGCTCCAAGGTCACGGCGACATGGTTCTCCGCCGCCAGCTTCTGGATGATGGTGCCGACCTCGGGCGAACCGGTGAAGGTGATGAAATTGACCTCAGGATGCGCCGCAAGCGCCGCCCCAGCCTCCTCGCCCAGGCCGGTCACGATATTAAGCACGCCCGGCGGCAGTCCCGCCTCCAGCGCCAGCTCGGCGATGCGGATGGCCGACAGGCAAGCATCTTCAGCCGGCTTCACGACCATCGTATTGCCCATCGCCAGCGCCGGGGCAGAGGTGCGGCCCAGCATCTGGGTGGGGGAGTTCCACGGCAAGATTGCGCCGACAACGCCGTGTGGCTCGCGGAAGGTCATCGCGGTGAAGCCGCCCGGCAGCGGGATGGTCTCGCCACCGGTCTTGTCGGCCGCGCCGGCATAGAATTCGTAATAGCGCGACAGCACCGTCACATCCCCGCGCGCCTGCTTGATCGACTTGCCGACATCGCGGGCGTCGAGCTCGGACAGCTCCTCGTGATGCTCGGCGATCAGGCCCGACAGCTTCATCAGGATGCGGCCACGGTCAGCCGGAGCCATCGTCGCCCACGGTCCGTCCTCGAAAGCGCGCTTCGCCGCCTTGATCGCACGGTCCACGTCTTCCGCCCCACAGCGTGGGATCGAGGCGAAGGCCCGGCCATCGGACGGGGCCACCATGTCGAGCCGGGCGCCGGAGGCAGCCTCGACCGGCTTGCCGTCAATGATCGCCTGATAGCGATCCGCAGAGCCGGCGAATTCAGTCAACGCAACCATCGATCCTCCCGAGACTGGCAGACACCCCGAGAATTGTGGGTGCCCTTTGGCCGGGCGATAAGGTAGTCGTACTGACCGACCAGCGGCAACCTCTCGCGAGGCAAGAATTGATCTATCTCGTCCGTCACGGCCAAACCGAGTTCAACGCGGCGAAGCGCCTGCAAGGCCAGTGCGATTCGGTCCTGACCCCGCTGGGCATCGAGCAGGCACGCCGGATGGGCGACCATCTGAAGCAGCGAGTCGACGACCCGGCGCGCTGGATCATGATCGCCAGCCCGCTCGGCCGCACCGTGCGGACTGCGGAGATCATCCGCGAGACCATCGGCCTCAACTGCGAGATCGCGCTGGAGCCCCGGATCAAGGAACTGGATGTCGGGGATTGGGAAGGGCTGCATCATCATGAGCTCGAAGCGCTGGCCCCCGGCACGGTCGGCCCGCCCGGCTGGCTGCTGACCGCGCCGGGTGGCGAACGGCATGACGATATCGCCGGCCGGATTTCGGGCTTCATCGCCGAGATCGACGAGACTGACGGTTATCGCCGGATCGTCGTCTGCCATGGCATTGCCGGGCGCATCCTGCGCGCGCTCTACAGCAAGGCCCCGCCGGACCAGCTGTGGCTGACGCCGTCGCCGCCGCAGGATGCGGTATTCCACCTGTCGGGCGGCACGGTCGCCCGCATCGACATACGGGAAGACGCATGAGCACCAGTCTTGACGTTGATAAGGGGCCGTGGCCCGCCGCCGCCAAAGGCCCGTGGGGGGAATGCCTCTCGGGGCTGAAGGTCCTCGACCTATCGCGCCACCTGCCGGGGCCGCTGTCGTCCCTGCTGCTGGTCGATCTCGGCGCCTCGGTGCTGAAGATCGAGCCGCCGGGCGGCGACGAGATGCGGATCATCGGCCCGATCGGGCCACGCGGCAAATCGATCTATTTCGAGGCGGTGAATGCCGGCAAGATCAGCCTGAAACTCGACCTCAGGGCCGAGGCCGGCAAGGCGCGGTTCCTGGAATTGGCCGATGAGGCCGACATACTGCTGGAATCCTTCCGCCCCGGCACGCTGGACCGGCTGGGGCTGGGGCATGAGACGCTGCTGAAGCGCAATCCGGGCCTGATCTTCTGCAGCCTGTCGGGCTTCGGTGCCACCGGGCCGCGCCGCGACCAGGCCGGGCACGACAACAACTACCTGTCGCTGAACGGCGCGCTGGCCGGCACGGGCCTGAAGGACCTGCCGGTGTTCTTCGATCCGCCGGTGGCCGACGTGACCGGCAGCATGATGGCGACCATCGCCATGCTGGCCGCGGTCAACCGTCGGGCCCGCGACGGCAAGGGCTGCTTCCTCGACATGTCACTGGCCGATTCGGTGATGCCGCTGATCAGCTTCCCCCTGGCCGGGCTCGACGCCGGTCGCGGCGCGCCGGTGCGAGAAGGTGAGCTGCTGAACGGTGGCGCCGCGCGCTATCGCGTCTATCGCTGCGCCGACGGCAAGTTCGCCACCTTGGGCGCGATCGAGCCCAAATTCTGGATCGCCTTCTGCGAGGCCGCCGGCCATCCGGAATGGATTCTGCGCTACGAGGATCCCCTGCCCCAGACCGACCTGATCGCCGAGGTCACCGCATTCTTCGCCGCCCTGACCCAGGCCGAAGCCACTGCCCGGCTGGAGCCGGCCGATTGCTGCTATGCCCCCGTTCTGACCCTCGACCAGGCGGTCGAGACCGAACAGATCCAGGCCCGCGGCCTCGTCCGGCGCGGCGCGGACGGGCATTGGCAGGCGCTGTTTCCGGGGCAGATCGATGGAGAAGCGGCGGCAATCAGGCCGCCGTGGCGGGAGATCGAGTAGGTCGAATCCGCCTTGGGAGGCGGCCGTACATGCTGACAACCGTCGCGAGGTTTACCGAGCCCTGGGAGGCGCATCTGTTCCGGATGCTGCTGGAGGTAGAGGGATTGTTCGCCGTCGTTGCTTTCGACAATCATGTCAGGGCTACCTATGCCTTTTCCTGGGCAATCGGCGGTGTCCGGGTTTTGGTAGTCGAGGAAGAGCTGAAGCAGGCGCGCGCTATCGAGGCTCGCTGCCTGGCCGGCGAATACGAAGCCTTGGTCAATGCGGAATTCGGCCTCGCGACACCGCCCAAGCCGGCCATGCCACGCTGGTATCAGCCTGAGATCCTCGCCGCCTGCGTGCTTTCGCTCCTCGCTACGCTAGTCTTTGGCGCGCCGATACCACTCCGCGCTCAGCGTAGATCCTGATCAGCTGAGCGGCCACACCACCGGACAATCCGGATGGTCCATGACATCACCCTCAGCCACCTGGTCGTGATGCGGCTTGCGCGGAACGCCTTTGCGGAAGCGGTAACGGGCGTCGTCGCCGCAATAGCGGACCGACACGGCGCGGCGGCGGATGTCGGTTGAGGCATTGCCGTCGGCGCCATGGATGGTGCGGGCATGGTGCACGGTGATGTCGCCGGGTTCGGTGACGAAGCTCAGTATCTCGTGGTTCCGCCGGTCCTTGTGGAAATCCGGCACGGCCTCCCCCTCGGTGTCGGGCATCGGCAGTTCGGTGATGAAGAAATTCGGCCGGTACCGCGCCTTCCACCGATGGCTGCCGCGGATGAATTTAAGGGCGCCGGTTTCCACCGTCACCGGGTCGAGCGGCATCCAGGTGGTGCATATCTGCGCCCCCTCTGCGTGGAAATAGGCGATGTCCTGATGAAAAGCGGTCTTCTCCAGCGTCCCCGGCTCCTTCACCAGGATGCTGTCCTCATAGAGATTGACCTTATTGGATTTCAGCAGGCGCGCCGCGATTTCCGCCAGGGGCGAGCGGGTCGCCAGATCGCGGAAGGCCTGCCGGCTGGTCCAGTGGTCGGTGCCGCTATAGAACCGGCCGCGCCGCGTGCCGGCATCGATCAGCACCTCGGCCCCGGCCGCGCGCGCCATATCGGTGCCGTAGGCGGTGAAATCGAGGCAGTCCGGCGAACTCAGCCAGTCCTCGACCGCCTCGGCGACGCTGTCGCGCCAGGATTGCGGAATGACCCCGCGCAGGCAGACGACGCCGTCGCGCCAGAAGTTTTCGATATCTGCGTCGGAGACCAAGCTCCCAGGCGCCTTTTTCCCCATCGCACCCCCTTGCACCGAGGTTAGCGCCTCAGCGCCCGGAGGGGGAGATTTATCGCGATGCGCTGCGCAGCAGCCTGCCCGGCCGCGCTCCGGTTTCCTTGCCCTCGCGCTGCACCGCCTCGCCGCTGACATAGGTGGCGACATAGCCCTCGGCTGTCTGCATCAGCCGATCAGCGCCGGTCGGTAGGTCATTCGCCATGAAGGGCTGGTTGAGCTTGAGGCGACTGAAGTCGATCAGGTTGATGTCGGCCTTCCTGCCCGGCGCGATGAGGCCGCGATTGGGCAGGCCGTAGAACCTCGCCAAGTCCGATGTCTGGCGCTTCACCGCATATTCCAGGCCCAGCTTCGGGCCGCGCGTCCGGTCGCGGACCCAGTGGGTCAGCATCAAGGTCGGCGCGCTGGCATCGACGATGGCGCCGCAATGGGCGCCGCCATCCGAGATTCCGACGACAGTGTCGGGGTTGGTGATCATTTCATATTCGGGGTCGAGGCAGCCGTCGGAATAGTTCTGTACCGGCACCCAGATCAGGCCCTCGCCGTCATGCCCAAGCATCACGTCCAGCACCATCTCGCGCGGATCGATGCCACGTTGGCGCGCATGCGCCGCGATGGTGTCGTCGGGGCCGGGCTCGTAATTGCCCCACATCGGATAAATGCGATCCCAGGCGTCATGCGAGAACATCGCCTGGATCATCGGATTGAGGTCGGATGGCGCTGGTTCGGCGCCGCCCATGCCTTCACGGGCGATCTGCTTGCGCAGGGCCGCATCAGACTTAAGCCGGGCGATGCGGGCCGCATAGGGCATGTCCATCAGGCCGCGCAGGGTCGGCGAGACCATGAAGGGGCCGAAGCGGCTCCTGAGGCCCAGCAGGATGCCGACACCGCGAATGCCGACCTGAGGCGTAATCCGAGCGCCACGCCTGCGCGCCTCCGACGTCAACGCCAGCTGCTCGCGCCACAGGTCGGGCTTGGGCGAGACCTGGACGACGACATAGGTCATCGGGCAGCCGGTCTCGCGCGACAGCCGGTCCATCCAATCGATCTCCTTGGCCGGAGCCAGCAGGTCCTCGCCGATGACGCCGGCCGGGGAGATTTCCAGCACGCCGCGCCCGTTTTCGGCAACCGCCTGGGCCAGCGCCCGCAGCTCGGCCTCGGCGGCGAAGGTGCCGGGCACCGGCTCGCCATCGATGGCGCGGTGGGCCAAGGTGCGCGAGGTCGAGACGCCGAAGGCGCCGGCCTTGAGCGCCTCGGCCGCCAGGCGCTTCATGCCGGCGATATCGTCCTCGGTCGCCGCCTCGTTCATCGATCCGCGCTCGCCCATCACATAAGCGCGCAGCGCGCCGTGCGGCAGTTGGGTCGCGATATCGATCGCGCGGCTACCGCGCTCCAGCGCGTCGAGATATTCGGGGAAGCTTTCCCACTCCCACTTGATGCCGTCGGCCAGCGCGGCGCCGGGGATGTCCTCGACGCCCTCCATCAGGCCGATGAGCCAGGATTCCTTGCCCGGCCGAACCGGCGCGAAGCCGACGCCGCAATTGCCCATCACCACGCTGGTGACGCCGTGCCAGAAGGAGGGGGTCAGCAGCGGATCCCAGGTTGCCTGGCCATCGTAATGCGTGTGGATGTCGATCCAGCCCGGCGTGACCAGCAGGCCGGAGGCGTCGACAGTCTCCCGCGCGGCACCGCTGACGCGCCCGACCTCGACGATCCTGCCATCCTGGATCGCAACGTCGCCGGTGAAAGACGCGGCGCAGCTGCCGTCGACAATGGTTCCGCCCTTTAGCACACGATCATACAAGCCCGCCTCCCCGCTTTGCCGTTCTATAAAACGCTTTTTCAGGCCTGCGCCGCAACGATACGCTTTCGCCCGGCGGTCAACGATAAGAGGAAAACAATGTCGCTTTATATTACGGCGCTTCTGATCGGCGTCATCTGCGGCCTGCGGGCCTTCATGGGACCGGCGGCGGTGAGTTGGGCCGCGCGGCTGGGATGGCTGCCGGTCGAGGGCAGCTGGGCCGCCTTCATGGGCTACGCCTATACGCCCTATATTTGGTCCGTCCTGGCAGCGGTCGAACTGGTCACCGACCAGCTCCCCAAGACGCCGAGCCGCAAGGTGCCGCCGCAGTTCGGCGCCCGCATCCTGTCCGGCGGCTTCTGCGGCGCGGTGATCGGCACCGCCGGTGGATCGCTGATCGGCGGGCTGGTGGCCGGGATCGTCGGCGCGGTACTCGGCACGCTGGGCGGCGCGGAGCTGCGCGGCCGGCTGGCCAAGGCCTTCGGCAAGGACATGCCCGCTGCACTGATCGAAGACGCCATCGCCATCGTCGGCGCCTATCTGATCGTGCACGCCTGATGACTGCGAAATTCGACGCCATCGTCATCGGCGCCGGCCAGGCCGGGCCGCCGCTGGCCGAGCGGCTGGGCCAGGCCGGGATGACGGTGGCGCTGATCGAGCGCAAATATTTCGGCGGCACCTGCGTCAATGCCGGCTGCACCCCGACCAAGACGCTGGTCGCCAGCGCCTATGCCGCCTTCCTGGCGCGGCGCGCCGGCGATTACGGCGTCACCATCGGCGGCCCGGTCGGCGTCGATATGAAGGCGGTCAAGGCGCGCAAGGACGAGGTCGCCGGCGGATCGCGCGCCAATGTCGAAAAGTGGGTCGCCGGCATGAAGGGCGTCACCGCTTATCGCGGCCATGCCCAGTTCGAATCCCCGACCGACGTCAGGATCAATGGCGAGCTGCTGAGCGCCCCCAAGATATTCCTCAATGTCGGCTGCCGGCCGATCGTGCCCGACATGCCGGGCGTGGACCAAGTGAAGCATCTGAGCAGCACCGCGATCCTGGAGCTGGACACGCTGCCGCGCCATCTGGTCGTCATCGGCGGCAGCTATATCGGGCTGGAATTCGCCCAGATGTATCGCCGCTTCGGCAGTGAAGTGACGATCGTCGAGAAGGCCGACCGGCTGATCCAGCGCGAGGACCCGGACATCTCGGCTGCGGTGAAGGATATATTGGAGGCCGAGGGCATCCATGTCCGGCTGAAGGCTGAATGCATCTCGTTCCGCCCTGAAGGCGACGAGATCGGGGTCGGCGTGGACTGCACCGAAGGGCCGCCCGAGGTCGTCGGATCGCACGTGCTGCTGGCGGTCGGGCGGCGGCCCAATACCGACGATCTTGGCCTCGACAAGACCGGCGTCGCGATGGACGCGCATGGCTTCATCCAGGTGGATGACCAGTGCCGTTCAACCGTGCCGGGCATCTGGGCGATCGGCGACTGCAACGGCAAGGGCGCCTTCACCCATACATCCTATAACGATTTCGAGATCGTCGCCGCCAATCTGCTGGACAACGATCCACGCCGGGTCAGCGACCGGATCCCGGTCTATGGCCTGTTCATCGACCCGCCTCTGGGCCGCATCGGCATGACCGAGGAGCAGGCGCGCAAGTCCGGCCGGCGGGTGCTGATCGGTACGCGGCAGATGACTCGGGTCAAGCGCGCGGTCGAAAAGGGCGAAAGCCTCGGCTTCATGAAGGCGCTGGTCGATGCCGACAGCCACGAAATATTGGGCGCGGCGATCCTCGGCCTGACCGGCGACGAGGCGGTGCACGGCATGCTGGACGTGATGTACGCCAAGGCGCCCTACACCACGATCAGCCGCGCGGTGCATATCCACCCGACCGTGTCGGAGCTGATCCCGACGATGCTGCAGAGTCTGAAGCCGCTCGACTGATTTCATGCCAGCGCGCCCAGCGCCGCGCGCAACTGCCCGGGATCGAGATCGCCGAGTTGGTGTTTGATCGCCGCATGGGTCTCTTCCCAGATCGGTACCGCGCTCGCCAGCAACGCATTGCCGGCCAGCGTCAGGGTCAGCAGCTTGCCGCGCCGGTCAGCCGGGTCGGGCGCGATGGTCACCAGCCACCGCCGCTCGAGCGGCTTCAGCGCCGCGGTCAACGTGGTGCGGTCCATTCCCAGCAATGTGGCCACCGATCCCATCCCGGCCGGCACCGGGCGGTTCAGCGACATCAGCAGCGAGAACTGCCCATTGGTGAGCCCGACCGGGCGCAGCGCCTCATCGAATCGCCGCGCCAGAGTACGCGCCGCCCGCTGCACATGCAGGCACAGGCAGGTGTCCCGCACCAGCAGGGTGGTCGAGAACGGCACCTCGATTCGCTTTGACATACAGTGATAATGTTGATACCAACGTATTTAGTCAAGGCGAAGACCTGAGAAGACAATCCCCAAGAACGCAAACGAACTCTCGCAGGAGGAACCATCATGGAAACCCATCCGGTCGTATCGCGGGAAGAATGGCTGACGGCGCGCCGCGCGCTGCTTGCCAAGGAGAAGGAGGCGACGCGTCTGCGCGACCAGCTGAACGCGCAGCGCCAGGCGCTCCCCTGGGTCAAGGTGACGGCGGATTATGTGTTCGACACGCCTTCGGGCCAGAAGAGCCTGGCCGATTTGTTCGACGGGCGCAGCCAGCTGATCGTCTATCATTTCATGCTCGGGCCCGGCTGGACGGCGGGCTGTCCCGGCTGCTCGTTCCTGGCCGACCATCTGGACGGCGCCCTGCCCCACCTGACCCATCACGACGTGACGCTGATCGCCGTGTCGCGCGCCCCGCTGGGCGACATCCAGGCCTACAAGAAGCGGATGGGCTGGCAATTCCCGTGGGTTTCTTCGAACAGCAACAGCTTCAATTTCGACTATCACGTCTCTTACACGCCGGAGCAGCCGGCCTCAGACACAGTGGAGTACAACTTCACCGAGATCCGGCGCGAGAACGCCAATGACGAGTTCCCCGGCCTCTCCGCCTTCTTCAAGGACGAGGCGGGCAATGTCTATCACACCTATTCCAGCTATGGCCGCGGACCCGAGGAGCTGATCGGGACGCTGATGATCCTCGACCGGGCGCCCAAGGGCCGCAACGAGGACGGGACAATGAGTTTCGTCAAACGCCACGACGAATATGACGGCGCGCCCGATCATTCCTGCCACGCCTGCTGAACCACCTATCCAACCAGGAGACACCCTCATGTCCGAATCGCTCGGCAAATATTGCTGGTATGAGCTGATGACCACCGACACCGAGGCCGCGGGCAAGTTCTACAGCCATGTCGTCGGCTGGAACCTGTTCGAGCCCGGCGGCCCGCATGCCGGCTATACGCTGTTCCAGGTCGGCGACCAGGGCATCGGCGGCATGATGAAGCTGCCCGAGGAGGCGTGCAAAGCCGGCGCCCGGCCCGGCTGGATGGGCTATATCTGGGTGCCTGAGGTCGAGGCCGCGCTGGCCAAGGTCGTGGCGGCCGGCGGCACCGTCCATAAGGAACCGGCGGATATCCCACAGATCGGCCGCTTCGCCGTCGTCTCCGACCCGCAGGGCGCCAATTTCGTCCTGTTCCGCCATTTCGGCGACCAGCAGGCGCCGCCGGTGCCGATGGAGACGCTCGGCCATGTCGGCTGGCATGAGTTGTTCGCCACGGACAACAAGACTGCCCTGGAATTCTATTCCGGCCAGTTCGGTTGGACCAAGGGCGAGGCCTTCGACATGGGGCCGATGGGCGTCTATCAGCTCTACATCATCGGCAACGAGCAGATGGGCAAACAGTACGGCGGGATGGCGAACAAGCCGGACGCCTTCCCTCAGCCCGTCTGGCTCTACTACTTCAATGTCGATGACATCGATACCGCGGTGGAGCGGGTGAAAACCGCCGGCGGCCAGATCCTGATGGGCCCGCACCAAGTACCCGGCG
>Ga0268266_10002761_pt1 | contig 18352 bp, 16 predicted proteins | sample KBSS13metaG_FD_190356 | JGI IMG/M metagenome (GOLD analysis project Ga0268266, IMG submission 190356) | Switchgrass rhizosphere microbial communities from Kellogg Biological Station, Michigan, USA - KBS S1-3 metaG (SPAdes) (version 2) | ecosystem: Host-associated > Plants > Roots > Rhizosphere...
CTCGCCGCGCGCGAGCTCGGCCGGCGTGACCAGCGCGCACGGCGCGTGACGCTGCAACCGGCCGCGTGCGACTGCCATCGCGCCGCGATCGAGGTCGGCGAAGCTGGTGACCGCGACGTGATGCGCTCCGCCGTCGAACCGCACCAGCTCGGGCGCGCGGCCGATCGCCGAGGCGATCCACGCGAGCAACGTCGCGCGCTCCCATGCGAGCGCCAGGTCGGCAGCCGCGAGATCGCCGCGCTCGGCGGCAACGAGAATCGAGCGCAAGCCGGCGTCCACCGCGGCGCGCTTCGCGAGCGTGTAGCGCGTCCAGTCGCCGAGCGCGCGCACCGAACGCGCGAGCGCGTCGACCTGCGTGCGCACGACCGCGAGATGATCGTGGCCGGCGCCGAGCTGCACGAGTGGAATGCCGGTGGCCTCGGCGAGGAACGCGAGCGTCGGCTGATACCGCGCGACCGCGTCGGCGAGCCGCGCGAACGGCACGAGATCGGCGCGGTCGGCGCCGGTCGTCACCGTGATCTGTGCGACGAGCGCGCGCCACGCGGTCTGCCGCGCGCTCTCGCCGCCCGCGATCGCCACCTGATCGAACGCGCGGCGCAGCTCGCCGGCCCACGCGAGCGCGGCCTCGATCGGCTCGACCGCGATCGTGAGCGGATCGCCACCGAGCTCGCCGAACCAACGGCGCGCCGGCTCGGCGGCCGCTTCGAGCGCCGTGCGACACGCGCGCTCGGCGATCACGGCCTCGAGTGCGACGAGCATCGCCTCGTCGGAGGCGAGCGCCCCGGGCAACGCGGCCGCCTGCACGGCAGCGCGTGCCGTGCGCAAGGCGACGTAGCGCAGCGGCGCCACGCTCGCGGTCCAGCGCTTGAGCTGCGCCCACAGCTCGCTCGCATCGAGCTCCGGCGGCTCGGCGAACGTCTCGGCAACCTCGGCGACCAGCGCGCGGTGGCGCTGCGCGATCGCGACGAACGCCGCCGGATCGCGCGGGGTCTCGAGCGTGCCGCCGCCGCGCGCGCGGATCAGCGCGACGCGCTCGCCGATGTCTGCGGTGGCGCTGCGGCCGCGGCCCGCCGCGAGCAGCTCCGCGCCCGGTCGCGGCGAGCTCGCTGCGAGCTCGGCGAGCTTGCCCACGGTCGCGAGCTGTTCCGACGTCCGCGTGACGACGTGCGGCACCACGACGGCGAGCTCCACGACGGCGCTCGCGAGCGCGGTCGAGGCCTCGCCTGCGAGATCGAGCGCGTTTGCCGCGCGCATCGCGAGCCCGTCGTGCCATGCATCGAGCGCGGACGCGCGCCACGGATGCGTGGCGGCGGGCTCGACGGCAGCCGTCGCGGCGGCGAGCTCGGTTGCCGCGCGCTTGCGCCGCTCGAACGTCGCGCGATCGAGCGACGGCGCGTCGAGCTCCTCGAGCGCAGCGTTCGGGATCGTACGCAGCTCGACGAGCCGCGCGAGCACGTCGTGGATCGACAGGCCGAGGCCGTGACCGCCGTGCATGGCGGCGACGTGGCGATCGAGCCGCGCGGTCACCTCGGCGAGCCGCGTGCGCCCCACGGTGGGCCCGGAGCCGGGCACGAGCTGCGGCCGCGACGGCCGGCTCGGGCTGCACAGCTCGGCGAGCCCGACGCCGTCGAGCCGCTCGCGGATCGCGTGGAGCGTCGCCTTGTGCTCGGCGACCACGAGCAGCGACGTGCCGCGGCTCGCGCATTGCGCGACGAGGTTCGCGATCGTCTGGGTCTTGCCGGTGCCGGGCGCGGCCTGGAGCACGAAGCTGGCGCCGGCGGCCGCGGCCGACAGCGCGGCGACCTGGCTCGCGTCGGCGTCGAGCGGCGTGACGAGCTCGTCGGGCGAGCTCGCGAGCGCGGGTGGCGGCGCATCGCCGGCGAGCCAGCGGATCGGCGCCGAGGCGGCTAGCGTGGCATCGTCGAGCGAAGCGGCGAGCTCGTGCGGCGCGAACGCGAACGTGCCCAGCCGGCAGCTGCGCAGCACGCGCCAGCCGGGATGCTCGGCGGCGATCGCGACGGCGTGGTCGAGCGCGCGCACGAGATCGATCGGGCCGGGCTGCTCGAGCTCGATGCCGTGCTCGGCCCGCAGGTGCGCTGCCAGCACGCTGTTGAGGCGCGGCGTGCGATCGGCGGCGACAACCAGCCGCGTGACGCCCGCCGCGTCGCGGTCGAGCGTCATCGGCCACAGCACGAGCGGCGCGGCGCGCGTGCGTTCGCCGGCGGTCCACTCGAGCACGCCGATCGCGAGCCACAGGACATGCTCGCCGTCGGCCAGCGCGTCGCGTGCCGCGCGCCGCAAGCCGGCGACCTTGGCGGCGAGCTCGGCGGCCGGCAGTGCCACGCGGATCCGCCCGGCCTCGAGCCCGGCGGCGTCGGCCGGCTCGATCAGGTAGCGGCTGCCACCGACGAGCGAGAACACCAGCCGCACGGGGTCGCCCGCGACGGGGATCCCGTGGTCCGCGGCATCGAGCAGGTGCTCGGCTGCGGCGAGGAGGGACTGCTTCCAACCGTCGAGGCGCGCACGCGCGGCATTCTCCATCGACGCTCAATCTCGGCCCATCGAGCGATCGAGCCAAGAAAACTGCCACAGGAGGGATCTCGCCGCGATAATTTCGCCGCGTGCAGAGCGGTTTCGGCCTCGACACGACCGTCGTTCATCTCAACCACGGCTCCTTCGGCGGCTGCCCTCGCGCCGTCCTCGACGCGGCGGCGGCGATCCGCACGCGGCTCGAAGCCTCGCCGATGCGGTTCTACGTGCTCGACTGGCAGCGCGAGCTCGACGCCGCGCGCACGGCCCTGGCTCGGTTCGTCCGGGCGCCGGACGAAGCGCTCGTGTTCGTGCCGAACGCCACGACCGGCGTCGCGCTCGCGCTCAATTCGGTGCGGCTCGCCGCCGGCGACGAGATCGTCACGACCGATCACGCCTACCGCGCGTGCCGGAACCAGCTGGCGCGCGTGGCCGACGCGAGCGGAGCCCGGATCGTCACCGTGCGGCTCGCCCTGCCCTTCGATCCCGACGCGGCGGTCGCGGCGCTCGCTGGCGCGATCACGCCGCGCACGCGGCTGGCGCTGCTCGATCACGTGACGAGCCCGACCGGTCTGGTGCTGCCGATCGAGCGGATCGTGCCGCTGTTCGCGGCGCGCGACGCCCAGGTCCTCGTCGACGGCGCGCACGCGCCCGGCCAGCTCGACCTCGACATCGGCACGCTCGTCCGGCTCGGCGTCACCTGGTACGCGGGTAACAGCCACAAGTGGCTGTGCGCGCCGAAAAGCACCGGCTTCCTCGTCACGACCACGCCGCTGCGCCCGCTCGTGACCTCGCACGGCGCATCGCCGGAGTACGGCCCGCCGAACCGGCTGCACGCCGAGCTCGACTGGACCGGCACCTCCGATCCGACGTCGCATCTCGCCGTGCCCACCGCGATCGCCGAGGTCGCACGGCTCGGCGGCGGCTGGCCCGAGGTGATCGCGCGCAACCACGCGCTCGCAGTCGCGATGCGCCGCCTCCTCGTCGAGGCCGGGGCGAGCGTCATCGCGCCCGAAGGCTCGCTCGGCGCGATGGCCTCCGTGCCGATCGAGACGGCGGTTCCGCTGCTCGAGCTCGAGCGCCGGCTGCTCGAATCGGGCTGGGAGGTGCCGATCGTCCACTGGCCGAGCGGGCCGATGGTCCGGGTCTCGGCGCATCTCTACAACGAGCTCGGCGAGGTCGAGCGCTTGATCCGACGCCTCCACGAGCTCGGCGTCCGGCTGCGTTAGTTTAGTCCGTCCCTCGCGCGCTCTGTGATTTCGCGGCGATAGGGTGGCTCAGGTTGAGCTAGTGGAGAGCGTCCCTACTTTGTAGATCTGGACGGGCTGCGCGCGGCCTTTGACGTGGACCTCGCCGATCAGCTCCGTGGTGATCGAGTCATCGAGGCGCTCGCGCGTGGCTTCCGAGATGATGATGTCGGTCCCGAGCTCCTTGGTCTTGCTCTCGAGCCGCGACGCGAGGTTCACGGCGTCGCCGATCACGGTGTACTCCATGCGCCGGAGGCTGCCGATGTTGCCGGCGACGACCTCGCCGGAGTGCAGGCCGATGCCGAACCGGAGGCGCTCCATGCCGCGCTCGACAAAGCTCTCGTTGAGCTTCGCGAGCGCCGCACGCATGCGGACGGCGGCGCGCACGCCACGCCGCGCGTCGTCGGGCCGGCTCACCGGCGCGCCGAACACGGCCATGATGTTGTCGCCGATGTATTTGTCGACGACGCCGCCCTCGGCCATCACGCAGTCGACCATGTGCGTGAAGTACTCGTTGAGCAGCGCGACGATCTGCTGAGCGGATTTCTTTTCGGACAGCGTCGTGAAGTCGCGCAGGTCGCAGAACAGGATCGTCAGCTCGAGCGTCTTGCCGCCGAGCTCGACCTCGCCGGCGAGCACGTGCTCGAGCACTTCCTCGGTCATGTACTTGCCCATCGTCACGCGCAGCTTGTCGCGCTCGCGCAGGCCGTCGACCATCGCGTTGAAGCCCTCGGCGAGATCCTCGAGCTCGTCGCCGGTGCGCACGGCCTCGACCTTGACGTACTCCTGCTGCTCGAGCCGGCGCATCGCCGAGTTGACGCGCGCGAGCGCCGTCGCCATGCGCGACGCGAGCCGCCAGCCGATCGACAGCGCGACGATCGCGGTGCCGAGCACGACCAGCGCCGCGAAGATCAGGTGGTGGCGCACGATCCGCTTGATCGCGCTGACGTCGAGCGCCGCCGAGAACCGCAGCTCGACGCGCTGATCGGCGGCTGCGACCGCGTTCGGCACGAACGTCGCGAGCGCCCACGTCGAGTCGGTCACGAACACGTCGGGATGCGTCGTCGCGGTCGCGAGCCCGCCGGTCGGAAACTTCTCGGTCGCGAACTCGGTGTAGCGCTGCCCGCCGTGGGTCCGCGCGTTGGTGACCTCGAGCGCGAGCTCGCCGTTGATCTTGTGCTGCGCGTTCTCGAAGTACGGCTTGTCGAGCGGCAGGCACACCATCAAGAAGCCGGCGTCGGCGAGCGGCCGGATGATCGCGATCGCGACCGGCGCGTTCTCGCCGAGCTCGCAGCCATGCGCGAGCACGAGGTGCGTGGCCTTCGCGAGCTTCTGCGGCATCTGCGGCCGCGGGTTCGCGCAGCCGAATTGCACGAGCAGCTTGCCGTCGGGCGCGAAGAACAAGAGATCCAGATCGGGATACGCGACGCGGAACGGCTGGACGATCGTATCGAGCGCCGCTTTGTCGCCCGCCGCGAGCGCCGCCTGCGCGTCGTGCTCGCCGGCGATGGCGATCGCGGTGACGTCGAGATCGGTGACGTCGTCGTCGAGCTCTTCCTCGAAGCCGCGGATCGCCGCCGGCACGCGCACGTGGACCTGCTCGAGCAGCTCGCGATGCGTGAGCCACCACAGGATCGGCAGCATCGCGAGGGCCGCGAGCGCCGAGAACACGACGAGCGCCGTCAGCTTGCGCCGGACGGTCGAGAGCATCAGATCTTTTTACGGCGCTGCTGGAACGAGTACGGACGGTGGCCGGCCTTGCCCTTGTCGTCGCCCTCGTCGCCGTCGACCGGCGTGCCCGCGAGCGGCTCTTCCGCGCCCGGACGGAACTTGATCGATTGCAGCGGGCTCTCCGCGACCAGCACCTGGTTCTGGCGGCCGAGCACCTGCTCCATGCCCTCGAGCTTGTCGATGTCGTCGAGGATGTCGTCGACCGTCGCGTAGCGCTCGTTCTTCGCGTCGCGCGTCATCTGATCGAAGATGTCGTCGATGCCGCGCGGCAGCGCCGGGTTGACCTGCGACGGCATCACCGAGCGACGGCCCGGCAGCTTTCGCGTGAGCAGCTCGTAGAAGATGATGCCGAGCGCGTAGATGTCGCCCTGCGGGCCGGCGGCCATCGGATCGGTGTAGAGCTCGGGCGCCATGTACGCGACGTTGCCCATGCCGACGTAGATCTGGCGGATCACCGCGTGATCGCGCTCGACGATGCGCGTGAAGCCGAAGTCGGAGACCTTCACGTTGCCGTACGCGTCGATGAGCAGCTGCTCGGGCTTGAGACCGCGGTGATAGACGCGCTGAGCGTGCGCGGCGCGCAGCGCGTGCAGCGTCTGGAGCAGGTACTTGAACACCAGCTCGACCGGGATCTCCTCGGCGTCGTTGATGAGGCGGCGCGCCGAGCCGTTCGGCGCGAGCTCGGTCACGACGTTCGGGAACTCGACCCAGATGTTGACGTCGTGGATCGGCAGGATGTTCGGGTGCGCGAGGTTGCCCCACGCACGCACGACGTCGGTGAACCGCCGCACGATCTCGTTGCGCTGGTCCTCGCTGAAGAACCCGAACAGATCGCGGATCTCCTTGAGCGCGACCTCGCGGTTGAGCGCGATCTGACGCGCGCGATACACGGTGCCCATGCCGCCGGAGCCGATCGACGCGAGCTTCTCGTAGCGCTGCTCCGCTGCTTCCATCTCACCACTCGCGACGGCCGACGCGCGGCCACCCGAGCTGGCGACCTTGGGGCCTTCCTTGGGCGGCAGGCGCTGTGCGGCCGAGCCTTCGTTGCGCATGGCGGCGGGCGGCGACGTCACCGCGCCGGTCTGCGTGCCCATCGGGATCGCGCCGGTCGGCACGGCCATCGCGCGACTCTGGCGCAGCTTCTTGAAGTGCGAGACCGCGCGCTCGGTGAACTCCGAGAGGTTGCCGCCGTTGACGACGGTCTCGCCCTCGGGCGTGACCTCGAGGCTCTCCGACGACCGATCGTGGCGCAGGTAGCCCGACTTCTCGAGGAAGCCGATGTACTCGCCGAACGGGATCGACACGGCGCCCTCGCAAACGCGGCGAATGTCGTCGTAGCGGTTCTGCCGGCCGTAGCGCGCCTCCGCCATCACGTTGGCGAGGATGAACCGAGCCTCCTCGCAGAGAACTTCCTTGGTGACCTTGGCTCGGCCTTCCATTGCAGCGAATTGTAGGCACCCTCTCTACAACGGGTCAATCAGACGGCAGGCCTTCGGTGCGCAAGCGCTCGACGAGCGGCCGATCGGCCGGCAGGACGTCCCAGCGCGGTAGCTCCTCGGGCAGCACCCACGCGAGGTCGCCGACCTCGATCGCGCGCGGCTCGCCGTCGGTGATCGCGCACGCGTAGACCAGCATGAGCAGATCGAAATCGGGATAACGATGAAACAGGACGTCCCAGATCCGGCCGACCCGGACGGTCACGCCGATCTCCTCGCGGAGCTCGCGTACGAGCGCCGCTTCCGGCGACTCGCCGTCCTCGAGCTTGCCCCCCGGAAACTCCCACTTGCCGGCGAGCGCCGGCGGCTGCGTGCGCTGCGTGATGAGAATGCGGCCGCCCTGCGTGACGAGCCCCGCGACGACGAGCTTTCTCACAAGAGGCTCCGGCGATCGACGAACGGCGTGCGATCCGGCGGCCCGTCGGCGTGATCGTAGACGAGCACGCCGCCCGGCCCGAACGCGGCGACCGTCGCGCTGCGGGTGCCGTACGTCGGGCTCTGGATGCAGATCGCCGTCAGCTCGCGCGCGAGCTCGTGCGGCAGCCGCTGCGACGGCGGTACGTCGCCGGGCTCGCTGCGCGTGTGATCGCCGAGCATGTGCTCGAGCGCCGGCACGAGATCCGCGAGCTTGGTCGAGCGCGCGAGCGACGCGGCGATCATCAGCGCGAGCCGCTCGCCGCGCGGAAAGCCGGGCGCGCCGAGCTTGTCGTTGCACAGGACATGAACGCCCTGCGCCAACCGCACGATGTCGTGCTCGCCACGTTCTCCGTTTTCTGGTCGCCTGAAGTAGGCGACGCGGGCGCCGCTCGCGTCGCCCCACGCGAGGTTCATGCTGGCGTAACGGCTAGGATCGATCGCGCGCACGTAGGCATCCGGATCGGCGTCCATCGCCAGCTCGCGCACCACCAGGCCGCGAGATCTCAACCCCGCCGGTGGCGGCTCGAGCACGCGCTGGTTCGTGACCGCGGCGAACCGACCGGTCTTGCCGATCGCGAGCCAGGTTCCGCCCGAAAGCTCGTCAACACCGCCGACGATTCCGTCGGCCAGCCGCTCGGGTCCACGCGTCGGCCGCGCGTAGAGCTCGTCGCGGTTCGCCGCGATCACGAGCGGCGCATCAGCGACTTCGACGAGGATCGCGATGGTGCACATCGTAGAAAAAGATGCCGCGAGAACGTGCCACGCGCCTTGCATAGCGCGCGAGTGGCCCCTACAGTGCCGCGGAGATGAGACTGTATCCAGGGAAGGTTGACACCATCGCTGCGGAGATCATCACTTCGCTCACGCAAGCGGGTGACATCGAAGTCAGCGATGGCAACGAGGCCCAACTCGATGCCGCGGCCGTCCTGAAGGAGTACATCCGCGTCGACAAGGAGCTCACGGAGCGCGCCAAGGACATCCTCGAGATCCGCGGCCTGCCCTACGAGCACCTCGGCCGTACGAAGCGCCAGCTGGCCGAGCAGAAGGAGTTCGGCCTCGGCGAAGAGGGTCTGGCCTGGATTGCCAACCAGATGCTCGAAGCGTTCATGTCGTCCCGTCACATCGACGAGGTGTTCGCTGACGACGCGATCTTGCGCCGCAAGATCAAGGACATCTGCAAGAAGCACATGACGGTCGACGATCAGATCGATCAAGAAGTGCGCGACCGCATCAAGAACCTGGAAGAGGGAACACAGGCTTGGGAGGTCGAGTATCAGCGCGTGCTCGAGCAGGTGAAGGGTAAGCACGGCGTCAAAGACTGAGCTGACGCGGCGCGCCGAAACGCCTTCCTTGTTATTCCCACCGGCGGGAGCATCCTTTTAGGATGGGAACCCGTCACTGCGCGGCATGCATCGAGTCGCCGGTGACAACGTGTGGACGCTGCATGGCGACCCGCTGTGCCCGCCACGCATTTCGCGCAGGCGAGCGCTGCGCCGCGTGCGAGCGCGACTACCTCGACGAAGCGCGTGCGCGCCGCGCGGTGAAGCTGATGTTCGCACCACCGGTCGCGATCCTGACGGGCGGCATCTTACTCGGCCTGTTGATGCCGGTGTCATTGGGCGTGCTCGGCGCGGTGATGACGTGCGCGCTGGTCTCCGGCCTCGCAGTCGGCGCCGGTGCCGGCACGTGCACGCTGGTCGAGCGAACGTCGCGCGCGATGTTCTTGCGCGAGCGCGCGGGCCTGCCGGCGGCGCGCCTGCTGACGTCGGGCAAGCGCTGATCACGCCACCGGCTTGATGCCGAGCGTCTCGAGTACCTCGCCGACCACCATCTCGCCGAGCCTCTGGATCAGCTGCTCACCCTCTTCGATCGTCGCCGCGGCTGGATCGCCGGCGTACGCGGCGGTCATGCCCATCGCCTCGAACGTGGTCACGCCGGCGCGCAGCTGATCGGACAGGCTGATCGGCACAGGCGGCAAGCGCGCGCGCAACGCGTCGTGCACGAGCTCGGGCGCGGCGGCCATCAGGATCGACGTCTCGTAGCGACCGGCGTGGCACTGGCCGCTCTTGAACTCCGCCGACAGCGTCCGCGCCCACTTCTTCGCGAGCGGGCACGCATAGCTGACCTTGCCCTCGCGGCCGGTCAGCACCGCACGCACGGCCGCGTCGTGTGCCGGCTCGAGGTGGTTGTTGACGAGGCACACGTGGCGCACGCCGCTCGCGATGAGGCCGTCGGCGACCGCCGCGATGTACGCCGTCAGCACGCTGCCGGGAATCGACACGGCGCCCGAGAAGCCGGTCGCGCACTCGGTGACGCCGTAGCTGATCGCCGGCGCGATCACGCCGATCATCGTGCCGCGCTTCTCGAGGAGCTCGGCGGCGCGCAGGCACGCGGCCGCGGAGATCACGACGTCGGTGCCGAGCCCGAGGTGCGGGCCGTGTGGCTCGGTGGAGCCGACCGGAACGAGCGCGATCACGCCGCGCTTGCCGCCGACGAGCTGCTCGAGCGATGCGGTCGTATGCCGCGCGAGGAACTTCTCCGTCATTTCTGTTTCTCTCGTTCGATCAACCGTTTCTTGTCGACCTTGCCGCGATCGTTTTTCGGCAGATCGTCGACGAACTCGACCCAGCGCGGATACTTGTGTTTCGACAGCCGCGTGCGCACGTGCTCTTGCAGCTCGCTCGCGAGCGCGGCGCGAGCCTCGGACGTCGCGAGCCGATCGCGCGCGGTCGGGCGAACCTCGACGAGCGCCTTGGGCTTCACGAGGCCCGCATCGTCGGCGGGGATCACGGCGACGACCGACACGGCCGGGTGCGCGAGCAGGCAGTCTTCGACCTCGCGCGGCGCGACGAAGATTCCGCCGACCTTGAACAGATCGTCGGCGCGGCCCTGGAAGTACAGGTAGCCGTGCTCGTCGATCGAGAACAGATCGCCGGTGCGGCACCAGTGGCCGTGGAACGTCTTCCAGCTCTTGTCGCGATCGGCGAAGTAGCCGTGCGCGACGCTGTCGCCCTTGACCCACAAGACGCCGATCTCGCCGGGCGGCAGCGGCTCGGCGCCGGGACCGGTCGCGTCCTCGGGCAGGATCTTGAGCTCGTAGCCTTCGACGACGCGGCCGAGCGAGCCGGGCTTCACGTCGCCGGGCCGGTTCGAGCAGTAGATGTGAAACATCTCGGCCGAGCCGATGCCGTCGTAGATCGCGCCGCCGAACCGCTCGATGAAGCGGCGGAGCAGCGGCTCCGGCAGCGCCTCGCCCGCCGACAGGTGAAACCGCACGCTCGCGAGATCCACGCCCGGCTCGCCGCGCGCTCGGCGCTCGTCGTCGAGGTCGAGGATCTTGCCGAGCATGGTCGGCACGTTGGTCACGACCGTGGCGCGATAGCGCGCGATCGCGGCGGTGACGCTCTCGGCGGTCGGCCGCTCGCTGAACAGGCCGACGCACGCGCCGACTGCGAACGGGAACCACAGGTTCGTCCCGGTCGCGTAGCCGAAGAACAACCGCGGCACGCTCACGCACACGTCGTCGGGCTGATAGCCGACGGTGCGCTTCGCGAAGACCTCGGTGTTGAACGCGAAGTCGCGGTGGCTGTGCATCGCGGCCTTCGAGCGGCCCGTGGAGCCCGACGTGAACAGCCAGATCGCCGGATGATCGCGATGCAGCGCGGGCAGTGCCGTCGCGAGCTCGCGGCCGCGCTGGATCGCGGCGTCGAGCGACAGCGCCTGGCGGCCCATGCGCACGAGCTCGCCAGGAATCTCGACCGCGGCTTCCGGATCGGCGCCGGTCGGCGCGTCGGGCGCGAGCAGGATCGTCTGCACGCAATCGGGCAAGCGCGGCGCGAGCTGCGCGGCGACCTCGGGCGTCGTGACGAGCGCGGCCGCGCGCACGTAATCGACGACATACGCGAGGTCGTCGATCGGCGCGACCGGGTTGCCCATCGCGAGCACGCCGCCGGCAGCGAGGATGCCGAAGATCGACCACGCGAACGGCGGGACGTCGGGCAGCACGACGTACACGCGCTGCTCGGGGCGCAGGCCCGACGCGACGAGGAACCGCGCGAGCGCGCGCGAACGATCGGCGACGTCGGCATAGCTCCACGCGCGATCGCCGAATCGGAGTGCGGTGCGCCCGCCCCTGCCCTCGCGCTCGCGATCGAACAGGAAGTAATCGGCCAGGTTGAAGTCGTCGGGGAACGTCACTTGAGCGTCTCCCGGCGCGCGCGCGGCGGTGCGTAGCGCTGCGCGATCGCCCTGCCGATGATCGTCCGCTGGATCTCGCTCGTGCCCTCGTAGATCCGCAGCGGCCGGATCGCGCGATACAGCTGCTCGACGATGTGGCCGGCCATCACGCCGCGGCCGCCGAACAGCTGCACGGCGCGATCGATCACGCGCTGCGCGGCTTCCGTGGCGCCGAGCTTGGCGATCGAGACTTCCGTGGTCACGCGCTCGGTGCTGGTGTCCTTGCGGTGAGCGGCGCGCAGCACGAGCAGCCGCGCGGCGTCGAGCTCGACGGCCATGTCGGCGAGGTGCGCCTGCACGAGCTGCTGATCGCTGAGCGGCTTGCCGAACTGCATGCGGTGCGTGACGAACCTACCGGCCTCGTCGAGCGCGCGCCGCGCCATGCCGACCGCGGCGGCGCCGACCGACACGCGAAACGCGTCGAGCGTCTGCATCGCCAGCTTCATGCCCTGGCCGACCTCGCCGATCCGCGCCGTCTCCGGCACGATCACGCCGCGCAGCTCGAGCGCGCCGAGCGGATGTGGCGCGATCGGATCGAGCTTCTTGATCGTGACGCCGGGCGCGTCGAGCGGCACCCAGAACGCGGTGAGCCCGGCCGCGCCGAGCGCCGGCTCGGTCGACGCGATCACGGTCGCGTGATCGGCGATGCCGAGGTTCGAGATGAACAGCTTGTCGCCGTCGAGCCGGTAGCCTTCTGGGACCGCCGCGGCGCGCGTCTGGATCGACGCGACGTCGCTGCCCGCATCGGGCTCGGTGAGCGCGAACGCGGCGACGCCCGCGCCGCTCGCATAGGCGCTGACGCTCGCGCGCTGCTCGGGCGAGCCCGCGAGCAGCAGCGGATGCACGCCGAGGCCCTGCACCGCGAAGATCGAGTCGGCGCGCGGCGACACGTAGCCCAGCAACTCGCGCGCCAGGCACAGCGATCGCGCGCTGACCGGCGTCTTCGCGACCAGCTCGAACAGCTGCGCCTTCGCGAGCGCGTTGACGGCCGAGAGATCGCGCGCGGCCTCGTTGGACTGGTGCTCGACCAGCTCGAACGTGGCGCGCGCGCCGACGAGCTTCTCGCCGAGCGCGCGATGCGCGTCGTCGAAGAACATCGGCAGATCTTCGTGCGAGAGGATCACGGCGAACCCTGAAACTTCGGCGGCCGCGACGCCTTGAACGCGGCGTGCGCCTCGGCGAAGTCGGGGTGCTGCATGCACAGCGCCTGCGCCTGCGCCTCGGCCTCGATCGCCTCGCCGAGCGCCATCGTGTGCTCGCTCTCGATCATCTGCTTGGTCATCGCGTGCGCGAACGCCGGTCCGGCGGCGAGCCGCGTGGCCCATTCGTGCGCGAGCTTCTGCGCGGTCTCGCCGTCGGCGACCACGCGGTTGACGAGCCCGATGCGCGCCGCGTGCTCGGCATCGATCACGTCGCCGAAGAACAACAGCTCGCTCGCGTGACCGAGGCCGACGATGCGCGGCAACAGATACGTGATGCCCATGTCGGCGCCGCACAGCCCGACCTTCGGGAAGATGAAGCCGAACTTCGCGGTCGCCGACGCGATGCGGAAGTCGCACGCGCACGCGATGACCGCGCCGGCGCCGACCGCGATGCCGTTGATCGCGCCGACGATCGGCCGCCGGCACGCGCGCATCGCCTCGATCAGGCGCCCGGTCGCGCGCGTGAACGCGAGCAGCGCCGGCGTGTCCTTGCCGAGGAGCTGCTTGATGATGTCGTCCTGATCGCCGCCCGAGCAGAACCCGCGGCCGCGGCCGGTGATCACGATCGCGCGCACGTCGGGCTCGCGATCGAGCCGCTCGAACGTGTCGGCGAGCTCCTGGTAGATCTCGAACGTCAGCGCGTTGAGCCGGTTCGGACGATCGAGCGTGATGGTCGCGATGCCGGATGCGAGCTCGTAACCGAAGTTCATGGCGCATGCTCCAGGTAAGCGACGCACTGGATCTCGACGACGGCGTCCGGCTCGACGAGCGCGGTCACCGCGACCAGCGCCATCGCGGGGAAGTGCGTGCCGAACCGCGCGCGCCAGATCGGCCCGAGCTGCTTGCGCGCGGCGCGATACCCGGCGATGTCGGTCACGTAGATCGTCATCTCGGCGATGTCGTCGACGTGGGCATGCGCCGCGGTCAGCACGGCCAGGATGTTGTCGAGCGCCTGCGCGAACTGGCCGACCAGATCCTTGGCCTCGAACACGCCGGCTTTCCAGCCGACCTGCCCGGCGACGTGGAGCGCGCGGCCTTTGCCGATGCGCGCGTCGGCGTAGCCCTTCGGCGTCGGCCCCGGAAGAATCACGAGCTCCGCTGTCATTGTTGACTCCTCGCTGGCGCTCGGGGGGTCATTTGAGAATCGCGCCTCCGTCGATGACGATCGTCTGGCCGTGAATCCCGCGCGCGACGTCGGCGCACAGCATCACCGCGGCGTGCGCGACCTCGGCCGGCTGGATCATCCGGCGCTGCGGGGACATCGCCTCGAGCGTCTTCTTCGCGTCGGCCTCGCTGCGGCCGGTCTTGTCGGCGATCCGCGCGACCGCCTCGTGCGCCATCGCGGTCTCGACCCAGCCCGGGCACAGCGCGTTGATCGTCACGCCGGTGCGCGCGAGATCGATCGCGAGCGCGCGCGTCCAGCCGACCATCGCGTGCTTCGCGGCGCAGTACGCCGACGTGTACGCGTAGCCCGACACGCCGGCATTCGACGCGATGTTGACGACGCGGCCCCAGCCAGCCTTGATCATGGCCGGCACCAGCGCGCGCGTCACGCGAAACGGCGACGTCGCATCGAGCTCGACGATGCGATCCCACAGCGCGTCGCTGGTCGCCTCGAGCGGGGCGCTCTCCGCGGCGCCCGCGTTGTTGACGAGAATGTCGACGGCGCCAACCTTGGCGACCATCGCGTCGGTCGCCGCGCGATCGGTCAGGTCACACGCGATGGCCTCGCCGGAAATCTCGCTCGCGAGCGCTTCGAGATCGGCGAGCTTGCGGCCGCACACGACGACGCGCGCCCCGGCAGCGGCGAGCTCGCGCGCGACGGCAGCACCGATCCCGCGGCCACCGCCGGTGACCAGCGCGCGCTTGCCGTGCAGGGTCGGTTGCACGTTCGGGGCATATCACGTTTACCCTCGCGGGCGATGAACCTGGCAGACCTCGATGCGACCGCGCAGGCCGAGCTGGTCCGGACCGGGGTCGCGACGCCGCGCGAGCTCGTCGAGGCGGCGATCAAGCGGATCGAAGCGAAGAACGCCGCGCTCGGTGCCGTCGTCACGCCGATGTTCGACAGCGCGCTGGCCGAAGCCGACCGTGCGCCGTACGGGCCTTTCCGCGGCGTGCCGATCCTGATCAAGGATCTCGGCGCCGAGGTCGCGGGCGTGCCGCAAGCGAGTGGCCTGCGCCCGCTCAAGGCCGCCAAGTGGACGCCCAAGGAAGACAGCGAGCTCGTGCGCCGGCTGCGCCGCGCGGGATTCATCATCGTCGGCAAGAGCAACGCGAGCGAGCTCGGCATCGTGCCGGCGTCGGAGTGCGACGCGTTCCCGCCGACGCGCAATCCATATGATCTCTCGCGCAGCCCGGGCGGCTCGAGTGGCGGCTCGGCGTGCGCGGTCGCGGCCGGGCTCGTGCCGATCGCGCACGCCAACGACGGCGGCGGATCGATCCGGATCCCGGCGAGCTGCTGCGGTCTGTTCGGGCTCAAGCCGAGCCGCGGGCGGGTGTCATTTTCACCGTCGCTCGGCGACATCAACGGCGGCCTGGTCAACGAGCACGTCGTCGCGCGCAGCGTGCGCGACTCGGCGGCCGTGCTCGACTTGCTCGCGGGCCCGATGCCCGGCGATCCGTACACCGCGCCGGCGCAGCTCGGCTCGTACACCGCCGAGCTGTCGGTGCCGCGGAAGCCGCTGCGCGTCGGGTTCGCGACGCGGTTCCCGCACGTCGACGGCGGCCTGGTCGAGTCGCATCCCGATTGCCTCGCGGCCGTGCAGCACGCGGCGAAGCTGCTCGCGTCGCACGGTCACGTCGTCGAGCCCGCCGAGATCACCGAGCTTCACGATCCCGATTGGATCCCGCGGTTCCTGTCGCTGTGGGTCGTCGGCGTCGCGATGGAGATCGACGAGACGTCACACAAGCTCGGCCGCCCGGTCGTCGCCGACGACGTCGAGCCACTCACGTGGGCACTCGCCGAGCTCGGCCGGCTGATCAGCGGGCCGGTGTACGCCGAGGCGTGGCGGTGGACGCATCGCACGACCCGCCGCATCGCGAAGTTCTGGGAGCGCTACGATCTGTGGCTCACGCCGACGGTGACCGAGCCGCCGGTGCCATTGCACACGTTTCGCTCGCCGCCCGACGATCCGCTCGCCGGCATCTTTCGCGCGGCGACGTTCGCGCCGTTCACCGCCGTGTTCAACGCGACCGGCCAGCCCGCGTGCTCGGTGCCGCTCTACAAGAACGCGGCGGGTCTGCCGATCGGAATCCAGCTCGCCGCGGCGTACGGCCGCGAGGACCTGCTATTTCGCGTCGCCGCCCAATTGATGAGTTGACCCGGCCATCTTTCATGCAGTATCGCAACGGTCGTGCGACGGTTCTGTCACGTGGCCGCCATCGTGCTGACGGGATGTGCGTTCGATCCGAGCGCCGCGGGGATCCCTGAAGCCGGCACGCCACCGCCGCCGTCCGCACCGCCGACCAGCACGCCGCCGCCGAGCGATCCGACCGCGGGCGAGAACGTCGAGGTCAAGCTCGAGCTCGCCGACGCGTCGGCGGCGCTCGCAACGCTCGGCCTCACCGACGGCGACGCCGACACCACGGAAGCCGTGTGGTTCTACGACACCACCGCGCTCGCGCTGTTCGGCGACGGCGTGATCTTGCGGGCGCGCAAGGTCCACAACGGCGCCGACGACGCGACCGTGAAGGCGCGGCCGATGCTGCCCGACGAGACACCGCCGGGCTGGCTCTCGCTCGCCGGCTCGAAGTGCGAAGTCGATCAGACCACCGCGAACGCGGCGAGCAGCTGCTCGCTGACGGGCACGCCGGCGAAGGGCGCGATCGACGACGTCGCGAGCGGCAAGACGATGCTCGATAGCCTGTACGACGCCGACCAGCTGGTGTTCCTCGGGTCGATCGATGCGAGCGCGTCGATCGATGCGCTCGCGAGCTTCGGCCCGATCGCGTCGACGGACTGGACGGTCGCGGCGACGCCCGCGATCTCGCTCGAGCGCTGGGTGCTGCCGAACGGCACGTCGCTGCTCGAAGCGTCGTTCCGCGTCGCGCACGACGATGCTGCATCGGGCCTCGCGTCGCTGGTCGCGTGGGCCAACGCGAACGCGCTCGCGATCGCGCCGGTGCAAGCCGACAAGACCGGCACCGCGCTGCATTCGTTCTAGGACGCCGCATTCATGCGGCGCCCGTCGCATGATCGCCTCGCGAAGCGCTCGGCTATACGGAGCTTGGCTAGAGCTCTTTGCGCAGGTTCGCGATCACTTCGGCGTAGCTCGTGGCCTCGACGACCTCGGCGAGCTCGGCCGTGTAACGCGCGACCAGATCCTCGCGGCCGCGCGAGGCGGCATCGCGACGCGCGTTGTACAGCGTGAGGAACGCGCGCTCGGCGTTGACGAAGTACTCGACGCACGCGAGCACCGCGCGCGCCGACGACGTCGTCACCGAACGCGACGCATCGGTGAACCCGAAGTGGCGACCTTCGGAGTTCGTCACGTCGAGCGTGACCTTGCCGACCGCGTCGACGCCGTCGTGGCGCTTCTTGCTGCCCATGTCGGCCGTCAGATGAAAGCCGACGATCTGGATCGTCTTGAGGGACTGGTACTCGCGCGCGTAGCGCGCCAGCAGCCCGTTGTAGATCGCGTCGACGACGCCGACGCCCGAACCCTCGACGTCGACGGAGGCGTCGCCCTCTTTCACCTTGACCTTCACCGTGGCGGTGGCGCCCGGATCTTCTTCGATCATCAGGCGCACGAGGACCAACGGTAGATAGTTCCCGTCCAAAACGCGGCGAATCAGCGCTTCGTGCTCGCTCACCTGTTGATTTTACCCTGCGGGACACGACGTGCACCGTGATCCGATCCCCACAACCTTTGCAGACTCCGGACGTGCGCTGTCAGAGCGGTGCGGCATAGTGTCGCCCCGTGCCGGCCACACTAGTCCAGCTGCGACGCCACGTGACGCGCTTGCGCAGCTGCACCGACTGCGCCGACATGATCGGACCCGTCGTCACCGGTGCGCCGGTGATGTCGCCGGTGATGCTCGTCGGGCAGGCGCCGGGCACCAAAGAAGGCCCGGCGGGCAAGCCGTTCGCGTGGACGGCCGGCAAGACGATGTTCCAGTGGTTCTCGGAGATCGGGCTCGGTGAGGAACAATTTCGTGCGCGCGTTTACATGGCGGCGGTGTGCCGATGTTTTCCCGGCAAGGCGCCGGGCGGCGGCGATCGCGTGCCATCCCCGGACGAAGTCGAGCGCTGCAGCCGGCACTTGCGCGCGGAGGTCAAGCTGCTCGAGCCGCGGCTCGTGATTCCGGTCGGCAAGCTGGCCATCGAGCAGCTGTTTCCCGAGGTCGACAAGCTCGCCGAGATCATCGGCACGGTGCGTCGCGGTGAGCTCGCCGGCCGCTCGTTCGACGTGATCGCGTTACCGCATCCGTCCGGCGCGTCGACCTGGCATCGCACCGAGCCCGGCAAGACGCTGCTCGTGCAGGCGCTGTC
>Ga0268266_10002762_pt1 | contig 18352 bp, 15 predicted proteins | sample KBSS13metaG_FD_190356 | JGI IMG/M metagenome (GOLD analysis project Ga0268266, IMG submission 190356) | Switchgrass rhizosphere microbial communities from Kellogg Biological Station, Michigan, USA - KBS S1-3 metaG (SPAdes) (version 2) | ecosystem: Host-associated > Plants > Roots > Rhizosphere...
CTGGATCTGAAGACCCTGTAAGCCACGGGATAGCTTACAGTCCTATTCGGGCTCGGAGATGCGAATATGCTCTTCGAGCCCGATATAGTTTTTGCGTCGGAACCAGTCTTGCATTCTGCTTTGAAGATGATCCAGGGGAACACGATATCCTGCCTCCAGAAGACCGTCTGCGATGGGCAGCGTGTCGTCGAAGATGGCGTCGTTGGTGAAGTTTCGCATGGCGAAGCTATCGATCCAGCGGATGGGGCATGGGCGGGCCGCGCCGGTTGCGTCGATGGTTTCAATGTGAAGCCTGCGAGCGAACATGGCAGCTTCGTCTCAGGCGAAGAGAGTGAACAGAGGCGAGTCGACTGGAACGGTCTCGACTGGCCCGGTAAGTTTTCCAGTGCCCTGATCACGGCGGAAGATCGTGATCGAAGCTGAATCCTGGTTGCCGCAGAGGATCCACCCAAAGGTCGGGTCGAAGCTGAAGTGTCGCGGAGTCTTGCCTCCGCAGGAGATCCGCTGGATCTCTTTGAGCGCGCCGCCTTCGCCAATGGCGAAGACAATCAGAGTGTCTTCGCCGCGATTGCTGGCGTAGAGGAAGTTGCCATCGGGCGAGATCATGACCTCAGCGGCGGTGTTTTTCTCAGCGGGAAATCCAGGAGCAATGGTCTTGACCGTGGTGTTGGTGTTGACCAGAAGTCCCTGCGGATGAGTGGCCGAATGAGTTGCGGTCCAGAGGAGATGATCGAGGGTCGAATCGAGCTCGTTGATCAGATAAATCCAGCGCCCATTGGGGTGAAAGGCAATGTGACGAGGACCGGAGCCAGGCCGAAGGTTCGTGAGCAACGGAGTGCCGGGCGTGAGCTTCGCCGTTGCGGTATCGATCTGAAAGACGCTCAGGGCATCGTTGCCAAGATCACAGACGATGAGGAAGCGATCGTCGGGCGAGACGAAGACGGAGTGCGGATGGGGCCCATCCTGGCGTCCGGGAACCGGTCCATGATGGCCGAACTTCGGATCTTTGTAGTTGAAGGTACTGACGGGCTCGGAGAGAGTTCCATCGGGCTGGATGCGATAGGACGCGATGGCCCCGCCGTAGTAGTCGGCCACGAAGGCGGCGTTACCGGTCGAATCGACGGAGACATAAGCTGGGCCTGCTCCGGCCGAGGTGACCTTTCCCTTTTGCGTCAGGGTTCCGGTCTTCGGGTCCAGATCGAAGGTGGTGACTGTCGCCGACGGGTCGGGTATGGCGTTTACAGCGTAGAGAGAATGTCGTCCGCCCCTGAGCGGGGAGAGTGCGAGATAAGAAGGTCGAAGTGTCTCGGCGGCGAGAATGGGGACACTGAGCTGGCCGTTCCTCGCATTGAAGGTCGCGTGGTAGATCCCCTTGCTGACTCCCTTGGAGGTATCGGTCCCGATAAAGACACGGGTCGGGCCTGGAGGGATCGGCTTCTTCCTGCGAAAGGGCGAGTTGAAGCTCTGCGCCGAGGCAGCGTAAGCCGGAAGCAGAAGGAGAAAACGGCGACGCGTAAACATGACAGCCTAGGCCGGCTCGCCGGGAAGATGGATACCCATCTCATCCTCGGCGCGGATATTCTCGTTGATCACCGGCAGGCTGGGCAGGTTGCTGGTGTGACCGACCTCCTGAACAACCGCGCCGGCGTGCTCGAGAACCTCATCGACGGTCATGGAGTACATCTCACGGCCGTTGTCGTAGCCGGACTCGATGGCCTGCTTGAGGTAACGACCGGCGATCTGGGCCGCAAGATAGTCGGTGATCACATGGCCGGTGCGCCGCTTCTGCTCAACCCAGGCGAGATTGGGCAGGGAGATCCAGACGGGGCCGCCGTTCACGGAAAAACGGATATCGGTTGCATCGGCATGGCGCGTGGCAATCGCGACGATGGTTCCCTTCCACTGGCAGTGGAGCTTTTCGCCGGTCCAGCGATCGGTGGCTTTGAAGTCTTCGTACATGGCTTGAATTTTATCTCAACTTCCGGAGGCCGGGATCCGCACCCCAACCCTCCCTGTTATCCTGCAAAATATTCAATTTACGTAACTTAGGTCCGGACCTCTAGTGCAAAATATTCTATTCAAACCACTTAGCTTCAAGCTATAGAAAACAAGACAATTATGGGAGATGAGTGAACAATCGTGATCTCCTCATCCCCTACATCCAGTGTAGCGAAGGCGCGAGGGCGAAAATGCGCTTTTAGAGGATTTATTTTGCCGCTCTAAACGTTTTGTTTCGTGTCGTTTGCCGGGAAAACCCAAGCTCAGGGGGACTTGACAATCAAGCCATCCTTTCGCGGGTCCGAAACTCAGGGCGGCACCGATACTTTCGATGGATGACATCTTCGGTGGAGAAGATGGACCCGTCGCGAATCGGGCGAAAGCCTGAGATTCGGACTGGCTGTCTTTGGCTTCGAAGATCTCTCTACACACTTGATTTTTGATGAGTGTGACGGCCGGACGAGAGCGATCTCTCCGGTTCCCAAGCATGGTCAATAACCCGATAAAATATCGATGGATTTATCTGGGGTTTGTGGTTTTGGATATTGATCTGTTGAGGCGGGAGACGACCTCTGATCACGAGGCGGTGGAAGGGTCGATTCCCTTGATGACGGAGGATCTCGATACCGGGCGCTATGTCGCGGTTCTCGAACAGCTTTATGGGATCGTTGCGGCTTGGGAAGAGCTTCTGGCTGAAGTTTCGCCCGACTGGTTGCAGGCGATTCGCGTTCCGCGACGACGGCAGGAGATGCTGCGAGATGACCTCGCCCACTTTGGCGTGGAGGCTGCTTGTGCAGGGACACCTATGCTGCCCCTAATCCGGTCTCACTCTGAGCTGCTTGGCGCCATGTACGTGATGGAGGGATCTACTTTGGGCGGGCAGCTGATCGCCCGTCACGTGGAGCGAGTTCTGCATCTTGAACCTGGAGCAGGGGACGCTTACTTTCGGAGTCACGGCGACAGGACCGGTGCCATGTGGAAAGAGTTTTGCGCGGTCTTGCGAGAACGAATTCCTGACGCAGAGGCGGGCGACGCCGTGCGCTCGGCGAAGGAGATGTTTGGCGCTTTCGGTACCTGGATGCGGGATACTAAGTTTAAGGAGTAAAAGATTCTCCAGGTTGCGTCAGATCGTATTCGCAGCATGAGTTTTGAAAGATCATGAGAGAGACGAATAAGCCATTCCCGGTCGGTACTGAGGACGTAATGGCTACTCAAACGACAGATGTGACAGCGACGTTGGATAACTGCGATGAAGAGCCGATTCGCATACCCGGCAGTATCCAACGTCACGGCTTTCTGATTCTGCTCGACGAACGCGGCGAGTCGGTAGCGGGTGCCAGCGAGAATATCTCAGAGTTTCTCGGTATTCCGCTGGAACTGATCCTGGGCGCAAAGATCGATACCTTTCTGGACCGCGAGATTCTGGCGGCGTTGCGCGGATCGAACCAACAACAGGGCGGGACCAGGTCTCCGGTGACCTACCTTGGATCGTTTGCCATACGCGGGAAGTTCTATAGCGTGGCCACACACGAGATCCATCATGAACGGGTGGTGGAGTTCGAGAAGCTCGACCAGTTAGTTAGCTCCGAGTTGATGAATGCCGTCATTACCAACTTCGTGACGAAGCTAAGCGGTCTTCGAAGCAAAGAGGAGCTATGCCGAGCGATCGCGGCGCAGATCAAGGAGCTGACCGGATTCAATCGCGTCTTGGTCTATAGCTTCGACGCCGAAGGGCACGGCACGGTCCTGACGGAAGAAAATGATGGCGTTCTTCCCAGTTATCTTGACCTGCGATTTCCGGCAAGCGACATCCCAAGACAGGCGCGCGAGCTCTATGTCTTGAATACGGTTCGCATTATTCCGGATGCCAATTATGTTCCATCTCCTCTGCGTGGCTTGCCTAACAGGCCTCTTGGAGATCTTGACCTGTCCATGTCTCTTCTGCGCAGCGTATCGCCGATTCACCAGCAATACATGCGGAACATGGGAACGATGTCGTCCTTGTCGACTTCTATTCTGTGCGAAGGCAAGCTTTGGGGCCTTATCAGTTGTCATCATGCCGAGCCGCGAATGGTTCCCTACCTGGTTCGCAGCGCATGTGACCTGCTGACGAAGATGATGGGGACACAACTTGCCGCCTTCCGAACAGCCGAGAGGCTGGAGAAGACGATCCACTTCCAGGGTGTGCAACGCAGGATCCTTACGCAGATCGCCGCCGGGAAAAATTATGTGGCGGCAATGTTGACGCAGATGGAGGACCTGAGCAGCATTGCCGATGCGGGAGGCGTTGCTCTGCTGCTGGATGGCAGATGCGTCGTCGCCGGCGAAGCTCCCGATCAGGCGTCTGTTCTGCGATTGGCGGAGTGGCTGGATACAAAGGCCGATCAGAATCTGTTTGCAAGCAACCAACTGGCAGACGATCTTGCATGGACAAAAGAGATCGCCGACGTAGCGAGTGGCCTGCTCGCTATTCGCATCTCGGATGTGCGGCGAAGTTACGTCATGTGGTTCCGGCCGGAGATTGTTCGAACGGTCCATTGGGCTGGAGAGCCATTGAAGATTGCCGATGAAAGACTGACTCTGCATCCTCGAAAGTCATTCGATATCTGGAAAGAGAAGGTGCGTGGGCAAAGCCAGCCATGGAGTGAGATGGAGATCGAATCCGCGATAGAGTTTCGCGGAGCTCTGATTACGATCAGCCTGAAACGCGCCGAGCAGGAGATGGAACTGAGCGAAGAGAGGTTTCGGCAGTTGACTCACGCACTGCCGACCCTGATTTGGACCGCCGAAGACTCGGGCAAACTGACCTACGTAAACCATCAATGGCGCGACAAGGGACTTGGAAGCGAGGGGTGCTGGTACGAAGGTGGACGCGTGATTCCAGAAGACGAACAGCGTTGCGCCCAGCGATGGAAGGCAGCGGTAGACGCGGGAAAGACTTTTGAGGAAGAGCTTCGCTTTCGCTATGGAACAGACCCAAAGGAACATTGGAACCTGGTGCGGGCTACTCCCTTCCTGCGCATGGACCGAAGCCGTGCCGGCTGGGTAGGGACCTGCACGGACCTGACCGATCGACGCGAACGCGAAGCAGCTTTACGAATGACGGAGAAGCTGGCGCTGACGGGAAGAATGACCAGCGTGATTGCTCACGAGATCAATAATCCGCTCGCGTCAATCACTAACCTTCTTTACCTGCTGACTGGAGAGGTCAAAGAGAACGAGACAGCAGCAGGGTACATTCAGTCGGCCGAGGGCGAGCTAGAACGAATCTCGGGCATCACGAAGCAGACGCTGCGATGGTCGCGGGAGAGTATCCAGGAGGCCAGGACTGGAACAGTGGGCTCTCTGTTCGAGGATGTGCTGCGGCTCTTCGCCGGAAAGATCCGGAATCGAGAGGTGCAGGTCTTCCAGCAGGGCGATCTGGACGTAACGTTCTTCGGGGTTATCGGCCAGGTGCACCAGGTTGTCGCGAATCTGCTCTCAAATGCGATCGACGCGGCACCCGTGGGAGGCGCAGTCAAACTGACCGCCAGAGCGATCGATGAGACCACGATGGAGATCGAGGTTGAGGACAACGGCCCCGGGCTTAGCGAAGATGCGTTGGAATATCTGTTCCAGCCTTTCTTCACCACCAAGGGCGATCTGGGAAATGGACTGGGACTTTACATCTCCCATGAGATCGTCGAGCGGCACGGCGGAAAGATCTTCGTAGAGAGCACGAATAGTCTAGGGACGAGGATGCTGCTCCGCCTGCCGCGAGGGAGATAGCTCGGCCTGTTCAGATTCCCAGCTCCGCGCGGATGGCGTTGGCGATGGTATCGGCGTGGTGGCGCATGGCTGGCTCGGATTCGGCTTCGATCATGACCCGGGCGAGGGCTTCGGTTCCGGAGTAGCGGATGACGACGCGGCCGGAGTCGGCGAGTTCTTTTTCGGCGGCTGCGATGGCGGCTGCGATGGTAGGGATGGCATCGAGGGGTCTCTTTTCGCGCACCTTCACGTTGACGATGACCTGAGGGAAGACCTTGAGGTCGCTGATGAGCTCTGAGAGCGACCTGCCGCTGCGATGAACGACGTCGAGCAGGAGGAGGGCGGTGAGCAGGCCGTCGCCGGTGGTGGAGCGTCCAGAGAAGATGATGTGGCCGGACTGCTCGCCTCCGAGAGCGGCGTTTGTGGCGAGCATCTGCTCGAGGACGTATTTGTCGCCGACGGCGGCGCGAAGCATCTGGATGCCGGAGCGCTTGAGGGCAGCCTCGAGGCCCATGTTGGACATGGTTGTGGCGACGACGGTGGAGTTGGTGAGCAGGCCACGAGTCTGAAGGTCTCGAGCGGCGAGGAGAAGGACGGCATCGCCGTTAACGACACGGCCCTGCTCGTCGGCAAAGAGGGCGCGGTCGGCGTCGCCGTCGAAGGTGATGCCGAGAGAGGCTTTTTGATGGCGGACCTGGGCGGCGACGATCTCGGGATGGAGTGCGCCGCATTGTTCGTTGATGTTGCGGCCGTCGGGAGAGGCGTGGGTGATGAGGATCTCGCCACCGAGTTGAGCGAAGAGCTCGGGAGCTACAGCGGAGGCGGCTCCGTTGGCGCAGTCGATGACGATGCGGCGGTTGTCGAGGGAGAGGCCGGGGACGGAGGCCATCAGGAAGCGGATGTAGTCGGCGCGGTCGGCTTCGTTGACGGGGGGTGCATCCTGCGAACCCACCTTAGTCTCACGTCGACTTTCGTTGTCGTGAGCCGAAGATGGGGCACCCGTCTGAGTGGTGTTTGCTTCGGTATTTGGTGACGACGCTAAGTGTTTGAAGATCTCTTCTTCGATGGCCAGCTCGGTTGCATCCGGAAGCTTATAACCGTCAGAACCGAAGATCTTGATGCCGTTGTCCTGCCAGGGATTGTGCGAGGCCGAGATGACGATTCCGGCCGCGAAGCCATGGGTGTGGGTGAGGTGGGCGATGGCGGGCGTGGTAATGATGCCAGCGCTTTCAACGGAAGCTCCGCCGGCGACGAGGCCCGCGGTGAGTTGCGCGGCGATCACAGGACCGGACTCGCGGGTATCCATGCCGAGGAGGACGCGAGGGGATGCTCCCAGGTGATGCGCGAGCGCGAGGCCGATAGCGTGGACGGTGGGGGCGTCCAGGGGGTATTGTCCTGCGACGGAGCGAATGCCGTCGGTTCCAAAGAGCTTCTTCATGAGCTGCCGTTCTCCATTGAATCCGTTGTAGTGACCAGAGCTGAAAGTGTTCCTGAGGCGAGGCGAGCGCGGATGCTCTGACCCGGCGCCGTCTCGGCGGCAGATCGCAAGAGGGCTCCGTTCTCGGCGTAGACGAGGGCATAGCCGCGCGCGAGCACGCTGAGAGGCGAGAGGGCCTGAAGGCGCACCGTAGCTGCATGGAGACGGGCGCGGCGGCGCGAGAGGGCGTCGTTCATGGCTCGATCGAGACGGCCTTCCGCGCGTTCGATACGACGATGCGACCCAGCCAGGCGCAGGCTGACGTCCTGGCGTCGAAGCCGCTGCTCGAGAGAGCGAAGCTTTTCGATGCGAAGGCGAAGATGACGGGAGGATGCGCGGTCGAGGCGAAGCGCGAGCTCATCGATACGTTGCCCACGGCGATTGATCGAGTCGGAGATGCGGCGCAGGACTGTTGGCGCAGAGAGGCGAATGTAGCGCTGCCGTGCTTCGAGGAGATGCAGGCGGATGGCGCGTCGCGCACGGAAGGAGAGAGCATCCACGCGCTCTTCGATGCGATGCTGTGCGGCGGTGATGAGCTCGGCTGCGGCTGAGGGAGTGGGAGCGCGCAGGTCGGCTACAAAATCGGCGATGGTGAAGTCGGTCTCGTGGCCGATGGCGGAGACGACGGGAAGCTCAGAGGCGGCGATGATGCGGGCGAGGGCTTCGTTGTTGAAGCTGGCGAGGTCCTCCATGGAGCCTCCGCCGCGAGCGATGACGAGGACGTCGACGAGACCGGGATTGCGATTGAACCAGCGGATCGCGGCCGCAACCGAACCGGCACTGGAGGGTCCCTGCATGACGGCGGGATAGACGAGCAGATTGAGCCGGGCGTGGCGGCGGCGAACCACGGTGACGATGTCGCGGATAACTGCGCCCGTCGGCGAGGTGATGACGCCTACGCAGCGTGGGAAGGATGGGAGAGGACGCTTCCGGGAGGCATCGAAGAGTCCTTCGGCGAGGAGGCGGGCTTTGAGCTGCTCGAAGGCGAGCTGGAGGGAGCCTGCGCCGCGAGGCTCCAGAGTCTCGCCGATGAGCTGGAGCTGTCCGCGCGACTCGTAAACCGAGATGCGGCCACGGACGAGGACGGCGAGACCGTCGATGGGCTTGAAGCGGAGCAGCTGCGCCTGGCGCCGGAAGAGGACTACGGGGAGCTGGGCGTCGGCGTCCTTCAGGGTGAAGTAGAGGTGGCCTGAGGGAGCGGGACGGCAGTTGGAGATCTCGCCCTCGACCCAGAGGTCGGAGCGGGTGGATTCGATCTGCTGGCGGATGCTGCCTACGAGATCGGCCACGGTCCAGATGCGGCGCTCGGGAAGTGCGGGTGGCGTCGGGATGACTGGAGCGGGTGGTGGGGCCGGTTGGGGATCGGGAGTTGGTTCGGGGGGTTCCGTCTCGGCAAAGAGGAACAGGTTTTCAGGCGTGGCAGCCTGGGAGGGCCGGGAGGACCGCAGTCTGCCGCGGCCAGCGCGAAGGCTGGCGAGGGTCGGCGAATCCTGCTCCCGAGGGGACATAAGGCTGAGTCTAGCAGGCGAGGTGGATGGTTGGCAGAGGGAGGTTTCGATGCGGCTTCGCGGGAGAAAACGCTGGAAACAGGGAAGATTTTTCTAGCGGCGAAAGTGGCTAACGGCCCAGAGAATCAGGCTCAGAACGACACTGATGACGATCGAACTGGCGAGGGGAAAGGATACAGCCCAGCCCTTTCCTTTCCAGGAGAAGTCGCCCGGAAGTCTTCCCAAGGGGACGTTCATGCGGTTGAAAAGGAGAAAGATAGCTCCCACGATCACCAGGATGATACCGAGACCGATTAGAATGCGTCCGAGATCTGACATGGGACGACCTCAAGCGAATTTTTTATGCATTTACAAGCATCGCATTCGCTTCGCGAAGAAGATCGGCTGGCTGGCAAGGCTTTGTGAAGATGCCGACGGGCATCGGGATACGATCGGCACACTGCCTGACACGGTGCAAATTTCCGTAGAAACCGGTCAGAACGAGGAAGCGGCAGGAAGGAAATTCCTGGCTGATATCGTTCACGAGAGCAATCCCATCGCGGCCTGGCATGGCGACATCGCAGAGAAGGAGGTGTGGATGGAAGTCCCGGGCGTGTTCTAGAGCCTGCTCGGCGGAGTAGCAGGCGAGAGAGTCAAAGCCACCCTTCTCGAAGATCAGACTGAGGGTATCGGCGACCAGACGGTCATCATCTACGATCAAAACGCGTTGAGAAGTAGGTACCATAGGTGCGGTCTCGACTACTTATGAGCACTTCGCATTCCAGACTGGCCCGAACCACTCCCAAGGTAACTAATCGGGTGAGAGATGTCGAATGAAATTTGGATCAAAACACCGGAGACAGGCGTCGAAATGGAGGCGCTGAAACTGCCCTGCTTTGGCGGCCGCAGGCAGGAATAAAATCGGCGGTAAGGGACGAACAACATTGCACTTCTTTGCACTTTTCGCCGGATGCGTCTGCTGCAGCGCAGTCTTTCTGGATGCATTCCAGACCATCATCCTGCCGCGTAGAGCGACGGGGCGCTTTCGGATTACACGGATGTTTCTGGTCGCAACCTGGCGGCCATGGAAGGCTCTGGCGGAACGAACCCGATCCAGTCGGACCCGTGAACAGATCTACAGCATCTACGGTCCCCTTTCGCTGATCCTGCTGCTGTTCCTTTGGGCGATGCTGCTGATCCTCGGTTTTGGCCTGTTCTACTTTGCGCTGGGAACTCCCTTCACCGATGTGATGGGAGTCCATACTGCTACGGGACTTACCCAGTTCCGCACGGCGCTATACGTCAGCGGAACCACGATGTTCACGCTGGGTCTGGGAGATGTGGTTCCTCACAGCATGGGTGCGCGCGCGCTCATCATCGGGGAGTCGGGTGTAGGACTGGGATTTGTCGCTCTGGTGATCGGCTATCTTCCGGTGCTCTATCAATCCTTCTCACGCCGCGAGGTGAACATAGCGTTGCTGGATGCCCGGGCGGGATCACCACCGACCGCAGCGGAGCTTCTGCGTCGACATTCTTTTGAGGGGAGCGAGGAGGCCCTGATCGACCTGCTGGCGGAGTGGGAGCGGTGGTCGGCAGACATTCTGGAGTCGCACATCTCCTACCCCATTCTCTGTTACTACCGATCGCAGCATGACAACCAGAGCTGGCTGGCGGCACTGGTTTCCATTCTGGATACCTGCGCCCTGCTGATCTCGGTGCTGGAAGGACCTGCCTCCAGGCAGGCACAGCTGACATTCGTGATGGCGCGTCATGCGGTGATCGATCTGGGGAACGTCTTCCACATTCAGGAACAGAAGGTCTGGGCAGCACAGGCAGGAAGGGACCGGCTCCCTCAAAAGGACTTTGACCGGCTGTGCGATGTGCTGGGAGAGGTGCGGCTGCGACTATGTGGGGATAGGGCTTCTGCCGATCGGCTGCACACGATTCGCGCTCTCTATGAACCGCACGCCGGGGCGCTTTCAGATTATTTGAGAATGCCGCTTCCCGCCTGGGTCCCTGTGGTCAAAGAGAAAGATCAGTGGCGGTTGTTGTCCAAGCTTCGCTCCGAAGCGGAGGCGGGAGGTCGAGCCGGCGCTATGATAGGTGGTCGTGCAGCCGCAGCAGCATTTCTGCAGGAACACGACCACTAGTGTCTAGGGGGCAACTGGACCTGCTCCAGGGCCGGCCGTGGGGTTCAGTTTCTGTGCAGCGATCATGCCGGCAGGTCCCTTGGCGTCTTTATCCTTGAGCTGGGCATAGATCTTTTTGGCCATCTCGGGCTTGTTCTCGGCCTCGTAGAGACCTGCAAGCTCTAACTGAGCGGTCCCAGCCGGAACAGCAGAACTGGGATGGGCGGTCAGATCGTTATAGACCTCGATAGCCTGAGCATCCCGGCCGGTCTGACGATAGAGCTGAGCGAGGGCCAGCTTGGCAAGAGAGGCGAGATCACCGTTCCAGCCGCCCGCAACCTGCTTCAGGGTGCTCTCTGCCGGGCCGTTCTGGCCTGACTCGACGTAAGTGAGTCCGGCGAAGTAGCGGGAAAGCTTGCCACTGGGGGTCATGCCGTAGTTATCGGCCACCTTGACGAAGAGCTGGTTGGCGGCTTTTGCGCGCTCCGAGCCGGAAGGATAGGTCTTGACTCCGGGTGGAATTTGCTGTCCGGGGGCAGCGATGGGGCTTTGGTAGGCCAGCATAGCTTCGCCAAAGGCATTGGAGGCCTGCTCGCTGCGGTGGCTGAAGATGACAGCGGCTACGGCTACGATGGCGATGAGAACAGCGACGATGCTGCCGACGAGGATAAGAGAGCGCCGATTCTCACTCGCCCACTCCAGGCCGTGCTGAGTGGTATCGATAAACTGGTCGTGTTTAAGAGCTTGGCGGGTTTGCTGGTCCACTGGTTTGGGATCTTCCTTTGGCTGCGGAGAATTTCCACACGGGAGCCTAGACTCCGACGCGAAGCTTCAGTTTATCAGCCGCGAGCATCTTATCTCTATCTCCAGAGAGATCCTGGATAAGAAGTTTTGCCAAAAATGCAATTCAATGGGAAACTTTTCTTCCATCTTAAAACTTTCTTTTCGGGGGCGCCCTTCCCATCTCAAGCGTCCAATGTATTGCAGATAAGTTACTTCGTAGACCGCCATGCCATCTAGAAGAGCAGATGGATGAACCAAGGAGGAAAAGCGTCGACTGCGGCGACGCGCCAGAGATTGTTTATGCCCACTAACCCGCCAGTCCAGAGTGAGGTCGTAAACCGGCAGATCAGTAAGCTTTCGGGCCTGCGATTTCAATGGCTTTCCTTCCCCGGAGAGCTCGAAAACCGCTTCGAAGCGGAGACCTCCGCACGGAGGTTGAGACGGCTGTGGCTGGAAGGCCTGCTCGCGATTATTCTGTTTGACCTATTTCTGATTGCAGATTTTTTTGGCTCTCCAGAGAGGTTTCGGCGGGCATTCGCGGTCCGGCTGCTGATCGTAACCCCGATATGCCTGCTGGTAAACGCAAGCATGTTACGCCGACCGGGGAAGGTCTTCCGAGAGTTGAGCATTGCCGCAGCCGCGTGTCTTGCCGGACTTACGCAACTCTATCTGGAGTTCGATCGAAGCAGAGTGGCTTCGGCTTACGTGCAGATGGCGGTGCTGGCAGTCATCCTGTTTGTAAATATCGTCATGCGGCTCAGGCTTCCCTATGCCATCGCTACCTCCATCGTGATGATGGCTGGCGACGGCATCTTTCTATGGAAAGATCAGATGCTGAGCCCGGGCGACAAGATCTTCGGTCTGGGGCTGGCGATCGGAACGACCATCGTCACCCTGGTGGCCAATTACAGCTCTTGCAGAGAAGAGCGATTGAACTTCCTGCTTCACCTGCGTGGGGAGCTTCTGGTAGAGGACCTGAACCGGCTGAATATGCAACTGCTCCACAGATCTGAGAGTGACGCACTTACAGGGCTAGCCAATCGGCACTCCTTCGACGCGCAGTATGCGGACCTCTGGAAGAGAGCTACAACTTCGAGCACCTCGCTGTCGGTCATCCTGGTCGATGTGGATTACTTCAAGAAACTGAACGATCGCTATGGCCATCTCTACGGAGACGAGGTGCTCAAGAGAATCGGTTCCCTGCTGCAGCAGGCGCTGCGCGTGAAGGATGATTATGCGGCGCGATTCGGCGGTGAAGAGTTCGTTATCCTGCTGCCGGCCACGCCGGAGACAGCAGCGATCCAGGTGGCCGAGCGGCTGCGCAAGATGGTGGAGCTGGCGGGCTTCCCTGCCCTCGATCCTTCACAGGGCCCCTACGATATGAGCATTCGGGCAACCGTGAGCTGCGGCGTAGCAACGATCTATCCCACCACGCGTGATGTTCCTGAACGCCTGCTGGAGGCCGCCGACAAGGCGCTGTATCAGGCCAAGGCAGAAGGCCGCAACAAAGTGTGCTGCGCCCCGCAGAGTGCGCGATTCAGCTTGTCTTAATATCGCCTGCTATCGCGAGGCCCTATCGCTATCGCGGCGCTATTTGATATCGCGCCAGTTCTTTCCGACGCCGATCTCGGCCACGATGGGGACAGAGAACTCGGCCACATTTTCCATCTCCTGCTTGACGAGCTGCTGAACCTCCTCCGATTCCTGGGGAGCAACATCGAAGAGGAGCTCGTCGTGGACCTGCAGGGTCATGCGGGAGCGAAGCTTGCGGCGATGGATTTCGGCATCGATGCGAAGCATGGCCAGCTTGATGAGATCGGCTGCGGTTCCTTGTAGCGGCGTGTTGACGGCGGTGCGTTCCGCGAAGCCGCGCATGTTGGGATTGCGGGACTGAATGTCGGGGATGGGGCGGACGCGACCGAAAGAGGTACGAACAGCCTGTTCGCGCCTGACCGTCGCGAGCGTCTCTTCAATGAAATGCCGAACTCCCTGGTAGCGCTCGAAGTAGCGTTCAATGTATTCGCGGGCTGTCTTCTGGTCGATGCCGAGCTGTGCGGCAAGGCCGAAGGGGGAGATGCCATAGACGATTCCGAAGTTGACGGCCTTGGCGCGGTTGCGGGTCTCCTTGTCCATGGTCGCAGCATCGACCTCGAAGACCTCAGAGGCCGTCAGGGTATGGATGTCCTTGTTGGTGCGATAGGCGTCGAGGAGAAGGGGATCCTGCGAGAAATGGGCCATCAGGCGCAACTCGATCTGGGAGTAGTCGGCCGACATCAACACGTTGCCCGGGGCTGCGATAAATGCAGCGCGAATCTCACGACCGATGGAGGTGCGGATAGGAATGTTCTGCAGGTTGGGGTTGGTGGAGGAAAGACGGCCGGTCGCCGTGCCAACCTGATTGAAGGTGGTATGGATGCGGCCGTCTGAATCGGCGAGCGAAGGGAGAGCGTCAAGATAGGTCCCCTTCAGCTTCTGGAGCTGGCGATGTTCGATTACAAGCGCGGCGATGGGGTGCGATTCGGCGAGCTCTTCCAGAACGTCCTGCGCCGTAGAGACGACCTTGCCTTTGCCATACTTCATGGGTTTGGGCAGGAGCATCTTGTTGAAGAGAACGTCGCCGAGTTGCTTGGGCGAATTGATGTTGAAGCGGTGACCGGAGTCGGAGTAGATCTTCTCTGCAAGATTGTCGATGTCCACGGCAAGACGAGAGGACATCTCGCGAAGAAAATCGGAGTCGACGCGAACGCCTGTCTGCTCCATGCGGAGGAGAACGGGGACGAGAGGAAGATCAATGGTCTCGTAGACCTGCTGCAAAGGAGAAATCGCTTTTTCCGCCGCCTCTTTCTTTGTCGACTTCTTATCGGCGAAGAGCATCTCGGAGGTGACTGCACCGCCAAGTGCGGGATCGTCGGCAGGAATGATGTGCTCGGTTGGAGCATACTCGGCAACCTGTTTGCTGAGGATATCGGCCAGACGGACGATGGCTGCCGCGGCCTCAGGCAGACGCTTCGAATCAGCGGGATTTTCCTTCGTTGGCTGATGGACGAGAGTTCGGCTGGTACTGCGGGCAGCGATATCGGGAAGAGTGTGCGAGCCGTGCGTTGGATTGACGAGATAGCTCAGCAACATGACATCGTTACGAACGCCATTGAGCTGGATGCGATGTGGTTCGAGGGCTCGAAGAACGGCCTTCAGATCATGGACATCTTTGGGGAGAGTGCTCTCGGCGAGCGCTTCCTTGATACCGGACTCATCGAGGGAGACCTCAAGGGCGAAATGATCGTTGACAGCAAGACCAAGCCGGCAAGCAGGGTCTTCTTCCACCTTTGCGGGCTCAACACTCACTGGATCTTGTGGCGCTCCGAAGAGAGACATATTTTCGGCCGGAGCCGGCTCTGACTCTTCGCTCTCCTCGGAGGGCTCGGCCGCTATCTCTTCCGCGATGGCCTGTGCGTTTTCTGAGATCGCAATAGAGAGGCCATTTGGAAGGCCGGTCGAGGGGTCGATGGCGCGGGCCTCTTCGAGCAGATGCTTGATCTGTACCGCTGTAGGTTTGAGTTCGTAGGTGAGTACGGCAGTGTCGGCCGCCGGCGCGAGTTCTTTGAGCAGCGTGGTGAACTCCAGCTCGGAGAAGAGGTCGCGGCAGGCGGCGAGGTCGGGCGGTTGCGTGCGCATGGCATCGAGCGAGTACTCGATAGGCACCTCGGTGTGGATGGTGACAAGTTCCTTCGACAGCAGGATGTTGTCGCGGTTGTTGGCCAGGGACTCGCGGTAGGTCTTGCGCTTGATGGAGTCAGGATTGGCGATTGCCGCATCGATGGCGGCCTCGACGGTGCCGAACTGCTGGATGAGCTCGACGGAGCCCTTGTCTCCGATTCCTGGCGCGCCGGGAATGTTATCGACAGAGTCGCCGCGAAGGGCCATCACATCGATCACGCGTTCCGGAGGAATGCCGAGATTGGCTTCGACGCCGGCGGGATCGAGGATGAGGTTGTCCTTGGTGGGGTTGAGGATGGAGACGTCTTCCGTGACCAGCTGCATCATGTCCTTGTCCGACGATACGACGTAGACGTGGTGGCCGAGCGCGGCAAGTTTGTGCGAGAGCGTGCCGATGACGTCGTCGGCTTCGAAGCCCTCGTAATAAAGAATGGGGATGCGAAAGGCTTCGAGAGCGCGGCGAATATAAGGCTGCTGCTGGATGAGATCGGGTGGGGTCTCGGTACGGTTGGCCTTGTAGCCGCCATACTCGATGATCTCGAACTGCTGGGTCTTGATGTTGAACTTCTTGACGTCCTTCATCTGGGAGGCCATCTCATTGCGGTGCACCGGAGCGCCGACGTCGTAGACCGCGGCGAGGTACTCGGGCTGGAAGTCCTTGCGCAGCTTATTGATCATGTTGACGAAGACGTAGGTCGCCGCAGTGGGAATGCCCGTACGCGTGGACATGGGCCGCGAGCGCTGCATGGCGTGGTAGGCGCGGAAGATGAAGGCCATCGAGTCGAGCAGATACATGGGTGGCTTCTTGGACTTGGTCGTGGGTGCCTTCGATTCAGCGGGCTTGGTGGGCGTCTTTGCCATAGCCTTTTGATGGTAGCGCGTTCAGAGAGGATGGTGGCGCCGTCCTGCATCCTGCAAACCTACATCTCAGAATCGAGATGTGGGTGCCCCAACGAGGTGGGATTCGTGGTAGAGAAGCGAATCTCTCCACTTCGCGCTGCGCCGCTCCGGTCGAGCTGACAAGATTGTTTTGCGAACAAGGACAGGAGAGCGTCTTTTACAGGATCAACATGCAGTCGCCGTAGGAGAAGAAGCGGTAGCGTTCGCGTACGGCGTGGTTGTACGCGGACAGGACGAATTCTCTTCCGGCAAAGGCACTGACCAGCATGAGCAGTGTGGATTCGGGAAGATGGAAGTTCGTCAGCAGGCCGGTGACCACGCGGAACTGATAGCCGGGGCTGAGGAAGATGCTGGTCTCGCCGGAGTGCGGATGAAGCCTTATTCCCGCGTGAGGTTCAAAGCCGCTCTTTTCGGCTACCTGAGCGCAGTGCTCCAGTGTACGGGTGGTCGTGGTTCCGGCAGCGATAATGCGGCGCTTTTCGCGGAGCGCCTGGTTGATCGCTTCGGCCGTCGCAGGCGGCAGAGTGTAGTGCTCGGCGTGGAGGTGGATATCCTCGACCTTTTCGGCACGGACAGGCTGGAAGGTACCCAGGCCGACGTGGAGGGTGACGGTTTCGATCTGCACACCGCGAGCGCGGAGTTGGTCGAGGATCTCGGGAGTGAAGTGGAGTCCAGCAGTAGGAGCCGCGGCGGAGCCGGGTTCGTGTGCAAAGACAGTCTGATAGCGTTCGAGATCCGCCGGTGCGTCGTCGCGGTGGATGTAAGGGGGGAGAGGCATGTGGCCAATGCGGTCCAGGATGGCGCGGAAGTCATCTGTGGGAGTGAAGCGCAATGTGCGCTCCCCGTAATCCGCAGCATCGATCACCTCGGCTTCGAGTAAGGGAGTCGAATCTCCGGAAGCGTAGAAGTGAAGCCGTTCGCCGGGCTGAACCTTGCGCCCGGGACGGACGAGGGCAGTCCACTCGTGCGGACCCACCTGATGCGTCAGCAGAACTTCAATACGTCCTGTGGGGTCGGGAGAAGCTGCCTGGGTATGCAGCCCTCTGGCACGAGTTGCATAAAGACGCGCAGGAATGACTCGGCTGTCGTTGAGGATGAGCAGATCGCCCGGATGGAGAAGCTCAGGCAGATTGCGAAAGAAGTTGTCGCGATACTCGCCTGCGGCGCGATTGAGAACGAGCATGCGGCTCGAGCCTCGAACCGGAGGCGGAGACTGCGCGATGAGCTCTTCAGGAAGATCGAAATGGAACTCGGCTACGCGCACTGATTTGATTTTAGTGCTTCGACGCAGCGAGAGCTGTTGCTCGATCGAGAGCGTCCTGGACGGCCTGTTTTTCCGCCACGGCAGGCAGCGTCCAGCCCACCGTCACGCGAGAGAAGGGCTTGGGAATGAGAAAGCGGTCCCAGGAACGGAGAGTCCAGGCACGGCTGGGGTGCAGATAAACGGCACCGACGGGGGCTCCTACCAAGGCTGCGAGTTGGGTTACGCCAGGCTTGGCTCTTTGGGCAGGGCCGCGAGGACCATCGGCAGTAATGGCAATGTAGTTCTTCTCTTCGTAAGCTCGCTGGAGATTACGAAGGCCCACGGCTCCATCGCGGGAGCTAGAGCCACGAACCGCTACGAAGCCTAGTCTTTCCACAGTGCGGGCGACCAACTCGCCGTCGAAGCTTCGACTAATCAGGATGTGCAGGTTGCCATTGCGGAAGCGCCAGATACAGGCCAGCAGGCAGCGATGCCAGATGGCGTAGATCAGCGGCGGAGGGGTATGGTACTGCGGCATCATTCCAGGCTCGCAGACGTCCTCGTATCGCAGCGTGACGCCAAGCAGACAGATCACCATGTACGCCAGAGGCGGAACGATGGCGAGTACAAGCCGCTGCATGAAGGTATAGCCTGGGGCTGCTGGTTCTGGCACGTGAATGAGTTTACTTCCCTACCGGATAGGTTCGAGTCTGGCAGTTTTAGCTGTACTTGAGCCAGCGCATGATCTCAGGCAAACTCGGGCGCTTTCCGTACATGAGAATTCCGACCCGATAGATGCGGCTTGCCACCCAGAGGATGGCGTAGATCGTTATGAGCATCAGGGCGATGGATAGCCCAATCTCCCAGGCCG
>Ga0268266_10002763_pt1 | contig 18347 bp, 22 predicted proteins | sample KBSS13metaG_FD_190356 | JGI IMG/M metagenome (GOLD analysis project Ga0268266, IMG submission 190356) | Switchgrass rhizosphere microbial communities from Kellogg Biological Station, Michigan, USA - KBS S1-3 metaG (SPAdes) (version 2) | ecosystem: Host-associated > Plants > Roots > Rhizosphere...
TGTGATTTAAGCCCCCAGGACATATACTTGCCGGACGTGGTTCTTGCGCCCTGTCCGAAGAAGCATTTGACGTCTTTCTGACCCGACTTCCCTATTTCTGGGACGGCGCGCCGGACGAACCGAAAAACCTTCCATCGACCTGTTGTGTCTATCGCCACGGCCGCCCTCCGCATTCTGCCGGGCGGAACCCGATGTCCAAAGGAAATCAAATGACCATCGGAACCGTGAAGTTCTTCAACTCCGCCAAAGGTTTTGGCTTTATCGCGCCTGACGATGGCGGCAAGGACGTGTTCGTCCATGTCTCCGCCGTGGAAGCGGCGGGCCTGCGTAGCCTCAACGAAGGCCAGAAGGTGAACTTCGAAATTCAGCCGGACAAGCGTGGCGCCAAGGCCGCCAATCTTTCGGTTGTCTGAAGACTGGGAGCGGCGCGCCTTCGCGCGCCGCTCTTTCATTTGCAAGGAAAACACCATGGCCACCCCTCCGCGCCGCGACGCCCCCCGCACTGTAGATGGCGCTTCGCAGATCTGGCAGAACCGCACCGATATGGTGAAGCAGGAACTGGCCGCGGCTAACAAGGCCGCCGATGCCAAGACTGCGCGCCTGAAGGCGCTGCGGCTTGAGAAGGAAGCGCAGGACGCAGAGGCCGCGCGCCTGGAAGCCGCCAATGCACCCGCCAAGCCCGGCAAGCGCGGCGGCTGAGTTTTTGCAGCAATTCTCCATCCATCACCGTACCGAATATCAGTACCGCCACGCCGTAAGCCTGGGCCCGCATCGCCTGATGCTGCGGCCGCGCGAAAGCCATGAGCTGCGGCTGATCTCCAGCCGGATCACCACCTGGCCGCCTTCAACCCTGACCTGGGCGCAGGACGTGTTCGGCAATGCCATCGCCACCGCCACCTTTCAGGAGCCGGCCGAAAAGCTGGTGATCGAAAGCGACATGACCCTGGAATTGAACAGCGATGCCTGGCCGGTCTTTCCGATCGCCACCCGCGCCATCACCTATCCCTTCTCCTATTCCCAGGAAGAGCGCACCGATCTGGGCGCGCTGCTCTCCTGCCAATATCCCAATTCCCTGGGCCGGGTTTCGGCCTGGGCCGCCGGTTTCGTGCTGGGCAATCCCACCGACACCCTGTCGCTGCTGAAGGATCTCAATGCCGGCATCTCGGCCAACGCCTCCTATGAGGCGCGGGACGATGAAGGCACACAGACGCCGACGCGCACGCTCGACCTCGGGCGCGGCTCCTGCCGCGATTTCGCGGTGCTGTTCGTGGAGGCCGCGCGCAGCCTGGGGTTCGGCGCGCGGGTCGTTTCCGGTTACAATTTCGCGCCCGCGCTGCAGGGCCAGGCCGGCACCACCCATGCCTGGGCCGAAGTATTCCTGCCGGGCGCCGGCTGGATCACCTTCGATCCCACCAACCGCCAGCTTGGCGGTTTCAACCTGATCCCTGTGGCCGTGGCGCGCAACCTGTCACAGGCCGCGCCCGTCAGCGGCAGCTTTACCGGCGCCGCCGACAACCTGTTGCGGCTGACCGTGGCCGTGACCGTCAATCCCGATTGAGGCCCCATGCCCAAGACCAGCATCGACATCCAAAGCTTCGTGACCGACTGGGTGGCGGACCATGTGCGCCGCGTTCCGGGGCTTGCCAGCGTGCCGGCCGAGATGGACCGGCTGGCCGCGGAACTCACGCGCGACGCCCGTTCGCGCGGCATCAGCGGCCGTGAGCTGGACCGCACCATGGGCGATATCGACGATTACCTGACCGAGCAATACAGCCGCGTTTGCGCTGGTCCGTAGACGGAAAAACTTTCCATCGCTATCCGCCGCGGGCGGGATTAGTATCCCCGCGGCACCGGCTCCCGAATGCATGCCGGTGCTTGAGAGACATTCCGGGACAGGGTTCAGAACACTGTCCGCGCTCCCGCCCATCAGAACCGGAGAGCGCGCGATGACCTCTTATATCCCTTGCCGGCGCAGCCCATGAGGCCGGACATCCGCTTCGGCCGCGTCATTCGTACCAGCGACGGGGCCCGCGCCGCCTTTCCGCTGTTCCTGGAATCGGTCGAGCAGACTATCGACTATGTGCAGGAGCTGCCGCGGGCCAAGCTGGGGCTCGCCCACTGGAATGCGGCGTTTCTCGCTTTGTGGGAGGTGGTGGATTTCCCGGCCGACCCGATCCGGCTTGCCTTTGCGGACACGGCCTTGTGCCAGGCCCTGGCGACGGAAGGCTGGCTGGACAAGGACAAGCTCATTTAGATCCGAGATCCGACGTGGAACCGGCTTCCGCTCGCGATGCGAGGGCAAACAAAACGGTCCATAGGTCTTGAGCGGCGGCGAAAGCCGCCTGTGGACGCAGAGCGCACCAACACCTCCCGGAGACAAGCGCGCCGCCCGCGCGTTAAACTCTGGATGTCATCCCCGGCCGAGCACGCTTGCGTGCGAGGGGAAGGGGACCCAGCGTCCTCATGCTGAGCCTGTCGAAGCATGAGGACAAACAAAGAAGCCTTCCATGTCCCGCGCCTTCGTCAAGGGCGGCGTAAGCCGCGCAGAAGTCCGCCCCGCATCGGCCCTAGCGCCAGCGTATGGGCCGATGGGGAGCCGACCCACTCATGTCTAGGGCCTTCGTGAAAGAGACTGCCGAGTCCGCTCCCCCACCCGAACGGATGGTGGATGAAGGCCCCAACCTTGTCACACCCGAAGGCCTCGCCCAGATCGAAGCCCACATCGCCCGCATTGAAGCGAGCATGAAGACCGAGACCAATGTCCTGCTGCGCGAGACTCTGGCGCGCGATCTTCGCTATTGGGAAATCCGCAAAGGCACCGCAGAGGTGGTGACGCCCTCAACCGACGGCACGGTTGCCTTCGGCTCCAGCGTCACCATCCAGCGCAAGGGCCGCACCCAGATTTTCCGGATTGTTGGCGTGGACGAGGCCAACCCGGCGACGGGGCTCATCTCTTTCCGGTCGCCCATTGCCACCGCGATCCTCGGCTCTCGACCAGGCGACCTCGTGGAAGCGGGCGAATCCCTGGGCGACATCGAGATTGTGGGCGTGGACGGTCCGTAGCGGCAGCGTACGGACGACGCCAGCAAGGGCCTGATCAGCTTCCGGTCGCCTCTCGCGCAGGCCATGCTGGGCGCTCGCCCCGGCGATATCATCGAGGCGGGTGAGCCGTTGGGGGAGATAGAAGTTCGGAAAAGCTAAGGCTCGGGTTGAGCCTTCTTCTTGCTCGGCTTTTTGTTGCCAAAATCGTTCATTGTTTCGAATATCGCGTCGACTAGGCGTGTAGCGGTTGAAGTAGCTCTGGCCAGAGCCAGTATCTGCTCTCGACAAGGCAAACTTTTACTGGGGGTAGGATAATTCATCGTGTGGTCCACCTCACCCCAAACCTCCTCCATTAGCGTCCTTACTTGAATTTCGCAGGTAAAACTCCCCTGCGCCTTATCGGTAAGAACATAGTGAACGCTAGTATACATCCGTTCGCTTGGTTGAGTTTCGAAACCGAAACTTTCAAACAACTTCCTATATTCGTCATCCCAGGTTCTCGCGAATGGTCCTTCTAATAACCCAAGCCCTTGCTCGGCGATAATCGACTTGAGATGACCGTCTATTTCTTTGACCTGCTTAGTGTGCAAATGAAGGATACGTATTCCGGCGAGGTCGGTGACTGCAGTGAATAAGTTTTGAGGTGTTATATCGAACTCCGTCCCTTTCTCCTCACACTTTGCCATCTTACGTAAAAGCTTATTTCTAAGATGATCCGGATCCTTGATTCGAGATCGGATTGTATGGGTTAGCTGCATCAAGTCGGCGGACTCATTTATCGCAACAAGCACGGACTTTTGAAAAGTCTGTAGTAGTTGCTGCTGTTTTTTGTCTCGATACCGATCGACAAGCGATTTAATTTTCTGAGCGTCCCCGAGACTCAGTTTGGTAGCCACCTGAGTCCCTACTCCGTCCTTAGGAGAATCTTTTGAGCGATACCCTTAAAGGCTAAACGAGCTGCAAGTTTTTGATCGGCATTTCCGACTTGCACAGATGCCAGCGGCAAACCCTCACGCTGGGAAGCAGCTACCAACGATTTGAAGTCCTTTATTTCCCCAAGCTTATGATTGCGCCGCTTTGGGATCACTCCAAGTGGACGAAGGATTTCAACAATGTCTCTCTCAATTCCCTCATCGAGGGCGTGCATGTAATGTTTATGCCGAGCGGCAACGACACCGCGATAGACCGCGAAATCCTGCGGAATATAACCGAGAAAGGTTGGCCTTCCGGGCAACAAATAAGTATCTTCGGGAGCTAGCTGCGCGACCGTTTGCCAATCTGATATCCAAGTAAAAAGCGTCCTACCTAAAGTTTTGAGTGCGCGAGCGGAAAAAAGATCGTAGGCGGCAGCGACAATAAAATGATCACAGTCCAAAATGATCGCCCTGTTTAGCGGGCCAATGTTGGGACCGGCATCATAAAAAACAATGTCAATATCATATTCGCCGCACAACTCGTTTACTAGAGCACTGAGAGCTGCAGTGCCTGCAAACCCCCGACGTTTCCTTTGAATGCACTCCCGCCAGAAATCATTCAAGTCTCCTTCGAAGTCGGAAAGTCGAATATCGCCGGGGAGAAGATAGAGATCAGAAGACACCTCGTAAGGCGGGATCGCTCTAACGCTGCCAGTTGCCTCCACAATAGGCTTGACGGCAGACCAAATCGTTTCCCCTTTTTTTGAGTCGGAGTGATCTAACAGATCATCAAGAACTTCCGACTCAATTAGGTAAGCTGTAAGATTGCATTGGGGATCGGAGTCCACCAGAAGAACGCGCTTGCCAAGCTTTGCGATTTCGGAAGCGACGTTAAAGGTCAGCGTGGTTTTCCCTACCCCCCCCTTATGATTGAAAATGCATAGGCGTTTTGCCGGATGTCGATCCGCTACGCTCACTTGCCGCGCCTTTTCCGACGCGGGCGCGCACCCTGCATAGCAGCCCGAGCTGCCTCTCTGTCGGGTAGCGCGAGTACGAATTGCTCGCCAGCAGCGCTAATTTGTCTTTGTCCTTTCGAGGCAGGCGCCAAATAGCCCATTTTCGTGGCGTTACTCGCTGAGTATGCAGAATTGGAAAACTTGGGCTGGGCGGCTTCTGTATTGAGCTTCGCCAAATCTAAAGTTCTGAAGTGTGACGTTTGCCGATATTGCGTCAAATAATACGCGAGACAGACAATGCGCTCGACATCAGTTTTGGGCTGCTTGCGAAGCAGGAATTCTTTGGGGCTAGGTTCTTGAGTTTGTGAAAAACTTGGTCTCGACGGCGTGTCGCTTGATAAAGCAGGCGCGCGGATCGCTATAGACGATGATCTAACATTGAAAAATGTCGCAAGAGACGTGAGGACGGTCTCCCGCTCATCGTCGTTGAGTCGGCTAAGTAGTTTGATCGCGGTATTTAGCGCTTCGGCCGCCTTTGGACTAGGCATGAGACTCCTAATGTAAGATGCTTGGTACCGAGATTGTACCATGCTCGGTGTACATTTAGTATCTCCGCAGGCTTAGTTGCGGCAAGTCATTAGAATGGTTGGATATTAGCTCTTATAGAAGGGCGGCCACCATATCCCCCGGCCTACACAGCTTGGCCCCTTTGTCCGTCACCACAATTGGTCGGTTCATCAGGACGGGGAAGCGAGCCATCGCCTCCAGCAGGGCCTCGTCGGAGGAGCTTTCGCCGATCCCGGCGGCCGCGACCTCGTCCTTCTGCTTCCAGCGCACCACATCCTTCACCGGCACGCCCATCCTGGCGATCAGCGCCCTGAGCTGATCTTTCGTCAGCGGCGTCTTCAGATATTCGATGATGGTGGGCTCGATGCCCTTTTCGCGGATGATAGCGAGGGCGCCTCTTGACGTCCCGCACATCGGGTTATGGTAGATGGTTACTGACATATCGCTTCCTATCGCGTTGGTGCCGCTCGCTTTAGCTCGCGGCGTTCGCCGCTCAAAACGGTCCGCTGGACCGTTTTGCCCGCAAGCGGTCGCGGCTCAAGGTTACCGACATTCCTAAATACCTTCTGGTTGAAGCCGCCATCGCCCCGGCAGCACTCCTAATGCCGGTCTGCATACAGTTTCGTACCGCATTTGGGAGCGCGGTTGCACCTGCGAAGCTCACATGTCACCCCGTTGGCAATAGGGGGCCATCTGTGTATTGTCCGCGTCACGCGGCGTTACGGCCCGTTACAGTGAAGCGCACCTGGACTATCTCCCTGCCGCCTTTCAAGTGCGCGCCTGGACGGTTGAACCAACTTCCCTGCAACCCCGTAATTCCGCGTTCCGCCCGGCATATCGCTGTGCGGAAAAATCTTTGCAGGACAAAACTATGACGATCGGAACCGTGAAATTCTTCAACACCTCCAAGGGCTTTGGCTTCATCGCGCCGGAAGGCGGCGGCAAGGACGTGTTCGTGCACGCCACCGCCGTTGAAGCGGCCGGCATGCGCACGCTGACCGAGGGCCAGAAGGTGTCGTTCGACATCGTGCCCGACGCGCGCGGCGCCAAGGCCTCGAACCTCAAGCCCGCCTAAAGCACGGTTCGAGTTCGCATTGAAAAGCCGGTGGCTCACGCCACCGGCTTTTTCTTTTTTGGTTTTTGTTGGTCGCGCCGGGAGGCGCTCGCTTCGCTCGCGTCCCGGTCGCTCCGGACTACTGCTGCGGGACGACGACCTTCGGCGCGGCATCGGCCGGCGGCGGCGACGCGTCATTCGACGCCACCGACGGCGGGCCCGACGGAACCGGGAAGGTAATCGTCACTTCCTTCTGGCCCTTGGCGGGCGCTGCGAAATTCACCGTCCGCGACATGCCGCTGCCGCCGAGCAAGGTGGCGGTGGCGGTGTAGTTGCCCGCCGCGGCGGGCTTCATCAGGATCCAGGGCGCGTCGCAATCAAGCCCCGCGATCTCCTGCCCGCCTTTGGCGAAGCTGACATGGGCGTTGGCCAGGTTGGCGCCGCCCGTGGTGGCCAGCACGACCTTGACCGGATAGGCGCTCCAGCGCGGGTCGTCCTTGGCCGAGCCGACGCCGGTGCAGACCACTTCGGTGCCGTTGATGGTGACGGGCTGGTCCTGCACCGCCAGGGCGCCGGTGGCGAGCATCAGGGTCGAAAGCGTGAAACCGACCGCGGCCGTGGTCATCACGAACAGACGCATGGTAAATCCTCCGTATTCAATGGTCGCGCCGGGAGGCGCTCGCTGCGCTCGCGTTCCCGGTCGCTCCTGGCGCGCCCTGCGGCGCAGCCACCAACAAAGCGTCCAGAACCCTCCGGGGTTCCCTGGTTGCAACACCTGTGGCAGGGTCGCCGCCCTTTTCGGGGGTATCGTGCTGCGCCTGTTAATCCTGTGCTTGCTGACCTTGGGCCTGGTTTCGCCCGCGGCCGCCGCCCGCAAGGCCCATGCGGTGGCGCGGCTGGTCAGCCGCGAGGGCAAGCCGGTCGGGACGGTGGATTTCGCCACCGTCAGCCGTGGCATTCTCATCACCTTCGACCTGCACGACCTGCCGCCCGGGCCGCACGCCATCCACCTGCACACCTCCGGCAATTGCGACGCCAAGACCGGTTTCACCGCGGCCGGGCCGATCCTGACCCTGGTCCCCGGCAAGCAGCACGGCTATCTGGCCGAGGGGGGCCCAGAAGCGGGCGACCTGCCCAACCAGTTCGCCGGCGCCGACGGGCGGCTGCATGCCAGCACCCTGGCCAGCGGCTTCAGCCTGGGGAACGGCAAGCGCTCCATCTTCGACCGCGATGGCGTGGCCGTGATCGTGGATGCGCGGGGCGACGATTACCGCACCCAGCCCCTGGGCAATGCCGGCGACCGCATCGCCTGCGGCGTGGTCATCCGCACCGTGGGACCTGCGCCCCGCCCCAAATTTCCGCCAAAGCACTAACGGACCCGCGCCGGGCGCGGGTGGTAAGCCCCCCGCCCCCCATGACATGATCCGCCCATGGGCCTGGAAAAACCCCAAAGCCTCGCCTTGCGCGAGCTGATCGACCCCGACGCCCTGCGCCGGGCACTGACGGCTTTGGCCCGGGAGACCGGCGATCCCGGCAGCCTGCGCAAGCTGGGCCTGGAGCTGATCAAGGACGCCTTCACCAAGGGGCGCGAGCGGGTGCGCTATGCGGTGGAGAAGGAGGGCCTGCCGGGCCTGGCCGCGGCGCGCGCCCTGTCGGCGCTGCAGGATGCCGTGATCCAGGTGATCTATGACTTCGCTGTCAAGCATGTCTATTACGCCCAGAACCCGTCCAGCGCGGAACGCATCGCCGTGGTGGCGACCGGCGGCTATGGCCGCGGCGAGCTGGCGCCGGGATCGGACATCGATCTTCTGTTCCTGCGCCCCTTCAAGCAGACCGCCTGGGGCGAAAGCGTCATCGAGTTCATTCTCTACATGCTGTGGGATCTGGGCCTGAAGGTCGGCCACGCCACCCGCAGCCTGGCCGAAAGCGTGCGCCTGGCCAAGCAGGACATCACCATCCGCACCGCCATTCTGGAGACGCGCTATCTGTGGGGCGACAAGGGCCTTTACGACGAGCTGCGCAAGAAATTCTGGGGCGAGGTCGCCACCGGCAATGGCCGCGACTTTGTCGAGGCCAAGCTGACCGAGCGCAGCATCCGCCATGAGCGCCAGGGCGAAAGCCGCTATCTGGTCGAGCCCAACATCAAGGAAGGCAAGGGCGGCTTGCGCGATCTGCAGACGCTCTACTGGATCGGCAAATATCTCTATCACGTGGAAGACACTGCCGACCTCGTGGATCACGGCGTCTTCACCCGCGACGAATACCGCACCTTCCAGAAGGCCGAGGCCTTTCTGTGGAATGTGCGGGTGCGGCTGCACTATCTTTTGGGCCGCGCCGAAGAGCGGCTGTCGTTTGACGTGCAGCCCGGGCTGGCGACCGAGCTGGGCTATGTCGATGCGGAAAAGCCGCGCCGCGCGGTGGAAGCCTTCATGCGCGCCTACTTCCTGGTGGCCAAGGATGTGGGCGACCTGACCCGCATCTTCTGCGCCGCGCTGGAGGAACAGCACAAAAAGCCCCGCCGCGATCTGACGCGCATCTTGCCTGGCTTCCTGCGCCCGCGCGCACCGGACGATGATTTCTATGTCGAGAATGGGCGGCTGAACGCCAATCCCGCCATCTTCCGCCAGGAGCCCGCCAACATCCTGCGCCTGTTCCATGTCGCCGACATCAAGGGCGTGGACATCCATCCCGACGCCTTGCGCACCGTGACGCGGTCGCTGGACCTGATCACCGATCAGGTGCGCGAGAATCCGGTGGCCAATCAGGCCTTCCTCGAGGCGCTGACCTCGCGCCACGATCCGGAGCGGGCGCTGCGGCTGATGAACGAGGCGGGCGTGCTGGGCCGTTTCATTCCCGAATTCGGCCATGCCGTGGGGTTGATGCAATTCAACATGTACCACCACTATACGGTGGACGAGCATCTGATCCGCGCCGTGGGCCATGTCGCGGAGATCGAGCGCGGCACCCACAAGGAAGACCATCCCCTCTCCAGCGACATCGTCAAGCGCATCCAGTCGCGCGAGGTGCTCTATTGCGCGATCCTGCTGCACGACATGGCCAAGGGCCTGCCGGGCGATCACAGCGATGTGGGCGCGGCCATCGCCACCAGCCTGTGCCCGCGGCTGGGCCTTTCCGCCAACGACACCGTGGCCGTCGCCTGGCTGGTTAAGAATCATCTGGTGATGAGCGACACCGCCCAGCGCCGAGACGTTTCAGACCCCAAGACGGTGCGCGATTTCGTCGAACTGGTGCAGTCGCCGGAGATGCTGCGCTTACTGCTGATCCTGACCGTGGCGGATATCCGCGCCGTCGGTCCCGGCGTGTGGAACGGCTGGAAGGGCCAGTTGCTGCGCGAGCTTTATTACGCCGCCGAAAACATGATGACGGGCGGCGACCAGGTGCCGTCGCGCTCCAGCCGCGTGGCCGCGGCCAAGGAAGCGCTGGAGGCGCGGCTGGCCGACCTGACACCGGAACAGCGCGAAAAGGCGCTGAGCCGCCACTACGACAATTACTGGCTGGCCTTCGAAGAAGACGAACTGGAACGCCACGCCCGGGTGATGACCCAGGCCGACGCCGATGGAAAACTTCTGACCCTGGATTCGGTGACCAACGATTTCCGCGCCATCACCGAGATCATGCTCTATACCCCCGACAATGCGGGGCTGTTTTCGCAATTCGCCGGCGCCATCGCCACGGCCGGCGGCTCGATCGTGGACGCCAAGGCCTTCACCACCTCGGACGGCTTTGCCGTGGACGTCTTTTCCATCCAGGACCAGGAGGGCGAGGCCTTCGGCGATGCCGAGCGGTTGGGCCGGCTGCGCCAGATCATCGAAAAGACCCTGCGCGGCGAGCTGCGCCCCAAGCGTGAACTGGCCCGCAAGGTGGTGCGGACCAAGGCCAGCGCCTTCACCATCAAGCCCAAGATTCACTTCGACAACGAGGCCAGCCGCATCGCCACCGTCATCGAGGTGGAATGCCTGGACCGGCCGGGCCTGCTCTACGACATCACCCAGGCCATCTTCGAGGCGGGGCTTTCCATCTCCACCTCCATGGTGGCGACCTATGGCGAGCGGGCGGTGGACGTTTTCTATGTGCGCGACGGCTTCGGCCACAAGATCGTGCATCCGGCGCGGCTGCAAGCGGTGGAAAAGCGGCTGAAGGCCGCCTTGGCGCCCGCGCCTCTTGAAGGGGCCGCGGCCCCCAAGGCATAACGCCCGGCATATTTTATGGTCTACCGCTTCGCACCTTGAGACCCATGGCACACAAGCAACTCGTCCTGTCGGGCATGCAGCCCACCAACACGCTTCACCTGGGCAATTACCTGGGCGCGCTGAAGAACTGGGTGAAGATGCAGGAACAGATGCCCTGCCTGTTCTGTGTGGTGGACATGCACGCCATCACCCAGGATGTCGGCTATGGCCATCCGCGCGAGCTGACCCAGGCGACCCGCGAAGTCGCGGCTGCCTATATCGCGGCCGGCGTGGACCCCAAGCGCTCGCCCATCTTCAACCAGGGCCAGGTGCCTGAGCATGGCGAGCTGGCCTGGGTGCTGAACTGCGTGGCGCGGCTGGGCTGGATGGATCGCATGACCCAGTTCAAGGAAAAGTCAGGCAAGCACAAGGAGCGGGCCAGCGTCGGGCTTTACACCTATCCGGTGCTGATGGCGGCCGACATATTGGTTTATCGCGCCACCCATGTGCCAGTGGGCGAGGACCAGAAGCAGCATCTGGAACTGGCGCGCGACATCGCCGGCAAGTTCAACAATGATTTCGGCGTGCCGGACTTTTTCCCGCAGCCCGAGCCGGTGATCACCGGCGCGGGGACCCGGGTGATGAGCCTGCGCGACGGCAGCAAAAAAATGTCCAAGTCGGACGAAAGCGACATGAGCCGCATCAACCTGACCGACGATGCCGACGCCATCGCCAACAAGATCAAACGCGCCAGGACCGATCCCCATCCCCTGCCCGCCAGCAAGGATGAATTGAAGGACCGGCCGGAAGCGGAAAATCTGCTCAACATCTATGCCGCCCTGGCCGACCAGGATCGTGATGCCGTGATCGCCCAGTTCGCGGGCCAGCAATTCTCGGCCTTCAAAAATGCGCTGGCGGACCTGACGGTGGAAAAGCTTTCACCCATCAATGCCGAGATGCGGCGCTTGCTGGCCGACCCGGCGGAAATCGATCGCGTGCTGAAGAACGGCGCCCACAAGGCGCGTGCCATCGCCACGCCGATCATGGACGAAGTCAAAAAGACGGTGGGCTTCATTACGTGAAGAATGTTCTGGTTACAGGCGCGGCCAAGCGGCTGGGGCGGGCCATCGCCCTGGACCTGGCCGCCGCGGGCTGGAACGTCGCCATCCATTACAATGGCTCGGCCGCCGATGCCGAAGAGGTGGCGGCGGAAATCCGCGCCAAGGGCTGCAAGGCCGCTTTGGTGCAGGCCGACTTCGCGCGCGAGCAGGAAACCGCCGCCGTGGTGCCCGCCGCGGCCAAGGCGATCGGGCCGCTGACGGCGCTGATCAACTCTGCCTCCCTGTTCGAGAATGACGACTGGCACAGCGCCACGCGGCAGAGCTGGGACGATCACATGGAGGCGAACTTGCGCGCGCCCTTCCTCTTGGCGCAGATGTTCGCCAAGCAGTTGCCGCGCGAGGAGAAGGGCAACATCATCAACATCATCGACCAGCGGGTGCTGAAGCCGACGCCGCAGTTCCTGTCCTACAGCTTGAGCAAGGCGGGACTTTACTGGCTGACCACGACCCTGGCGCAGGGCATGGGGCCGAACATCCGCGTCAATGCGGTGGGGCCGGGGCCGACTCTGAAGAATCCGCGCCAGTCGGACGCCGATTTCGATCGCCAGCGTGACGCCACGCTTCTGAAGCAGGGCGCCGATCCCGCCGACATCTGCGGCGCGGTGCGCTATCTGCTGTCGGCCGACGCCGTTACCGGCCAGATGCTGGCGGTGGATGGCGGCCAGCATCTGATCTGGCAGACCCCGGACGTGACGGTGGGCGAATGAGCAAGCCACCCTATTTCGCCAGCGCCGCCGGCGGCATCCGCCATGTTTTCATCCGCAATCTGGAACTGCCGGCCCATATCGGCGTCTATCGCCAGGAAGAGGGCCGCACCCAGCCCGTGCGCATCAATGTCGACCTGGCCACCGACGACTTTGCCGATGCCCAGGACATGCTGGAAAATGTGGTCGACTATCATGTGATCGAAAAGCGCATCCGCGCCATCATTGCCGAGGGCCATGTCCGCCTGGCCGAAACCCTGGCCGAGCGCATCGCCGCGGCTTGTTTCGAGGACCGCCGCGTTCGTACCGTCCGGGTGCGGGTTGAGAAATTGGAAGCTCTGACCTCCGCAGAGAGCGTCGGGATAGAAATAGAGCGCACCCGCTAATATATTCTGGGCATGACCTTCCCTGACGCGCCCGAAGACAAGCCCCTGAAGGGCCCCGAGCGCATTGCCGCCTATCTGAAGACCCTGCCCGACGCGCCCGGCGTCTATCGCATGCTGAATGCGGCGGGCGACGTGCTTTACGTCGGCAAGGCCAAGAGCCTGAGGAAGCGCGTGGCGTCCTATGCCCGGGGCGGGGTGCATGCCGACCGGCTGACCCGCATGGTGGCCGAAACCGCAGAGATGCTGTTCGTTACCACCGCCAGCGAGACCGAGGCGCTGCTGCTGGAATCCAACCTGATCAAGCGGCTGAAGCCCCGCTACAATGTCAGCTATCGCGACGACAAAAGCTTCCCCAACATCCTGCTGCGCGAGGACCATCCCTTTCCGCAGCTGCTGAAGCATCGCGGCGCCAAGACCACCAAGGGCGTCTATTTCGGCCCCTTCGCCAGCGCCGGCGCGGTCAATCGCACCCTCAACACTTTGCAGCGGGCCTTCCTGCTGCGCTCCTGCTCGGATTCGGTGTTCGACAGCCGCACCCGGCCGTGCCTGCTGTTCCAGATCAAGCGCTGCAGCGCGCCCTGTGTGAACCGGATCGATCTGGGTGGCTATCACGAGTTGGTCGAGGAAGCCGAAAGCTTCCTCGCGGGCAAAAGCCAGGTGGTGCAGGACGAGTTGAAGGCCGAGATGACCCAAGCATCCGACGCCATGGATTTCGAGGCCGCGGCCAAGCTGCGCGACCGCTTGCGCGCCATGAGCCATATTCAGTCCTCGCAAGGGGTGAACCCGTCCACCTTCGAGGAAGCCGATCTCTTCGCCGCCTATAGCGAGGGCGGGCACACCTGCGTCCAGGTCTTTTTCTTCCGCGCCGGCCAGAACTGGGGCAACCGGCCCTATTTTCCCCGTCACAGCAATGACCTGCCGCTGGCGGAGGTGCTGGAGAGCTTTGTCGGCCAGTTCTATGACGAGCGCACCGCGCCCAAGTTGATCCTCGCCTCCGAAGAATTGCCCGGCTGCGAATTGCTGTCGGAAGCCCTTGGCTTGCGGGCGGGCCATCGCGTGGAAATCTCGACGCCCCAGCGCGGCGAAAAACGCGAGATCATGGAACGCGCCCTGACCAATGCCCGCGAACAACTGGGCCGGCGGCTGGCCGAGAACAGCGCCCAGACCCAATTGCTGGAAGGCGTCGCCGACACCTTTGGGCTGGAACAGCCGCCCCGCCGCATCGAGGTCTATGACAACTCCCACATTCAGGGCGCGCATGCCCTGGGCGCCTTCATTGTGGCCGGGCCCGAAGGTTTTGAGAAAAACCAGTATCGCAAATTCAACATAAAGGCCGAAGACCTCACGCCCGGTGACGATTACGCCATGATGCGCGAAGTGCTGACCCGCCGCTTCGCCCGCATGGTCAAGGAGGAGGCGGATTCAACGAACCTTGGGGCCGACAACGCCCGCTGGAAGCGTCCCGATCTGGTGCTGATTGACGGCGGTCCCGGCCAATTATCGATCGCAGCCCAAGTCTTTGCCGATCTGGGTGTCGAAGATGTCACCCTGGTCGGCATCTCCAAGGGTCCCGACCGCGACGCCGGCCGCGAACATTTCTACCTGCCGGACAAGGAGCCCTTCCGGCTCGATCCCAAAAGTCCGGTTCTGTACTACCTGCAACGCTTGCGTGACGAAGCGCACCGATTCGTCATCGGCGGCCATCGCAAGAAGCGCAGCGCCGCCATCGGCGCCAATCCGCTGGATGAGATTGCCGGGGTGGGTGCGGGCAGAAAGCGCGCCTTGCTGCAGCATTTCGGTTCCGCCCGGGCGGTTTCGGCGGCCAGCCTGGCCGATTTGTCGGCGGTTGATGGGGTCAGCGCGACACTGGCCAAGAAAATCTTCGATTTCTTTCACCCGGGCGGGTGACCACCAGCCGGTCGGAGTTCTAAACTCCCCCCATGTTCGCCCTGCCCAACGCCCTGACCATCCTGCGCATTGTGCTGGTCCCGGTATTCGCCGTGGCCTTTGTCATGCCTGGCGACTGGGCGCGGCTGATCGCCTTTCTGGTGTTCGTGATCGCCGGCGTCAGCGATTGGCTGGACGGTTTTGCCGCCCGCAAGCTGAAGGCCGGCTCGGATTTTGGCCGCATGCTGGACCCCATCGCCGACAAGGTGCTGGTGGCGGTGGCGCTGATGATGCTGGTGGCCGAAGGCACCTTCCGCCGGATCAATCCCGAAACCGGGGCCAGCGTCTTCAGCCTGCTGCGGCTGGTGCCGGCGCTGATCATCCTGGCGCGCGAGATTCTGGTTTCCGGCCTGCGCGAATTCCTGGCCGGCACCCGGGTGAGCGTGCCGGTGACGAACGTAGCCAAGTTCAAGACCGCGGTGCAGATGATCGCCATCGGCGCCATGATCCTGACGCCGCTGGCCGATGAGTTCGTGCCGGGCATCCCGTCACGCAGCTATTCCGCCGTCGCCTATATTCTTTTATGGGTGGCGGCGGCGCTGACCGTCTACACCGGCGTGATTTATTTCCGCAGCGGCATACGCCATCTGCGCCCCGGCGTGACGCCCGAGCGCCGCGACCAGATCGGATCGCGCGAAACGGCGTGACCGCTTGAGCCATCTCTGGGTTGTTTTCACCTTGCTGGGCGCGGTTGGCCAGACCGCGCGCAACGCCATGCAGCGCGGCCTGACGCCACAACTGGGCGCGCTGGGCGCCACGCTGGTGCGGTTTCTGTTCGGCTTTCCCTTCGCGCTGCTGTTCCTGGCCGCGGTGCTGGGCTGGAGCCATGCACCGCTGCCGGCGATTAATCGCGACTTTGTGCTCTGGACCTTGCTGGGCGCTCTGACCCAGATCGGCGGCACCGCCCTGATGCTGATGACGATGGAGCACCGTTCCTTCGTGGTCACGACTGCGTATCTGAAAACCGAGCCGGTGCTGGTGGCGTTGATGGGCCTGCTGTTCCTGCACGATCCGCTGACGCCGTTCATGGCCGTGGCGATCTTGACCGCCATGGCCGGAGTGGCGTTGATCTCGATCAAGCCCGAAGCGCTGACCGGCGGCATGAAGGCAGCGCTGCTAGGCCTGTCATCCGCCGCCTTGTTTGCCGCCTCTGCCATTGGCTATCGCGGCGCCATCCTGTCGCTGCATCAGACCGGCTTCGTGCTGGGCGCGACCTTCTCGCTGGCGGCCGGCTTGACCTTGCAAACCGTGCTGTTGCTGGCCTGGCTGCTGATCTTCAATCGCAGGACTCTCACAGCGCTGATGCGCCTATGGCGGCCGTCCCTGCTGGCCGGTTTTGCCGGCGCGGCGGCCTCGCAATTCTGGTTCCTGGCCTTTGCGCTGGCCACCGCCGCCAGCGTGCGCACCCTGGCGCTGGTGGAAGTGTTGTTCGCCCAGGGCGTGACGCGATTCTTCTTTCGCCAGAAGACGAGCTGGCGCGAAGCCGCCGGCATCGCCCTACTATTGGCAGGCGCGGTGCTGATTGTATGGGTGAATCCCAAAGGCTGACCCGCTACAGGGGAGAGCTGCCTCACCCTTCGACAGGCTCAGGGTGAGGATACAAGCAATGTCCGCATGCTGAGCTTGTCGAAGCATGAGAACCTGAGCGAGTCGAAAATCAGGCCGTCACCTTCGCCACGCCCCTGACCTCGTCTGCATAGGCGTTCATTAAGGTCTCGGTCAGCGCACCGGGCTTGAAACGATACGGCCCGATCTCCGACACCGGCGTGACTTCCGCCGCCGAGCCGGTGAGGAAGCACTCGCTGAAATCCTTCATCTCTTCCGGCTCGATATGCCGCTCCACCACCTTGACGCCGCGCGCCTTGGCAATGGCGATCACCGACTGGCGGGTCAGGCCATTGAGGAAACAGTCGGGGATGGGCGTATGCAGCACGCCATCCTGCACGAAGAAGACATTGGCGCCGGTGGCTTCGGCGACATAGCCGCGATAATCGAACATCAGGGCGTCGGCATAGCCCTTGGCTTCCGCCTCATGCTTGCAGAGGGTACAGATCATGTAGAGACCGGCGGCCTTGGCATGCACCGGCGCGGTGTCCGCTGCGGGCCGGCGATAGCGCGCGATGTCGAGGCGGATGCCTTTGAGCTTTTCCGCCGGGCTGAAATAGGAAGGCCAGGGCCAGCAAGCGATGGCGACATGGATGGTGGTGTTCTGCGCCGAGACCGCCATCATCTCACTGCCCCGGAATGCCACCGGGCGCAGATAGCCGTCCTTGATGTTCTGCACCTCGGCCGCCTCGATGCAGGCCTGGTTGATTTGATCCTGGGTGAAAGGAATCTTCATCCCCAGGGTTTCCGCGGAGCGGAACAGCCGCTGGGTATGTTCCTTCAGCTTGTAGACGGTGCCGTTATAGATGCGCTGGCCCTCGAAGACGCAGGAACCGTAGTGCAGGCCGTGGGTCAGCACATGGGTCTTGGCGTCCTTCCAGGGCACCAGCCGGCCGTCATACCAAAGCGAACCATCGCGCTGGTCGAAAGGAATCACGTCTGCCATGGCCTGTCCTGTGCTTTTCCTACCGGGCTTGCCCGCCTCCCGGCGAGGGCCTAGTTTTTCTGTCATGTATTGCAGCATGGCCAGTGAGAAAACCGCAAGGGCGGCAAGGGCTTTTCCGCCCCCCGCCCGGGCATGGCAGCCATGAGTTTGACCCCCAATGTGTCTCCCGACGAGCCGCATCTGCTGGTGGTGGACGATGACGAGCGCCTGCGCGCCCTTCTGCAACGTTACCTGTCCTCCAACGGCTATCGCGTCACCACCGCACCGGGCGCCGCCGATGCCCGCGCCCTGATGCGCAGCATGGAGTTCGACCTCCTGATCCTCGACGTGATGATGCCGGGGGAATCGGGCCTGGATCTGACCACCAGTGTGCGCAAGGAATCCTCGGTTCCCATCCTGATGCTAACGGCGCGGGGCGATCCCGCCGATCGCATTGCCGGCCTGGAACTGGGGGCCGACGACTATCTGCCCAAGCCGTTCGAGCCGCGCGAGTTGCTGCTGCGGGTCAACGCCCTGCTGCGCCGCGCCGCGCCCGCCGAAGCGCCCCGAAGCGGCCCGGTGCGAATGGGACCGGCCCTGTTCGATCCCACCATCTCGCGCCTGACGCGCGATGGACGCCCCGTCAAGCTGACCGGCGCGGAAGCGGCGCTGCTGCAACTCTTCGCCACCCATGCCGGCAAGGCCTTTTCGCGCGGCGAATTGTGCAAGCGGCTTAACGTGGCGCTGGAACGCTCGATCGATGTGCAGGTGACCCGCCTGCGCCGCAAGATCGAGGAAGATCCCAAGTTGCCGCTCTACCTGCAGACAGTGCGGGGGGTTGGCTACATGTTGGTCCCTGATCGTGGCTGAGGTTGGTCGTGGCTGAGGTGGGTCGTGGGTGAGAGCCTGTCCCTCAGGCGGGTTCTGCCGCGCGGG
>Ga0268266_10002764_pt1 | contig 18338 bp, 8 predicted proteins | sample KBSS13metaG_FD_190356 | JGI IMG/M metagenome (GOLD analysis project Ga0268266, IMG submission 190356) | Switchgrass rhizosphere microbial communities from Kellogg Biological Station, Michigan, USA - KBS S1-3 metaG (SPAdes) (version 2) | ecosystem: Host-associated > Plants > Roots > Rhizosphere >...
GGCCTTCCACGCGGCATAGAGCACGATGCCCTCGAGCTCGGCGGTCTCCTTGGTCTGCGGAAACGTGCGGCGCTCGACGAGCTCGAGCAGCGCGGCCTTGTCGCCGGATGCGATCGCGATGAGGCCGGTGACCGTTTGCGCGAATTCGATCCCGGGCAATATGCGTGCGACGAGCGCGGCGGGGACCTCGGCGGTGCGCGCGCGTGCGAACGAGAGCAGCGCCGCTTCTTCGTGATCCCACGCGGCCAGTGCGGCTTCGATCGCGGTGATCTCGGGCGTGCCGGCGGCGGCAACGCGTGCGCGCGAGATGCGCTCGCCGGCGAGCACGCGATTGCGCTCGGGCGGCATGGCTACTTGGTGAGCACGAGGTACGCGAGCACCACGATCGCCGCCACCAGGATCCCGACGAGCACGATCACCAGCGCGTTCGAGCGCGCGGGCGGTGCGGCGAGCCCGGGTGCGCCCATCGGCATGCGCATCGACAGATGTGCGCTCGAGCTCATGAGGTGCGGCGCCGACGGCGGCTTCTGGCCGAGCGGCGGACGGCTCGGCGGCTTGAGCAGCTGGCCGCTCGACGGCGGCTTGAGCCTGCCGCTCGACGGCGGCTTGAGCTGACCGCTCGACGGCGATTTCGCCGGCTGCGTGCTCGTGCGCTGGATCGACGGCAGCGACGGCACGCTCGGCTTGCTGCCACCCTGAATGTTCGGCTGGCTCGCGCGCGACTTGACCTTGCCCTTGCCGTTCGCGTCCGCGGAACCGCGCGCGATGTCCTTGATCGCGCCGTTGATCTTGTCGGGCTCGGCGAGCTTCTTCTGGTTCGACAGGAACGCGAAGTACGAGTCCGGCATGTCGTCGAAGTCCATGACCAGATCGCACTCGTCACAGCGGCACGTCGGAGGCTCGTGCGGCGGCGGACCCATGTCGGAGGCCTCGACGAGTAAGACTTTCTCTTCGTCGCACTCGGGACAGAAGTACGGAACGTAGAAGCTCTTCACCACGCCGGAGCCGGTGAAGTTGTTGACGAGGTTGATCTGCGCGACGATCGCGGGCGAGCACTCGACGAGCACCGAGCGCGTGCCGTTCGCCTCGAGCTTCGAGAGCCAGTTCACCCAGTCGCGCACGCCACACGAATTGATGCGCTCGATCTCGCCGAGATCGATCACGGCGGTGCCATTCGGGATCTTGTCGACGAGCTCGCCGAGCTCGTTATCTTCGTCGATAACGCCGCCGAGCTTGACGAAGCTGACATCGCCGCGCTGCTGCACCGTGTGCTGGAACTTTTGGCTCATGCTTCGCCGCGTAAGAGCGGTATGGTTGATTACAGCACACCCGCCTAAGCGCGGCGAATGTAGCGCGCGCTGCCTGATAGGTCTAGTACGACCAGGTGGGATGCCAGATCACAGTCGTTACATCGGTAACGAAAGCAGATCGCGGATCATCTGGTACTGGTCGGAGAGGTAGAAGCCCACGAGATCGGGCCCGCCGAGCACCGAGCCGAGCGCGACCGTGTCGTCGTGGCTGTCGACGTTTTCACCGGCTTGACGCGCGACCATCCAGATGGCCGCGGCGAAGTCATCGCACGCGACGAGGCCGGCGCGCTTCGCACACGCGAGCATGCTGTCCATCCACGCGCCGGGGTCGAGATCGCGCGTGCCCGCGTGACGCTCGAGCATCTTCGCGCCGTGCGCGCTCGCGTTCGCGACGATGTCGGCCGCGGCGCCCGACGACTCGACGTCCGTCACCAGCGCGCGGAGCAGCTGCGCGAGCTCGCGGCGCTGGCTCGCGCCGAGCTGGAGCAGCACCGCGTAGCCGCCGCGAATCGCCTCGTGCGCGTAGCCGAACAAGAATCGCAGCGGCAGCTCGGTCTCGGTCAAGAGCGTGCGATCGACGACGATCAGTCGCCGCGGGAACGCGGTGACCGCGACCATGCCGGGCACCTTGTCGCCGACAAACACGTCGGCGTCGCTCTCGAACAGGTTGCCGATCTCGCCGGCGATCTGGAGCAGGCGCGTATCGCCGATGCTCTCGACCGGCACGAGGTTCTCGCCGAGCGACGGCTGCGCGACGTACGCCGTGATCTCCTCGGCGAGCGCGCTCCACACTTCGCCGAGCGGCTCGCGTGCGGCGCTGGTCACGAGCAAGTGATCGCGGTTGGCGTCGTCGAGCGAGCGCCGCAGCGGCTGCGTTTGCCGCACCGCCTTGAGCCGCTGCATCGTCTGGCGATCGGTTTCTTCCGCGAAGCCGAGCAGGTCGAGCACGGTCAGCACGCGCGTCGCGCGCTCGGTGTCACCGGTGCGATTGTAGAACGATGCGAGCAGGCGATACGCGGGCGCGTGATGGATGTCGCGATCGAGGACCTTGCGCAGCTCGCCGATCGCGCGCGTCGGATCGTCGACGGCGTAGATCTCGGCGAGCGCGACGCGATCGCTCGCGCCGTCGGGCTCGACGTTCAAGATGCCGCGATACGCTTCGATCGCGGCCGGGCGATCGCCCGACGACAGCAAGATGCGCGCGAGCCCGCGCTGGAGTGGCACGGCGGCGCGCGGCCCGCCTTGCGCCATCGCGGCGTGCGCGGCTTCGATGAGCAGCGTCTCGGCCTGGCGTTGATCGCCGCCGTCGGCGGCGCGCCTCGCGAGCACGAGCGCGGGCGGTGCGTAGCCCGGGTCGTACTCGATCGCGCGGCGATACTGCGGCGCGGCGGCGCGCGGATCGCCGGCGGCGTCGAGGATCCGGCCGCGATAGTAGTAGTAGCGCGCGAGCGCTTCGGGGATCAGCGGCTGCCCCGGCGCGGTCGCGAGCTCGATCACGCGCTCGATCGCGGCGCGCGCGTCGCCGTAGCGCTGGAGCAAGAAGCACTGCTGCGCGAGCTCGTAGTACGCGTCTTGATGCGTCGGCTCGACCTGGAGCACGTTGCGCAAGATCGCGATCGCGCGCGTCGCGTCCATCTCGCCGTCGGCGTGAATCGACGCCTGGCGCATCAGCGCGGCGAGCCGATCGGCCGGCGACGCGCCGTTCTTGACGAACAGCTGGATCGCGGTGATCGCCTGGCCCCAGTGCCGCATGTCGGAGTGAAAACCGACGAGCGCGGACAGCACGGTGAAATCGGTCGGCGCGAGCTCGAGCGCTTGCTGGTACATCGTCGCGGCGCCGTCGAGCTCGCCTTCGCGCTCGACGATCGCGGCGCGGGCGATGTGCACGCGCGCGAGCAAATGATTCGCGTCGTCGCGCTTCTTGTAGACCTTCTCGAGCTCGCGATAGGTCGCTTCGAAGTCCCACGCGTCGGGCCGCTCGCGGGCGAGCGCCCCGAGATCGTCGAGCGCGGCCGCGTTGGTCGGCTTGACCTCGAGCGCGACCACGAAGCTATCGGCCGCCGACTTCGGATCGAACGTCATGCGCGCGACCACGCCGCGCTTGCGATAGAACTCGCTGCGCGTCGACGGATCGCCGTCGCGCATCGCCTTTTGCGCGAGCGCCGCGGCCAACGGGCCGGCCTTGTCCCATTCAGCGCGGTCGAAGTAGTGCTCGAACAGCGCCTGGTTCGCGGGGAGCGAGTCGGGATCGATCGCGAGCGCGCTGTCGTAGTACTGCATCGCGCGTTCGGGATCGCTGAGGTGCTTCTCGTAGATGCCGCCGATCTGCGCGAACACGCCGGCGCGCTCCTTGTCGTCGTTCCACAGCTTGACCTCGAGCTCGAGCGTCTCGATGACCTTCGCCCACTCCTCGCGGCGGCGATACAGATCGCGCAGGCCGTGCACCGCCGGCAGGCAGTTCGCCGACGTCTTGATCGCGGCGTCGTAGTAGCGAATCGCGTCTTGCTCGCGGCTGAACTTGGCCTCCATGACCGAGCCGCACTTGAAGTAGAGCAACGCCTTGTACGCGCGATCGGTGACGACCTTGATCTGCTTGCGTGTGATGTCGAGCAGCTCGGCCCACTGCTCGGTCGATTCGTAAATACGAGATAGAGCCTCGAGGGCTTCGCGGTTCTCGGGCTGGAGCTCGAGGATCTTGAGGTAGTGCTCGGTCGCGGTGTCGACGTCGCGCGCGCCTTCTTCCGACGTGCGCGCGATCTTTTTGAGGATGTCGACGGTCTCGTGCGGCCGCGCGTGGGCGAGCCGCGTCTTCAGCAGATCGACGAGGCCGGTGCGATCTTGATTGTCCTCGTAGTAGCGCTCGAGCTCGGCCGCCGCGACCGAATCGGTCGGATCGATCGAGAGCAGCTTGCGGTTGAGCCGCACCGACGCGCGCGGATCGCTGCTGCGATCGACCGCGAGTGCCGCCGCGTTGCGCAGCGCCTCGGCGCGCCGCACCGGCTCGCGCTGCGTCTCGGCGCGCTTTTCCCACGCCGTGATCAGCGGCTGCCAGTCGTTCGTCGTGCGGCACAGGCCCTCGAGCACCTTCACGGCTGCCTCGGGCTTGGAGTCGACCTCGATCACCTTCTGGTACGACTCGATCGCGGCGTCGGGTTGGCCGAGGAAGTTGAGCTGCACGTTGCCGCGGCGCGTGTAGAGATCGCCGAGCCGGTACGCGCGGCTGTTGCCGGCTTCGACGTGCGCGATCGCGAGCTCGTAGAGCTGCATCGCGGCCGCCCAGCGCTCGGCCTTGTAGCAGACGCGCTCCATCGCGGTGAAGATCTCCCGGCTGCCGGGCTCGGCGACGAACGCGCTGGTGTACGCGGCGATCGCGCCGTCGATGTCGCCGCGGTTCGCGCGCAAGCCGGCCACGCGGTCGAACATCTGCGCCCGCGCGTGCGGATCGGTGATGCCTTCGGCGCGCGCTTCGAGCAGCCGCGCGAGCTCGCGTTCGCGGCCGAGCGCTTCGTAGAGCACTTCGAGCCGCTCGAGCGCGCCGGCATGCTTGGGCTCGAGCTCGAGCGCGCTCTCGAACGCCGCGATCGCCTCGGGCTTGCGATCGAGCTTCTCGCTGCGCAGGTCGCCGAGCTCGAGCAAGATCGCGAGCTGGCGCGCGTGATCGTTCTGGCGCACGGTCGGCAGCTCGCGCTCGAGCGCCTGCGCGAGATCGGCCCAGCGCTCGGCGCTGCGCAAGAGCCGCACGAGATCTTGCTGGCGCTCGTCGTCGGCGGCGTGCTGCTGCGCGACCGAGAGCATGCGTACGGCGCCTGCCGGATCGCCGAGCTCCTTCTCGTAGATCCGCGCGATCTCGCCGGCACGCGCGGCTTTCTCCGCGGGCGTCGTCGCGGCTTCGAGCTGTTTGCGGCGCACCTCGACGAGCTCCGACCACTCGGCGATGTGCGCGAGCGCGTCGGCGAGCACTTCGAGATTGCGCGGCGTCTGGCGCGCGCCGCGGAACGCGCGCGCGAGCTCGTCCCACATCCCGAGCGCGCGCGCTGGTTCTTCGAGCCCGGTAAGCGCCGCCTGATGATCCGGATCGATCTCGAGCACGTCGAGGTAGGCCGCGACCTGGTTCGCGGGCTCGCGGCCGAGCTCGGCGAGCAGGTGCGCTTCCTCGAGGCGCAGCTCCATGCGGCGCGTCGATTTCGGATCCGTGCCGAGCTCGGCGCGCACGGCGTCGAGCGCCTGCGCCGGGCGATTGGCGGCGCGATACACGCGCGCCTGCTCGCGCAAGATGTCGGGATCGCGGCGACCGTCGGCCGCTTGCTCGAGCGCGGCGAGCGCGGCGTCCCACTGGCCGCGGCGCTCCTCGCGCTGCGCGATCTCGAAGAAGATCTCGGCGCGTCGCTCGGGCGTGGGCGCGGCCGCGACCGCGCGCTGGCGCAGCTGGATCGACTTCGTCCAGCTCTCGTCGTCGTCGTAGAGCTTCGCGAGCGTCATCATCGCTTCGTCGTCGTCGGGCCGCTCGTCGAGCATGCGCTCGAGCGCGGCGCGTGCACCCGGCTTGTCGCCGAGGTGCTCGTCGAGCAGCTCCGCGTGCTCGCGTGCCGCGGCGGCGCGTGCCTCGCGGCTGACCAGCGACGTCGACAGATCGGCGAGGACCTTGGCGAGCTGATCGTAGTGCTTGCCCGCGCGATACACCGCGGCGAGCGCGATGCCGCAGAACGGATCCTTCGGATCGAGCTCGCCCGCCTTGCGCAGCGTGTCCTCGGCCTCGACGAAGTCGCCGCGCACGAGCGCGACCACACCGCGCGCACATTGTAGCGCTGCCGCCGCACGCGGATCGCGCTCGTTGTCGGCCCAGCTCGCGTACGCGGTGACGAACGCGTCGTCGTCGCCGGCCTCGGTGCCGTCGGCATCGCGCGGGATGCCGCGCAAGATCCGCACGACCTGGTCGCGCTCGGTGCCGAGCGCCGACGGCGAGCTCGCCGCTTCGCGCCACAGCTCGAGCGCGCGCGCCGTCGTGGCGACGCGCTCGGCGAGATGCGCGGCCCAGCGCAGCTGACCGCGTGCGGCGAGCCGCTCGACGCCGGCCGGCGTCGGATCGGCGAGCTCGAGCAAATCGGCCCAGCGCGACGCGAACGGGCTCGAATCCACGGCGAGCAACCGCTTGACGAGCTCGTCGAGGCGATCGTCGCGCAGCGCCGCGAGCTCGATCGCGCGCCACGCGTGAACCGCGGCGATCACGGGCGCATCCGAGTCGAGCAGGTTGTGACGCGCGAGCAGCGCGGCGGCGACGTCGTCGGCGGCGAACGCGATCGACGCAGCCGCGATGTTCGCGATGCGCTTGCCCGCGAGCGGATGCGACGCGACCGGATCCGTTGCAAGCTCGGCGTACAGCTTGGCGGCCTCGGCGAGCTGACCGTCGCGGACGAGCTCGCCGGCGACCGCGTGCCGCGTGGCGAGCAGCTCGAGCCCGGCGCCGTGCAACGCGGCGATCAGATCGGCGCGCCGGTCGAGCAGCTCGAGGCGGCGCTGATCGCCGAGCCGCGACGCGGCGTCGCACGCGACGTCGAGCACGCGCAGCCAGCCGAGCTCGCGCATCGGCACCGACGACGCGTCTGCGCGCGCGATCGCGTCCCAGCACGTGGCGAGTGCGCCGGCGGGATCGGCGCCGCGATCGAGCACCAGCGCCGCGGCGGCGGCAACCTGCTCGGGCGGCGAGCTGTCGTCGAGCGCGGCGCGCCGGAGCTCGGCGACGCGCTTCCACGCGCCGGCCGCGCCATGCGCGAGCACGCCGAGCTCGGTCGCGTGGGCGCGCCAGGCTACAGGGAGCTCGCCGGCGAGCACGCGGTCGACGATCGCCGCCGCGATCGCGGGCTCGCGATGGCGGAACAGCCACGCCTCGGCGAGCTCGAGCGCGATCGCCTGCGCCGCCGGCGACGCGGGCCCGGGCGGTGCATCGGCCGCGGCGGGATAGCCGAGCTTTGCTTGCGCGGCGACCAGCGCCGTCGGATCCGATATCGCGGTGATCGCGCGGAGTCGCGGGGCGAGCGGATGTTGCTCGGCGAGCTCGAGGTGTCGCATCGCCTCGTCGGGCTGGTGCAGCGCGTCGGCGGCCGCGAGCGCGATGCGCACGTTCAGGTCGGCGAGCCGGCCGTCGTGATCGTCGCCGACGAGCAACGCCGCCGCTTCGCTCGCGACCAGCTCGAGCACGCGCTCGACCAGCTGGCCCGGATCCGGAACGATCAGGCTGCGCGTGTTCTCGTCGAACGCGTCGATGCTCGACTGGCCGGTGTGATCGTCGACGGCCGACGACACGTCGGTGAGCACCGACGGCGGCGCGATCGGCAACGATGGCAACGCGGGCAGCTTCGGAATGCCGGGAATCGGCGGCTGCGTCGGCGGGCGTCGGACCGGTGGCGGATCCGCCATGAAGCGCGATCGTACCGGGTGTTTCCAGAGGGCGCCAGCGCGGGTGATTTGGCGTTTGACGGGCTGCCGGAACGCCCGTTAGGCTCTGCAGCTCATGGGTGGCTCACGCGCGGTCTGCGTCTGCGGCGACCCGGCCGTTTGCCGCATGATCGACGCGGCGCTCGTCGCCGCCGGCATCGACGTCGAGCACTCCAGCGAGTTGCCCGGCGAGCGCGATGCCGCCCTGGTCATCGTCGACCGCGCGCGTCGGCTCGCGGACGGCGCCGCCTTGCGGGGGCTGCGCGCGCCGGTGGTCGTGGTCGGCGACAACCTCGACGACGACGGGCTGATCGCGCTCATGCTCGACGCCCCGGTGAGCCATCTCGTCGCCGACCCCAAGGACCGCGATCTCGAGATCACGTCCGAAAAGCTCGTGTCGGGCGATCTGTTCGGGCTCGAGAAGTACCTCGCGCCGGGCGTGCGCATCGGCGAGCGCGCGATCGCGAGCGACGCGGCAAAGCGCGCCGCGATCGGCGAGGTGTGCGCGTGGGCCGAGGCGTGCGGTGCGCGCAAGCCGATCGTGCATCGCCTCGCGAACGTCGTCGACGAGCTGCTCATGAACGCGTTGCACGACGCGCCCCGCGAGTCGCGCCCGACGATCGCCGGCGGCGACGACCAGCGCGGTCGCGCGATCCTGCGCTGGGCGAGCGACGAGCAGACGCTCGCGATCTCGGTGACCGATGCGTTCGGCGCGCTGCGCCAGCGCGATGTGATCGATCACGTGCGGCGTGCACGCGACGAGCGCGGCCGCCCCGAGCTCGACGAGCACGGCGCTGGGCTCGGGCTGTACCTCGTGGTCGCGAACGTCGCGTCGCTGATCGTCAACGTCGATCCCGGGATGCGCACCGAGGTGGTGTGCCTGTTCGATCTCGCGTCGCACGCGCGCCGCGCGGTCGACTCGGGCGTGCGCTCGCTGCACGTGTTCGCCGCCGGCGCTTAGCTGCGCAGCAGCGCGAACGCGGCCGGGATCGCGAGATACAGCGTGGCCCACGTGACGAGCCACGCGACCTTCGCGAGCGTGCGGCTCCGCGGATCGATCGGCAGCGTCGCCGAGAGTCGCGGCAGCTCGATCGGCGGATGGCGGAGCCGGTTCGCGAGTGCGCCGCCATAGAGCGTGCCGCCGGCGACCACGGCGACGAGCCACGGCCATGGATCGTCGGGGCGGGCCAGCCCGACGATCGCGAGCACGATGAACGCGAGCACGCCGAGCGCGAACGCCATCGGGTAGCGCCGGCGCATCAGTCGCGCGTCCTTGCCGTAAGGCAGCGCGGCATCGCCGAGCAGGTGCGCGACCACGCGCTCGATGCGCGTCGGCGGATCGATCTCGAGCTTGGCGAGGCGCTGGCGATCGAGCGCGGAGACGTCGCGCAAGATCGCATCCATCTTGCGCGGCGCCGTGACGCGCGCGCCGAGGTACGCCACCACCGACGCGGCCGCGACCGCGCCGAGCACCGCGAGCCCGGTGACATCGCCGCCGGTGAGCCACGACGCGGCGAGGATGACCGCGACGATCACGACGGCCGATGCGAAGCCCGGCAGCGCGCCGAGCACCGCGCTCGCCGAGCCCGGCGGACGCAACGCATCGGGCCTCGGCGTGTTGGCTCCCGCGACCGACGCCGCGACGCGCAGCACCGTGCGCTCGGCAACGACGAGCATCGCGGACCACAGCGCGACGGCCGGCATCAGCAGCGCGGCGGTGAGCCCGAGCACGGCCGCGAGCACGACGTGGCGCACCACGAGCGCGGCCGGCATCGCCAGCAGGAGCGGCGCCGCGCCGATCGCGCACGCGATCGTGGTGGCCGCGGCGGCACGGATGCATCGCCGCATCGCCGCCGCGAGCAGCACATCGCCCGGGATCGGCAGCTGCGCGAGCAGGGCGGCATCCGGCCGCCAGTAGATGTGAAACGGCACGCGCATGAACGCGAACGCCATCGCCGCGAGCGCGCCCGCGAGCCAGCCATGCGAGCCACCCGCCCACGCGAGCGCCGCGACCACGACCGCCTGGACGGCAGCCGCCACCGCTTCAGAGCTCCGACCCTCAGGGACGCTCTCCACTAGCTCAACCTAGCGCGACTTAACGTCTTGAAATTGCTGATCGGCTTGGGGACGTACTACACTTGCTGGAATTCCAGGTAGTTGCAGCAACAAGTGGAGACCGTCCCTCGCGGTGTTAATAAGATCAAGCACTTGAGTGCCCTTTGGTTTAGCTAGTGGAGAGCGTCCCTAAATAGAAGTCTTCGAGCGCCGTGGGGCCCTGGGCGAGCAAGCTGCGGACGTCGGCACCGCGTTTGTCGGCCACGAGCTTGCCGCCGTCCATCAACAGGATCCGGTCGCACAGCCGCTCGGCCACGCCGAGCAAGTGGGTGGACATCAAGATCGCGGCGCCGGCATCGGCGGTCTCGCGCAGCGTCGTGCGGGCGGCGCGCGACGCATGCGGGTCGAGCCCGTTGAGCGTTTCATCGAGCAGGATCAGCTGCACGGGCCCGACGAGCGCGGCGGCGAGCCCGACGCGCTGGCGCATGCCGAACGAGAGCTCGCGACAAGGACGGCTTGCGATCTTGGTGAGCCCGAGCTTGTCGAGCACGGCATCGGCGGCGGCCTGCGTCGTGCCGCGCGCCTCGGCGACGAACCCGACGTGCTCGGCGGCGGTCAGGAAGTCGTAGAGCTGCGGCGGCTGATCGGCGAACCCGATCTTCGCGCGCGACGCGCGTGGAGCCGTGGCGAGATCCTCGCCGTCGACGATGATCGCGCCGGCGCTCGGCAGCACCGCGCCGGCCATCGCGGCGAGCGTCGTGCTCTTGCCGGCGCCGTTCGGCCCGAGCATGAGCGTGATCTCGCCGGCCGCGAGCTCGAGGTCGAGCGCGTCGACCGCGATTCGCGTTCCGTACTGGATCGTGAGCTGACGGATCTCCGCGATCACGGCTTCCACGAGTACACCACGACGTACGTCACCTCGGTCTTGGCCTTGGCCGGAACGTCGGTCCTCAGCGCGATCTGCTGCGCGCCTTCCTTGGCGGGGTGATGCGTCGATTCGTAGGCGATGAGCCAGGTCTGGCCGCGATAGAGGTGCTCGCGGACGAGCACGTCGACCGGTCGATCGCGCGCGTTGTCGACGGTGATCACGAACTCTTCCGTGATGCGGTGGCGCTGATCGTCGTCGTCGACCGTCAGCTCGCGGCGTTCGCGGTGCGCCGTCACGCCGACCGCGGTGCCGACCGGGATCGTGTCGACAGGCGCGACGCGCGTCGCATCGTCGAACAGTCGCGCCTCGCCGAGCAGCGTCAGCGCGCCGCTGGCATCGGCCTCGTAGAGCTTCACGACACCGGCAGGCAAGCCCGCGGTCGCGTCCGGGTCGCGCACGATCTCGAAGCTCTCGCTGACGCGCGTCGGTGCGGCCGGCACCACGCCGAGGTTGGGATCGCGCACGGGCACCGCGCCGAGGTTGTCGTGCGCGTTGCCGATCGGATCGTAGACGAGCACCGAGCGCATCGTGCGCGGCCGCGAGATGCCCGCGAGCTCGACGTTCGTCTCGCCTGGCTCGAGCGCGATCTCGCCGAGCGCGCGCGGTGACGCGATCGGTGTCGTGCTCGCGACGTCGCCGATCAGCCGCGCGGCCAGCGTCTCGCGCTCGTGGGCTCGCCAGCCCGCGAGCGGTGCGTCGACGAGCCGGAGCGCGACGCGCGGCAGCGCGAGCCCGGTCCCATTCGTCACCGCGAGCGAGCCGTGCAGCGATGCGTGGTCGCGCGCGCGCGTCGTCGTCATCGTGTAGGCCGCGGTCCACGTCAGGCGATGCGTGATGTACGCGACCGCGATCGAGTAGTGCCCGGCGTGCGGCACGACGACGTCGATCGACGCCTTGCTCGGCGGCTGGTAGGCGGCGGCATCGCTGCCGGCATCATCGTCGTCATCCGTGCTCGCCGATCCCACTGCGAGCTTGGCGAGCGGCACGTGCACGCCGACGATCTCGAGCCCGCCGCGATCGACGACGCCGAGCTCGAGCGCATCGGCGGGCACCGCGATCGCGATCGACGTCGCGCCCGCCGGAAGCTCCGCGTCGACGCGCCCGCGAACCAGCGCGGCGTCGCGATAGAGCGTGACCTCGGTCAGCTCGCCGCGGCTCGCTCTCGGCGCGGCTGCGTGGCAGCCGGCGAGCACGACCGCGATGGCGACGGCGCGCATCACCACGCGTAGTCGACGGTGTACGTCACGACTTGCTTGGCGCCGGGCGCGAGCGTGACGCGGTACTCCTGCGTCTGCGGGCCGGCTTGCACGCCCTTCGGGCTCTCGTCGGGCTCGAGGTGCCACAGCGGCCACCGCCACATGAACTCGCGCGCGATCACGGTCGTGCGTTGCTTGCCGTGGTTCTCGAGCGAGAGCTCGATCTTTTCGCGAATCGTGCGCGCGTGCTCGTCGTAGTTGCAGCTCGTCGCGTGACGCTCGCCGACGATGTCGCTATCCGATGCGAGCCGGATCCGCGCGATCCCGGGCGACGCGTGGAGCTGATCTTCGGTCAGGACATCTAGCCGGCCGCCCGCGCGCTGGAACAGGCGGACCTTGCCGTCGGGGAGCTGGCCGGGCGTGTCGAGCTCGAGCGCGACCTCGGCATGACCAGCACCGCCGAGCTGAACGCTCAGCTGATTGCAGTCGACGGCCTGGAATTGCTGGAAGTTCGCAGATGGATCCGGCATCGCCTCGAACGTCACGACCGGCCGAACCTTGGCGGCGAGCCGAGCGGGCATCAGCTCGACCTGCACGGTCTCGCCAGCGCCGATGTGGACGGTTCCGGGCACCGTGTAACGGATCGGCGCGTTGCTCGGTGCGCGCACGACCGGCACCGGCGTCGTGCTCGGCGCGCTCACGAGCGCACCGGCCTGTGTGCCGACGAGCGTGACCTCGGCGGCGTCGAACGTCGCGGTCGTCGCGTTCTTGATCGTGGCCCACGCCGAGAAGTCGATCGTCTTCGCGTTCGGATCGAACACGGCGATGTAATCGGCCGACCACGCGAGACCCTCGGCGCGATACGTGACCTCGACCGGCTCGCGCGCCGCGTGCTTGCCGCCGAGCCGCCAGATCAGCTGCGATTGCGACGACGCCGCGCCGCCGAGCTTGACGTCGAGCACGAAGCCGTCGCGCCGCAGCACGCGCAACGCTCCCGCGGTCTCGACGACGAGCGCGTTCGCATCCGCCGCGCGCAACGTGCCGGTCACGTCGCCTTTCGGCGTGGTGACCGTGATCGGCTCGCCGACGTGACGCTGCAGCACGTCGTCGACGCTCGCCGCACCGGGCATGAACCGCTGCTCGGTGACCACGAGTGGCTCGGCGATCCCGCGCAGCTGCACGGATGCCGGATCGACTGAATCCGGCACGCCCGCGAGCCGCACCTCGCCGGTGTCGGCGACGTCGAGGTCGCGTCGCTCCGTGACCAGCGCGCCGGTCGGCGGTGCGATCGCGTTGCCGTAGCTCGCGCCCCCGAGCGCGTTCGGCGCCGTCGACGGATCCGGCGCGGCCGTGAAAATGGTGATCGCGGTTCGGGCGCCGGGACCCGCGGCATATGCGGTGGCCGCGACGGCCACGGCGGCGACGGCCCACGGGATCCTCCGCATGCGTCGATCATAACAACTCGGTGATGGAGATGCCCGTGCGCCGATCGATGGCGCGGGACCAGCGATCGCGGCGGACCTGTGTATATGATTTGGCCCGTGGCGGTCGCGACCTATCCAGGCATGGTCTCGCCGTTGCGGGGCCTCGATCCGTTCGGCGAGGCAGAGCGCGACGTGTGGCAAGGCCGCGAGGCCGAGCGCGACGAGCTCGCGCGCATGGTCACGGCCGACGGCTTCCGCGCCGGCCTCCTCTACGGCGAGCCGGGAGTCGGCAAGACCTCGCTCGTTCGTGCCGGGCTGATCCCGCACCTGCGCGATCACGGCATCGTGGCGCTCGCGTGCGAGGACATCTCGCAGCCCACGCAGAGCTTCGCGTCGGGACTGTCGGCGTTCGGCATCCAGCCCAACAGCGGCGAGCAGGCGATCGCGTTCATGACGCGCGCGGTGTCGAACTCGGTGGCCGGCCAGCAGTTCGTGTTCGTCGTCGACGACATCGGCCTGGCGTGCACCGACGACCGCGTGATCGGCGAGCTCGCCGAGATGTTCGCGAAGGTCGTGAGCCGGTCGGCCGGGCGCGCGCGCTTCTTGTTCGTCGCGGCGAGCGAGCGCATGCACGCGCTCGGCGCGCTCGAGCGGCGCACCGGCTCGCTGTTCCCGCCGTCGAACCGCTTCGAGCTGCCGCGCCTCGCGGTGCCGGCCGCCGCGCAGATCCTCGACCGCGTGCTGTCGCTGTCGGGCGTCGCCGCCGATCCGACGCTCGCCGAGACGATCGCCAGCGGGCTCGCGAACGCGAGCGGCGTGCTCGCAGCCGATTTGCAGATCGCCGGCATGGCGCTGCGCGATCTGCGGATCTCGTCGCTGGCCGGCTTGCAGAAGCTCGGTGGCACGAGCGAGCTCGAGGGCGCGTGGCTGCACGAGGCGTGTCGCGCGACCGGCAACGAGCGCTCGGCGCTGCGCCTGTGCGGCGAGATCGCCGTCGACGGCGCCGCGGCGCGGTCCGCAGAGGTGCTCGCGCGCAAGATCAACCTCGATCCCGAGTTCGCGAACCACGCGGTCGGCGTGCTCGAGCAGCGCGGCGTGGTGATCCGCGGCGACGCGACCGGCGGCACGTGGACGTTGCGCCACGAAGTGCTCGCACCGCGCGTGCGCGAGCTCGCCTCGCCGGCACGCGCGGCGGCCAAGCGCGCGTTCGATCTGCTCGGATCGAAGGTCGCGTCGCACGGCCGGCTCTCGCTCGGCGAGCTGCGCGCGCTGCGCCGCGAAGGCTTCGCGCCGGTCACGCCGTCCGAGATCGCCGTCGTCGAGGGCTCGAAGCGCTACTACATGATGATCGGCGGCGGCATCCTCGCGGTGCCGGTCGTCATCTTGATCGCGCTGATGCTGTCGGTGCATCACCACGCGTTCTTCGAGCTGCAGCCGCGACCCGGCGGCGATCGCGTCGTCGTGCGCGGCGGGCGCGCGAGCTTGTGGAACGGCAAGGTGCTCGCCGACACCGGGCTCACGCATTCGATGGTCGCGCCCGAGGTCTGGAAGAAGATCGAAGGCCACGATCTGGGCGGCTCGCGCTCGAGCTGGGACGACGAGCTGCCGTCGATGATGGCGCCGCAGCTCGCCGGGCTCGTCGAGTACGCGCGCACCGGCAGCGATGCGTCGCTGAACGCGCTGAGCAAGGCGGCGAAGGATCCGGAGGATCTCGCCGAGCTGTTGATCGCGCTCCGGCCGATCGCGAAGGGCTCGCCCGCCGAGGTCCAGCTCATCCAAGGGGCGATCGCGATGCCGCAACCGGCCGTGCAGCGCGCCGCGGTGGCGGCCGCCGGTTCGGCCGCGCAGCGCCACAACGTCTATCAGGACATGCTGCTGCAGGCGCTGACGTCGAAGGATCCCGAGCTGCGCCGCATCGCGTTTTCATCCGTTCGCAACTTGGGCGATCGCGGTCACGCGCTGTTCGAGCAGGCACTCGGCAAGGATCCGGATCCCGACACGCGGCGCGAGCTGCTCGTCGAGGTCGCGCAGGCGACGAGCGACGATGCTCCGTCCGCGGCGAGCGCGGTGGCCGTGCTCGCGAACGCCGACAGCTCCGGGCCGCAGCGCGACAAGGCCAAGGCGCAGCTCAAGATCGCGACCGACGCCGATCCGACCGCCGCGGCGACGGCGCTGACCAGCCTGATCGCGAACGAGCGCGCGCCGATCGAGTCGCGCACGTACGCGATCGATACGGTGCGCGATCTCGATCCGACGCCCAAGGTGCCGGGGCTCGTCGATGCGGCGCACAACGCGTTCAACTCGAAGTCGGCCGGCGTGCGTCTCGCGGCGCTGCCGCTATACGCGAAGGTCGATCCCGAGCGCGCCGGCGGCGATCTCGCGGCGATGCTCGACGACAAGAAGCTCGACAAGCCGCTCAAGGTTGCGGCGGCGCTCGCGTGGGGCGAGGTCGCCGTGGTCAACCACGGCGCCGCCGACAAGGCGCTCGGCGACATGATCAAGGACGAGGACGGCGATATCCGCGCCGCTGCGGCGACCGCCGCGGGCAAGCTCGGCCGCACGTATCAAGACCGCCTGGTCAAGATGGCCAAGGGCGAGAACTACAACGTGCGGATCGGCGCATCCGAAGGGCTCGCGGCGAGCACGCTGAGCGGTGGCAACGTCGGCGTCGGCGTCGACGGCATCGCGCAGCTGTGGCGCGAGAAGGGCCGGCCGCGGCGCGACGCCGTGAAGATCTGGGCGCACCTCGCGCGCAAGAAGCCGTTCCCCGCCGTGGTCGAGTACCTGTCGACCGCGGCCAAGCTCGCCGAGGATCCCGCGCTGCATCCGATCGCGGTCGACGGGCTATGCAACGCCGCGCTCGCCGGCAGCGCCGACGCGCGCCACGCGCTCGCGCATTCCGTCGACGATCCGTCCGTCGAGGTGCGGCGGCTCGTGATGTCGTGTGTCGCCGACGGCCCCGATCCGGCCAAGAACGGCTCCGCGGTCGCCGCGAAGCTCGTGAAGGATCCCGACAACGAGATCCGCGCCGATGCGGCGCGCGTGCTCGCGCTCGACGTCGGCAAGGGCAAGCCCTCGCCGGGCATCGCCGACGCGCTCGTCCAGCTGCTCGACGATCCGGATCGCGAGGTCCGCGTGATCGCGATTCGCGCCGTCGGTTCGCTCGGCACCGATGCCCCGAAGACGGCGAGCCCCGCGCTCGCGAAGCTGTTCGAGCGCGGCGATGAAGGCGAGAAGCTCGCGCTGTTGCGCACGGCCAAGCAGGTCGGCGCGGCGGATCTCGTCGGGCTCGCGGTCGCCGACAGCTCGGCGCTCGTGCGCGTCGCGGCCGTCGATGCCGCGCTCGGCGCCGGGTTGCGCGCGTCGGCGACGCTGTCGGCCGCGCTTGCCGATGCCGATCCGCAGGTTCGCAAGGCCGCGCTCGAGCGGCTCGCGGCGCAGAAGGACAAGGTCGAGCCCGCGGTGCTCGATCGCGCGCTGTCGCTCGCGGTTCGCGATCCCGATCCAGAGCTGTCGCAGCTCGCGCTCACGACGATCGCGCGCGTCGCGCCCAAGGATGCCGTCGTCGCGCGCCTGCATCGTTCGCTCGCGTCTCGAATCGAGCGCGAGCGTGCGCAAGCCGCCGCCGCCGCGATCGGCCTCGTCGATCGCGATGCCACGCTGTCGGTTCAGCTGCTCGAGCCGCTGCTCGACGATCCGTCGCACGACGTGCGCGTCGCGATGCTGCCCGCGCTCGCGGCGGCCTACGCGAAGACCAACACGCCCGAAAAGGTCGCCGACATTCTCGCCAGCTCGGAGACCAACGCGATGCGCCGGCTCGTGGCCGCGGCCGCGTTCGTCACGCTGGCAAAGACCGATGCCGGCCGCGCCGCATCCGAGGCCGCCTTGAAGAAGATCGACTCGCCGGCGATGGCGCGGTTCACCGCGAAGCTCGTGAGCGGGCTCGTCGCCAACCAGGCCGACGGGATCGCGTTCCTGCAAGAGCTCGTTCCGTAGGGACGCTCTCCACTAGCTCAACCAAGCGCACCTCAACTGCGCGACATCATTAGGTGCGCGAGGGACGTACTAAACTATCTCTCGAACCATCAGAGATCATTGATGATTCGAGCAAGTTTAGTCCGTCCCCACGCGCTTCAGTAATTTCAGCCAGTTGACCCGGCTCAGGTTGAGCTAGTGGAGAGCGTCCCTGAAGACTGTCCATTGTCGGACCGCGACGGGCTCGGGCAGGGCTTTGGATCTGTACTCGAGCTCCGCGAGCGTCGCGTGTTGCTCGGCGAGATAGTCGGCGACGCCGGCCGCGCGGTACGTGGTTTCGGACATCGCGATCTGATACGCCTCGGCGAGCGCCTGAAGCTTCGCCGCGACGTTGACGGTGCCGCCGAAAAAGTCGGCGTTGGAGTTGAGCCGCACCGCGATGCACGGCCCGGTGTTGAGCGAGATGCGCAGGCGAATCGGCGTGTCCTCGCGCTTGGGATGGAACGTGTCGTGGATCTTCTGCGCCGAGCGCACGGCATCGACCGGCGACACGAACGTCGCCATCACGGCGTCGCCGATCGTCTTGACGACCGCGCCGCGGTTCGCCGCGACGATCGCGAACACCTCGTCGAAGTGCCGCTTGATCTCCACGAACGCGCCGGGATCGCCGCGCTCGGCGTAGAACGCGGTCGAGCCGACCACGTCGGTGAATAGCAGCGTCTGCTCGCCGACCGCGAGCTTCACGTCCGCGCCGATGTAGTCCTCGCTGAACAGGTCGCGGAAGTCCTGGAACGACAGCAGCGTGCCCGGCCGGAGCGCGTCGTCGCTCCACGTCGCGCGCTCGACGCTGAATAGCTCGGGCTCCTTGCCGTTGTTGACGAACGTGATCGCCGGCCGCGTGCCGGCACGCACGACGTGCCGCTCGGGATGCTCCGCCCACTGGATCTCGCTCGGCCCGCCGTCCTCGACGTCGAGGTACCAGCCGCCGGTGTGACCGCGCCACATCACGTAGCGGCCG
>Ga0268266_10002765_pt1 | contig 18329 bp, 15 predicted proteins | sample KBSS13metaG_FD_190356 | JGI IMG/M metagenome (GOLD analysis project Ga0268266, IMG submission 190356) | Switchgrass rhizosphere microbial communities from Kellogg Biological Station, Michigan, USA - KBS S1-3 metaG (SPAdes) (version 2) | ecosystem: Host-associated > Plants > Roots > Rhizosphere...
GCTGAAGCGCAACGGCGCCCCCAGCCTGGCGGCGATCGTGACCACGGTCGTCACCGTCGTCCTGCTCGGGATGCTGATTCCGATCTTTCAGACCGCGCAGGGCAAGAGCGACGAAGTCCGCGACCAGCTCAACATCCAGTACGCGCTCTACGACGACGCGACGAAAGCCGAAATCGCGGCGCTCGGCAAAAAGCTCGAAGGCGTCCCGCACGTCGCCGAAGTCACCTTCATCGGCAAGGACGAAGCGCTGGCGACGCTGAAGAGCGAACTCGACGACAAGACGATCGTCGAAGAGCTGCACACCAACCCGCTTCCCAACAGCTTCGAAGTCAAAGCCGACGACGCGGCCAACCTGCCGTCGGTGGAAGAGACCGTCTTCCCGAACGGGACCAAGGGCAAGCCTTTCGACTCCATCATCGCCAACCCCTTCGACCGCCAGCAGTCCTCGGAGAAGATCGAGCAGGTGACCAGCGCGCTGAAGATCGTGCTGACGGTGATCACCGCGCTGCTGATCCTCGCCTCGCTGATGCTGGTCGGCAACACGATCCGGCTCTCGATCTACACCCGCCGCCGCGAGGTCGAGGTGATGCGCCTCGTCGGCGCGACGCGCTGGTTCATCCGCTGGCCGTTCATGATCGAGGGCGTGGTCGTCGGCCTGGCGGGAGGCCTGCTGGCCATACTGATCCTGTGGCTTGGCAAGATCACCGTCGTCGACCCCCTCAGCGACAAGATCGGGGTCCTCGCGGCGCAGAACAGCTCGACGCTGGGCTTCCCGGCGCTCGTCGCGATCCTCTTCGCCGCCTCGATCGTCGTCTCGACGATCGGCTCCGGCGTGACGCTGCGGCGCTTCCTCAAGGTCTGAGGCCGGCGTGAGAGCACGCGGGGCCGTGGCGTTCGCCGTGGCGCTGGTGGCTCTGTTCGCCGCCGGGCTCTGGCTGGGAGGGCATCCGAGCGTCCTGCCGGACCAGCTGCGCGACGTTTTCGTCGACGAAACCGTGAGCCTCACCGCCGAAGCCGCGGAAGCGATCGAAGACAGCTATTACCGCCCGGTGGGCGGGCAGGAACTACGCAATGCCTCCCTGCAGGGGATGGTCAAGCGGTTGCGCCAGAGCAACGAGGAGGACCGCTACACCGAATACTTCTCCCCGGAAGCGCGGGAAAGCTTCAACGAAGAGATCGAAGGGCACTTCTCGGGGATCGGGGTCGAAATCAAGCGGGTCAAGGGCGGCTCGGAAATCGTCAAGGTCTTCCGCGGGTCCCCCGCCGAAGAGGCCGGCCTGGAAGCCGGAGACACGCTTGTCTCGGTCGAGGGGAAGCCGATAGGCCGCCGCGACTCGGCCGAAGTCCGCGACGAAGTGGTCGGTCCGGAAGGGACCCAGGTGACGCTCGGCATCCGCGATGGCAAGAGCGGCAAGACGAGTGAGCTGATGATCACCCGGGCGCAGGTGTCCTTCCCCAACGTCAGCAGCAGGACCGAGAAGGTTGGGGGGAAGACGCTCGGCTACGTCAGCATGCTCAGCTTCAGCGAAGCCGCCCATGCCCAGCTCGCCCGCGCGGTCGAGAAGGTCGAAGAGGAAGGAGCGGAAGGGATCGTCCTCGACCTCCGTCACGACCCCGGCGGCCTGCTCGACGAGGCGGTCCTCAGCGCCAACGTCTTCCTGCCGCAGGGCGAAGTCGTGGTGCGGACGCGGTCGCGGACCCAGGGGAACAGCGTCCACAAGACCGCCGGCGACCCGATAACCGACCTTCCCGTCGTCGTCCTGATCGACGGCGGCACCGCCTCGGCGGCGGAGATCCTCACCGCGGCGCTGGCCGACGACGCCGGCTCGACCGTGGTTGGCACCCGCTCCTACGGCAAGGGCCTCTTCCAGGAGGAGCAGGATCTCTCCAATGGCGGCGCCCTGAAGCTCTCGGTCGGGGAGTTCTTCACCCCGGAAGGGGTCAATCTGGCGAAGAGTCACGGGATCGACCCCGACGTCAAGGCGCAGGACAAGCCGAAGACCAAACCCGACGAGGCCGAGCAGCGCGCCTTCCAGGTGCTCGCCGGCCAGGTCGGCGGCTGATGGCCAGGCGGGCGAGCGCCCCGCGCCGGAGCGGGGGCCGGCGCCGCGAGCGCGAGGTGCGGCGCTCGGCGCGGGAGAGGGTCGACGAGCTGCTGCGCGAGGAGCTCGGCTACCGCGGCTTCCGGCCGACGGTCGAGGGGGAAGCGCGGGAAGCGGCGAAGTCGGCGGAGCGCGAAAGCGGGCCGCGTCGCGACCTCACGGCGCTGGCGACCTTCACCGTCGACCCTGCGACCGCGCGGGACTTCGACGACGCCGTCTCCGCCCAGCTCGAGGGCGACGGCGCCCGCGTCTGGATCCACATCGCCGACGTCGCCGCCCACGTCAAGCCGGGGTCGCTGCTCGACCAGGAGGCGCGGCGGCGGGCGAACAGCACCTACGTCCCCGGCGCGGTCGAGCCGATGCTGCCGCACGCGCTCTCGAGCGAGGCCTGCAGCCTGGCGCCGGGGGTAGAGCGGCTGGCGGTGACGACCGAGGTCGAGCTGGGACCCGGGATGGAGCCGCGCCGGGCGCGCTTCTACCGCAGCCGCATCCGCTCCGACGTGCGGCTCGACTACGACCAGCTCGACGAGATCTTCGCCGGCCGGGCGCAGCCGCCGGCCGAGGTCGCCGAACCGCTGACCGCCGCGCGCGAGGTCGCCGCCGGCCTCGGCGAGCACCGCGGCACCAGCAGCCTCGACGTCGAATCCTTCGAGCCCGAGTTCGCCTTCGACGCCGAGGGCAACGTCGTCTCCGCCCACGGCGTCGCCCAGACCGAGGCCCACCGCCTGATCGAGCGGCTGATGATCCTCAACAACGAGCAGGTCGCCCAGCTGCTGGAGCGCGAACGGGTGCCGGCGATCTACCGCGTCCACGCCCAGCCCGACGCGGCGCGGATCGAGCGCCTGCTCGAGCAGCTGGCCGCGCTGGGGGTCCCGACGCCGCCGCTCAAACGGGGCCTGGCACCGAGCGAGGCCGGGCGGGTCGCCGCCGAAGCAAGCCGGCTGGTGCGGCGCGAGGCCGCGCGACGCGGGCACGGCCGGGGGGCGTATACCTCGCTCGTGCTCCGATCCCTGAAGCAGGCCACCTACAGCGAGCGGAACGTCGGCCACGCCGGCCTCGGCAGCGCCGCCTATTGCCATTTCACCTCGCCGATCCGGCGCTACCCGGACCTCGTCTGCCACCGCGCGCTGCTGGCGCTGCTGGGCGAGGGGGAGGAGGCGCCGACGCTCTCCGAGGCCCGCGACGCCGCCGCCGACTGCTCGGCGCGGGAGCGCGAGTCGGCCCAGATCGAGCGCCACGCCGACGACGTCTGCGCCGCCTACCTGCTCGAACGCGAGCTGGGGGAGCGGGGGCTTGACGCCGTCTTCGAGGGCGAGGTCTCCGGGGTGATCCGCTCGGCCGCCTTCGTCAGCTTCGGCGGCGAGCTCGGCGACGTCTACGAGGGGATGCTGCCGGCGCGGCGGCTGGAGGGCGAGTACTACAAGCTCGACGAGGCCGAGGTGGCGCTGGTCGGGCGCGAGTCCGGGGCGCGGGTGCGGCTCGGCGATCCGATATCCGTCCGCGTCGCCGGCGTCGACCCGCCGCGTGGCCGGGCCGAGCTGGCGCCGGCCGGGGAGGGCGCTTGATGGCCAAGAAGCAGAAGAAGAAACGCGAGCCGGCCTCGGGAGACGTCGTCACCAATCGCCGCGCCCGCCACAAATTCGAGTGGGTCGAGAAGATGGAGGCCGGGATCGTCCTGCAGGGGTCGGAGGTGAAGGCGCTGCGCAGCGGTCAGGCGCAGATGACCGACGCCTACGCGGTCGTCGACGAAGGCGAGGTTTGGCTCCGCAAGCTGCATATCCCCCCCTACGAGTACTCCGCGGTCGACGCCCACGCGGCCGAGCGGCCGCGAAAGCTGCTGCTGCACAAGGAGGAGATCGAGCGCCTGATCGGCAAAACCGCGCAGAAAGGTCTGACCCTGATCCCAACCAGGATCTATTTCAAAGGGCCGCGCGCGAAGGTGGAGCTGGCTTTGGCGCGAAACAAGGAGGGTCGCGACCGGCGGCGGGAGATCGCCGACCGGGACGTTCGCAGAGAGGTCGAGCGCGAGTTCAAGGGAAGGATGCGTTGAGTTGAAACTGCCGAATCACATGCAAGGATGCAGGGCAATGCGGACCCGGAAGAGCATTCCCGCCGCCGTCGCCGGGATCATCGCCGTGCTGATGGTGGCCCCAGCTCAGGCCGGTGCCGACTCCTTCCCGGAAAAGGCGAGCGACTACGTGAGCGACAACACCGCCTACTTCGTCGCCGCCCTGCTGGCGGCGATCCTCCTGCTCCTGCTGATCGTCCGCATCAGCCAGCGGCGGGCGAAGGAGAAGGAACAGAAGCAGGCGCAGCAGCCCGGTGGGCCGCCGCCAGCCGCCGCCCCCGCGACTCCGCCGCCCGGCGCTCCGCCGGCCCAGACTTCCGCTCCGACCGCCGAGATGGCCGCGGTGCCAGTTGCGGCTGCGGCAGCACCCCCGCCACCGCAGGCACCGCCGTCCGCGCAGACGCCGCCCCCGCCTCCGGGTCAGTCGGCCCCGCCTCCCGGCCCGCCGCCGGTCGCCGGTCAGGTGCCGCCGCCAGTCGGCGAGAGCAGCAAGGACCGCAAGCGCCGCCAGCGCGACGAAGCGCGGGCGAAACGGCTGCAGATGCGCGAATCGCGCAAAGCCGAGCTGCAGCGGCGCAAGGAAGAGCGGGCGCGGATGAAGGCTCAGAAGCGTGGCGGCGCCGTGCCGCCGCCCGCCCCGGGTGCGCCGCCTGTACCGGGAGCCGCTCCGGCCCCGGGTGCTCCCACCGCGCCGGCGGCCGAGCCCCCTAAGCAGAAGAAGTTCTTCGGGATCAAGATCGGGACCGGCAAGCAGAAGCGCGAGGCGGCGCTGGCCGAGCAGCGGCTCGCCGCGGCTCGCGCCGCCAACGAACGCGCCGTCGCCGAGGCGCAGGCGAGCGGCCAGGCCCCGCCCTCCGGCCAGCTTCCTCCGTGGGAGGAGGCGACCACGGTGCAGCCGCAGACCGGTGGCCTCAGCGCGGTCCCGTCGGTGCCGCCGCCCCCGGTTCCGGGCGGCGCTCCCGCCCCGGGCGACTACGACCCCGCGATCGCCGAACAGCGCGTGCGCGACAAAGTCGCCGAGGTCCGCAGCGAGACGCAGCGGATCGGCGCCGAGGCCGACCAGCGCCTTCAGCAGGGCACGCCGCCTCCGCCCGCCGCCCCGGCGGCCGACCTGCGCAGCGCCGAGCAGCGCCTGGAGGACGAACGGCAGACCCGCGAGCGGGCGATGCAGGAAGCCGAGCAGCGTCTGCGCGAGATCGAGCAGCGGACCAAAGCAGCCGAAGAACGCGCCGCCGAGGCGAAGCGCCTGGAAGAACGCCAGGCCGAAGAGGCCGCCCGCGACCGCCGCCTCGAGGAGATGCAGCGCAGCGTCGCCGAAGCCGAAGAGCGGGCGCGCGAAGCCGAGCAGCGGGCGATCGAGGCCGAGCAGGCCGTCGTCCGCGGCGTGCAGGGCGGCGGAACGCCTCCGCCTCCTCCGGCGCCCGTGCAGGAGCAGTCCTTCTCCCCGCCGACTCCGCCTCCGCCGCCGGCCGAGCCGCAGTCCTTTGCGCCGCCGACTCCTCCGCCGGCTCCGGCGGAGTCTTTCTCACCGCCGACGCCGCCTCCGCCGCCGGTCGAGCCGATCCAGTCGGCGCCTCCGCCCGCCCCCGAGCCGCCGAGCTTCGGCGCCCCCGCCGCGGAAGCACCGCCGAGCTTCGGCGCGCCCAGCGGCGGCGATCAGATCAACCTCAACACGATCACCTTCGAGCAGCTGCGCGAGCAGAACCTCTCGGTCACCCAGGCGACGCGCCTGCTCGCCCATCGCGAGCGGCTCGGCGGTTTCAAGTCGGTCGACGACCTCGACCAGGTCGCCGGGTTCCCGGTTGAGCTGGTCGAAGACCTGAAGACCCGCTCGACCGTCTAGTCGTCCGGTTCTTCGGCCTTCTCCAGCAGCTTCAGCCAGATCTCGCTGCGGCTCGGGTAGGGGGCAATCGCGTGGCGCAGTCTCGCTATCGGGACTTCGCCGACGATCGCGACCGTGGCGGCCTGGAGGAAGTCGGCGGTCTCGAAGCCGGTGAAGGTGGCGCCGACGATCGTCCCCTTCGTCTTGTCGACGACGATCCGCGAGGTGCCGCCGGTGTCCTTGCCCTGGAAGCTGGCTCCCGGGGTGCCGTCGGTGGGGACGTCGACCGCGCGGGCGTCGATGCCCGCGTCCCGCGCCTGCTCCAGCGTCTTGCCGGCGGCGGCGACCTGGGGGTCGGTGAAGGTGACCCGTGGCGAGCCGATGCCTTCGGCAACCGCCACCGTCTCCCGCCCGAGCAGGTTCTCCGCGGCGACCCAGGCCTGGTACTTGCCCATGTGGGTGAAGAGGGCGCGACCGTTGACGTCGCCGATCGCGTAGAGCCAATCGCGACCGCCGACCCGCAGACGGTCATCGGTAGTGAGGAAGCCGTGGTCGTCGGTCTGCGCCCCGGCCGCTTCGAGGTCGAGATCGGCGGTGTGGGGGACCCGCCCGACCGCGATCAGGATCTCGGCCGCCTCGATCTTCTCGCCGCCGCTCAGAGTCGCGACCACGCCCGAGCCGCCGGCGGCGACCGCCTCGACTTTGGCGCCGGTGCGGACCGCGACGCCGAAGTTCTCGCGCAGCGAGTCGGCGACCTGCTCGCCGGCGAACGGTTCCTCCCGCGAGAGCAGGTGCTCGCCGCCCTCGACCAGGGTCACGTCGGCGCCGAGGCTGGCCCAGGCCTGCGAGAGCTCGCTGCCGACCGGGCCGCCGCCGAGCACGATCATGCTCTCCGGGACCTGCTTGGCGGTGGTCGCGTCGCGGTTGTTCCAGGCCCTGACCTCATCGAGGCCGTCGATCGGCGGCATCGCCGCCTTGCTGCCGGTGGCGACGACGATCGCCTTCTCGGCGACGAGAACCTCCTCGTCGACGCAGATCCGCCGCTCGCCGTCGAAGCGGGCGTCGCTGCGGAACAGCTCGATCCCGCGTTCTTCCAGCCAGGGCAACTGGCCGGAGTCGTCGCCCCCGTGGATCACCTCGTCGCGCCGGCTGAGGACCAGGTCCGCCTCCAGCTCGCCGTGGCCGGTGGGGACACCGGGGATCCGCTTCGCCTCGGCCAGCACGTCGGCCGGCCGCAGCAGCGCCTTCGAGGGCATGCAGGCGTAGTAGGAGCATTCGCCGCCGATCAGGTCGCGCTCGACGATCGCCACCTTCCAGCCGGCGTCGGCCAGGCGACCGGCGCAGACCTCGCCCGAGGGGCCGGCCCCGAGGACGATCGCGTCGTAGCTGCGCTCGTTCACCGGCTGCATCCTCGCAGGCTCGCCGGCCCGACGCCGTACAATCGTCAGGCATTCCCAAGCACGGGGGCGACAGGCTTCGACGTGGTCGGCTCGTGCGAACGGTTGCAGGTCGAGGTTGCTGGAGGCCTCGTTAAACCCCAGCACAAACCAATACGTGCGGACCATGAGTTCGCCCTCGCCGCTTAGTTAGAAGCTAAGCGCTGTGAGAGTCGGTCCTTCCCCGCCCGCGGGAAGGGGCACCGGCTTCAAAATGCGGGCTCACCCAGGCGGATCGCCCTGACCGCCAGGGGACATCGAAGGGGCTTTATCTCCCGCAGTGCCCGCTGGCGCGGACCCCGGGAGACGAGAATCAAGCGCCAGCTAAACCTGTAGACACCCTCGCACCGCGTCCGCGGATCCGAGTTCGAATCTCGGCGCCTCCACTAGACGGTGGAAGCCCGAACTCCGTTCAATCGGGGTTCGGGCTTCTTCTCGCTCCGATGCTCGCCAGAACTGGGCACAATCCCGCGCTGCGTGTCCAAGCACGATTCGACAGAGCACCCGGAATCTCCCGGCGCGATCTTCATCCGCTTCCTCAAGTTCGGCCTTCTCGCCTGGGGGGGACCGGCCGCGCAGATCGCGATGATCAAGCGCGAGTGCGTCGATGAAGAAATGTGGATCAGCGAGCCGAGCTTCAAGCGTCAGCTCGCGGTCTACCAGGTACTGCCCGGACCCGAGGCCCATGAGCTCTGCGTCTACTTCGGGCGTCTGCGCGGCGGCAAGCTCGGCGGCTTTCTCGCGGGCCTCGGGTTCATGCTTCCGGGCTTCCTGCTCATGCTCGCCCTGTCCGCGCTCTACGTCGAGGCGGACATCGCGGGTCATCTGCACGACCTCTTCTACGGGCTGAGCGCGGCGGTCGGGGCGCTGGTGGCGCGGGCAGTGGTCCGCCTCGGCGGTTCGTTTCTCACCGACGCCGTTCTGGTTGCGATCGCAGCCGCGGGCTTCGCGCTGACTCTCTTCGCCGAAGCCAATTTCGTCCTGGTTCTACTCGGCGCGGGCATCGCCTACGAGCTGTGGCGGAATGCCCGCGCCTGGCTGGGCCGCGCAAGCTCGGTAACGGCTGGGCCGCTCGGGATCGCCCTCGTCGAGGTGGGCGCGATCAGCTTCTCCCTCGGCATCTCGATCTTCTGGGAGGGGTTGAAGGCGGGGCTGCTGACCTTCGGCGGCGCCTACACGGTCGTCCCGTTCCTGCACGACAGCGCCGTCGAAGGGCACCACTGGCTGACCGAGAAACAGTTCGTAGACGGCCTGGCCATCGGTGGCATCCTCCCCGCCCCGCTGATCATCTTCGCCACTTTCGTCGGCTACCTGGCCGGTGGCCTGGTCGGGGCACTGGTGATCACGCTTGGGATCTTTTTGCCGGCCTTCGTCTTCCCGATCTTCTTTCACCGCCAGCTCGTCGCCATCTCGGAGAACCCGCGGTTGCACCTGTTCCTGCTGGGGGTCGCGGCAGGGGTGGTCGGGCTGATTGCCGCCGTGACGGTGGAAATCGTGCGGACCAGCGTCGTCGACGTCTACACCGCGATTCTCGCCCTCCTCGCCTTCTTCGCGCTGAACCGCTGGCACGGCAAACTGACCGTGCTCTACGTGGTTCTGGGCTGCGGTGCGGCCGGGGTGCTCCTGCAGGCGACCGTGGTCTAGCTCGATTTGGAGTCAGACCGAAACCTCGGCCCTTGGCCGGGGTTTGGGTACCTACGGGATCGCGGCGGGGCGATCCGGCTTCTCCATGCCAATTCCCTCAGCTTCCAACCCGCTCCTTCACTGGGACCCGGCCGCAGCCGATCCGGCTCAGCGCCGCATCCACCCGATCCTGCGCGGCGCCGTCCTCGATCGCGACGGGTGGGTCTGCCGGTACTGCGGTGCGGAGACCACCGAGGTCGACCACGTCGATCCCCGGGCGCGGGGCGGGGTGACGACGCCGGCCAACCTCGTCGCCGCCTGCCGTCCCTGCAACAAGGTCAAGGGCATCCGCACGCCGGGGGAGTGGCGGCGCGACGAGACAATCGCGCGCGTCGTCAGGGAAGCCAAAAGACGCCGCGCTTATCGCCGGCCACGACCGGCACGGATCCCCCGCAGCTAGCGGACGGCCGCGGCGAGCTCCCGCCAGGGCTCGATGCTCCAGAAGCGGCGGGCGAGGCCGGAGGTCGAGGGCAGCACCCAGGCCTGCGCGCCCTCGACCCGCTCCGGCTGGCGCCCGTAGTCGACTGGGCGGCCGAGGACGATCCGGGCCGCCTGCTTGCCGACGAAGGCGAGTTGGGCGGGGGCGTACGTGCGGACAGAGCTCCTGACCCGCTCGGGGTCGTGGTTGGCCGTCCCGACTTCGGCGTCGGAGCCGAAGTGGGTCTTGCAGGCGTCGGTGAGGCCGAGGCCGAACTCGGGCAGGCGGCGGAATTCCTCCGGCGCGAGGAGGACCGGAGTCAGCCCGACTTCGTGCAGGACGGGCCAGAAGTAGTTGCCGGGGCCGGCGAACGGCGCTCCCCGCCGCGCCGAGACCTTGCCGGCGGCGTTGCCCCAGAAGACGACCTCGAGACCGGGGGCCAGCACGTCGGGCAGGACGTCGTCCACGCGCCGAGGCTACTTGCATAGGCTGCGCCGATGAGCCGCTACGTCGCCTTCCTGCGGGGGATGAACCTCGGCAAGCGGCGGATCAAGAACGAGGAGCTGCGGGCGCACTTCGAGGCGATGGGGCTGGAGGAGGTCGCGACCTTCCGGGCGAGCGGCAACGTGATCTTCGCGACGCCGAAGCGCGAGGCGGAGGGCAAGCTGGCGACGCGAGTCGAAGCCGAGCTCGACGAGCGGCTTGGCTATGACGTGCCGGTCTTCCTGCGCAGCGAGAAGGAGATCGCGGCGATTGCCGCGCAGAAGCCGTTCTCCGCCGCCAGGCTGAAGAAGTCGAAGGGCAAGCGGCAGGTCTCGCTGCTGAAGAAGAAGCCCAGCGCGGCGGCGAAGAAGAAAGTGCTGGCGCTCGCGACCGACGCCGACCTATTGGCGATCGAGGGGCGCGAGCTCTACTGGCTGCCGAGCGGCGGCCTGCTCGAGTCCGACCTCGATCTGAAGGCGATCGAGAAGCTACTCGGCGCCGACACCCGCCGCACGATGGGGACGATCGAGCAGATCGCCGCCAAGCTCGGCTGAATCAGGCCTGACGATCGGAGCGCGGCAGCGCCGCGACCTCGAAGTCGCGGCTGACCGCGGCGATCTCCTCGGGCAGCTCGGAGAGCTGGACGTTGGCGACGAACTCCATCTCCGCGCCGAGCGGGCGGAAGAAGTTGTCGTAGTGGGTCGGGACCACCGCTCGCGGCTCCAGCAGCGGCAGGATCCGCTGCCAGTAGTCGCGGGTGAAGCTGCGCCCGGCGACGCCGGCGAGGAAGACGTCGACCCCGCGCTCGCGCACCGCCTCGTCAACGAGGTTGGCGCTGCCCTGGTGGTAGAAGCGCAGCCCCGCGACCGCGATCGAGATCCCCCAGACCTGACCGCAGCGATAGGCGCCTGGCGCCAGCGCATCGAGGTGCTCGCAGCTCAGTTCCCCGTCATAAGGGACGGCGAGCCCGAGCAGCAGCTTCGAGTGGACGCTGGGCGTGAAGGAGACCTCGAACGGGCCGAGCTCGTAGGTCCGGTACGGCTCGACCTCGACGGCGCGGTCGGCCAGCCCGTGCAGCGCCATCAGGTTGACGAGCGAATCGGAGCCGTAGGCCCGGCAGCCGGTGCGGCGGGCGATCGCCGGCGCGTCGACGGCGTGGTCGAAATGGGTGTGGCCGACGAGGACGCCGACGGTCTCGCCCGGCGCGCGGAGGAAGCGGTCGAGCGCGGCCGCGCTGGGCAGCGCCGGGCGCCGCGAGAGCAGGCTGCGGAAGGGGACCCGGGAGAGGTAGGGGTCGACGAAGAGCGTGCGTCCCTCGTAGCTCAGCCGGTAGCCGGAGACGCCGAGCCATTCGACCTCCAGCCCCGGCGGCAGCTGCAGGGTCCGGGCCTCCAACTCGGCCAGCCGCTGGCGGTCCGCGGCTTCCGAGGAGCGGCGGGTCGCCCGCGCGCGGGCCAGGTCGCCGAGGTGCCGAAGCGGTCCCATCGTCGGCAGGGTACGGAGGTCATTTACCTTGGTCGAGTCATGGCCATCGCGACCGCAACCTCGCTCGACGTCTACGTCGGCGGCAAGCTGCTCTTCGAGGACGTCGGCTTCAAGCTCGAGCCGCGCGAACGGATGACGCTCTCCGGCCGCAACGGCGCCGGCAAGTCGACGCTGCTGCGGGTGCTGGCCGGCGAGCTGGCGCCCGACAGCGGCTCGCTGACGGTGCAGCGGGGCGCGCGGGTCGCCCTCCACGACCAGCGGCCGCCGCGCGAGTCGCAGATGGCGCTCGGCGAGTACGTCTTCTCCGGCCGCACCGACATGCTCGAAGCCGAGGCGGAGCTGGAGAAGCTCGAGGGGGAGATGGGGGGCGAGGCGAGCGAGGAGACGATGCGCGCCTACGCCGCCGCCCAGCAGCGGCTCGAAGCGGGCGGCGGATACCGCTGGCGCGACGACGTCCTCGCCGTGCTCCGCGGCCTCGGCTTCGAGGCCGAGCAGGCCGAGCGACCGCTCTCGACCTTCTCCGGGGGTGAGCTGACCCGCGCCTCGCTGGCCCGCGCCCTCGCCACCCGTCCCGACCTGCTGCTCCTCGACGAGCCGACGAACCACCTCGACATCCCTTCGCTGGAGTGGCTCGAGGGCTACCTGGTCGAGCTCGACGCCGCGGTCGTCCTCGTCGCCCACGACCGCTGGTTCCTGGAGGCGGTCGGGACCTCGGTGCTGGAGCTGGAGGCGCAGCGGGCCCGCTTCTTCGCCGGCCCCTGGCACGCCTGGCGCCAGGAGCAGGCGGCGCGGCAGATCGCCCTCGGCAAAGCGATCGAGCGCCAGCAGGCGGAGATCGCGCGGATGGAGCGCTTCGTAGAGCGCTTCCGCTACAAGGCGACGAAGGCGCGCCAGGCGCAGTCGCGGGTGAAGCAGATCGAGAAGAAGAAGCGCGACGGGCCCCGCTCCGAACGCCGCGACACCCGCAAGCTCCGCTTCTCCTTCAAGCCGCCCGAGCGCCCCGGCCGGGTGGTGCTGAAACTGGTCAAAGGCAGAATCGAGGTGCCGGGCCGGACGCTGCTCGACGACGCCAACCTCGAAATCGAGCGCGAGGAACACGTCGTCCTGGTCGGCCCCAACGGCGCCGGCAAGACGACCCTGATCGAAACCCTCGCCGGCGACCGCGAGCCGGCCAGCGGCAGCGTCCGCACCGGACACAACGTCAAGCTCGGCTTCCTCTCCCAGCACGCCGAGACCGCGGCCGGCGGCGGCTCCGTCCTCGACGCCGCCAAGCGCGAGACCGGCCTCAACGAGGTCCAGGCACGCTCCCTGCTGGGGGGCTTCCTCTTCTCCGGCGGCGACGTCGAGAAACAGCTCTCCGACATCTCCGGCGGCGAGCAGCGGCGACTCTCGCTGGCGATCCTCGTCGCCTCCGGCGCCAACGTCCTAGTCCTCGACGAGCCGACCAACCATCTCGACATCGAGAGCCGCGAGGCGCTGGAGGACGCGCTGACCGAGTTCGAGGGGACGGTGCTGCTCGTCTCCCACGACCGGGCGCTGCTGGAGGCGGTCGGCAGCCGCACCCTCGTCTGCGAGGGCGGCAGGCTGGCGAGCTACCCGAACGGCTGGGCCGAGTACCAGCGGCGGCGCGACGAAGAGGAGTCCGAGGCGAGCAGTGCGGCGAAGTCGAGCTCCTCCGGCGGCAAGAAGTACAGCGCCACCAAGCCGGCGCAGAAAGCGGCCCGCAAGGCGGCGAAGCTGGAGGAGCGGATCGAGAAGGCGGAGGCGAAGCTGCGCGAGCTCGAGGACGAGTTGGCCGACCCCGAAGCCTGGTCGAGTCCCGGCCGGGTCGAGCGGGCGACCAAGCGCCACGCCGAGGCGAAGACCGCGGTGGAAGCGCTCTACGCGGAGTGGGAGTCCGCGCAGCGGGAAGCCGAGGGCTCGGCCGCTTAGGCCAGCGGCCGCTCGAGCACCACGCGGGTGCCCTTGGCGGGCGCGAGGGTGATGTTGCGGACGCGGACCGGTTCGGGCTTCTCGTCGACCGCCCGCAGCTCGGCCCGGGCGACGAACTCGCGCAGGATCAGCCGCATCTCGTATTCGGCGAAGGAGGCGCCGATGCAGCGTCGCACGCCGCCGCCGAAGGGGATCCAGGCGTAGTTGTCTGCCTTGCCGTCGAGGAAGCGCTCGGGGCGGAACTGGTCGGGATCGGGGAAGAGGTCGGCGCGGTAGTGGAGGGCGGCGATCGCCGCGAGGACGAACTGCCCGGCGGGGATCTCGTAGCCACCGATGGTCGCCGGCGCCTTCAGCTTGCGGGCGACGTCGACGATCACCGGCCGCGCCCGCAGCGTCTCTTTGACCGTCGCGCCGAGGTACTCCTCCTCGCCGGCGGCGACCGAGTCGCGCAGCTTGGCCAGCGCCCGGGGGGAGCGGACCAGCCGCTCGACCGCCCAGGCGAGCCCGGTCGCGGTCGTCTCGTGGCCGGCGCCGAGCACGGTGACCAGCTCGTCGCGCAGTTCGCGGTCGCTCATCGCGACGCCGTCCTCGTCGCGGGCGCCGAGCAGCAGGGAGAGGACGTCGTCGCGCCCCTCGTGCCCCGGCTCGGCCCGTCGCAGGCGGATCTCCTCGTAGATGAACTCGTCCAGCGCCTCGCGCGAGCGGACGAAGCGGTTCCAGGGGCTGAGCCGGCCGAGGTCGCGGCGCAGCATCGGGAACGAGGTGACGACGCCGACCCGGCGGGCGAAGTCGTCGATCAGCCGCTCGAAGCGCTGGAGCCGCGCCTCGTCGTGGACGCCGAAGACGGCGCGCATGATCACCGCCAGGGTGATCCGCTGGGTGTGGGGGCGCAGCGCGAACGGCTCGCCGACCGGCCAGCGCTCCATCTCCCGGCGGGTCATCTCAACGATCAGGTCGCCGTAGCGCTGGATCCGCTCGCCGTGGAAGGGGGGCAGCAGCAGCTTGCGCTGGCGCATGTGCGGCTCGTCGTCGAGCGTGAGGACCGAGTTCGGCCCGACCGCCGGCTCCAGCACCGTCGCGTTCGCCTCGCCGGCGTGGAAGCTGTCCGGCGGGCCGGTGAACAGCGCTTTGACGAGATCGGGCCGGGCGACGTAGACGAGGCGGCCGAAGAAGGGGAAGCGGACGCTGAAGATGTCCCCGAAGCGGCGCTGCTGGCCGGCCAGGAATCCAAGCGGATCGCGGGCGTAGCTGACAGCCTGGGCGATGGCCGGTGCGCGCGAGCCGGGGGGCTTGGCGGTCATCAGAAGACGATCGTGCGGTCGCCGTCGAGGAGGACGCGGTCGTCCAGGTGGGCCATCACCGCGCGGGCGAGGACGAGGCGCTCGACGTCGCGTCCCAGGCGGACCATGTCGGTGACCTCGTCGCGGTGGTCGACGCGGGTCACGTCCTGGGCGATGATCGGCCCGGCGTCGAGGTCGGCGGTGACGTAGTGGGCGGTGGCGCCGATCAGCTTCACGCCGCGCTCGTAGGCGCGGTGGTAGGGGTCGGCGCCGACGAAGGCGGGCAGGAAGCTGTGGTGGATGTTGATCGCCGGCGCCGCGAGGGCGCGGAGGAAGTCCTCGGAGAGGATCTGCATGTAGCGGGCGAGGACGAGGAGGTCGACGCCGCCGAGCAGCTCCAGCGCCCCGCGCTCGGCCTCGGCCCGGTTCTCGGGGTCGATCGGCAGGTGGTGGAAGGGGAGGCCGACCGCTTCCACCTGCGCGGCGTGGTCGGCGTGGTTGGAGATCACGGTCACCAGCTCGCCGCCGAGGTCGCCGTTGCGCCAGCGCCAGAGCAGGTCCGAGAGGCAGTGGTCCTCGCGGCTGACCATCACCGCGACCCGCCGCGCCCGGCCCGTCTCGTGGAACTCGTAGTCCATCGTGAACGGCTCGCCGATCTCCCGGGCGAAGCGCATCTCGAGCGCCTCGCGCTCGCCGTCGGGCAGGCGGTCGAAGACCATCCGCATGAAGAAGCGACCCTCGGCGCTGGAGTGCTGGTCGACGTCGACGATGTTGAGCCCGGACTCGGCGAGGAAACCGCTGACGCGGGCGATCAGACCGGGCTGGTCCGGGCAGGCCAGCAGCAGGCGTGAGGTGGGCACGTCTCCCATCCGCCGATGATCGCGGATAGGCTGCCGGCGATGCGGATCGGCGCGATTCCCGACGGCTTGGTGGAGCGGCTGGGGCTGCTGCTCGGCAAGGTGCCGACGCCGATCGGCGAGGCGATGTTCTCGATGCCGGTGGCCCGCTCGCTGCAGGTCGCGCAGCGGACCGGGATCCTCGGCGCGCTGGCCGAGGGGCCGCGCGACCCGGCGGAGCTGGCGGAGCACCTCGGGCTGCAGGCGACCGGGACCAGCAGGGTGCTCGACGTGATCGCGACGCTCGGGCACGTCAAGCAGAACCCGGACGGGACCTACGAGATGACCGCCAGCGGCCACCGCTGGCTCGACCCCGCCTCCGACACCTATCTCGGCGACTTCCTCGCCGACACCGCCCACTACTGGGACTGGTACGCCGGTCTCGAGGACCTGGTCCGCGACGGCAAGCACGTCGAGCTGCACGAGAAAGGGCCCGACGACCCCTACTGGCAGTCCTACATCCGCGGCCAGTACCAGCTTGCGCGGCTTTCCAGCGCCGAGGTGGCGAGGACGATCCCGCTCGCCAAGGGCGCCCACCAGGTGCTCGACGTCGCCGGCGCCCACGGCGAGTACTCGATGGGGCTCTGCCGCCGCCACGAGGGGCTGCGGGCGACGATCGTCGACCTGCCGGGCAGCGCCCGCGTCGGCGAGCAGATCGTCGCCGAGGCGGGGATGGGCGACCGCGTCCGCCACCTGGTCGGCGACATGTTCGAGGTCGACTACGACGGCCACTACGACGGCGCGCTCTGCTTCAACATCATCCACCACCTCTCGCCGGAGCAGATCCGGGCGCTCTTCGCCCGCATCCGCGCCGTGCTGCGGCCGGGCTCGCCGCTCTGCGTCCTCGACCTCTACGACCGCCCCGGCGGCCAGCGCGCGAACCTCGCCTCGATCCTCGGCCTCTTCTTCCACCTCACCTCCGGCGCCGACACCTACACCGTCGAGGAGGTCTCCCGCTGGATGGGGGAGAGCGGTTACGGCAGCGTCGAGGTGAAGTCTTTCCGCAGCCTGCCGGACCAGCGCCTGCTGATCGCCAAAGCCGCCTAGCGGCGCAATTTCGCGATCAGAGTCACCTTCCGGGGCGACGGTTTCGTGCCTGAGCTAGTGCGGATAGGCGCTAGCGGACCGCGTTCTGTGATCCCCGCCACACATGAGAGTGGCGCGAACCCTCACGGTTTTGCGCTTGCTCACAAAACGCAAACAATTCACCACGATCTTGCTCATCCTCCTCGCCTTCCCCGCAGCCGCGCTGGCTGCCGGCGGTGAGGAGAAGTCCGGCCCCAGCATCGGGCAGGCCGAAGTTGCGCCGCTCGAGCGGCTGCAGCGGCCGGCCGACCGCTTCCGCCACATCGTCAAGACGATCGCCGCGGACATCAAGGCCGACGAACGCGCCGCGGCGCTGCGCGAGGAGCGGGAAGCCGAGGAACGGTTCGCCGAGCTCGGCGTCTCGATGGCGACGCTGGAATCGATCGCCTCCTGCGAGTCCGGCGGGGACCCGACCGCCGTCTCCTCCGACGGGACCTACCGCGGCAAATACCAGTTCGACTACGGCACCTGGGCCTCGATGGGCGGCAGCGGCGACCCCGCAGCGGCCCCGGAGTCCGAGCAGGACTACCGCGCCGCGATGCTCTACGCGGCCTCCGGCTCCAGCCCCTGGCCGATCTGCGGCTGATCCTCCCGGCAAAATTCAGCGGACGCTGAAAATGTGCCCCGGTAGGGGCCCAAAATCAGCGTTCGCTGAATTTGTACTTCTTCGAGTGACGCGCCACGTACGATGCGCCCCGTGCCCGAGGAACCGATAGCGGCAGGCGAGGAGCAGGTTCCGGCGCCGGATCCCGAGGGGCCGACGCGGAAACCGCCGAAAGAGGCGGTTGCCGAGGCTCATGTGCGGGCGCCGACGCGCGGCAACCGCAGGCTCGAGAGCTTCCTCGGCGCCGTCAACGGCGACGACCAGGTGCGCGCCTGGTGGTATATGACCCAGGTCCACGCCGAGCGGCTGGGGATGTCGGACCACTCCTGGGTCCACATGCAGATCGTCCTCAACATCGCCCTGCGCCTGCTGCGGCTGCTGGTCCGCGCCGGGGTCGAGCCGGCGATGGTCACCGACCACGGGATGCGCGACCGCGACGCCGAAGTTGTGGTCGCCGGCGGCGCCCTGCTGCACGACACCGGGATGTCGATCCACCGCGTCGACCACGAGGAGTACTCGCTCTTCCTCGCCAGCGGGGCGCTCGAGCGCCTACTCGCAGACGTCTACAAGGAGCCCGAGCGGACCGTCGTCGCCTCCGAGATCCTGCACGCGATCATCGGCCACCGCCGCCGCGGCGAGCCCTACACGCTGGAGGCCGGCGTCGTCCGCGTCGCCGATGCGCTCGACATGGCGCAGGGCCGCACCCGGCTGCCGCTCGAGTCCGGCCACGAGGGCATCCACTCGATCTCCGCCGCCGCCGTCGACGAGGTCCGCATCGCCGCCGGCGAGGAGCGCCCGGTGCGAATCGAGATCCAGCTCAACAACTCCGCCGGGATCTTCCAGGTCGACGACCTGCTGGCGACGAAGATCCGCGACACCCCGCTCGAGGGCAAAGTCGAAGTCGTCGCCAAGGTCGAGGGCGAGACCGAGAAACGCCTGCTCTCGGGCTTCCGGCTCTCCTGAGCGCGGCGATGGCCGGGACGCTCCCAGTGCAGCTGGTGATCTTCGACTGCGACGGGGTGCTCGTCGATAGC
>Ga0268266_10002766_pt1 | contig 18326 bp, 14 predicted proteins | sample KBSS13metaG_FD_190356 | JGI IMG/M metagenome (GOLD analysis project Ga0268266, IMG submission 190356) | Switchgrass rhizosphere microbial communities from Kellogg Biological Station, Michigan, USA - KBS S1-3 metaG (SPAdes) (version 2) | ecosystem: Host-associated > Plants > Roots > Rhizosphere...
TGAGGGATAAGGCAAGCAAATAGACGACTTCGGGCGATGCGGCGAGAGTTTTCAGCCCGTTTTCCAAATCATTGTTGTTGTGGAAGAAGGTTCCGCCGGTGCCGTCGGCGAGTTCGGCCATGACGTCTTCGTTTTGGTTCATATCGTTGGCACGATTCTGGGCGTGCTCGCCGGTGACCAGATCGCGGACGGAGGAGCCGCCGCGCTCGCTGGCGTCCATCACGGTGGTGTACAGGCCGCGAGCGTCTATGGCGCTGATAGTGACGTTGCGGCGCGCGGCGATATCGAGAATGCGGGACTTTGCGGCCATGGCGGACGGAGTCTGGGCGAAAAATCCGGGCGAAATCAGAATGAGCGTGCGTTCGCCGGAGAGATTGCCCATACGCTCGACAATCTGGCGGAGGTTGGTGAGCGTGGCAGAGAAATCGTTTTCGGCTTGCGCCAGGGATTGCGCGGCGGCGGAGCGAACGAAGGATTCGACCATATTGGGCGATTGGCCGACAAGATGAGCGCAGGAGACATAGTCGGCCTCGGCGGCTTCGAGCGCCAGTTCGGAGCGTTTGTTCTGGATCTGGTCGGCCTGGTAGTAGTCAATGTTGGGACAGGCGCGATCGTCGTGGCGGAGGATTTGCTGGACTTGAATTTTGTTGAGGGCTTCCTGGAGCTTGGCGGTGTCGCGAGTCAGGCCGCTGTTCTGGCCGGAGAGGGCGACGACGGCGGCCATATCGGTTTCGGCGAGCATCTGAGAGAAAAGTTTGGAGGCGGCTAGCCGGACGCGGAGCAGTTCGGCGTGGTCGAGGTGAAGGTTATCAAAGACGAAGACGATGAAGCGGGATGGCGGAGGCGGGACAGTTGCTGGTTGCCCGAGGGTTGGCGGCGGGGGTTGACCGGCGATTTGCGGGGCGGTGGCTTTCGATTGCGCGGCTTTTGTGGAGTAGATCTCGGCGCGTTTTTCGATGGCGAAGCCGAAATTCGAGACTGCTTTGCCATTGTCGAAGACCTGGAAATCGTTTTGGGTGAGGTCCTTTGCGGTTTGGCCTTTGGCATCGCGGACTACGACGGGGACGAAGACGGAGTCGACCTGTACGCGGATAGTGGGGGCTTGTTGAGGGGTTTGCGCAGGGAGTGGCGCGGGGGCGGTCAGCAGGAGGCAGATGACTACGGTTGCGATGAGGCAGCCTGAGGGTGTGGTCCGCACGACGTGGGAAGTATATACCTCGGTGGAGACGGGGAATTTGCGGAGTGGGAGGAAGAGAGATCCCTCGCTTCGCTCGGGATGACAGGGTTGGCCGGGATGACAGGTTTAGGAAGGCTCTAGTACGGACGGAGGGAGGACGGATAGTACTTTTTGCCTGATGGCTAGGACGGAATTTAACGATAAAATGACTTCGCCGTTTCGGCCATCGTTGTAAAAAGAAATAAGGACCTGGAGAAAGCGATGGGAAGCACTCAGACTGTCACTGCAGGTGTGGAGCAAGTCGCGGGCAATCGCGAGCTGATTCAATTTGATCCGGAAAAATTTGAGCGGAATTTTGACCGCGAGCCGTTTGAGTTTAGGCACGGTTTGAGCGAGCTCGAGATGTTCCAGCAGGATTCGCTGCTGGCGCTGGCGGAAACGATGGGCAAGGCGCCGCGGGATTACTTCATCGCGGGAAGCGCGCCGAAGCCGGGGACGAAATTTTACGATGTGCCAAGCGGGGGCTTGTCGCCTCTGCAAGCGCTGGAAACGCTGGACCAGCGGAATTGCCGGATTTTGCTGAAGCGGCCGGAAAATCACGAGCCGAAGTTCCGGGAGCTGCTGGACGCGCTGTTCAAGCAAGTGGTGGACATGCGGGGCGGGCTGGGATCGGAGCGGGTGGTGCGGCTGGAGACGGCGCTGCTGATCAGCTCGGGAAGCACGACGACGCCGATTCATTTTGATCCGGAGATCGGATTTTTCTCGCAGATCGAAGGAGAGAAGTTTTATCACGTGTATCCACCGGCGTGCGCTCCGGAGACGGAGCTGGAACGGTTTTACATTCGCGGGCGCGTGGATATCGGGAATGTGGATTTGACGAAGCTGGATGCGGCGCGCGAGCACGTGTACGTGCTGGGGCCGGGGAAAGGGTTTCACCAGCCGCAGAATTCGCCGCACTGGGTGCAGACGGGCGAGCAGCGTTCGGTGTCGTTTACGTTTGTGTATGAGACGGACGCTTCGCGGGGACGCGGGCGGGCGCGGGCGTTTAACTATTTTTTGCGGAAGAGCGGAGTTACGCCGGCGCAGGTTGGCCGGCGACCCGGTGTGGATGCGGGTAAGGCGGCGGTGATGCGGGCGGCGAAACCGCTGCAGATGGCGGGACGAGTTTTGCACAAGGCGCAGCGGGTGTTGGGAGGATCGAAGCTACAGGGCCGGTAACACCGCTGGTTAAGCGGGGGCGGCACTTCGGCGAGTACGTTTTAGAGTCGGCACCCGTCACTGATTGCTTACAACTCGGAGAACCCTACCTGCTCCGGGTGATACATTGAAAGTTGGCGAAAGTCCCGCTCTCTGAGGAGAGGTTACAGGCGCCGCAAAGTTGTCTCTAAGCGCAGCGAAAAATCCCGCCCTCTAAAGAGGGCGGCTACATGTGGCAGTATTTTGACAGGTGATAACACGCAGGAGCTGAGGGCAGTTTCCCCCGGGGATGAGATGAGAGCTTGCATGGTTTCGTATTCGGTGTACGACGGTGACAACCGTGTGCGCCGGTATGCGGAGACACTGGTAAGGAACGGGTTTGCGGTGGATGCCTTCGCGATGTGGCGCGTGGGGCACCAGAGCCTGGGCGACGTGCTGAATGGCGTGCGGGTCCACCGGCTGCAGGGCCGGATCAAAAACGAAAAAACGAAGCTGACATATTTGTGGCGGTTGCTGGCGTTTTTCTTTCGTTCACTGTGGATGGTGACGAAGGAGAACTGGAAAAAGCCATACGACCTGATACACGTGCATTCGGTGCCGGACTTTGAGGTGTTCGCGGCGATTTTTGCGAAGCTGACGGGCGCCAAGGTGATTCTGGATATTCACGACATGGTGCCGGAGTTTTACGCGAGCAAGTTTGGGATTTCGAAAGATGCGTTTGTGTTCAAGGCGCTGGTAGGGATTGAGCGGGTGTCGACGGCGTTTGCGGACCATGTGATCGCGTCGAATCACATTTGGGAAGAGCGGCTGCACTCGCGCGGAGTGGCGCCGGATAAGGTGACGGCGATTATCAACTATCCGGACCTGAATGTTTTTCGGCCGCAGGGGCGGACGCGGACGGACGACAAGTTTGTGTTGCTGTATCCGGGAAGCATGACGTATCACCAGGGGCTGGACATCGCGATTCGTGCGTTTGCGAAGATTCACACCAAGGTGCCAAACGCGGAGTTTCATCTTTATGGGTCGGGAGACCGGCTGGAGTCGCTGAAACAGCTTGTGGCGGAGCTGGGGTTGCAGGAGAAGATTCTTTTCAAGGGATCGCTGGTGGTGGAGAAACTGGTGCGCGTGATGGAAAACGCGGACCTGGGTGTGGTGCCGAAGCGGAAAGATGGATTTGGCAACGAGGCGTTCAGCACGAAGATTCCGGAGTTCATGGCGATGGGCGTTCCGGTGATTATTCCGAATACTGCGATTGATTCGTATTATTTTAACGATTCGGTGGCGACGTTTTTTGAGGCGAATAGTGATGAGAGCCTGGCGGAGGCGATGCTGCGAGTGATTCAGGATGCGGGGCTGCGCCAACGGCAAACGCGTACGGCGCAGGTTTTTGTGCAGGATTACAGCTGGGAGAAGAACCAGGCGCTGTACCTGAACGCGGTGAGCAAGCTGCTGAAGCCGCGGGAAATCAAGCGGGCGGAGCTGCGGCCGTCTTCGCGGCAGGGCGACTGAGCGGGCGCTTCCCTTCTTTGAGTCAATCAGCATTAAAATAGGCGCATGAGGACAGTTCCGGGTCTTGTCGCGGGTCTGTTGGGATTGGTTTCGCTCGGCGGCTCGCAAGGAGCGAGCCAGTCGGCTGGCGCGGGTACGGCTGAACTGCGCGAGGTTCGCAGCGAAGGCCAGAAGGTGCTGACCGAGGCGCAGATTGCGGCGCTGAGCGGACTGCAGCCAGGGGCGCAGGTAGGGCGCACGGAGTTGCAGACGGCGGCGGACAAACTGGTGGGCAGCGGGCTTTTCAGCACGGTCAAATACGACTTCAAGACACGCAATGATGGAGTGACGCTGACGTTTCATGTGGCGGAGTCGCCGCGGTTGCCGGTGTACTACGACAATTTTCCGTGGTTTGGGGATTCGGAGCTGAGCGATGCGATTCGCGGGCGACTTCCCTTTTTTAACGGGACGCTGCCTGAAGGCGGCAGTGTGGTGGATGAAGCGGCGGAAGCGATTCGCGGGTTGATGGCGAGCCATAAGCTGGATTTCGCGGTGCAGCACCAGGTGACGTCGAATCCGCTGGGAGAAGGAAACGTACAACAGTTTTTGATTGATGGCGCGACGCTGAAGATCGCGAGCTTGAACTTTAGCGACGAGGCGTTAGCCACGAATTCGGGAGTCCAGCAGCACCTTTCGGAGATTGTGGACAAGCCTTATTCGCGGATGGCGATTGACGTATTTCTGGCGGAGCAGATCCGGCCGGTTTATTTGAAGCAGGGCTACCTGCAGGTGAAACTGGGACCGCCGGAAGTGCGGTTGAGCGGCCCGCCAGCGGAGAAGCTGCCAGCGGAGATTCCGGTGTTCGTGCCGGTAAATGCGGGGACGGTGTACCAATTTGCGGGCGCGACGTGGAGCGGAAACAACGTGCTGTCTTCGATTTCGCTGGATTCATTTGTTGGGCTGAAGGCAGGAGCCGTGGCGGACGGCATGGAGCTGGAGGGTGGGCTAGAGCGCGTGCGCGACGAGTATGGCCGGCGCGGGTATCTGGATGCGACGGTGCAGCCAGGGGCTGCTTACGATGACGCGGCGCACACAGTTTCGTACAAGATTGCGGTCAGCGAGGGAACGCAATATCACATGGGCGGGTGGGTAATTACAGGGCTTTCGACGAACGGCGAGCAGAGGGTTCGAACGGCGTTTCCGATCGCATCGGGAGACATCTTCGACAAGCTGAAATATCAAGACTTTCTGATCGCGTTGCAGAACCATTCGAAGGAGATTTTGGGAGACTTGCCGATTCACTACGAGAATGTCGGACATTGGCTGAAGCCGGATGCCGAGAAGAAGACGGTGGATGTGCTGCTGGATTTCAAGTAAGGGGAGCACTGCAGACTCTACGCATAGTCGCGTGCGTTATAATTTTACGACATGAGTTCACTCATTCAAATCAGGAACCAGGAAGAAGTGAGCGGAGATTTAGGCGCCAAGGAGCAGGCGCTCTTTGTGCAGCTGGCGGAGCTGCCTTCCCTGCTGATTGCGGTTTCTGGCGGAGCGGATTCGGCGTACTTAGCGTGGGCGGCGAATCAAGTTTTGGGCGAGCGGGCACTTTCGGTGACGGCGATCTCGCCAAGTTTTTCGGCGTACGATCGGACAGAGCTGGAAAGGTTTGTGGCGCATACGAAAATCCGGCACGAGTTTGTGGAGACGCATGAGTTTGACAATCCCGCGTACCGTGCGAACGCCGGAGACCGTTGCTATTACTGTAAGGACGAATTATTCAACGTTCTCGATGCGTTGGCGAAAACGCGGGGCTTTGCCGCGGTAGCTTACGGAGTGAATGCGGATGACACCAGCGACTTTCGCCCTGGGCACCGGGCTGCCGCGGAGCATCAAGTGATGGCGCCACTGTTGAACGTGGGGATGCGCAAGAAAGAGATTCGCGCATTATCGCAACGAGCGGGTTTGCCGACGTGGGACCGGCCGGCGTCTGCGTGCTTGTCATCGCGGCTGCCGTACGGAACGGAGGTCACGCCAGAGCGGCTGGAGCTGGTGGAAAAGGGAGAAGCAGCGTTGCGGGAATTGGGCTTTCGGCAATTCCGGGTGCGGCTGCATGACAAGTTGGCGCGCATTGAGATTGCTGCGGACGAGCTGCCGCGCGCGATGACCGCAGAGATGAGTGCGACGATTCTGGAACGCTTCAAAGTGGCTGGATTTTTGTATGTGGCGCTGGACCTTGAGGGATACCGGCAGGGGTCGCTGAATGCGGCGCTAGGGGCCAAATCGAGCGCGTAGCAGGCCCATCGGGAACCTTCCAAGGCTGAATTGCGTAACTTATTGTGAAGGCAGTGGAAAGTCTGCATTACGGGCCAATCGCCGAAAGAGACGGGCGGAGGGTTTATGGTCGCAACGAATTGGTCACGACGTGGGGCAGGCCGGCCAGCAGCGGCGATCGGCCTGCTTGCTTGGAGTGTCGCAGTTGCGGGATGCGGCTCCGGAGTGGCAGCGCAAGGATCGTTTGAGCGGACCTACACCGTGAACGGGCCGATCCGGCTGGATCTGGCTAATGCCAGTGGTTCGGTGCGGATCACAGGCAGCACAGACAACAAAGTTCGCGTGCATGGCGAGATTCGGGCTCGTTCGTTTTTTTTCAACGATCCGGACAAGTCGGCGCGAGAGCTTTCCGCCAATCCTCCGATTGAACAAAGACCAGACGTGATTCGAATTGGCAAGGAATTGAGCAAGTTCAGGGGCGCAGCGATCGACTACACGATCGAGGTGCCGCGCAACACGGAAGTGACTACTACGGTCGCGTCGGGAGCGCAGACGATCAGCGACGTGCAAGGGCCGGTGAAGGTAGAGACCGCTTCGGGATCGGTCGCGGTCAGCAAGATTGACCGGTCAGTCCAGGTTTCGTCGGCAAGCGGATCGATTACCGTGCAGGATGTAGGCGACGACCTACGCGCGAATAGCGCCTCGGGAAGCATCAGTGCGGCGAACGTCAAAGGAGATATTCGGTTGCATGCCGCTTCCGGGTCCATGAACGTCACGAAGCCGGGAGCCCGTGTTGAAGCGTCGACCATGAGCGGATCGGTCGATATTGAAGGCGCCGGAAACGATGTGACGGCGAGTTCTGTTTCGGGGCGCGTTTCGGTCCAGGGGAACCCGTCTGGGAACAGCTACTGGAGTCTGAAAACAACTTCGGGCTCGGTTGACATTGGCGTGCCGACCTCCGCGAACTTTCATTTGGCAGCAGAAGCGGTTTCCGGTGATATCCGAACCGGAATTCCAGTCGTGATTGAAGATCAGGGCAAGCACAGCCTGCGCGCCCGCGTCGGAACGCCCGGAGGCCGCGTGGAGATCCACACCGTTTCCGGCGGTATCCGAGTCGATCCCGCTTCTTAATTTTCTGTAGCCGGCGATATACAATCCACAGCATGTGGCGGTTTGCCATTTTCATCGCGCTCGTTTTCGCGGTTGCTGGTTCGCTTGCTGTAGCGCAAAGCCAAGATTCGCCCAAGCCTGTCACCACGAGTAAAACGTCACAGTCGCCCAAAGCCTCCTCCAAACAGCCCGCAACCAAGGCCCTCTCTCCGGCGGAGGAGTTGCAGCAGGCAATCAGCGATGCAGGAAATGACCGCGCTCAACTGGTGAAAAATCTCAGAGGTTATCTGGAGAAGTATCCTGAGGCACCACAGCGCCCACAGATTTACCGGGCGCTGGTCGAAGCGTGCATGCAATTCAAGGACGACGCATGCGCGACGGGTTACGCAGAGAGGATTGTGGCGCTGACGCCTGAAGACACCTCCATGACCCTGCTCGCTGTGCAGTTGCTTGAACGCAATGGCGATCAAGCTGCATTGCGCCGTGCGGTGACCTATGTGACTCGCGTAAGTGATTCGGTGAATAGGACGCCAATTTCGGAGAAGTCACCGAGAGTATCTGTCGAAGAGTGGGAAGGCCAGAAGAAGCGAGACGAATCGGCGCTGCTCGCTCTTCGCGGACGGATCGAGGGACGGCTGAACGACGCCGCCGCGGCGCGGAAGGACTACGAAGAAAGCTACGCGCTTCAGCCGAACGCTACCGCAGCGCTGAAGCTAGGTGAGCTCGATGAGCTGGCGAAGAACTACCAAGGAGCCGCGACACACTACGCGCGCGCCTTTGCACTCTCCGATTCGGTGGCTAAATCCGGGAGCCGCCGTGAAATCCGGGACAAGCTGGGGAATGTGTGGAGGCTTGCTCACGGCAGTGAGGCGGGCCTGGGCGATTTTCTGTTGAAGACGATTGATACCGTAACGGCGACTACGGCTACGCCGCGTCCCGCCCGCAATGAAGGAGTGAAAGATCCGTATGCGTTTGTGCTGAGACGGGCGCCCGATGGCGGGGCGTATCCTGTGGCGCCATTGAAAGGCAAGGTTGTGGTGATCAATTTCTGGGCAACATGGTGCGGGCCTTGTCATGCGCTGGAACCGATTTATGAAAAAATGGCCGGACGGAATTCGGGCAATCCGGACGTGATTTTTCTTTCCGCAAACTGTGACGAAGACGAGTCGCTGGTAGCGCCGTACTTGGCGGAACGCCATAGCAACACAACCGAAGTATTCGCCGATCGCCTGGAGGAGCTTTTCAACGTGGACTCGTTTCCGACACTTCTGATCCTCGATGCCTCGGGAAAGGTGGCGTTTCGGGCCAACGGCTTCGACCCAGAGGCAATTGAAAACGATTTGGGAACAGCGATCCGGAGGGCAACCTCTGGCACTAGCGGCGAGAAGTCGGCGGCTGTGGCTCACTAATCGACTGCTTGCCTGCGATCAGGACGCGGCATGGCGAGCGACGGGAATTTCGCTGGCGATCTCATTTGCTACGACGATGGTGTTGGCGTGGATACGGACAGTATCTTCCACACGGCGCGCGTAGCCGCCAGCCAGCGTGGTAACTACCGGAATGCCGCGGCTTCGCGCGGCGAAGAATACGCCTTTGTCGCGCGCCTTGAGGCCGGACTTGGTCAGGCGCAGGCCGCCGAGTTGATCTTCCGCGTAGGGGTCAGCTCCTCCAACGTAAAAGAGAATCTCTGGGCAATAATCGTCGAGCACACGCGCGACGGCGGGGAGCAAGGCTGCCAGATATTCTTCGTCTTCGACACCGTCATCGAGCGGGAGATCGAGGTCCGAGGGTGGTTTGTAGGCCGGATAGTTGTTTTCCTGATGGATGGAAAGCGTGAAGACCGAACTGTCGTCGCGAAAAATGTGGGCCGTACCGTTGCCCTGGTGGACGTCGGTATCCACGACCACAGCTTTCTTGACGCTGCCATCGGACTGGAGCCGGCGAATCGCGACAGCCACGTCGTGGATCGCACAGAATCCTTCGCCGTGGTTGGCGTGAGCGTGATGGAAACCGCCGCTCAGGTTGCACGCGAAGCCATCGCGAAGAGCGAGCTGCCCGGCCAGAATTGAGCCGCCGGCGGCGAGCCAGACGGCTTCAACGAGCTCGGGCGAGTAGGGGACTTCCAACTTCATTACCTCGCTGGCGGTCAAAGTGCCGTTCTTCAGTTTGCCAACCCATTCAGGGGTATGGACGCGGAGGAGGTCGTCGTCGTGAGCTGCGGCGGGCTCGGCGATGTCTTGCGGCGCTGCTATGTTGTCGCGCAGCAGAAGCTCATGGATCAGGCGGAATTTCTGGGAAGGAAAAACGTGGGGGCCAAGATTCAGGTCGTAGCGCGGATGGTAGATGACCTTGAAGGGCAGCATGATAGCGACACTTTGTCTTGCGACTAATTTTCGCGTTCGAGAATGAAATCCGGCAAGGTCAGCAAAGCGCGAGCGTATTCCGAGTCGTGATTGCGACCCGCGTGCCCGTTAATACATGCCTTTGCGCGGCCGGCATAATCGTGGGCCAAAGCTCGGGCGCGGTCGAGCGCGCCGGAATCCTGAACCAGGGAGACGATGGTCTCCGGTCGCACGCTGATGAAGTCCTTTTCTTCGAGTACACGTGCGACAAGTTCGCGGGCTTCGCGATGTCCATTCTCCATCGCGTAAATTAGAGGCAGTGTGACCTTGCCTTCCTTCAGATCGCTGAGGACCGGTTTGCCTAGCTGTTCAGCCGAAGCGGTGAAATCGAGCAGATCATCCACCATTTGAAAGGCGAGTCCAGAATAGCGGCCGTAGTCGGCGAGGGCCTCTTCTTCTTCGCCACTTAAGCCGCCGAGGACGGCGCCCAGGCGCGCGCAACCGCTAAAGAGACAAGCCGTTTTGTAAGTGGCCAGCGTCAGTGCGTCGTCTTCGGTCACGTCCATACGGCCGATTTTTGCCAGCTGAATCAGTTCGCCCTCGACCATCTTGCGTGTGAGGTCGATCAGAATATCGAGGATGCGAAAATTGCGCTCTTCCAGCGCCATTTTGAACGATTGCATGTAGAGCCAATCGCCGGCGAGGACGCTGCGGTGATTGCCCCAGCGTGAGTTGGCCGAGGGGCGGCCGCGGCGCGTATCTGCGCTGTCAATCACGTCATCGTGAATCAGCGTGGCGCTGTGGAGGAGTTCGACGACGGCGGCAAGATGTATTGCGCTTTGACGATTCGAACCTGCGTAGCCGTTGGTGAGAAGGAGCAGAGCGGGACGAAGACGCTTTCCTCCTCCGCCGAGGAGATAGCTGGTGATTTCGCCGACCGGCTGAAACGCGGCAGCGCTCTGGCGGGAAAGCTCTTGTTCGACCAGGACCAAGTCGTCGCGGACCAGGTCGAAGATTTCCTTTACGGTCAGAAGCGCGATGGGCGTTCCTCCAGGAGACGCGTTTCGGGTGTTGTGAGCGCCCGAGGCCAGCGTGGATCGCGCGCCCGAGCGGCAATAGAGTTCTTTCAGCCGACCTGAGGCGAAGCGATACCGAAGAACCGCCTGAAATTGGATGCAGTTGTCGCGGCGATTTCTTCCGGAGGCAAGTTTCTCACATTCGCAAGTGCTTTTGCCACTTCCGCGACGTAAGCGGGCTCGTTGCGCTTGCCGCGGTAAGGCTGCGGCGCAAGGAACGGAGCGTCTGTTTCGATCAAAATGTTCTCCAGCGGCATTTCCTTTGCAACGTCGCGAATGTTCTGGGCTTTCGGATAAGTCGAGTTTCCTGCAAAAGAAATCAGGAAGCCCAGGTCAAGGCCGCGCTTGGCGTGTTCGAGTGTGCTGGTGAAGCAATGCAAGATGCCGCCGAGGCCGGTGGGCTTCCAATGGTGCTCAAGCATGTTGAGGGTATCGTCCCAGGCGTCGCGGCAATGGATGATGATGGGCAGTTTTGCGGCTTGCGCGAGTTCCATCTGCTGGCGGAAAACATTGGCCTGGGTTTCGCGCGGGGAATGGTTGTAGAAATAGTCGAGACCGATCTCTCCCCAGGCGATGACTTTGGAATGCTGAGCGAGGCGGGCCAATTCGTCGAAATGCTGTGCTGTGGCTTCTTTCGCTTCGTGCGGGTGGATGCCGATGCTTGTGTAGATCCAGTCGAACTGTTCGGCGTAAGGTAGAGCCGCGTCAAGCTTTTCTGGACCTGGACCGGTACCTATGGCGAGCAGCGTGTTTACTCCGGCTGCGCGAGCACGCTGCAACACAGCATCGCGATCTTCGGCGAATTGCGGGAAATCTATGTGAGCGTGCGAGTCGATCAGGTCCATGTAGTTGATGACGTTTAGCGGCGCAGGTATAGTGTCGCGCTATTTCAGCCGAGCACCGATTTCGACGTCCTCATGAAAGCCAGCAAGAACCGGACGGCCTTCTGGACCCACTGACGCCGCAATGATCATGCCGTTGGATTCGACTCCGCGCAGCTTGCGTGGCGCGAGATTGGTGACGACGGCTACCTTGCGGCCGATGAGCGCCTCAGGTTCGTAGTACTGCGCGATGCCCGCGCAAATCTGGCGAATCTCCGTTCCGATGTCTACCGTGAGCTTCAACAGCTTGTCGGCGCCGACGATGCGCTCAGCGGTCTTGATCTGGCCGACGCGCATTTCGACTTTGGCGAAGTCTTCGATGCCTATTTTTTCAGACGGGGCAGGCGCCAGGGCAGCTCCTGACGATGCTGACGTGGCTGCGGCAGCGGGTGCGGCTGCCGGAGTTGCCTGTGGATTCTGTTCTTCGTTTGCCATTGCTTCTATCCTCTCGATTGCTTCCGCTTTGTCGACGCGCGGAAATAAGGCCTGAGCTTTGCCGAGTTGCGCACCGGTGGCGAGCTGTCCCCAGCGCAAACCGTCCAGTTCGACGGCCGAGACCGTGCCGGGCTGACCGAGAAGCGACCACACCTTTGCAGTGCTATCCGGCAGGACCGGATGCGCCAACACCGTAACGATGCGAAGCAACTCCGCTGTGGTCCAAAGAATCGCCGCTTTGCGCTGCGTGTCCGCTTCGGAGTCGCTCAGGGCCCACGGCTGTTCGGTGGTTAGATATTTGTCGGCCGCGCCGATCACGCCCCACATTGCTTCGAGGGCGCGCGCGAACTCCATGTTTTCGTAGCGCTCGAGCACTTCGCCGATGGCGGACTGCGTTTCTTTTGCCAGCGCATCATCCTGCGGCTGACACGCGGTTGGTTTCGGGATTTTGCCCGCGAAGTTCTTTTCGATCATCGCGGCGGTGCGACTGGCGAGATTGCCGAGGCCGTTCGCGAGATCAGAGTTGTAGCGTGTGACGAGCGCGTCGTAACTGAAGTTGCCGTCCTGGCCGAAGACCACGTCGCGCAACAAGAAGTAGCGAAGGGCGTCCATGCCAAGCATGTTGGCGATGGGCCGCGGCAGCACTACGTTGCCCTTGGACTTGCTCATTTTACTGGCGTCCATCAGGAACCAGCCGTGCGCCCAGACCTGTTTAGGAACAGGCAGCATCGCGGCCATTAAGAACGCGGGCCAAAACACGGTGTGAAAGCGGATGATGTCTTTGCCGACCAAGTGCAAGTCCGCCGGCCACATGCCGCGGCGTTCGTATTCGGGACCGTCGACTGCGCTGAGATAAGAAGTTAGCGCATCGAACCAGACGTAAAACACGTGCGGCTCTTCGCCGGGAACTGGAATACCCCAGCGAATCGTGGTGCGCGTGATGCTCAAATCCTTTAATCCACCTTCGACAAAGCTAACGATCTCGTTTTTGCGCGTTTCCGGCTGGATGAAATTCGGATTCTTTTTGTAAAAGTCGAGCAGCGGCTTTTGAAACGCCGAGAGTTTGAAAAAGTAGTTCTCTTCCGTGACAGTTTCCGTTGGACGGCCGCAGTCGGGACAGTTGTCGCCTGGCTTGGCGTCGTTCACGAAGGCGTTGTCATAGATGCAGTATTGGCCGGTGTAGTGGCCTTTGTAGACATAGCCGTTTTCTTTGCACAACTTGAACAGCCACTGGACTGTGCGGACGTGCTTGAGGTCGGTGGTGCGAATGAACTCGTCGGCATTGAGGCCTAGTTCGTTCCAGAGATTTTTCCACTCCGTAGCCATGCGCGCGACGAACTCAGACTCGGCGATGCCGGCTTTTTTCGCGGCGCGTTCGACATTCACGCCGTGCTCATCCGTGCCGGTGGTCATCACCACTTCGTAACCGCGCATGCGTTTGTAGCGGCGAACCACGTCGGCAACAACCGTTGTGTACGTGTGGCCGATGTGCGGCAAGCCGTTCGTGTAGTAGATCGGCGTGGTGAGATAGAATTTTTCTTTCGTCGGCATTTAGTCCCGCAAATCCTTCCCAGATTGCACTTTGGAACGTTATCAGAAATGCGCCCGTGCCGGAAAACCGCGGTTAGAAAGACGGGCTACATTCGTTCGAAGCTGCGCAAGGCTTCGTTGATTACCTGCTGCAGGGGAACGTTTTTCTCAGAGGCCAGTTTGCGGCAGTCTTCGTATTCCGGCGCGACATGGCGAATGCTTCCGTTTATGCGCGCCAGCTTCACGTGTACGTCGCCGTATTGCGTGTGCACGTTCACGGTTTCGCGCGGCAGCGTGCGACGCTGGGCCTTGTATGTTCTTGCGCCTAGCGTGGTGGTCTCCGCAAAGACGAGCGACATCAGTGCGTTCGTGTCCGCGGGCTTGCAGAGCAGCGTCAGGAGTGTGCCTGGGCGATTCTTTTTCATCTGGACAGGCGTCGTATAGACGTCGAGCGCGCCTGCGGCGAGCGCCTTTTCCAGAAAATAGCCATAAATCTGCGGATTCATGTCGTCGAGATTCGCTTCGATGACGGCGATTTCTTCGTCGAATCCGGGCACGGCTTTTTCCGCAGCTTCGCCGAGCATGATGCGGACCACATTAGGTTGGCCTTCCAAATCACTAGAGCCCGCGCCGTAGCCTATCGCCGAAACGCTCATCGGCGGCTGAGGTCCGAACGAATCGCACAAAGTTGCGACGATCGCTGCACCCGTTGGCGTGACCAGTTCTTTTTGAACGCCATTCGAATACGTCGGCTTGCCTTGCAACAGCTTAGCAGTCGCGGGCGCGGGCACGGGCAAAACGCCATGGGCCATCTTCGCTGTTCCGCCGCCAACGTTCAGCGCCGAGCAGGCGAACTTCTCAATGCCTAAGGCTTCAAATCCGATACATGCGCCCACGATATCCACAATGGCGTCCAGCGCGCCGACTTCGTGGAAGTGGATTTTTTCAATAGGCACGTCGTGGACGGCGGCTTCGGCTTCGCCAAGCTTGCGAAAAATGGCGGAGGCGTTGTTTCGAACCGGCTCGCTCAGCTTCGACTTGTCCAGTATTTCTAGGATCGCCGACAATCCGCGGTGTTTGCTCTGGTCTTCTGTCGTCACACGTACGAAAGTCGCAGCCATGCCGTTTTTCCAGACTTTTTCCGCGGAAATCGTCCATCCGGGAACCTGGAGGCCTTGCAGACCGGCGCGCAGTGTCTCGAGCGGACAGCCAGCATCCAGCAAGGCGGCAAGCGTCATGTCGCCGCTAATCCCGCTAAAGCAGTCAAAATAGGCCAGTTTCACGATTTCTATTGCTCTCTTTTGATAGTATCGGCGGCCAGTACAGGGCTGTCAAACTATCCATCGAAATGGAGCGAGGCGCATGACTAAGAAGGAGTTTGTGCTACTCGCCAGCCGAGCGCTGTCATTGATCCTTGTCATTTGGTCGGTAGGCTCACTCGTCTATGTGCCGGGGCCACTGTTTTCCATGCTTCACTATCGGAGCATTTCCATGCGCACGGCCTCTCAGAATTTTTACTACACGTATGACTTCATCACGGTTTTGATGAGACTGGTTTTGGCTGGGGGACTTTTCCTGGCCGCTATTTGGTTTTATCGCTGTGGCCCTGATATTGAGAAGTTCTTGCTGCCTTCCGATGACTAGTTCGATTCCGTGTCGCGGTTGGTGATGGAAACACGAAAGATGGGTTTGGCCTTTTCCGCTGGCTCAATTTCAAACTTCTGTTCGGTCTTCGCTGGATCGTAATCTCGCCACAGCCAGATCATCTCGGCCGGGAACTCCGCGGCGCCATGAGCCGAATTGTGAGTTCCCTTTCCGTAGCTGAAATGGAAATCATACTCCTGCGCTTTGAGGGCGTTGGCCATGCGCAGGTTCGCCAGTGGCCAGTTTCCGTAGCGTAAATCCAAGTCTTCCGAGCCGTCTTGCAACCACACACGAATGTTTCGTTTCGGTTCGCGCAGAATCTTGTCAGGAAAATCCTGACCGCCATCGGGAACCCCCGTGTCCTCTTTCCACTGAATAGCCGAGAAGCTGCCGATCCACGAAATCACGCGCCCGAATTGATCCGGCATCTGCCACGCGGCGTTGAATGAGCAGATCCCGCCTGAGGAAAGCCCCGTGATGGCCCGACTGTAGGCATCTTTGCGAAGGTTATACTTTGCGCCGACTTCGGCCAAAATCTCGTCGCGCAGGAAACGCGCGTAGCGGTCGTTCACAGTGTCGTAAAGCGTGCTGCGCATGGAATCTTTCAGCGTACGTTGCCACTTCTCCGAATAGGCTTTAACGAAGTTGTACGTTGGCGTGCCTGGCGAATCGCTGATGTCGCCCGGATTGATAAAAATGCAGATCATCACCGGAATCTTCTTTTGTGCGATCAGGTTGTCGATCACGTTCAGGGCGGGATTGTTGCCGTCGCGAACGGTGTACCAGCCGCCGTCTTGAAAGACCATCACCGTGGTGGGTGTCTTTGGATCATATTGGGCGGGCACGTAGATCCAGTATTCGCTTTTCATGCCGTCGTAGATCTTACTGAGGTGCGTGATTTTGTCCGAGAGCTTGCCGGAAGGGACACCCGGCTGCAGGTATGAGAGGGGCGTAAAAGCGGGTACGTCCAGTTTTCCGCCGAACTTCTGGCCACTCAGCAGATAGTGGAACGAATGGAGCTTGCCGACCTGCTCGATGCGCGCCGACGCGTACCACAGGTTAGAACCCGCCAGCTGCTGCATCCCAGGGCCAGTTGCATCATCGATGATCAACCCCGGTTTGCTCGCGGCTTCCAATGCAAAGAAAAAATCCGGTCCGCGGCCTGCCCACGCTGTGCCTTCTTTCAGGTCCTTCTCGTCAAACGTCGTGGTGATCGCCTCGCGCAGCTTGGGGCTCGAAGCCTTTGCTAGTTCGATCAGTTGTGTCGCGGTCATTTTGTCCGCCGCCGAAATACCGGGCGCCATTGTGAAGGAATAGAGACTGCAGATGGCAAAGGTAAACAGCGACCGTATCATTGCGAGATTCATGCTCGTGCCCCTCGGCCGTTCGTAAGGAAGCTCATCCTATGAGCGGCGCTGCATGCTGTCAAACGAACCGGCGACTGGCGATTTGCATAAAATCTGATTTTATGGTATAATTATCAACGGAGCTTCATACATTCACCGCGTCGGACGACTCTGTATGCCCTTCCGGCCTTCGGAAGTGCCCAGACCAGATCGCGATGCACCAGGAGAATACATGGCAATCGCAAGTCAGAAGATCGAGTATCACGATGGCGACACCCCGCTAGCCGGGCTGCTTTATGCCGATTCGGCGAAAACCGGCAAGAGGCCCGGGCTGCTCCTTGTGCACCACGCCTACGGGCTCGACGATCACACGAAAGAACACGCGGCCTCCTACGCTGATGCAGGTTTCGTTGTCTTCGCTGGTGACATGTACGGTCCCGGAGTCGCCGGGAACCGCGAACGCACCACGGCTCTGCTGATGGAAATGCGCGGCAATCCCGGCAAAGTGGTTGAGCGAGTCCGCGCGAGTCTTGCCGTATTGTCGGCGCATCCGATGGTTGACGGGCGGCTCGCAGCGATTGGTTACTGTTTTGGCGGAATGGCCGTTCTGCAGATGGCGCGCGCTGGCGCTGACGTTGCTGGAGTGGTCAGCGTGCACGGCAGCCTGGCAACAGTTCAACCGGCTGCGGCTGGCGCGATCAAGGCCAAAGTCCTGGTTTGCCATGGCGCGATCGATCCTCACGTTCCGATGGCGCACGTTACCGCCTTCATCGAAGAAATGAAACAGGCTGGCGGCGATTGGCAACTCATCATGTATGGCGATGCCATGCACGGGTTCACATCGAAGGTGCCGTCCCCCAATCCCGGCGTGGCCTACAACGCCGCCGCGGATGCTCGCTCGACGGTTGCCATCGACGACTTTTTTGCCGAGCTCTTTGGCAAACCTGATTCCTGGAACAGTTAAGGGACCAGAGTCGTCTGATCGCGCTAAGCCATGCCTCGATGCCCTGCGGTCGGGCATGGCTTTTGACCGTTCTGGACGGTGTTTTCTATACTGGAGGTTTGCAACGGAACGAATTGAGGCTACGTGTATCTTCGACTGGTTCAGGAACTGAAACGGGCTCTGGCCAACCATATTCGCGAAAAATACTCTGTCGACGTTTCCATCGCTTTGGAAAAACCGCCGAAGCTGGAGCTCGGCGAAGCGGCATCCCCGGTTTGCTTTGAGCTGGCGAAACGGCTGAAGCGCGCGCCGCGGCAAATTGCGCAGGAGATCGCGGCAAGCTTGCCCTCCGTTCCCGGAATCGCTCGCATCGAAGTGGCAGGGGCAGGCTATTTGAACGCCTTTTTCGACCGTGGCGCGTTCTGGCAGGCGCTAAAAGGTGCAACGGCCGCGCCTTCGCGTCAAACGGGTGTATCGGGCGAAAAAGTTATCGTCGAACACACCAGCATCAATCCCAATAAAGCTGCGCACATCGGGCACGTCCGCAATGCGGTGCTTGGCGACACAATCGCCCGCATTCTTCGCAACTCCGGCGAACGGGTCCAGGTGCAAAACTACATTGACAACACAGGCGTGCAGGTCGCGGATGTTGTCATCGGTTTCCAGCACATGGAAAAGAAATCAGTGGCTGAGGTTCGCGCGTTGGCGGCCCAGCCCGGTTTCGACTATTTGTGCTGGGACTTATACGCAAAGGTTACGCAATTTTATGAAGAAGACAAAGCGCAAGCAGCCGCGCTGCGTGGGGCGACGCTAAAGGCAATTGAACAAGGCCATGGTGAGGCAGCGGAAATGGGTGCGGTCGTGGCGGATACCATCGTTGGCTTCC
>Ga0268266_10002767_pt1 | contig 18325 bp, 18 predicted proteins | sample KBSS13metaG_FD_190356 | JGI IMG/M metagenome (GOLD analysis project Ga0268266, IMG submission 190356) | Switchgrass rhizosphere microbial communities from Kellogg Biological Station, Michigan, USA - KBS S1-3 metaG (SPAdes) (version 2) | ecosystem: Host-associated > Plants > Roots > Rhizosphere...
CACTGAGCACCTCGCCTGTGTAAGCGCGCACCAGCTTCAGCTCGTACTTCTCGCCTTCGGTCGGAACTTCCTCTTCCTCGTCGGGCAACAGACCGACGCCAGGGAGAGCGACATTCATAAAGGCTCGCGCGAGGGCGTGGTAGCGGGGATGCTTGCGGGCCGCCGGTTTTCGCGAACTCGCCGCCGAAGCCGGGAGGACTCCGAGAAGAACAAGCGCGAAGAGAGCAGCCAGCTTCCGAGAGCAAGCCAACGACCGCGGATTTTCGGGCGACAAGAAAGACAAACTGCAAAACTCCTGCTGATTTAGGGGGGACCCGGAAAACAAGTACGCGAATGCGGTTTGGAAACTCGCATTCGCGTAGGTCAATTGTAACGTCCAGGATTTGAGATGGGAAAGGTTTTCGTACGATAAGGCCGGAATTCTTGTCTGCAACCAAAGCGTCATTCCCGAAAAGAGACTGCCAGCCTGTACAGCAGCCACACCGTCAGGCCACTTCGTCAATGTGCATTGTGCTGACCTCCACCACGATCCCACCCGGAGCCTCGCAGTAGAAGCCATAGGTCGGAGTCTTCCAACACCAGCCAGTCGCAGAAATCGGAATAAAAAAGAAGCGGCGGCTCCGGGAAGGAACCGCCGCTCGTACTTGCATAAAAACGCGCCGAAGGCGCCTTTCGCCGACCGCGAAGGTCAGCCGATGTCTTCGTTCCAGTTTTCCAGGTAGCTCTTGAAGTCGGACATGAACTTACCGGCGTCAGCTCCGTCGACGATCCGGTGATCGAAGCCCAGCGTAAAGCGCTGGATCGAGCGAATCGCGATGGAGTCGTTGCCATCCTTATCGGTGATGACCTCGGCTTCCTTGTTGAGTCCGCCGATGCCGAGGATAGCGGCCTGTGGCTGGTTGATGATCGGAGTTCCGAACTGCTCGCCGAAGATGCCCGAGTTGGTGAGCGTGAAGGTGCCGCCGGAGATCTCATCTGGAGCAAGCTTCTTAGCTCGTGCGCGCTCGGCTACATCGACGATGGCGCGGGCGATGCCGAGGAAGTTCCTCTCCTCAGACTGCTTGATGACGGGAACGATCAGGCCCCAGTCCAGCGCCACAGCGATTCCGATATTGATGTTCTTGTTGTAGCGGATTGCGTCGCCTTCAACCGCGCCATTCACGATCGGATGCTTACGCAGAGCGTAAACGGCGGCGCGCGTGATGAACGGCATATAGGTCAGCTTCACGCCGTTGCGCTGCTCGTACTTCGACTTCTCCTTCTCGCGCAGCTTTACGATACGGGTCATGTCGACCTTGAAGACCGTGTGGACATGCGGCGAGGTGCGCTTCGACTCCACCATGCGATGCGCGATGATGGCACGCATCTTTGTCATGGGCACCACCTCGCCCGACATGGGGGGCAGAGCCGCTGCAGCGGGAGCTGCCGGCTTCGGCGCCGACGGTGCGGCAGCAGCTGCTGGTGCTGGAGCCGCGGGCTTGGCTCCGCCTTCGAGGTGGCCGAGGATATCTTCCTTCGTGATGCGGCCTGCAGAGCCGGACCCGGAGACCTGCGAGAGATCGACGTTGTTCTCCTGCGCGATCTTGCGAACCAGCGGCGAGGTGCGTCCACGATCGCCTGCCGATGCAGAGGCGACCGGTGCGGCAGCCGCCGCGGGAGCAGGAGAGGCAGCGGCCGGAGCAGCCTTCGCCGGCGCAGCAGCGACTTTTCCTGCGCCTCCGCCAATCACAGCGACGACCGTGTTGATGGTTACCGTGGAGCCCTCAGGAACCTTGATCTCCGTCAGAGTACCGGCAGCGGGCGAAGGAATCTCGGCGTCCACTTTGTCGGTCGAGATCTCAAAGATCGGCTCGTCGCGCTGAACGGAGTCGCCAACCTTCTTGAGCCACTTGGTAATGGTGCCTTCGGTGATTGATTCGCCCATCTGCGGCATCAGCACCTCGGTGCCTCCGCCCTGCTCGATGATGGTGCCGGCAGCGACAGAGTCGGCAGCTGCAGGATTGCTCAGTGTCGTCTCGGGCTCGGCCTCAGCCGCGGGAGTAACGGAGTCGGCCTGTGCAGAAGCAGCCGTCTCAGCCTTCGCAGGTGCGGGTGCTGAAGAACCGGAACCTGCGGCTCCGCTCTCAATCACCGCCACCACGGTGTTGATCGTAACGGTGGTGCCTTCTCCAATCTTGATCTCCTTCAGCGTGCCGGCCTCGGGCGAAGGAATCTCGGCATCCACCTTATCGGTCGAGATCTCAAAGAGCGGCTCATCGCGCTGGACGGTATCGCCGGGCTTCTTGAGCCACTTGGTGATCGTGCCTTCGGTGATTGATTCGCCCATCTGCGGCATAACTACATCTGTCGGCATGCGTTTCTCCCTGAAACAATTGCGGGCGGGGCTTTAAGCGACACTCCGTCCTGCCCGGTTGCTGACCGGGCATACGAATCGGATTATACGGTGATTTACACAGGGCTTGCTCAGGGCAGGTGCGGTTAGCGGACGAATCGCCCTTTTTTTAACGGAAGAGGGCGATGCCCATCCAATGCGCTCAAAATGCATGTGTTGCGGAGTGTTGTCGTATATCCAACAGCACTATCGCATTTGCTTTCGTCGCTGCTTTCGGAACTTTGGGCCCGAATCTGGATCACCGAGTTCGATCTGTACCCCCCTGAACCACCATGACTCTACAGGTAGAGTTGTGTTCCCAATTTTTCCGCCCGGATCATCCAGCGTGAATTGCCAGTAAGGCGTCAGCGCAAGATCAGATTGCCAACCCGTGTTCAAAGACCACCTTCCCGTGACCTCATAGTTTTCTCCAGTCTTGATGTTTACTACCTCCCGGAAGGTTTGATCTGCATTCAAACTTAAGGATGCGTCGCCCCATGAAAGTGCGACCCGATAGTTGCCGATCATCTGTGATTTGCCCGGGCTTCTGAGTGGTGTCAGATACCAGATACAGAAACCCAAAACAACAACGAAAAGGAAGATCCATCTCACTCGAGACATAAGCCGTTCTCTGTACGTTGAAGCTTTTGCTGCTGGTTGTGCTAAGGGCCATTAGAACCATCGGGGTTATCTGAACTTTATTCGCCGGTAAAGGTCGCCTGAGCGTTTGAGCGAAGACATTGACCTAATAGTGTCGACCGTGAAGATTGCTGTATCGCCTGATGAAGGGATGGTCCCGAGTAGCCGCCGCGTCGATCGCTGTACAGTTAGGCCGTCGTAGAGCAAAAGTGACGTGCACCAAAATAATCCAATCTCGACTCACTATCCCGTTCTTTTTTCGGATAACGGACGATTTAATCCGTCATTAACGGGCCATCTCACCCGTAGGCGCAGAAGTCAGTGCGGAGCTTGTAGATGGAAGCGGTTTCGTGAGATCCACGTCCGCGGTCCCAATCCGTCCCGTAGCAGACACGCGGACGACGAAGCGGACGCGGGCAGCTTTAGGATTGGGCTCCAAGAGGTAATGGATATCCAGCCCTCGCTCCAGACGCCCAGTGGGAGCAACCTCTCCCGTGGCGGTCGCGCGAATCGTCTTGGCATCGCGCTTCAGCTCCTTGTTCTTCTTGTCGAACGTAGAAGCGACAAGAATCACCTCGGCAGTCCTGGGCTCGGTATCGGTGGCATAACTCCAGACCAGGCCCTTCGCCTCCACATGGATCGTAAAGAAGTCCGGCTTATCGGGGGTTCGACGCACATTGATCGGCGCGCCATCGTAGACCATCGTGCTGCTGTCCGCAGACATCAGATCGGCGATCAGGCGTCTAGAGGGATTGACCGGATTGGTCTTCTCCGGAGCGTACTGCAGGTAATAGCCCTCACGCGTGGTCACGGTAAGACCGGGCCGATCGACCGTCACCTTGATCCGGCGAAACTTCTGCGGGTTGCGTGAATCGTCGGTAGGACGATAGGTGAGGGAGTAGAAGCTGGATCCGTCGCGGATGGCCGTGCCGATCTCGGCGTCGACATCGTTGCGTCCATAAAGCGACCGTCCTCCAGTCGCCGTGGCAAGCTTGGCGAACTGATAGCTGCCGCCGAAGGGATCGGTAAGGGCCGCGTCGGAGCCATAAGCCTGCTGGTCGATCTGGAGCCCTGCGGGATCGATGGTGTAAAGAGTGATGCGCGCATCGCGCAGGACGTTCACGCACTCCTGGACGGCATTATTAACGCGCTGCTCCGTATCCAGCGGAAAGTTGGCCATATTCAGGTTGGGAAACCCTCGCCCAATCCAGATCATGTTCTTGTGTCCGGGATGACCAATCGTCGCCTCGGCGACGCGGCGCAGAGTCAGGAAAGCCGTGGCATACCGTTCAGCCAGCCAGGAAAACTGGTGCGCCTGCCAGGGGTATGCGGCAAAGTGGTGGTTCAGTGACTGGATCAGGTCGTCTTTGTTCTGAGTGTAGTCATGCAGCACAGTGAAGTTCTGCAGGCTCACCGCGATCAGCATCGTAGGTGTGCTCAGCTTGCCCGGCTGGCGGTCGAGGAACTTTTTGAGCGAGTAGCGCGCGAAGGCCATGTCCTCAAAACGAGTGTTGAACTCATCCAGCAGGATGATGTTTACCGGGGCTTGGGGAGCAAGAGTATCGAGCGCGCTGGTGGAATCGATGGAGGAGTCTGAACCGACCGAGTGCGCACCCGCCGACTCAAAGTTGAGTATGGTCTGCGGCTCGTTCATCTCGGTAACGCGAAAGTCATCGCGCTTCAGGTCGGTAATGACGTTCCCTTTGGCATCCGTGACCACCATATCGAGAATGACGATGCGCGCATTGCGTCGAATGGTGAAGGTGCCATCGGCATTTCGACTGGGTTCGGCGGCGTTCTGCGGAGAGGGAGACGGAGCTGCCGGCTGAGCGGAAGGAGGCTGCTGCGATTGCGTCGGCGCAGGTTGCTGCGCGAAGGTGGAGGCAGTCAAAAAGAGCAGAGATGCAGAAAAGAACGGAACCTTCATGGCAATCCTCATGGGGCCTTTCGGTACTCCGAACAGACAAACTGAAGAGTAAACCCCAGCGGATCGTGTAAGTTTCGAGAAAACTGATGAATATTCGGCGACCCCGGAAGATCGGGGTGAGGCAGCCCCACAGCGCTTTTTTGTATCTTTAAGAGACAGTAAGACCTTCAGGGGACCGCCCTCCACGTCGTCCTTCCAGAAAAATCAGCGCAATCCATGAACTCTCGACGCCCAGCCATCGCCGCCGCCGTTGCTCTTCTTGTAGTCGCGTCGTTCCTGGTCTGGCTCATGCTGCCCACGCGTTCAAAGAAAAATGCGCAGACGGACAGTCGCGGCCAGCAGCCCCAGGCTGCCTCCGCCGTTGCGGCATCGTCCCCCGAAAGCGAACGTATAACGGTCTACGCTCACAACCTCGAGTTACGGAAAGGCGCAAACTTTCGCATCTATGTTCGTTGGTTGCGTGGTCAGATGGAACCTCTCCGCAAAGATCGGCCACCGTCCCTGGACGATGAGGAGTCCTTTCTCTTTCACATCGATCGTGGCCTGATCCACGCCAACATCGGCGACATTGAAAAGTATCTCAACTCATCCGAAGCAGGGCAGCAGTCGCCGTTGAAGAACATGAAACTCAGCGGCGACGGACCGCAGCTCAAGCTCTCGGGCACCCTGCGCAAGCTCCTTGTGCCGCTTCCCATAGAGGTGGTCGGAACGCTCTCGCCCGCCAACAACGGTCGCATTCACTTCACCGTCTCGAAGATCAACGTCCTGAAGGTTCCAGTGAAAGCTCTGATGGGTGGGCTGAAGGTCGAGGTGAACGACGTCGTCGGGACCAAGCCGGTCAAGGGAATTGAGGTCTCCAACAACGACATCTACCTGGACACCGCAGAGCTGCTCCCGCCTCCTCACATCCGTGGACAGATATCGAGCATCATCCTAAAAGCGCCGGATGCGGTCGTCACCTACGGCGACACCTCTCCCGACGATGAGGCAGCGCTGGCGCAGTGGCATAACTTCCTTCGTCTGCGCGGAGGTTCGCTCGAATTCGGCAAGCTGACCATGCACCAGACGGATCTCACGCTGATCGATGCCTCCAACGACGGCTGGTTCGATCTCGACCTCGCGAACTATCAGGCGCAGGTGGTGAAGGGTTTCAGCAGGATGACTCCCGAAAAGGGCCTCGAGATCTTTATGCCGAACGTCGGAAAAGAGCTTCCAACCGGTTCTGTCTCTCTCGACACCCTGAGGAACCGTAACCGCGCCCTGCCCGATGTGGCTCCCAAGTAACTCTCGTTATCGGCGACCGGCCTGCCGTGGCCACGCCTTACGGACAGACCGGGTACGTCTTTAAAGCGCCGCTTCTATCGCGGCATGTGTGAGATCGTTCGATCAAAGCTCTCGTCGTCGCTACGAAGCCTCATCGGGCTTGACCGCCACCACCGGCGTATCGGCAGCGATCTTCTCGAACGCGCTGTTAATGGTGTCTTGCGGGTTTTGCGAGGGGACATGCATCAGGCGTGTGGTCTTCGCGACCGTCTGGCAAAGCTGGTACCTGTTCGAAAGAGTCTCTTTTGCACGAAAAATTGCTTCAGAACGCATACATGCCTCCGATACTTTCTTTGCGGCGGATCAGATAGTTATCCTGTCTCTGAAGCGCGGATGAACTGCAGCGTCTTGATCCTAAAACAACCGATGACCGGGTTCTCATCGTACGGAATCTTTACTCCATCTTGAGATCGAGTCTGGATCAAAGATTCGTACGGGTTCACCCATCATAGTCCTAAAAGCCCCGCGAGAATCATGATCGTGGGCGGCCCATATATCCAGTGCCTCATCTTCTCTTTGCGTGAGCACACGGCCTCGAAACCTGTACCGGGCGCAGCGGACGAGTGCCGTGCCCCTTTCATTCGAAGGGAAACCCTTCACCCTGAAGTCGAGGAGAGAGAATGCTTTGACCCATCTCCGAAACCTGTTAGTGTTCCAATTAAATCCAGGGCCAGACTTCTAAATTTCTCAACCGGAGAATTTGCAATGGGAAAGAAGCCCCTTTTCGTTCTGGGCCTGTTTTGTGTCCTCTCCTTCGCCGGAACCTCTGCCTACTCTGATCCGCTCCCTGTCGGAACCTACAGCCTGAATGTCCAAACCCCAACCTCGGGCATCCACTCCGGTTCAGATGAGGGCACGCTCTCTGGAACCCTCACCTTCGATGCAGCCTCTACCTTAGTCACCGCTAACCTGATCTTCGACGACACAACCACCGGGACCACCTTCTCCTTTACCAATCCTGGAGCCACCAGCATCGACCCCGGTCATTTTTTAGGGGCCACAATCTACAACGCGGTCGACCCCGCCACCTTCTATTCGTTTTCGATTGCGATTCCCGGCAGCGCATCCGGAACCTTCAACCTCACCTGCGGAACCGACTGCCACACCTGGATGGATCTCGACCAGGGAGGCGAATCTCCCGTCTACGTCGAGCTGAACTTTGGCCCAATCACCCCGGTCGCAGCCACACCCGAGCCCTCCACCCTCCTGCTCTTCGGAACCGGCATCGCCGGCGGCTTGTCCGTTCTGCGACGACGCATCCAAAACACTTAAACCTCTCTGGATTCATCAATGAATTCACAATGAAGATCGAGGAGGCAGCGATTGCTCACTGCCTCTCGATTTTCATTTGTGTTTGACATTAATACGTACGTACGTATTATTACGGAATGAGCAAACCCTCGCATCGAGATGCCCTCCTCGCCGCTGGACTCAAGGTCATGTTTACCTCGGGATACGAGGGCGCGAGCGTCCGCGATATCTGCGCCGCAGCAGGTGCGCCCCAGGGATCGTTTACGAACCACTTCCGATCCAAAGAGGCGTTCGCTCAAGAGGTGCTCGACCGATACTTCGCCGATCTTCAGGATCAAATCCGAACCGCCCTCGAGGACACCTCGCTCACCCCTCGCCAGCGGCTCAGGCGCTATCTCGACATGATCACCACTTTGCTCGAGAACGACAGATGGAGCCGCGGCTGCCTCATCGGCGACTTCAGTCTGGAGACGACCTCGCAGAGTCAAGTCCTTCGTGATCGTCTCGAAGCCATCTTCCAGGAGTGGCGCGTTCCGTTTGCCGCATGCATCGCCAAAGCTCAGAGCATCGGCGAGATCGACACAACCTTCCCTCCCACAGAGCTTGCCGAATTTCTCCTCGCCTCCTGGGAGGGAGCCATACTTCGCATGAAGGTCGAGCGTGGACCCGCAGCACTCGAGCGCTTCAAGACGATCGCCTTCCAAACTGTATTCAAGGAGCAGAAATGACGGCCCACACCGATACCGCGCTGTCCCAGGTCAACGTCCTCAACTCCACCATCGCCTACCGTGAAGCAGGGAAGCGCGAAGCTCCGGTGGCGCTCTTTCTGCATGGCAACCCGACCTCGTCCTACATCTGGCGAAACATCCTCCCGCTGGTAGCTCCGGTGGCGCACTGCATTGCGCCTGACCTCATCGGCTTCGGACAGTCGGGCAAACCTGCCATCGAATACAGCTTCGCCGATCACGTGCGTTATCTCGATGCCTTCCTCGATCAGTCGGGTATCACCTCCGCGTTTGTCATCGCGCAGGATTGGGGAAGCGGACTGGCCTTTCATCTCGCCGCACGCCGTCCCGAGTTTATCCGTGGCCTTGCGTTCATGGAATTCATCCGGCCTATGCCGACCTGGGACGACTTTCACCCAGATCAAGTCGACACCTTCCAGAAGTTCAGAACGCCGGTCACAGGTGAAGAGATGATCCTCCAGAACAATATGTTCATCGAAGGAGTCCTGCCCGCGGCCACGGTGCGAAAGTTCACCGGCGAGGAGATGGACGTATACAGGTCTCCCTTTCCTACACCGGGATCGCGGCGACCCATCTGGCGATTCCCCAATGAACTGCCCATCGCAGGACAACCCGCCGATGTATACGCAACGATGGAGCAGGCACATCGCGCTCTCGCGCAATCCTCCTATCCCAAGCTGCTCTTCGTCGGAGACCCAGGCGCTCTCACCTCTCCAGCCTTCGCTCAACGTTTTGTGCAGACGCTCACGAACTGCAGGCTCGTTCAGCTAAGCTCAGGCCTTCACTATCTCCAGGAAGACCATCCCGATGTGATCGGAGCCAATATCAAGGAATGGTTGATCGAGTTGGGAATCAACTCTCTGCCAAAACAGGAGCTGACCCTGTAATCCGTCCCCGTGGATGCGCCGCTCAAAAAATCTGATTCACAAGCCAGCCAACAACAGAGGCCGCGAGGATTCGCGACCTCTTGATTTAAGCGTGATCGCGATCGCTCGCGGCCTCTTCCGCTCAACACTCGCAGAACATCACGAACGTTGCAGCGTCTCCAGCAGATCTTCCATCCGGTCGTAGCTGATACCCGCTCCACCAGCCATGCCGGAGTTCATCACCATGTCGCGAACCATCATCGACGGGTAGCGCACCACCGCCTTCAACCGCGTCTTTCCCGCCTCCTCGATCAGCTCAGACGTTACCACCGAGACCGCATCCGGAAACGGCTCGAAGATCTCGGTGAAGACGATGCGTCCCGGAGCATCGATCTCAAGGTACTCGCCGTGGAACCCGGCGTCGCCCTTCGGATGCCGGTTTACAAAACGCCACTTGCCTCCGACGCGAAGGTCAACCTCGCACACCGGCACGGAGTAGCCCTCTCCCAGGCGACCCCACCACTCCCGGATATGCTCCGGCTTCGACATCACCTCGAACACCAGATCCCGTGGCGCGTCGAACAGACGGGTAAAGCTGATCTCCGTCTCCGATGGAGTTGCCACAATGAATGTCTCGCTATTTCTTGCGCTGCTTCCGACCATTTCGTTTCTCCTTCGTCTTCATCTGTTTGAGATATAGATCGAGCCGATCGAGGCGTTCTTCCCAGAGGGGCCGATAGCTCTCCGCCCAATCGACCACCTCACGCAACGGGCTCGCCTCGATACGACAGTGTCGCCACTGTGCCTCCCGTCTCTGTGACACAAGGCCCGCGCGCTCCAGCACCCGCAGGTGTTTGGAGACGGCAGGCAAGCTCATATCAAAGGGTTCTGCCAGATCACTCACCGAACATTCGCCCATCTGAAGACGGGACAGAATCGCCCGGCGGGTGGGATCCGCCAACGCTGCAAAAGTCGTACTCAGGGAATCATTCATATTAAACCAAACGGTTAATTAACCATTTGGTTTATTAATCCTCCAACTTTGTGCAGCTGTCAAGCGCAAAATTCAATCTCCGCGCTCGTATTCGAACTAAAACACTCTGCGAGGATCTTTGACGTTGTTACGGTTCGCGTTTTCCAGGAGACTCTCTCCCGGTCTGGGTCGGGGGGAAGTAAATGTCGCAATCAATGCTGTCGCCGGTTCCTCCCCACAACAGATGTAACTGTGCACCGTACTGCCGTCGAAGTACACAGCGTCGCCCGCCTCCAGTCGCACCGTCGATAGTCCATGTCGAAGCTCGAGCTGTCCTGAAGTTACGAAAAGAAACTCGCATCCTTCATGCTGGTGAGATCGATGCCCCGTCATCCGCGGAAAGAACTCCGCAAAGTACGGATCGAGCTGCCTCTCAGGAACCATGTAGCCAAGGCTCTCGAACGAGTAAGTGGGATTCGCTGCGCCGGTCTCTGGCAGACGAAGCCGATCGATTCGTCTGTGAACCTGAAATAGCGTCTTCGGCTCGGGCTCGAAGAAATAGTTCAGATCCTTCGAAAACACCATAGCGATTCGAGTCAGATTGCGAAGGGTCGGAATCACTCGCCCGGTCTCCAGCTGGGATAGAAAACTCACCGATAGACCGCTGTGGCTCGCCAACTCCGCCAGGCTCATCGACTTCTTCAGTCGAAGCTTTTTGATTCTGCCGCCAATCCGTTTTTCCGAGAGGTACTCCTCAACAACCAGTTCACCAACTTTGTGTGATCCCGGGACTGGCGGCACGCCATCGCAGGATACATCGGGGCACGGTTCACTTTTTTTAGGGGCAAGCATAATTTATGTCCTTACCTTCATGCCGCAAAAGAGAATGCTGTCCTGCCATTCAAAGACGACCGGGTTCTGAGCATCCTTTCCCGTATCAATTCAGTCGGCGGCGGCGACTTAGAGGCAAGTCACACAATCTTCCATTTCTAATCTTTTGACGCGAGCGTCGACGCTCGCTGTCTTTCGGCCCTTACTCATCTCTGCGAAAGTAACGTTGGATACGGTGCATCAGGCCCGAAATTCCAGAGTTATCGCCTCATCGTACAGAGCCCGTGATTTATTCCGCGACATCGAAACGATTGTAGTTTCCATCGCCCAGCCGAGCTGCTCCTCAAGCTGACGTCGCATCACAGTTGATCATAGTACCCCGGCCACCCATTCTGCATAGCGATTCAAATCGAGGAGGGTTTGGATATGCGCCGCTTCATCTTCTTATTAGCCTTCGTCTCACTTCTAGCTCCGAGAGCCTTCGCCGATTCAATCAGCGGTGGTCAGACCTTGGTCACCTTGGACTCAGCCTTCATCGATCTGCTCACCACAAACTCCCTCGTCCCTTCAGCCATCTCCCCCGCAACTCTCTCAGGTGCTGTTGCTTCGTTTCCCATCACTGGAGGTGAAACCAATGGACCCAACGCAATCATCACTCACAGCGGTGGACTCACCTTCACACAAGCTTCAACCTCCCTCTCAATTGGTAGCTTTGTCATCGACACGGCAACGAGCGAAGTCACAGGCTTCGCCACCAACACCAATGGTCTGAATGTAAGCTCGGTCCCCCTCTTCACCATCGGGCCCGGATTAACTCTGGACTTGACTGGAACCGCAGCTGGCGCAATCTCTGCAACCTTCTTCGGAGGAAGCAGCGACATCACTCAGACGCTTACCGGATTCAGAGTCGGAGTCGCCGATCCTCAACCAACCGCAGTAACACCAGAACCATCTAGCCTGCTGCTGATGGCGACCGGCATGTTCGGACTCGCGACGACTGCCTATCGCAGATTTTCATCTCGATAGATCACTTACCCGTGTGATCACGAGAAACTAAGATGCCCCCTTTATGCGGCGATCCAGGCGCGGCATGAAGGGGCATATTTTTCAGGGCACGGTACTGCCTCATCCGAGCGAAACCTGAGTCTGCATCTTCTTATGCGGTGACGTGCCCCGCCTCACCCACCGCTATCTTGCCACCCGTCATGGAAGCAGCCGCATACTTAACCAGCATTACCAGCTTCGATCCCGAAGCTTCCCAGTAATCTCCTTCGCTCACATCGACACGCATCACTGCAATCTCGGGATCGTCCTCACCCTTGGGAAACCACGCCTTGTACATCGGATTCCAAAGCTCTTTGATCTTGCCGCGATCCTGGCTTACCTTCGCCGTTCCCTTCAACGCGATGTACTTCGAATCCTTCGGTTCAGCAAAGGTAAGGGTGACGTGACGATCTTCTTCCACCTCGCCAACCTTCTCGGAAGTCGACCGCGTAAGAAACCACAGCGTGCCGTCGAAGGGCTTGTCCTGAACCGCCATCGGGCGCGAGCTCATCGTCCCATCCTTCGCCGTGGTCGTCATCATCGCTATGCGAATGTCTTTTACAAGCTCGGCGATCTTCTTCTGCCCCTCCGCACCCGTCAATTCCTTGTAATGGCTGTCGTGATCGTGTTTCTCACTCATCCTCATCACCTCAGCTAAGTTTGGATGCCATCCACGCCATGCAGCGTCACCCACTCATGACGATCACCCTCCAAATCAAGCCATGCATCAGCTGGTCACGCCGATCATCTCCATATCAAGTCATGCAGCATCAGCCGGTCACGTCGACCACCTCCATAATCAAGCCGTGCCGCGTCATCCGCTTCCCCCCCCCACATCAATGGGTCACTGTCATTTCGACCGGAGCGGCGAAGCCGCGTAGTGGAGAAATCCGTTTCTCTACCACCAGCTCCGGCCAAAACGGGAATCCGCTGCGTCGGTCGCGCCAGCACTCTCTATTCGAATCCCGGGTGAACCAGCCCATCAGTCTCATCGCAACGGACAGCGATGAACCTGCTCTCCACTGAAAAGGGCAAATTGTCCTGTCAAGTCCAGAAACTAGTCAACTGTTTGATAACAAACAAGATCTATCTTGCCGATTAGTTACAGTCCAAGAGCTAAACTCTAAACAGATCGAAGAAATCGCCAGCAGGTGCAAACGCCACAAGAGCTATCTCCTTAATTTTCAATATTTTGACGCTTAACATCCGTGAAATCAATATTTTAGCTCTTGAGTGGAACGCTAAACATCGAAGAATCAATATTTTGCCTAGATTAGACGGGGGGAGGGGGTAAAGCTCTCCAACCGCAGAATCACCTTACCGAACCAGCAATTTATGATGAAAAAGAAGTGACCTACACCATTGCAGCCTTCTACCGGTTCGTCCGCATCTCCGAACCGGCTGTTCTAAAAGAGCAATTGTTCGCCGACTTCGGCGACACCGATCTCCTCGGCACCACGCTGATCGCTGAAGAAGGTGTCAACGGAACCATGGCGGCCTCAGCTGCAACCATCGACCGCTTCTTACAGACGTTGGCAGAGCGCGTAGGGCTGGACGTCGCGGAGGTAAAGTTCTCCTCCTCCGAGGAGCCGCCCTTCAAGCGGTTGAAGTTTAAAGCCAAGACCGAGATCATCACCTTCCGCGACGCCGGGATCGACCCCACGAAACCGGGAACCTACGTCGAGCCGCAGCAGTGGAACAACCTGATCGCCGACCCCGAAGTCCTGGTTCTCGATACGCGAAACACCTACGAGAGCGAGGCAGGCACCTTCGAGGGAGCTGTCACTCCGGAGCTCGACAAGTTCTCCGACTTCGTGACCTACGTCCGCGAAAACCTCGACACGGCGAAGCATCGCAAGGTGGCGATGTTCTGCACCGGAGGCATCCGCTGCGAGAAGGCCTCGGCATTTATGCTGCAGGAAGGCTTCGCAGAGGTCTTCCACCTGAAGGGTGGAATCTTGAAGTATCTCGAACAGATGCCGAAGAGCGACAGCAAATGGCGAGGCGGATGCTATGTCTTCGACAACAGGACAGCTGTCGACCACGAGACCTTCGAAAGCTAACCCTCCTGGAGGTGGAATTGGCGATACTCCGCGGGAAAGTCGTCTCCGGAATGGGAAACTTCTCCTTCTGGATCGAGAAGCTGCACGATCATTACCAGCGAAAGACCGGAATGAATCTCTTCCCGGGAACGCTGAACGTTCAGCTCGATCATCCTTACACCCTGCCCACCGAAGTCACTCGTCTTGAAGGAGAGGAGTATGGCGGCACGGTTTCGGTCAACATCGTCCCTTGTTCCATCCTGGGCAGGAGCGCATTTATTCTTCGCACCGATGCGAACGAGCAAGGGCGAGGTCATCATCCCAGGACCATCGTTGAGATCGCAACCGATGTAAGACTTCGCGATCACTTCCATCTGAATGACGGTGACATCGTCGAAATCGCCACCAGCATGGAATGAACAACGTTCTTTACGCCAAAAAGCAGATGGCCCCGAGAATAATCGGGGCCATCTATTCCCGGCCTCCCTCAGATTTGCAGATCGAACCATCCGTGGGAGGCGAAGACGCAGCCGAAACTCACTCCATCGTCATCACTGCGCGGAACCTTGCCTTCCCGGTGATCATCCGGTCATAAGCTTCCTTGTACTGGGAGAACTTATAAACCTCGTTCATCGAACGAACTCCTTCAAGCAGGCTGAAGTTCAGCGTGTCCTCCGAATCGATCGAGGTTCCTGAGTACCAGCCCTGTACAGACTGCGACTGAAGCAACAGCTGCATCGCGGGAACCTCCACCTTCGGCACTGCGCCCACAATCATGAACGTGCCTTTCACTGCTAAGCCACCCATCGCCGACGCCATCGCATCCGCGCTTGTCACCGTGGCGAGGACGACCTTCGCTCCACCCAGCTTCTGCAACTCCGCCGACGGATCCTGCGCCTGGTTGTCCATATAGACGTCTGCGCCCAGCTTCTTCGCCAGCTCCGCCTTATCCGCTCCACGCGCAATCGCAACCGTTCTGAACCCCATCTTTGCGGCGTATTGCACGCCCAGATGTCCCAGTCCGCCCAGGCCAAGCACGGCAACTACATCCCCTGCCCGAGCACCCGCGTTTCTCAGGCAGTTGAACGTTGTCAGTCCCGCACACATCAGAGGAGCGGCCTCGACCGCGCTCAATCCCTCCGGCACCTCAGCCAGAGCGATTGCGGGAGCCACCACGTACTCCGCGTAGCCGCCATCGAAGGTGATGCCCGTTGTCTGAAGACCGTTCGTGCATGCGAAGAAGTTTCCGCGACGGCAGTTGTGGCAGTACCCGCAGTTGCCGCCATGCCAACCGATGCCGACGCGCTGGCCAACCTTCCACCCCTGCGCACCTTCGCCCAGCTTGTCTACGACGCCGACGATCTCATGTCCCGGAACGCGCGGATACTGAATCCCCGGAAACAATCCATCCTTGGTCACCGAATCGCTGTGACAGATTCCACACGCCTGCACCTTGACGCGAACCTTTCCCGGGCCTGGCTCCGGAATCTCCCGCTCTACCAACTCCCACTCGCCACCCGGGCTGGGAACCTGCACCGCACGCATCTTCGCCATAAGTCCTCCTGTGTATTCCACCAAATCGAATAGAAGTCGAGGCCCAAGTAATCTGGGGATTCTATATCAGTAAGGCTTATACGGTAACGCGTTCAACGGCGCATGAATCCCTCAAGCCTGAAGTTCAGGCGAGGTCTTTCCGACAGATGAGTGAGTTGTGTTACTCGACTCACCATCGACACGCTTGATCACCACAGCTGTAAGATCATCCATCTGCTTGGTTCCGTTCGCGAACGTCTTCACAGCGCTGTAGAGCTCGGCGATAATCTGCTCCGATGGGAGATGGCGCGCGTCGCGGACTGCCTGCGTGAGTCTCGCAATCCCGAACTGTTCGCCTTCCTCGTTCTCCCACTCGAAGAAACCATCTGTAGCCAGCACCACCATGTCGCCTGTTTCCATATGCAGCACGACCGGTTCCGACGAATTCAGCTCCGGGAGCAGGCCAAGCGGAATCGCCTGCGCCACCAACTCTTCAAAGCTGTCGCGTGCGGACGAATAGATGAACAGAGGACCATGTCCGGCGGAAAGCAGTTCCACCCTCCCATTGCCGCCTGAACACACTGCCGCCACAAACGTCGCAAAGAGGCCTGAGCTAAGGTCCTCTCCGAAGAATCGATTTACATGATCAAGTGCCTTCACAAGATCGTCGTGTGTGTCGAAGCTCGACCTCGCATAGGCGCGGCACACCGATGCCAGCAGGGCCGGGCCGATGCCATGTCCGGTGACGTCGGCTAGCGTGACTACCAGACGCCCATCCCGCATCCTCTTCCAGTCGAAGTAGTCGCCTCCGGTCGCGTCAGCCGGCAGGTTCCACCCGCTGATCTCCATGCCATCGATCGTCGGTCGAATCCTTGGAAGTAGTGATTGTTGAATCGACCTGGCGATTTCAAGGTCGTGCTCTACCTGCTTAAGCTGCCGCGTCGTCTCTGCCTCGTGCAGAGCGGCCCTCACGTGCTTGGTGATCTCACTGCTAACCAGAGCAGCAAGATATCCGGTCGCCAGCAAGATCAGTGCGTAGAAGACAACCGCAGTCTGCGCCGGAGAATGCTGGCTGAGATTGTGGATGCTGGGCCGCCATCCTACAACTAACGCCGCGACCAGGTACCCAACAGCAGCCACTGCGCCCGCGAGGTGCGAGACACGAGGATCCAGACGCAATACTGACAGCAGGATGAGAGGAAAGAACGCCAGCACCCATGGCGTGCCAATCGCTCTATACTCTCCCAGCAGCGGGCTCGAAAAATAGGCAACACCCAGTGCCGGCGCAACAATCTCCAAGAGCAGATTGGAGGCCCACATGCCGCGAGGAATATCCTGGCCGTTCTCCAGAGCGCGCTTCACTGCTGCCAACATCCACGCCTCATACCCCGCTACCAGCAGCAGAAAGACGATTCCCCATGGGCTCATGTGTGAGCGGAAGAGAATGATGCGAATCGCCATGCCGGCGGCGAATGCCAGCAGAAACGCGGTTACACCATAGATGCGCCGGCGCTCGCTCGCCAATACGGCTTTGCGAAAGGCTAGCGAGTCAACATTAAGGTCGTTCAGCGGCCCCATCAGAGTATGCGCTCTCTTCTTTCAGTGGCTTCTGCGTGGAAGATTAATATCTTCCGTGACGAACGTAAAGAGGCAATGGCATCGCCTCGGCCTTGTTCCTTGTCGAAACAAGAAAGCTATCGTCTCAGGCGTATTGCTGTCTGGACGATAGCTTTCTGTTCCAACTCGTCCTGGTGAGAGCTTTAGACTAGGCGCGCTGACGTAACTTGCGCGTGAGCGTCCCAGCAAAACCGAGCATCCCAGTACCCAGCAGGAGCAGAGAGCCCGGTTCCGGAGTGGGGGCAACGGAGACGTTCACGCTCGTTCCCGAGAAGGGTTCGCCGTAGGTGTTGAGTACGGTTCCGTTCAGAGCATCGCCTACACCGTAGGTTAGGCCAAATCCGGGGACAACACCGTTGCTCCAGAGATCGACGCTGTAGCCGCCTGCGACATTGAAATAGACGCCGTAGATATCGAAATATCCACCACCAAAGGGATATGGCGGCTCTGGGTCTCCGGGTCCGGGAGGGGGACATACGACAGGAGAGTCTCCGCCAGGGAAGAACAGGTTGTCAAACGAGAATGGGAATCCATCGGCCTGCCGGCCTGGGGGAATGAAGGTGCCATCCGGATTGATGTTGGTGGGCAGTGACGTACTGTTAATTCCCGTGATTGCGGCGTTCGAGAGCCCCGCATTCGCGTCGGAGAAGGTGCCGGTGATGCCGGTGACCTGGTAACCGCCAGGGACACCCGGAACCGGCGTGGTGGAATACGTAATAACACCAGAGCCACTAAGACCTCCGCCGCTGAACGAGAAGGAGTAGGAATCAGCATGGGCTACGGGGGCAACAAGTGCGGCAGCACTGATGAGAGCCGAGCTAATGACCTTCCAGCGGAAGGCTTTGCTAGCTTTACGAGGGTTTGCGGTCGTAGATTGTCTGACCGACGAAGCGTTCATATCTCCTCCAAATTGCATAGTTCAGGAATAGGTTGTGCAGGGAGCCCGCACGAATGTACCTGCACTTTGTATGCAAGAGAAACGCAAAAAATAGGAAAAGATTGTCACACGGAGGAAAACGGCTCAGGCATTGGAATGAATGCCTGAGCTTCGTTTACCTAGATATCTCGCAGTGAGCCACCTGCGCACCGGCTCGTCGTAAAGCTTCAGGCAGGCGTAGGCGATGGCCACCGCAACGATGAACAGCAGAATGCCGCCTGTCGT
>Ga0268266_10002771_pt1 | contig 18307 bp, 18 predicted proteins | sample KBSS13metaG_FD_190356 | JGI IMG/M metagenome (GOLD analysis project Ga0268266, IMG submission 190356) | Switchgrass rhizosphere microbial communities from Kellogg Biological Station, Michigan, USA - KBS S1-3 metaG (SPAdes) (version 2) | ecosystem: Host-associated > Plants > Roots > Rhizosphere...
CAGAAGCACCCGCAGGCTCCATCTGCCCCACAAAAATAGTCCGACTCACCCAAACCGCCAACCCCAACACCAACACAGCCGCCACCCCCAGAACCAACACCCCACCACCCGACCCCTTCCGGGGCGCAGTCGAATCGTTGGAGGCAGTGGAAACGGTGGCAACTTCGTAAACAGGCTCCTCAGCGGCCACAACAGTGATCGGATGCGCATGCACAGCCGGATTGAACTGCCCCTCCAGCTCCCCCGCAGTGGGCCGAGCAGAAGGAGTCCGGTTGAGACACCGCCGCACGGTGTCAACAAACAACGGCGGAATGCTCGCCGTCAGCGACACCGTCTCGGCCTTGGAGTCCGGCCATGAAGGAGGGTGTTGGGTCAGCGCTTCAACGAGCGTCACCCCCAGTCCCCAGACATCGCCGGCAGGTCCAATCTCACCATCCTTCAACTCCGGTGGATCGTGCAGCGACGAGCGCAGAATGCCGCTGGACAGCTTGCCCGCAGGCCGGATGGTATCGCTCGCCAGCTTCAACTGATCGCCCACCACCAGCAGGTTGGTGGGCTTGACCTGTCCCTGCACCAACCCATTGCGGTGCAGATAATTCAACGCACTCAACGCCGGAATGAGCATGTCGCGTGTTTCATCGGGACTGAGCGCACGCCGGGGCAGAAGTTGGGCGAGTGTCTGGTCGGCATATTCCATAACGACGTACAGATACACACGGCCGCCGATATGACATCGACCAACGTCGAAGAGTCGGATCAGATGCGGGTGGTTCAGGGTCACGGCCGCGCCCCATTGAACGAGCTGGGCTTCGGTTTCCAGCGTGTCGGCCGGAACGAGCTTGATGGCGGCTTGAGTGACGCCTTCGGGTCGGTACTCGGTGAGAAACACCGCGCTGTGGTTGGATCCGCCGAGCCAGCGCCGCAACGGATAGGCGCTGTTGACGACCTGGTTTTCCCAGCCGACCCAGACTTCGGTCTTGGTGACTCGTTTCGGTTCTGCGCTCATGAACGAACAACTCGCTCCCAAGGTTGGGACGAAGATATCACCAACAGCGAGTCTGTACGTTTATAACATTCATACAGTGTCGGAGCGGCGCGACAGCTCAACTTGACATCATCGGGGCCCGAGCCCAAACTCCCGCCCGCTATGCGCCGTAACTCGAACCTACTAGCCACTTCACTGAGCCTGCCCCAGCCGGGACGGGAGGGTATTGCCTAAGGTTTGAGCGCCACCAACGGGCTGCGAGAACACCAAAGCCCCCTTCGGTTCCGCCGGAGGGGGCTTTTTTCGTTTCCAAAGGCCGTTTGCCCACCGGTCGGTCAAAAGTGGGCCTATCGGAGATTGCCATCATGCAGAAAGAGAAGTTCGAGCGAACCAAACCGCACCTCAACATCGGCACCATCGGTCACGTAGACCATGGCAAAACGACGTTGACGGCGGCGCTCACAAAAGTGATGGCGCAGTTGCACGGCGGAAAGTCCCTGACTCTCGACGAGATCGACAAGACGCCGGAAGAGCGCGACCGCGGCATCACAATCACGACGGCTCACGTGGAGTACGAGTCTGCGACTCGTCACTACGCGCACGTCGACTGTCCGGGACACGCTGACTATGTGAAAAACATGATCACGGGTGCTGCCCAGATGGACGGCGCGATCCTCGTCGTGTCGGCCGCCGACGGTGCCATGCCCCAGACACGTGAGCACATTCTGCTCGCGCGCCAAGTAGGAGTGCCGCACATGGTTGTGTTCATGAACAAAGTCGACCTGGTCGACGACCCGGAGCTGCTCGATCTGGTTGAGTTGGAAGTGCGCGAGCTGCTGAGCAAGCACGGATTCCCGGGTGACACGACCCCGGTCGTCCGGGGCAGCGCAAAGAAAGCCCTGCAAGGTGACAGCGATCCTATCGGCGTGCCGGCCCTCATCAGGCTGGTCGACGAGATGGATCGGTACATCCCGCTGCCTGAGAGAGTGATAACCGCTCCGTTCCTCTTGAGGATCGAGGAGGTCTACACGATCTCGGGTCGTGGCACCGTGGCCACGGGCTGTATCGAGCGTGGTGTGGTGAGAGTCAACGACGAAGTCGAAATCGTGGGCCTGCGGCCGACGATGAAGACGATCGCCACCAGCATCGAGATCTTCAGGAAGTTTGTCGATGAAGGTCGCGCGGGCGACAACGCCGGTATCCTGCTTCGGGGTATCAAGCGTGAGGAAGTTGAAAGAGGTCAGGTGTTGGCGAGTCCTGGCAGCACGACGCCGCATACTCGTTTCGAGTGTGAGATGTATGTGCTGACCAAGGAGGAGGGCGGACGTCATACGCCGTTCCTCAAGGGCTACGCACCTCAGTTCTTCTTCCGCACGACGGATGTCACGGGCGCCGTTGTGTTGCCTGACGGTGTCGACATGGTCGTGCCGGGAGACACCCACAAGGTGTCGATCGAGCTGTCCAAGCCCATTGCCATGGAGGTCGGGCAGCGTTTTGCGATCCGCGAGGGTAACAAGACGGTCGGTGCCGGCAAGGTGCTGAAGATCGTGTAGGTAGTTGGGTGGGGGTTGAAACCCCCACCCGATTTGTCGTACTTTACCGGAAGGTTAATTAACCGAACGGCTAAGTATGGCGGATCCCCTCAGTACTACCTTTGCAGCGCTGGCAGACCCCACCCGGCGAGCTATTCTCGCGAGGGTTTCGCTCGGAGAAACCTCGGTCAGCGAGCTGGCCGCGCCCTTCGACATGAGCCTGCCCGCTATTTCCAAGCACCTGAAGGTGCTGGAGCGCGCCGGATTGATCGTGAGGAGCCGGGAGGCGCAGTGGCGTCCCTGCAGGCTGCAAACGGACCCGCTCCAACAGGCATCCAATTGGTTCAACGAGTATCGCCATCACTGGGAGACCCAGCTGGATGCGCTGGACCAATACCTCGGCAAAAAACATCGCAAGAAGAGATAAAACACCATGGCACTGACGCTCTATCTGCACCCGCTGTCCTCGTACTGCCACAAGGCGCTGATCGCGTTTTACGAGAATTCAATTGCCTTCACGCCCGAGGTGGTCAACTTGGGTGACCCAGCTTCGCGCGACGCGTTCAAGAAAGTGTGGCCACTGGCGAAGTTTCCGGTGCTCACGGACAGTAAAGGTAAGCAGACGATCCCCGAGTCGACCTGCATCATCGAGTACCTGGAACGGCACCACCCAGGGCCGGTAACCCTGGTGCCGAAGGACGAAGAGGCAGCAGCAGCGGTCCGTGCAAAAGATCGCTTCTACGATCTGCACGTCCACTACCACATGCAGAGAATCGTCGGTGACAAGCTCAGGCCGGACAACGGCCACGATCCCATCGGGGTCAGCGAGTCGAAGGAACGTTTGCAGACGGCGCTGCAAATCGCCGAACGGCAACTCGCCAATCAACCATGGGCGGCAGGCGACACCTTCTCAATGGCGGATTGCGCAGCCGCCCCGGGTCTGTTCTTCATCGACAAGATGACGCCACTGAAGAATGAGTATCCGCATCTGGATGCCTATCTCAACAGACTCAAACAACGTGCTTCCTATGCGCGCGTACTAAAAGAGGCGGAACCCTTCATGCAATATTTTCCCGGCTGAAAATCAAGATGACCCACGCAGTACACGACACCTTCGTCATCAAACGCCTGTTCCACTACGAACCGGCGCAAGTCTTCGCCGCCTGGTCGACCCCCGAAGCGAAAGCAAACTGGTTCGTCGGTCCGTCCGGTTGGCACGCGCGGGTACGCGAGTTGGACTTCCGAGTGGGAGGTCACGAGCGCCTGGAAGGAGGCCGGCCCGATGGCACCATCAGCAAATTCCACGCGCGGTACCACCAGATCGTTCCCAACGAGCGCATCGTGTATGTCTACGACATGTACACCGGCGACACCCAGACTTCGGTGTCCTTAGTGACGATCGAGCTCGAGCCCCATAAACAGGGCACCCAGGTCGTAATTACCGAACAGGGCGTCTTCCTCGACGGTCACGACGACCCCCGTAAGCGAGAGCACGGTACCAACGTCCTGATCGATCAGCTGGAGCGATCACTGCAACGCCCAGGCAATTGACCCTTTCGGCTCACGGGCGCAGTTATCTCCATGCTGAATCCGCAGCGCCGTCGACAGCAGGTGGGGTAGGGCATTCACCAGTTGCTGGACGCACGAGGTCGATAACTCGAGCGTCGTGGGCTCGCTGGCCGAGTTCAAGAAGTTGAGCCGGATGCGCGCCCCATCAGGCGTCACCAGGCACGTGGTCAAAGAATCGATTTGCTTCATCTGAGTACTCGCTCCTGCAGCATTCGAGGCTCATGCTAGTAACAAGAGCCCGCAACAGGGGTTAAGAGCCGCTCAGGTCCGTAACTTGTCCCCCAAACGCAGGCCGGCTACGATTCTTGGAGCTGCGGGGGACTATGGATCACATCTGGACGAATCTGAATGGGCTGACGCAGTCCGCAATCGTCTTCATCACCGTCATTGCGATCCTGTTCCACGTGCGCTGGACCCGGCGCAATACCGCGCTCGGCCCGACCTTTCTCACGACGCTCGGTATTTTCTTCTGCTTTATTGGGATCGCCTGGGGTCTGCTGAATTTCGACCCGGCCGACGTCAAATACAGCATTCCGCGGCTGCTGGCCGGCATCCGGACTTCATTCTGGGCCTCCGTGGCGGGCATCTTCTGGGCGCTCACGATCAAGGCTCGGCTCGCGATCTGGGGAGATGCGAAGCTGCGCGTCGGCGCCGTCAACCAGCCGGGTGCGACGCTCACTGACCTCGCTGACCACCTCGGCCGGCTCAACAACGCGCTGGCGGGCTCCGAGGACTCGACCCTGCTGGGCCAGATCAAGCTCCTGCGCAGCGATTCCAACTACCGCCTGGACCGGCTGAATGCCACATTCGAGTCGTATTCCGCCAAGATTGCCGAGGCGAACTCGCGGGCGCTGCTGCATGCGTTGCAGTCCGTGGTCCAGGACTTCAACGCGCAGGTGAATGAGCAGTTCGGTGAGAATTTCAAACATCTGAACGCGGCCGTCGAAAAGCTCGTCACCTGGCAGGCACATTACGCCGAGCAGCTCTCGAGCCTGGTTGCGCAGGAAACCGAAACGCGCAGGTCCATGAACGACGCGGCCACCCGTTTCAACGAGCTCGTGCGCCGCTCGCAGGAGTTCAGCGATATCGCCCAGTCGTTGAAGCGCCTGCTGGTGGGGCTCAACACAGAAAAAGAGCAATTGAATTTTTCACTGTCCACGCTGGGCGAGTTGATCAATAACGCAGCGCAAGGGCTGCCGACCCTCGAGCAGAACATCACGGCCATGACTCAACAGGTCGAGCAGGGTGTCAGAGCCAACCAGGAGGCCATGGCCGCCATCCTGAAGAGCGTGGCGCAGACCCTCCAGGCCCACAACCAACAGCTGAATTCCCTGGTCGCCACCACCAACAGCGAACGCCGCGCCCGCGGCCTGTAGAGCATGGACGGGGATCTCACCGAAACCAGCAGTGCAGTCGGCGAGGAGAGCCACTGGATTCCTCTGACCGACCTGATGACCGGCCTCATGGTCATCTTCCTGCTGATTGCGGTCTCCTACATGATGCAGGTGGAAGCGGACGCCGCGCGCATCAAGAACGTCGCCATTGCCTACAGTGAGATCAAGGACGCCCTGTTCGAGGATCTCAACCAGGAATTCCAGGCCGACCTGCCGAAGTGGAAGGCGCAACTGCTGAAAACCGATCTCACCATCCGTTTTTCGGAGCCCGAAGTGTTGTTTGCGCCGGGCAGCAGCGAGCTCAAACCCGAATTCCAGGCCATTCTCGCGGACTTCTTTCCCCGCTATGTGCGCATCCTGACTTCGAAGAAGTATCACGACGCCATCAGCGAAGTACGCATCGAAGGCCACACCTCGTCGGTCTGGACCGGCAGTGCCTCACCCGAGCAGGCTTACTTTCTCAACATGGAGCTGTCGCAGGCGCGCACGCGCTCGACATTGGCTTACGTGATGAGCCTGCCCGCGGACCAGAGTCAGGTCGAATGGTTGCGCCGTTACGTGACAGCCAACGGACTGTCGTCTTCGCGGCTGATCGTAGACAACAAGGGCGAAGAGGATGTCGCCCGTTCGCGACGGGTGGAGTTCAGAATTCGCACGGATGCCGAAACACGCCTGGCGAAAATCCTGGAAGTCACAAAATAACACCGCACCCAGTTGGAAGTCGGTGCGCCGTCAGGGACCGCGTGACTCCAGACGGCGACATGCCAATTCCGACTATTCAACAATCTGTTATGTAACTTTCACACTCGCCCGGTAAAAACGCGCCTCGCACTTTCCGTTCTTCGGGCGGGTCTCACAATGAAATTCAAATTTTCGTGGCTGCGTCGCGCGGCCTTCTGTGCATTTGCGTGTTGTATCACCTCGGCTTTCGCCGACACTGCGAACATGAATGTTCGTCTGATCTCCTGGGCTGCGCCACGGGGAAATGAAGACGGCAGTCCGCTGGACAATCTGATTGGTTACTACGTCTATATCGGCGACTCACCGGGCACAATGGTGCCGTACACCTTCACCCCGTCGCTTACGCGGTTCTGGGTCTACCAGTACGTGCCCCATGGCGTGCATTACCTCGCTATCACCGCGGTAAATGTCGACGGCGTTGAGAGCGAGATGAGCCCGATAGTGATGCTGTAGGCCGGCGGGTCACGTGCTAGTCTCGCGCGATTCTGAACCGCACATTGGAGTCGCCATGACGGCAAAAGCGCACCCGCTCGATCCCGCATTTGTAGAGAAGCAGCGCCAGGCTCTGCTGAAACTGCGCGTAGTCCTGCTCAATGCCACGAAGGACAGCGAAGCAGACGAGTCTGAAATCAAGGAAGAGAGCGCCGGCGGCCCTCGCGAGTTCGAGGACGACGCGCAGAAGCTGGCTACGCTCGAGCTTGACGGTAATCTCGTGGTCCGAGACGTAGCCCGTCTGGACCGGGTCGACCGCGCACTGAAGAAGATTGAGGAGGGCACTTACGGTGCCTCCGATGAGAGCGGTCAGCTCATTCCGCGCGAACGGCTGGAAGCCGTTCCGGAGTCGATCTACACCCTGGCTGAAGAGCAGGCGCGGGAGCAGGCACGCTAACTCAGCGTCCTTTGAAAACGCTCTTGGGCATCCGCACGTGGACACCCAGATTGGGCTTGTCCACGAGCTGGGTCACCGCGACGTTCCCTGCCACACTGACCAGCTGATACGCCTGGTGGCGAGTGAGTTTCTTCTCCGCCACCAGGAAGTCCACCATCTCCTGGATCGCGCCCTTGGTCGCCACTGCCAGATCCGGGTCCGTTGCCATGCTGATGTAGTCCGTGGGCGTTTCCGCCCGTGGCCAGGTCAGCTTCATATTCTTACGGACCGTCAACTGCAGTCGGCCTCGTAACGAAGTCTCGATGGCTGTCTGATCGACTTCGCCATCTCCCTGCGCGGCGTGGCCATCGCCGATCTCAAACAGTGCACCGCGCGCGAACACTGGAATGTAGAGCGTGCTGCCGGCGACGAGCTCGCGATTGTCGAGATTCCCCGCGTGACGGCCCGGCGGATTGCTGCTGACACGTCCGGCTTCGGGCGCGGGCGCGACGCCCATGCTGCCGTAGAAGGGATGCAGCGGAATCACAATGCCGGGCAGGAATTCCGAGGTCATGTGCTTGCGATCCAGCTGCAGGATTTTGGCGGGAGCCTCGGGCTCGCAGTTCTCGGGCAGGTAACCCTTGCAGCCGTTGTAGCCATAGTCGATGGGTAGTGAGATCGAAAGGATCTTCACCTCCAGCACATCGCCGGGCTCGGCTCCCTCCACATACACGGGGCCCGTGAGAATGTGGCCACCCGGGCCTTTGCGCTCACCTGTGACCTGCTCGACGATGTCCTTCAGGGATTGTTGGATCTTGTCGTCCGGGACGCCGGCCTTCGCAAGTCCCGCCGGGGTGTTGGTGAGCAAGGTGTCGACGTCGATGATATCGCCGGAAGCGATCCGCAGGACCGGCTGGGCATCCGCCCAATAGTAGCCGTACGCAACGGTCGACGGAGTGACTTCGAGGCGATGGGTCGCCGGCGCGGCAGCCGCCAGCAATGCAACAAACAAAGCGTTCCGGACCAAGTGTCCCCCGACCAAATCGCTGCCGATACGCAGCTCCAGTGATCTAATTTATACTACCGGGCCCCCGGGGACGGCGTACCGATTATGTCGTGATGGGGATTCATTACAATAAATGCCCATGGAACCCCGTTCGACATCTCGTGTTTACATTGGCTGCCGCGGCAGCGCGATTTCGATTTGCCCCAAGCCAAGCTCAGGTATATCAATTTTGTGGAAATGGCCTGCCCGTAACGACTGGGCGTACCTCAACGCGAAGAGCTTGGCCAGGCACCTGGGCCTGCGCGCTCGCAGCTGATCGCACATGGACGCCCCAATTTACACCGGCGGCCACGCGCGCCGCTCGTTGGTTGACACGGTTACCTTCCGGCTCCTGTCGCAGATCACGACCCCGCTCGCGCTCATCATCCAGGTTCGCGGGATGACCGAGCACGACTTCGGCGTCTACAGCCTGTTGTACACCTTCATCCCGGTCGTCGGGACGCTGCTGTCACTCGGGCTCGAGCAGGTGATGATGCGCTATCAGCCGGAGTACCTGCGGGCCGGCAACAAGCGGGGTGCCGCGTGGTTGATGCGCAGAATTGCGCTCGGGCGGCTCTCGACGAATATCCTGCTCATCTGCGTCGTGCTGTTGTGTTGGAACCTCATTGCACCGCTGTTCAAGCTCACGCCGTACCGCGGCACATTCGCGCTGTTTTCCCTGCTGATTCTCATCCAGTTCCAGTCACGGATTCTGCAGCTCGCGCTGGCCTCGCACATGATGCACAGGTACAGCGTAGGGTCCACCACCACTCTGTCGGTGGTGAAATTCCTGACCTACGGTGGGCTATATCTGACCCACCACTTCACCATCGAAGCGGCCATATTCTCCGATATGTTCGCGTACGGCTGCGCATACGCGCTGCTGCGCTACATCTACAACAAGCGCTGCCTCACCCCTGAGGCACGCGGTGCATACAAGCCGACCCCGGAGGAGCGCAAGCGCCTGTTTACCTACGGCTTCTACAACAACTTCAACGACGCCGGCGTGTTCCTGCTCTATTCGTCCGTAGATAATTTCTTCATTGCGGCCTATCTGGATACTTTTTCAGTCGGTATCTATGCGTTCTACAGCCGCCTGCGCCAGATGGTCCTGAACGTCCTGCCGGCGAAGCAATTCGAGAACATCGTCCAGCCCATGTTCTTCGCGATCCCTGCCGATCAGGCGGACCGGAACGTGCCGCGCTACTTCTCCTTTCTGCTGAACATGAACTTTCTGCTGCAATGGCCGGCACTGGCGTTCGCAACCGCGTATCACCACGAGATCGTGCAAACGATCTTTCACGGGAAGTTCATCGAAGCATCGTGGCTGCTGCCGGTGGTCATGGGTTTTGCGACCTTGAATGTGATTGCGGACCCGGTGACGCTGGTCGCTCAATACGAAGAGAAAGCGCATGTGCTGCTCATGAGCAAGCTCTTCGCTGCCTACAACGTACTGGCCATGTTCCTTCTCGTCCCCTGGCTGGGGATCTACGGCGCAGCGATCGCAGCCGGAACCGCCCAGACGGCGAAAAATCTTTTCGTCTGGTGGTATGTGCGTCATCGTGCGATCTGGACGAACGCGCGGGCGGCTGTGTTGTCGAGTGTCGGAATCTGGGGCGCCGTCGTGGGCTTGTGCTATGGGATCAAAACCGTGGTGCATGCGCCTGCGTTGGTTCAACTGATCCTGGGAGCCGTGATCTTCATTCCCGCGGGGCTGCTCTACATACGCAGTCCGGCGCTGTCCAAGTCGGATCGCGAGATCCTGAAGACGGTGACACCGGGCAAGGCCACCGGGATCATGCAGCGGTTCGGATTCCTGCCGGCTTAGCAAGAAATGGGTGGTCGCAGGGGCCACTTTCGGCGAATCATCCCGACCATTAGCTTCCACTCGGGATGAAGCGCTACGCTGCGCGCGCAATGAGATCTACCAACATTCCTGCGACACTTCTGTTGCTAGGTGTCAGTGTCGCCAACGCGGCTTCAACTCAATCTCGTGACGATGCGTGGTGGACGGGGCCGCTGCTGGCTGCATCTCCCGGCACGCTGACGCCCGGACACTTCCTGATCGAGCCGTACCTGTTTGATGCGATCCCGCAGGGGCACTACGACAACGACGGCAACCGTCGTCCGGTGCCCCATGCGAATAATTTCGGCTCGCAGAGTTACCTGCTGTATGGGCTCACTGACAAGGTGGGCGTCGGCCTGATCCCGCGCTTTGCCTACAACGATCTGGGCGAGGGGCGCGGCAGCTCGAAAGTCGGCATGGGGGATGTAACCGTGCAGGCGCAGTACGGCCTCACGCAGTTCCACGAAGGGAGTTGGATTCCGACGACGGCGTTTGTATTGCAGGAAACCTTGCCCATCGGCAAATACGATCAATTGGGCGATCGTCCCGCGAACGGCGTGGGCGCCGGCGCATACTCGACCAACCTGGCGCTGTATTCACAGTACTTTTTCTGGATGCCGAACGGTCGCATCCTGCGAACGCGCTTCGATGTGTCTTACTCCATCTCGGGGTCCACGGGCGTGCGTGATGTCAGTGTGTATGGAACGGAAGAGGGGTTTCGGGGGCGCGCCCGACCCGGGAATGTGACCGTTGCCGACGCTGCCGGTGAATACAGCCTGACAAGCAATTGGGTGCTGGCGATGGATGTGGTGTATGAGCACGATGGCAGCACACACGTCTACGGGTCGGGGTTGAACGTGAGCTCCGGCACCGCGCACACCTGGAGCCTCGCGCCGGCGATTGAATATAACTTCAACAGCAGGGTAGGGATCATCGCCGGCGCCAAGTTCACGGTCGCCGGCCGTAATGCCACGGCCGTGGTTATCCCGGTTGCGGCGGTCAACATCGTGATCTAGTTTTGGGTCGCGTGCTCCTCACGGAAGTCGGCAGGATGGTTGCTCTGCAGAATGGTGCGTGCACTGTCCAGCTCGTAATCGGTTCGTGGATGCACGGTGATGGCTGAGCTGCCGTTGCGAACGCGTTCCGCAAATTGATCGGCCGAGGCGGAGTGTCCGGTTTGGTCGAATATTGCGTGAAAGTAGTTGGAGACCTTGTGGTAGTAGCTGTCCCCGGGTTCCGCATCCGCTTGTCCGGACTCGGCCCGCGAGGTGAGCTCAACACGGTCCGTGGGAAATCCGCCTTGTTTAACCAGCTCGGTGCGCACGCGTTCGGCGACTGCGAAGTCGTCATAGAGAGCTACGATCACGGGTGTCATAACGTTCTCCTCCTCAGGTTATGTAACGACCGGAATCTGTTGAAGTTCCGAGACGAGATGTGAGGTGCATCACGCGCGTTTGTCCGTCTGCGAATCGCGACGCAGCTACAATGGTGTGGTGAGGGGAAATAAGGTCCGCTTGGGGAAAGCCTGGGATGGCTGAATCAATAGAAGTGTCAGACGAACTCAGTGATGCCGAGCGGCGCCGCGCGCCCGATCGCCGCAAGCGAACTCTGTATTCCCTTTTCTACGGTAGCTTCAATCCGCGTCGGCGGAGCGCTCGTCGAGTTGACGCTCGCTCGCTGCGCGATCTCGATTGGCACCATCCGATCTGGCTCGCGGTTGCGATGATCATCGTCCTGCTGTCATGCGTCGATGCTGCATTGACCCTGAGCCTCATGCAGGCAGGCGCCTACGAGGTGAACCCTCTCATGGCTCCCTTCGTGGGTGGCTCGCCCCTCGTATTCACAGTCCTCAAAGTGGGTTTGACCGCGGGCGGCGTGATCCTGCTGACACTCGCAGCTCGCATGCGGGCATTTGGGCGAATACCGGTCAGCTTCTTCCTGTATGCCGTGCTCATCGGTTACGGGACGCTGGTTGTTTACGAGCTCAAGCTTCTGGAAGAGACCCTGCTCACGTCCTGAGCCCTCCCAAATGGGGTGGAATGCGCGCCGGCCGGAGCCTTCGTTTTCCATCCGGCTACGTATTCCGTTAAACTAGCGTTCTACTGCTACTCAGCCCCGCATGCTCGAACCTACACCTCTGTACGGCGGCAACGCCGATTTCCTCGAAGGCCTGTACGAACAATATCTCCGTGATCCGGCAAGCGTAGACGCTCGCTGGCGCGGCTATTTTGAGCGCATGGCGCCCCCCGCGGCCGGTGAACGGCCGCATGGTCAGATCCAGGCGGATATCGCCGCGCGGGCACGTGCACCGCGGGCCTTGGCGCCTGCCGCTGCTGCACCGGCGGCGACGAGCCCCGACAACGCAGCCAAACAGGCAGCAGTGTCGCGACTGATCCAGATCTGGACGAACCGCGGCCACTTGGTGGCCAAGGTGGACCCGCTGGGACTGACTGTGCGCCCGAAGCCCCGGGTCCTCGAGCTGTCGTACTTCGGCCTGTCCGATGCCGATCTCGACACTGAGTTCTTCACCGGCAGCCGCAATGGTGCGGTCCCGAAAAGAGAGAAGTTGCGCGACATCCTCGCCCAACTGGAATTCATCTACGCGGGCACGATCGGCGCCGAGTTTGCGCACGTTTCGGATTCTGAAGAGCGCCTTTGGCTGCAGGATCAGTTCCAATCCGGGCGACTTGCCGGCACGTTCTCGACCGAAGAGCGCCGCAACATCCTCTGGCAGCTCACGGCTGCAGAAGGTCTCGAGCGCTACCTGCACACCAAGTACGTGGGTCAGAAGCGCTTCTCCCTCGAAGGCGGCGATTCATTCGTCGCGTTGCTCGATGATCTCATCCAGACCTCGGGCGCTGCCGGAATCGAGGAAGCGGTCATCGGCATGGCCCACCGCGGCCGACTGAACGTCCTCGTCAATCTCCTGGGCAAATCTCCGTCTGTACTGTTCTCCGAGTTTGAGGGCAGCTACGACCTGAAGAAGCTCAAGGGCTCGGGCGACGTGAAGTACCACAAAGGCTTCTCGGCTGACCTGAAGACCTCCAGCGGAAACGTCCACACGGTTCTTGCCTTCAACCCGTCCCACCTCGAGGTGGTGAATCCGGTGGTCGAAGGGTCCGTGCGCGCGCGCCAGGAGCGGCGCGGCGATGAGAAGGGCCTGCGCGTTCTGCCGATTCTGGTGCACGGTGATTCCGCATTTGCCGGTCAGGGCGTGGTCATGGAGACCATGCAGTTGTCCCAGGCACGCGGTTACTACACCGGCGGCACCGTCCACCTGGTCATCAACAACCAGGTTGGATTTACGACCTCCAATCCGTCCGATACGCGTTCGACGATTTACTCGAGCGACGTGGCGAAGATGCTCGAAGCGCCGATCTTCCACGTCAATGCGGATGATCCGGAAGCGGTGGTGTTTGTTTCGCGCCTCGCGCTCAAATACCGCATGAAGTTCCGCAAGGACGTGGTGATCGATCTCGTCTGCTACCGTCGTCACGGACACAACGAGGCCGACGAGCCGGCGGCTACTCAGCCGGTGATGTACAAAGTCATCCGTCAGCATCCAACAGCTCGCAAGCTGTATGCGGACAAGCTCGTTGCCGAAGGTGTCATCACTGATGCGGACGCCAGCGGCATGATGGAGCAGTATCGCAGCGGCCTCGACGAAGGGCGGCCCCAGGCCCGTGCTTCGCTCGGCATGATCGGCAACAAGTACACCGTCGATTGGACGCCGTACGCCCAGATCGACTGGACGGAACGGATTCAATCCGGTGTCGAGATTCGCCGGCTGCGTTCGCTCGGTGACCGGGCAACGGCTATTCCGGATGGCTTCAGTTTGCATCCGCGCGTTGCGCAGTTGATCAACAACCGGAAGAAGATGTACGCCGGTGAGATGCCTCTGGACTGGGGCTCCGCCGAGACGCTGGCCTACGCAGCGCTCATCGAAGATGGGTTCTCCGTCCGCATTTCCGGTCAGGACAGCGGCCGCGGCACGTTCTTCCATCGACACGCCGTTCTGCATGATCAGAACAGCGACAATACCTTTACTCCGTTGCAGCACATCGCCGATCACCAGCCTCGCGTGCAGGTCATCGACTCCGTGCTGTCGGAAGAAGCGGTGATGGGTTTCGAGTACGGCTACTCAACCACTGAGCCGAATGCGCTCGTGGTGTGGGAAGGTCAGTACGGCGACTTTGCCAACGGTGCGCAGGTCATCATTGACCAGTTCATCAGCTCCGGCGAAGCGAAATGGGAGCGCTTCTGCGGTCTCGCTCTGTTCCTGCCGCACGGTTATGAGGGTGCCGGACCTGAGCATTCCTCCGCGCGTCTCGAGCGGTTCCTGCAACTCTGCGCCGAATACAACATGCAGGTCTGCGTGCCGTCCACGCCGGCCCAGATGTTCCATATGCTGCGTCGGCAGATGTTACAGCCATTCCGCAAGCCTCTGATTGTCATGACACCGAAAAGTCTGCTGCGGCACGAGATGTCCGTGTCGGCGCTCGATGACTTGACTCGCGGCAGCTTCGCGCGCGTCATCGACGAAACAGACGATCTGCCGCCGGCCCAGATCCGACGCCTGGTGTTCTGCAGCGGCAAGGTGTATTTCGACCTGCTGAAAGCGCGCCGCAAAGATGGGATCCGCGATGTGGCGTTGGTCCGCATCGAACAGTTGTATCCGTTCCCGAGCGAAGAATACGATGCCATCCTGAATCGCTACAGCAATGCCCGTGAGATTGTGTGGTGTCAGGAAGAACCGCAGAACCAGGGTGCCTGGTATCAGATCCGCCACCGTCTGCAGGAGCCACTGGGTGCACGTCGCCTGGTGTTGTATGCGGGACGGGCTCCGGCGGCTGCGCCTGCGACCGGCATTGCAAAGATTCACGAAGCCGAGCAGGCCGCACTCATCGATGCGGCCCTGCGGGCAACAACAACCGAGGATTCCGCTCGGGAAACCACGCGCCTCACCGGCAACACGCCGGCGACCGCGGCGACACCAACACCGGCTCCGGCTGTGGCCGCTTCGGGCACACCGGCGCCAGTGATGCGAAAGAGCTCTAAATAATGACCACTGAAATCAAGGTGCCACAGCTCCCGGAGTCTGTGGCAGATGCCACTTTGGTTGCCTGGCACAAACAGCCGGGCGACAGCGTCAGTCGCGATGAGAACCTCGCCGATCTCGAGACCGACAAGGTCGTCCTCGAGGTGCCGGCGCCCATGAATGGGGTGATCAAGGAGATCCGCATTCAGAGTGGCACGACGGTGACCAGCGGGCAGGTGCTGGCTGTGATTGACGAAGCGGGAGCAGGCGCCGGTGCTGGTGCCAAGGCTGCTGGCGGTGCCGCCGGCGGCGCGAGTGCTCCGGCTGCTGCTGCCAAGGCTGCGCCTGCCGCGGCTTCGGCCTCTTCGGAGGCTGGCGGCAAGGACGCGGACAAGCTGAGCCCGTCCGTTCGCCGCCTCGTCGAAGAGAACAACCTCGATCCGGGTGCCATCGCCGGCTCCGGTAAAGACGGCCGCCTCACGAAGTCCGATGTTGTCGGCTTCCTCGGCAAACAGCCCAACGGTGCCTCGTCCGCAGGCGGCACGGCTGCGGCGGGCGGCACATCCGCGGCAGGTTCTTCAGCCGCTGCTTCCCCTGCGGCTGCGGCCGCAAAGGGCGGCGCGGGGTCAGTCGGTCGCGCACCCAGCACGGGAGCCCGCCCTGCGGCGCCAGGCGCAAGGGCAGAGCAGCGCGTGCCCATGACGCGCCTGCGCCAGCGAGTCGCGCAGCGGCTCGTCGAAGCGCAATCAACACAAGCGCTCCTCACCTCATTCAATGAGGTCGATCTGACCGCAGTCAACGAACTGCGCGCCCGTTACAAGGACCGCTTCGAAAAAGAACACGGCGTGAAGCTCGGCTTCATGTCCTTCTTCGTCAAAGCCTCCATCGAGGCCCTCAAGAAATTCCCCGTCATCAACGCCTCCGTTGATGGCACGGACATCATCTACCACGAGTACTACGACATTGGCGTCGCAGTCTCCACCGATCGGGGCCTGATGGTGCCGATCGTTCGCGATGCCGATGTCAAAAGCTTCGCCGACATCGAAAAGGAAATTGCGCAGTACGCGAAGAAGGCCCGCGAGGGCACGATTGCCATCGAAGACCTCACCGGTGGCACCTTCACCATCACCAATGGCGGCGTCTTTGGTTCGCTCCTGTCGACGCCCATTGTAAATGCGCCACAAAGCGCCATCTTGGGTATGCACAAGACTCAAGAGAGGCCCATGGTCGTGAACGGCCAGATTGCGATCCGTCCGATGATGTATTTGGCGGTCACCTATGACCACCGCATCATTGATGGACGCGAGGCGGTGCAGTTCCTCGTGGCGATCAAAGAAGGCCTGGAAGATCCAGGTCGGATGTTGCTCGGAATATAGGACTACTCATGGCTGACTCATTTGACGTCGTCGTGATCGGCGGCGGCCCGGCCGGCTATCCGGCTGCAATCCGCGCTGCTCAGAACAAACTCAGCGTGGCCTGCATCGACGAGTGGAAGAACCTCGACGGTACTCTGGCCTTCGGCGGCACCTGTCTCAATGCAGGCTGCATTCCCTCCAAAGCGCTGTTGGAATCGTCCGAGTTGTTGCACCGCGCGCAGCACGAGTTTGCCGCGCACGGCATCAAGGCTCCGGATGTGTCTGTCGACATCGGACAGATGCAGAAGCGCAAGGCCGGCATCGTGAAGACGATGACGCAAGGCATTCTTGCGCTGTTCAAGGCGGCCGGCGTGACACCGCTGCAGGGCCACGGGAAGTTGCTTCCCGGCCATAAAGTTGAATTCACGGCGGCTGACGGTACCAAGCGGGAGCTGACCGCCAAGAACGTCATTCTCGCCAGCGGGTCCACGCCGATGGAGCTGAAGTCAGCCCCATTCGACGGCAAGCGGATCATTGATTCCTGGGGCGCCCTCGAGATCGAGGCCGTGCCGAAAAAGCTCGGTGTCATCGGCGCTGGCGTCATCGGCCTCGAGCTGGGAAGTGTCTGGCGCCGCCTGGGTGCCGAGGTGGTGGTGCTCGAAGCCCTGCCCGATTTCCTGGCGGTGGCGGACCAACAGGTTGCGAAAGAGGCCCTGCGTCATTTCAAGAAGCAGGGGATCGATGTGCGGCTCGGTGCGAAAGTCACCGGCGCCAAGGTTTCCGGTGACAGCGTCAATGTCACCTACACGGACGCCAAGGGCGAGCAGTCCTTGACGGTCGACAAGCTGGTCGTTGCGATCGGCCGCCGGCCTTTCACCAAGGACCTGCTGGCTGACGGCACCGGTGTGCAGGTGGACGAGCGCGGCTTCATCAAGGTCGATGACGATTGCCGCACGACTGCTGAAGGCATCTGGGCGATCGGCGATGCGGTCCGCGGACCGATGTTGGCCCACAAAGGCAAGGAAGAGGGTGTGTCAGTTGCCGACCGTATTGCCGGCAAATACGCCCATGTCAACTACAAAGTCATCCCTTCTGTTATCTACACCGCGCCGGAAATCGCGTGGGTAGGCCAGACGGAAGAGCAGGTCAAGGCCAGTGGCCGCACCTACAAAGTGGGCGTGTTTCCCTTCCTGGCGAGCGGCCGTGCCCGTGCGATGGAGCAGGCACAGGGCTTCGCGAAGTTGATTGCCGCCCAGGATGACGATGAGATCCTCGGCGTGCACGTGATCGGGCCCATGGCCGGCGAGTTGATCGCGGAGGCTGTGCTGGCGATGGAGTATTCAGCCAGCAGCGAAGACCTGCAGCGGACGATTCACGCGCATCCGACGCTGTCGGAAGCGATCCACGAAGCCGCGTTGGCGGCGGACAAGCGCGCGATCGACTCGATCAACAAGTAAGGACTACTTGGGCGCCGGGGGGCTGTGAACAATAGGCGCCTGGATGGGGGCGCCAAATACACGTTTGCTGGTCGGCCGCGGGGCAAACGCACTGGCCTTGTGCGGCGTTCCCACCGGCTGACGCACCTTCGACACAACCTTACTCGGCTTGGTAGGTCCCATCCGCTGGGCCTCAACAACCGCGTTGCGGTTCGTATCGGCGACCGCAGTGCCCGCCGCGGAAATCAGTATCAGGGCAGCAATAATCTCTTTCATCATGAGGCCTCGCTAGTTGGATGCGGCGAGCGTTCCGAGCTGCTTGCGCCCGTCCTTCCAGATATCGAATGGACGAGCATCCTGATCGCCCTCCAATTGCAGGCGCACATGGCGCGCCGCAGCAATAAATCGCAACGTATCCCGATCCGTCTTATAGATTCGCGGCGGGCCGCGGAAGTGCAGGGGTCGCAGCAATGGCTTGGCAATCCCCACTTCTTTCAG
>Ga0268266_10002774_pt1 | contig 18287 bp, 14 predicted proteins | sample KBSS13metaG_FD_190356 | JGI IMG/M metagenome (GOLD analysis project Ga0268266, IMG submission 190356) | Switchgrass rhizosphere microbial communities from Kellogg Biological Station, Michigan, USA - KBS S1-3 metaG (SPAdes) (version 2) | ecosystem: Host-associated > Plants > Roots > Rhizosphere...
ACGATAAACATGCAACTGTCCCAAAGTTGCCTTTGTTGAAGAGAATCGACGAGTCCCTTCAGTTGGTGATCAACCCAGCGAACTCCCGCGTCATACAACTGGACCAACATCTCTCGGTGGCGGAGCAGGCGCTTTGGGCCCAAGTCGGAACGATTCCAAAAGGAATTCAGGTACAGAGCCTGAGACGGAGCTACATCAGCATTGTTCATCATGCTGAGCGCTTGCGTGGTGGGGTAATAGGGCGCGTGTGGGTCCATCAAATGCAACCAAAGAAAAAACGGGGACTCGCCGATCGATGCGAGCCAGGTCTTCGCATGGTCAACGATTACGTCCGCGGGCGGGAAACGTCGCAGTTGGAATAGCGACCTCGGGACGGGAGTCGCCCATCTGACACAATACTGAAAATACATTTCGTCGTAGATCGAGCCTGCCGGCCCTAGCCGCTGACTCACGCGTGCAAGAGCGCGATTCAAACGACTGCCTGCCGCTGCGCCCAATTGGTTTGTGTCGTTGACAGGTTCAAGTTCGCTGTCGAGAAAATCGCAGAAGGTTTCAAACCCGCCGTCATACCCGAACCGTGAGGAAATGTACGGATTGGCTGCCGTAAATGCCGCGGTCCGATATCCCGCATCGCGGAATGCGGAAGCGAGTGTGGGCTCGCCGGCGCTGATACCCAAAATGTCGCGGCCGAGTGAGAGCGATGGCCGAGAGGCGAAAGTTGGCGGAAAGGAGTAATACGTTGGGGATCCGCCGACGATGGCTGTCGGCAGAACAAAGCTCTCTCGAGCCAGAGAGTCAAGGAATGGTGTCGTTGGTCTATTGTAGCCGAGGAAACCAACGTGGTCGGCGCGGAGACAATCAACCGTGACGAAAACCACTGATCGCTTTGACACTGTCATCGTGCGAGTCCCGTCGTACTTTTACCGCTCAGCTTCCTTTTTGTCACCCCGACACTAACAACATGAGAGTCGGTGTCGTAGCTGCCAGTCTGCACGAGCTGCCAAAGGTCCTCATCGTGAAGGTATAGCAGATTGGGATATTGTTGCTCCAGAACCGTCAAGAATCTGTCGAGCACTTGGAGGGTAGCGGTTCGAAAGTCTTGCAAGGTCGAGTGGAAGTTGATCGAATGGATCGAAACGATCACCGGGAGTTTCCGCTGAATGCATTTCGTCGCGGCCTCAACTGCGGCATCGAGAGAGAAAGACTCCTCGACCGCAGGCTCCAACTCCACCGAACGATAGATGTGCAGACCACCGTATCGATCAAAGTGTGGCGGGGCCAATAATCCTGCTCCGTTTTGGACCACCCTGATCCCATACTGAGCATAGACACGAAATGTATCGTGGTTGCCTCGATACCCGGGAGGACAAGCGGACCGTGGCACCGCCGAAAAACATTTCGCAAAAAATCCCACCGCAGCACCAACTTTTTTCTCCTGCTGCTCAAGGGACAGGAAATGATTATTTCCTGTCTGTTCCGGATCCCAATATTCGTAACCGATCCATGGCATTCTCCAGTAGATGTATGGGGTCCCTACATCCCACAGCTGATGCAACAGCGTGCCCCGCGTTCCTTGATCGCTTACGTGACGTGCAACGGCCGCCTCCGAAAAATGAGTCGCACCGTGGAGCGCCGAGTAAAAAACGCCGGCCTCCATTCCTTCACGGTACACTTCGAACAATCCCGGACGCTCCCAGCCATCGGGCAGACCGTCAGCTAAAAGTCGAAGCTCGATTCGGTTGCCGCCGCGCATTCTCGACAAATCCAGGTTCGCGGTGAGGAAATTCATTCCGATGCAAGCTGGACGCCCAGCAGAATCTCGGTGGCCTTTGAGGAGTCGGATGACTGCGCTCAGATCGTCAGCAGTCTCGAGAGTGTAGAAGTCATAGGGATGCTGCCCCAATTGCAGACCGGTGGCGGTCAGCTGGTCAAACCCCTCGCGATCCCGCAATCCTACCCGACCCCAATCGTCGCTCTGCAAAAGGACTAGAGGTCGATCGAAGAAAAAGCCTTCGATGGGCAGAAAGGTTTTCGCCTTCTCCCAGAGATTAGTGGCGAACGTCAAAATTCACCTGTTTCACTTTTCCGCGAGAACGCTAAAGTTCCCCGATGCTTCATTATTCGTAGTCCGCACAGCGCGATCGGCTAATTGGCCACCAACGTTAAGAACAGGTACCACGGTCCATGTCGCAAGTTTTCGAATGACAGCAAATTTCGCAAACATCGTCAGGCACACAGCGCATGCCCGGCTGAAACCCGAAATACTGGACCCTTCCGAAACGATTTCGACGCGCCGGAAGTGCCTCAAAACATAACGCAGGCCATTCGGCAAGAATCGCCAGCGTTCCTCCTCGGCAGCACGCGGGTAGAATGATGCGAAACTCAAAAGTGCGGCGCCGCCGGGCTTAAGAACGCGATGGATCTCAAGCGCCGCGATCGATGGTTCGGCGAAATACTCAAAGACCTGTGTGCAGATGACGATGTCAAAAGCCTCGGAGCGTAGCGGCAAAGCTTCGGCGCTGCCGCGCACATCGACAAGCGGAGATTGCTGGAGGTCGAGCGCGGTATAACTGCGGAACCGTCCCGCCAGCAAAGGCCGATAGGGCTGAATTCGTCCCCCTACATCCAACACCGTGATGTCCTTTTCATCGCGCGCTTCGATCCATCGTGAAAAGATTTCGCGCCTCCGAGAAAGGACCAAATAATTCGGATTCGTGAGTGAAGGATGAAGACGCTCATGCCCCTGGCGCCTAACGAACTCCAGCGTCTCCATATTTCAATTACTCCGATCGCGATGCTGAAATCGGCCGGCAAGATCGATTATCCTAGACATATCCGAGATCGCGCAGACGTTGCTCCACCATCTTTTGTTCATCTTTGTCCAATTGCGCCGTGGGATCGACTAACGCTTCCTTCAACAGGAATGTCAAAAGATCCTCTACTGAAGCGAACGTAGCCGCATATTTCTGTTCGGCCGCTGCACAAAGGGCCTCGGGCAGTTGAACATTCCGCCAATCTGACATTTAAGAGCTCCCCATTGCTTTCTGAAAATTACCGCGCAGCCGTCCACGAATCGCGTTTAAGACGAGGCGATCGTCATTGTCCAAACCGATCAAGAGCATCCCTCCCACGAAAACGATGTACGACATAAGCAATGCTCCCGCAACCATCAGCCAACGGTGATGGAAGTCTGTCATACCGATTCGCATAGCCATGATAATCCCGAGCATGATGACGACCGGAAACAAGAGTCGAACATAGGTTCGATTGTATGGTGACAATCCCAGAACCCTTCGCACTTCGACCAAATTCCAGAGGTTGGTGCCGGCATTTGTGACAGCCGCTCCGATCGCTGCCCCCAGGATCCCGAGCTTAGGGATCAAGAAGATATTTAGCGTCAACATGACGACTGCCATCCCGATCTGCACCCGGAGTAACCGCCTTTGATTGCCCGACATCAGGAGCAGCATCCCGACCGAACCCACCCCACAACTAACCAATTGCCCCAGTGTGCCGAGCACAAGAATTGGCCATCCGCTTTCGAAGCTGCCCCCAAAAATTCCCATGATCGGCCGCGCGAATGCAATGACCACAGATGCCAGGGGCAAAGTCAGGCCGATGATCCATTTTGTTAACGTCTGGAACAATCGGCTCAAGACTTGAAGTTCCTGACGTGCGTGAAGGTCCGCAATGGTGGGCGCAAAAATCTGGTTCACAGACTGCAAGACCACGGCAACATAAACCACGATTGCGGCAGCGACGGAATAAATGCCGACCTCGCGAGGATTCAAATACGTTCCGATGAGAACCTTGTCCGAATGAGCAAGCAGAAACTTTAGGAAGTCGATTCCAAATACCGCGGTAGAGAAATGCAATACTTCGCGGGGAAACGGTTGAAAACGAGGAGACAGCCCCCGAGCCTCAACAGGAGTGAGTCGGCGCGCGACCGCAAGCAAAAGAATCAGGACTAAGACTAGCGTAATCAATTGCGCCGATAAATACTCGCCAAGACCTTTACCTCGCAGCGCAAAGAACGTAATCGTGAGCACGATGGTTAACGTGCCTCCGAAAAAATTGTTAATGACCGCCCTGCTCGATACATCGCGATACCCAACTAACACCTGGCTCCAAAAGTTAGTGAGCGCTCCCAGAAGCATGATGGCGGCGAAGAAGCCCAGATACGGGACGAGCGTTGGCGCGTGATAAAACTTCTTCACCAGCCACGGACCGACCAGCACAACAATCCCACCAAGAAAGAGGTTGAGCGCGAGTAGGAGCACAGTGCTTTTACCGACGAAGCTTCGCAAGCCTTCATGGTCTTTGCGGGCTCGGTACGCTGCCACGAAACGTACGGCCGCCTGCGGAAGGCCAAGAGCTCCGAAAATACTGAAGAGCCCTGCGACGGTCATTCCCAGTGCGTAAAGGCCGAGAATCTCCGCTCCCAACACCCGAGCTAAATACACTTTGAACAGATAGCCGGCAATTGCAGTGAAAACGGTTCCACCAAAAAAAACGAGTGAGTGCCGGGAGATATGGCCCATCTGCGAGCGAAACTGCTGCGTTTCCTCAGTTGCAGCGACGGGTTCGGGCAGCATATCGGGCGTGGATGACATGGGTCAGATTAGGGACATCTGGCTGATTTGAGTCTAAATCAGAGCTAGCAGCATGCTGCGGAAACACGGTGAACAAATCTTCGAAGGACTAAGGCGTTACGAAAGAGTTTTGCTTCCGCCCCTGTATTGAGCCAACCCGTTCGACCCTTCGCCAACCCATTGTTTCTCTGGCAACCATCGAATAGCGGTATAGAAATCCCGCCTTCACTATGCCTCGCACTGAAGATTCATTCGTTCTCGCACTGAATATCCAGGGTTGCTGGCCTTGCGCGAGGATTCGACGCGCCAACAGGCTGATGGCGAGTCCATAGTACCCGTGCCCCCTAAAAGACTGCGGGGTCCAACAATCAAAAATCATGATCGCGCCTTCCGAGGGAGCTGTCAGGCGTACCGACAATTCGTCCATGACGAAACCCTGGAATGGCGCTGTCCAGCAGAAATGAACGGGCGTACTGTCACGGTCGACAAGGACGAAGCCTGTTGTTTCGTGTTTTTGGGATCTCAGCCTGAGCGCAACGCGAAGCAAATACGCCAATGTCTCACTGTCTTCTTCGTTCCGCATTGCGGTACGCGCTAGGGTTTGAAGGTCTACAGGGCGCAAAACCAGGGCGTCTGATATCGCCGAGTGTCCTAGGGCCTCTTGCGCATCCCACTCGTAGAATTCCACCTGCTGACGGTTTGAGACAAGTCCGCCCAAGCGTTTGGTACTCCAAAGTATAAAATCCCGCTGACTGCCCGTCCGCATTCGCCTTCGTAGTGACACGCCGCGCGAAACAAAGACCCGAGCCAACTTCTCTGCTCGGGGAGACGCTTTAATCGCTTCGGCTACCTTAAAACGAGTTGCAGCCCCAATGTAGCGTCGACGCGATGTCGTCAATGTAAGATGTCGTGTCTCACGAGATGCATTCGCAAAGCGTTCCTTGTATCCTTCAGCACCAAGCCCCAAATCAACCACATCCAGCGCAGGTTCGTCACAAGCCTCGATGATCATCTGTGACAACAGACAATAACCGGGCGAATGTTCTTCGGCGCGACTGTCGAATGTCGGTTGATACCAAAACAGACTTCTCTCAAATTGAAACCCGTAGTTCCACGCGACGGCCTGGTCTCCGACCATCAAACGGGTCAGTACAAAAGAATGCTTTTCAGCAAGCCTCTCGGCCAGCTCTGCGAGGAAGTGCCGCCTTTCAGATCGCACAAGATTGCTGATGCGTTGCGTGGCAAGAAAACGGGCAACATGCGCTTCATAAAATTCTGGGAGCGCCTCTCGAGCACCAAGTACCGAACGGATACGCTCGAGTTTTACCGGCGCTTCTCGTCGCAGAAAATTGATATTTCGGCGAAACATCTTTTTCTTGTCCAAGGCATGACGAAGTTGCACCCGCCCTTCACCTCTCCCCAGATCTATTTGCGCACACTGATAGCCAAGCCGATCAAAGACGTGGATTCCAAGCTGTTTCGCAGCCGCACGAAGGGCAGGCAAAGACAAGGAATCCGCCGGAAGGTTAGCGAGTTGAAACGTCTGAATCTTTGATCTAAGGAGTTCCGTTAACACTGCGGCGACAAAAATCTCGCGGTCCGGCCCCCGACTCACGAAATCGCAATAGTCGGCGGTCGTATGGCAAAGCAGATGAGCAGATTTTCGGTTTCGGTCGAGTGTGAGAGCCGCAACTCCCTTTAGAGCGTCGCCTTCATATCCCAACAACAGCAATACCGGCATTTCGTCGCGGTACGCCTGTTGCACCGCCATGGCCCATTCATAAGTATAAAACACCTGGGGTCGCTCCATGGCGTGGACAAGGTCGTTCCAGTCGCGCCGCAGCGCTGGATCAGTCGGAACCTCGCTGTGAACAGCTATTCGCAAGTGGTTGGGCTCGAAGGTTTCTGAACGGTGCTGAAAACATAGTAGTACCAGTCTGTCGCGAAAATCCTGCTGCGAGCAGGGTAGTCGTCTCCAAGCACCTCAAGCAGCCGGAAGCCTGCACTGGTGAGTTCCGAGATCACGACCTCAGGAACCGCATAGTGAGTTAAAAGGCCGCCGTGAGCATTGTCCATCATGTAGCCTTCGCCTCGCCAGAAGGCGCGCTTCGGAAGTCTGCGCGCGAGCCGCGCTGCAGAAAGCGCGAGACTCGTTGCTGCTGATGCGCAAGCTCTCAAAATAGTCAGTATTCCGACGGCCAAGCGCTCTACGATCTTGCGACCTCCAGATACCCGCGCCGCGACCTGCTGAACTCTTGAGCGGCTCCACCCAGGCCGCATCCAAAATGCGCGAGGATTGTGAGACGAGAAAATCACAAGGCCGCCATTTTTCAGCACCCGATGAATTTCGCGTAACGCCTGCGCGCGCACGCTGTCGGGTATCACGTAGTCGATACTGTTGAATGCCATGATCACCGCATCAAACTGCCCGCTTTCGAACTCGCGCAGGTCCGCAGCATGAAGGACTTTGAACTCAAGAGTCGGAAACTTGTTCTGACAGGCGGACACCATCTCACTCGCGTAGTCTGCTCCTACGTAGCGCGAGGCCAGCGCTGAGAGATACGGCGTGGTTCGTCCGCCGCCGACTCCAAGATCGAGGATCGCCATTCCGGGCTTGAGGAATGATTGAAATAAATGCAGCTCGCACTCGGAAAGGTATTCGAGACGAGCATAGTGGGCCGCTACACGTGACTCGTTGTAAACGTCAAGATTGCGGTCTCTTCGATTAATTGTGAAATCAGTCGGCATCGCGCTATTCAGCGCCCAATCCATCGACGCAACGCATTGTGAAATCCGCAGACGTGAGCCGCGAATTCCCCCAGCCGCATATCGGCGGTAACGTGTACTCGCGGAATCGAATATCGTTCAATATGGCTCCCGAATCCGCCGTCAAAGTTCACAAACGCACATTCATAGCCCGCTTTTTCGGACATTTTGATTTCTCTGTCGGTCACAGAGGCTTGATCGCCGAACGGGTACGCGAACGCCCAGACTGACGCCCCGATGGCTTCCTCAATGAGCCTCGCGCTTTGCTCAATCTCAGCCCACGCAATCTCGTCAGCCATCTTGGGGAGCACAGGGTGGCTAACAGAGTGAGCTCCGAGCGTCATGTCAGCCGCCAAGAGCGTTCTCAATCCGTCGGCGGTGAGGCGCAAGAAACGCTGCCTGCTCGGTTCATCGTTCAAGTATTGCGCAGACCAATTCTCTGGCAATCCGCAGGCTTTGCGAATCTGATCCAACACAGCGTAGCGAGATCTCTCCTCAAGCCCGGACAGAGTTTGCACGATGCGCCACCACGATTGCCGCATCGTGTAACGTTCGACGACTTTCTCACCTAGCTCCAGATGGTTCAAACGCACCGTAGAGCCTTTGGCGCTAAGAAACATTAAGTACAGTTCTTCATACCAGAGCATGGAAGCCTGGCTTGTTGCCGACGCGGCGGTAACAAAGAATAAGCACGTCACCGTCTCGGATTTTAGGATTGGAACCATTTCGCTGACTACGTTGGTGAGCCCGTCATCACACGTCAGCAACACAGCGCGCGGAGAGAGCTCTCGCTCGCCTGCAAGCCACTGGCGAACCTCGCCCGGTGAAACGATGTTGAATTGCGATTTCAACCAGCGAATGTGGCTACGAAAACTCTCAGCCGTCACTAGGCCGCCATCAAGCGCCGGGTCGATAGAGACATACCCACCTGGACGTAAGCCGTGATATGTGACCACACAAAGACCGCCCTCGCGGGCGTAGTAGCGAGGGAATCCAACCGACGACAGGGCCGGGTACATCACGCGTTTCAGGAAAGGGCTAAGAACCCTCATGCCCGCGAACCAGGTCCCAGCTCAATGGAGTGCCACGTTGAATTTCCCGCGCTGCCGGCTTTCCGAGTACTTCCCCCAAGTGTCGCGTATGCAAACCGTGTCCGGGACGAATCGAGCGCACATTTTGCGCGGTAAACGTTTCGCCGCACTTCATGTCAGCAACTACAAACAGCGATCTTCGAAAAAGGCGGCTGCTTTCTTCTTTTTCGCTGCCGCCAAACCGGGCTTCGCCTAAAGACCTTTCGGCGATTCGCACCGCATCCACCATTGCCTTGAATTCACTTGGCTCGAGAGAGAACGCGCTGTCTGGACCCGGAACTGCCCGAGAGAGTGTCAGGTGTTTTTCGATGATGCAGGCACCTAACGCTATCGCCGTGACCGGCACTGCAACATCCATCGTGTGATCGGAGAGGCCAACCGGAAGCCCGGCGTGTGCCGCAAGATAAGGAATCGTACGCAGATTCATCTCTTCAGGAGATGCAGGGTAGGCACTCGTACACTTGAGAAGCGCAATTTGCGTCGCCCCAGCGCCGCGCGCACCTGCCACTGCTTCATCAATCTCATCCAGACTGGCCATCCCTGTTGACATGATCAACGGCTTCCCGGTCCTCGCCATCTTTTGAATCAGCGGAATATCAACGAGTTCGAAAGACGCAACCTTGTGAGCAGGAACACCCATACTCTCTAGGAAGTCGACGGCGGTCTCATCGAACGCGCTTGAGAACAGGTCAAGGCCCAGTTCGTTTGCAATCAATTTCAGCTTCGGCTGCCACTCCCACGGCATAAAAGCTTCGCCGTAGAGATCGTGGAGGGTTTTACCATCCCAAAGTGTCCCTCCTTTGACCACGAAACATTCTTTGTCGCTGCGCAAAGTGATCGTGTCGGCAGTATAAGTCTGCAGCTTCACTGCGTCCGCGCCAGCATCTTTTGCGGCGCGCACAATTTTCGCTGCCTGTTCGAATTCGTGATTATGGTTCGCAGAAATTTCAGCAATGACGTAAACCGGCTGCCCCGCGCCCACGATCCGCTGATTGATTTGCAATGAATTGTTCACGCTGCAAACTCCGACCGTTCGAGAACAAAATGCATTGCTGAATGCCCATCGATTACCGTGTCACCGGCTCGGCAAAACCCGGCTCGAGAAAACAGCCTTAACGAGGCTGCGTTACTTGGCTTTATGTACGCGTCGATAGCGCGAACGTTGGATATCTGAAAAAATTTCTCTACCCCCACATTGATAATCTCAAGCGCCAGACCTCTTCCACGCCAACCTGAGGCCAAACTGATTGAGATGGTCCCGCGATCCGCTCCAGTTAGGAAGCGAAGCTGACCAACGGGCTGTCCGTGCGTATCGGCGGCTATGTAGATTATCGCGTTCGCATCAGCAAGTTTTGCTTGAAACCAAGACACGTGAGCTTCCCACGGAATTGACTCGCTCGAGAACGACATCGCGCGTGTCAAAGGATCATTCGCCCACTCCCACAAGAGTCGACAGTCGCCATCGTCCGCAGGTCGGAGACAGATCCGCGGATCAATAAACGAGAGAACACGAGAAGCGCCGTAGCCGTCAACGAGTGCACGTCCCTTGTTCGACATTTTACTTCGCAATTCCGTTGAAGCCATGAGGGACCCGAGCTCAGATAGAAGTTTGCCGTCAAATGACCCGTCACGGATGTCGACGTGTACCGCTACGCCCAAGCGACTGAGATGCTGTGCAACCGCGGTCTGATTTTCAGCAACGTCCACCAGAATGGCCGGAACTCCCAGGCAGCACAATTCCCAGCTGGTTGTACCCGCCGCAGCGATCGCAACATCGCACCACGCCATCAGCTCATCCATGTTTGCAACGTCCGTTTCGATGCGAACATTGTCCTGAGACCGGCTCGCTACTTTGCTAAGTAGGTCGGCGTTGGGATTGGCTCCGCCCACTACCACAACCATCTCAAGGGGCATCGTATCGAATCGGGACAAGCACTCTACGACGCGTTGCGTAAGATTTCCGAGATCGCTGCCTCCCAAGGTAATAAGAATTTTGCGCCCCACGTCGGGAATCTGGCGTTTCCAGTTCGCCCAGCGATAGAACTCCCTGCGCAATAAAGCGTATCGAGGCCCTAAAAGCAAACGAGTGTCGTCCGCTCGTGAAACGTAAAGTTTTTTGGACGCGTGAGCGTTCTGGTTGAGCACGATATCCGCAGAGTAGTGTTCTGAATGACCGTTATCATCGATAAACAAAAGTTTCAGCCCGGCCGCTTTCAAAGTGCTCTGGTAACGGGCTCCAAAACAATAGCCGTCAACCACAATACAATTTGTGCCGAGATTGCGGGCCAAAGACGCAGTCTGCGTTGCATCAGAAGTGTCACCAGGTGCAGTCGTGAATGCTTCAATCTGAATGTTTTTCGCGCGCAAGCGTTTTTCGATTGCCGGAGTCGATTGCGCCATTGCAATTGTTGCCGCCCCTCCAACATCCTGCCAGGCTTCTGCGAGGGCAAGACATCTCATCACGTGTCCCGTACCTATCGCGGCGCTGGCGTCGGCACGAAACAACATGGGCTTCTTGTCCATTAAGAAAGTAACTGACGTCGATTCGATTTTGTCACAACGGTGTCGATGTCGCTCGCGATTCACATCCTAATAATGCGGCGAATCGGGCGCTTTCGATCGGGGTCGAACAATTCCGAACAACCACCGGATCTGGCTTGTGGCTGGCCAACAGTTTCGGAATCTGCAGTAGGTCGGTTGGTCGATCGAGCTTGATACCAACCCCAAATCGGGTGAACTGATCGATATATCCGTAAGGCCAGAATTCCAGCCAGCTGCACAGGAAACATGGGATCGCTTGCGTCGCGCAGTCCACGGCTACAGTCGATAAAATCGTTACACCAAACCAAGTCTCTTTTAGCAGGTTCCCGAGCGGGCCAGCCACAACCCGGACGACATTTCGTTGGTCGGCACTTAGGGTATCAAGGACAAACCCTTGTCGTTCCGCGAGACTTTCTGCAGGGTGTAGTTTTACAACCAGCTGACAACGTTCCTGAATCGCCAAATCAGCAAGTGGCGGAAGAACATCGCGATAAAACTCTTTCGCCCTGCCCCCGCCGCTGATTTCGTACGCCTCAGAAAAGAAAACAATCGATTTGCGAGCAGCGTTCGCTGCCGGAACCACATTCCTTTCCAACGCCGCTGGTGCTCCTATTTCGACCTTAGCCCCCGGCACAGCGCAGACGCGCACCAGGTAATCTTGTTCCATTCTTCCCTTCGCTAGGACCACGTCGGCGTGGGCCCGTTTGAACATGTAGCGACCATCGAGTGCTCCGTGGTGGCAGGCGACCGTTGGTAATCCTCGTTCTTTCGCAAGCAATAAGGGAATATGTGTGTAGGGATTGCTGTCGTCAGCACACAAGACTCCACTCACCGGTTCTCGGTCAAGCACGTTGCGCCAAGCATCTCGAATCTCAAGACCTTGTGCAAGTTTGCGTGGGAAGTCATCGAAGCCTCCGATCGCTCCAAGCATTTTGAACTCGGGCTCCGCATTTAACTCAACACGAAGCGCGTTCCAGCACTGGCTCAAGTGTTCAAGCTCGATACGCCGAGATGGATCTCCCACAGAGGCGTACGAGCGAAGAGAATTGGTGGCAACATTTGAAGGAGTATTTGAAATCCAGCCACTCCGACGAGTGGCAACCAAGAGAAAAGCCAACTCAGGAGCACTTCCGGCATAAGCGATCGCCGTGCGCGAAGCATTGCCATAAGCTGTGGGTGCGAGGATGACTGGCCGATCAGACGGCTTCACTTGTCGTGAAAAGCGCCCGCGGACTTGGTAACCGGGATCCGTCTTGTCCCAGAAAATTTCCAGCAACTGAGATGTTGGGAATTTCTTGGCAACGCGAACGTAGTGATTAAGCCCCCGGCTGGCCGGGTCGTGGTTAGATGGAAACGACCAAACACTCGACCCCAGAAAGCTGTTGAGTGCCGTGACGTAAAACCCCGGTCGCGACACGAACACCTCATCCTGCGGCTCGATGGATTCGGCTACCTTCCGGAGTAGCACAAGTTTTTCAATCGCACTATGAACCAGGATTGATGTGAGTTCCCACCAGTCCAACCCAAATTTATCCTTGACTATGTCAAAACCAGCTTGCAGCAATTCGCCGACTTTGCGAATTTCGTCGAATTCGGAGCGCAAAGCGTCGATCGGCGCCACATCGCAACGGTAGTACGTAGAGGCCGACTCGTATGACATTTGCCCGCTCAGGCCAAGATCAATAATGCGATCCCATGACAAAGTGGCCCAAGGTTCATTGTGAAGTGTGTCTTCAGGATGTAGGAAAAGTATCCTCATTGGTTCAAACTATTGAAGGTGCGCGTAAACCAAGTGTCGGGGGCGGCTCAAGCAGACCTCTCACTACCATGCGGTCCACCCGCCGTCCACCGCCACATTTGCCCCGGTCACGTAGGACGACGCGTCTGAAGCCAAGAACAAAAGTGGTCCCTGAAGTTCATCCACTTCCCCCGTACGGCCCATTGGATTTTTCGCACTCAACCTTTCCCGAAACGCGGGGTCGCGATCCAGATATTCCTTGGAAGGAAACGGACCTGGACTGATGCAGTTGACGCGGATTCGGTGTTCTGCAAGGTGACACGCAGCATAGCGGGTGAACTGGATCAAGGCGGCCTTCGCTGCTCCGTAGTATGGCGGACTGTTTGCTCGGCTCTGCCCGTAAATCCTTGGATCCGGACTCACCACCCCATACATAGAACAGATATTCACCACCGAGGCCCCTCCCCTCGTCTTCCTCGCCGCCTCTTTCAGCAGAGGCGTCGCCGCTTTGATAATTTGGAACGGGGCGACAACGTTGACCAAATATGCCTGTTCGAAATCAGGTCGATCGGCATCCTCCAGCGTACCGGGACGTCCGGCGCTCGCGTTGTTAACGATGACATCTAACCGGCCGAAGCTTTTGGAAATCACATCCAAGTGGGCACGTAATGCATCTTCATCAGTCACGTCAAAGTTAGCTACTGAAGCGCTATACCCTTGACTTTTCAATTCTTCACGCAGCTCTTCCAGCGGACCCAATCGTCGCGAGTTTAAAACAACATGCGCGCCCGCGTGGGCCATCGCTACCGCCATGGGACGCCCTAGAAGACCCGTTGCACCGGAAATAAACGCCACACGCCCATCCAGCCGGAATAGCGAAGAGATGTCCACTCTATTGTCCTTTGAGATTGTCATAAACTTCGGCGTTCCAGTGGCTGGGGTTGAGGAGACTTTCAGGAGCCTTCGGCACGCTGTCTTCTAACTCGGCACACTGCTCCCGTTGGAGCGGTGGCAAACAAAATATTTCCAAGTTCCGCTTGAGCTGATCGGGTGTTTCGCATCCCACAACCAGTGAACAAATCCAATCTTGAGCGCGCACATACGCCACACACAAGTCAGCGACGTTCTGCCTTTCGAAACGCTTGGTGAAATGCTGGAGCGTTCTTACATAGGCGTTGGCATCATAGTTCCCCGCCAACGGCCAATCTGCAGCATCGCTTAGCAGAACGCCCTGCAGAAAAACGCTTCGAGCGTATACCACGACATCCGGGCGGGCCGCCAAGACTTGCTGGATTTCCTTCGAACGCCATCGCTGATCGAGCAGGTTGAAAGGGATTTGCAGGCTTTTGATATCCGGATCCTTTAAGGCCTGTAGGGCTTCAGCAGGGGAATACAGCGACGCTCCAAAAGCCCCGATCGTCCCCCGGTCGCGTAAAGCCAACAGGCGTCGCCACGCCACTCCTTCCCATGCGTCGTGATGCTGCCAGCGATGGAGAAGCAATGTATGCAAACGATTTGTGCCAAGCGCGTCGCACGATCGTTCAATGCTCGCATCTACGGCGGTCTCAACCGTAACCCGATCCGCGAGCACTGAGAGCCCCGCGAGCGGGTCGAGCTTGGTTATTACTTCCGCTCGCGAACGCCAGGCACCTGTCAAGGACTGACCAAGCACCTCCTCCGCGTCGCCGTATGTACGAGCCGTATCTAGAGTAGTGACGCCATGTGCGATCGCATCTCGAACCATGCCGGTAGCGATGTCCCTGTTGGGTTTGCCGGTGCGATTGGCAACGCCATACTTCAATCCGAGTTGCGCGGTTCCCAGAGTCATCTGACCGATGGCGCGTCTGGAGACGACACGATGAGGAATGCGAAAACGGGGCTGGTCTGGAAGCGCACCGAGCCTCATGAGCAAGTCCCACCACGTCGCTTGCACCGGTTCCGCAACTCCACAAAACAACCGACAGACTCGATCGTAATCTTGCTGATCGTCTATCGTGCATCGCAAATGACTGAAGTCCGCATTCTGGAGCGCGGACGGAGTGTGGATGGCCGATCGACAGTTCCTTTGCATCCACGGGCCAACGTGTTCTCGATCGAACGCACTTGTCGCGGATAAGTGAGCTTTTCGTAATGTCCGAACACGAAATGCCTCCCCTCCCAGTCCGTAAGGCAACCTGCTTTGAGGCGATGCTTGAGACAGATATTCCATGTCGGAATCGCGCAGAGCAAAGGCAAGCTCCTGGGCTAGATGTCCATCGGGAACTACATTGTCAGCCGTCAGGCGAACCACAACATCGTTGTCCGAAAGTGAATCTGTGGCTCGATGGAACCGCGCAAGCAAATCGTGAAGGGAGCCGCGTACAACACGGATCTGGTGAGTTTGTACTTCAGCCGCCAATGCATCATCGGAAGCATCGTCCGACGTGGCCACGATCACCTCACCACCGGAATTTGCAGCCCTTAAGGCAGCCAGCGAGACGCTAGGATAACCTGCGATGGGTAACAACGCTTTTGCAGGCAGCCGAGTGCTGGTCGTCCGCGCTTGCAATATGACCACGTATTTCATTTTGAGTCGGCGTGGCTGCGCTTGCGATCTCGGATCAGGTGCGCGGAAACCTTCGTGACAGCCGTGATTACGTCTTCAATGTCTTGGTCGAACATCCCATGAAACATCGGCAAGCTGATCAACTGCTCGTAGGCTGCCTCAGCCACCGGGTAATCTCCACTCTTGTATCCGAACTGATCGCGATAGTAGGGGTGCAAATGTACCGGTATGTAGTGAACATTGACTCCGATATTTTCTGCCCTCAACGCGCGAAAAATCTCGCCGCGGTCAGCGTCGTATTCGGTCAGATCAATTCGAATGGGATACAAGTGCCACGCGGGAGTTACATCCGGACGAACACTGGGTGGAATTACTCCCGGGATTTGTCGAAATGCGCCCGAGTATCGCGTGGCAATCTCTCGGCGACGCGCGAGATTCGGATCAAGCTTATTCAGCTGCGAGATGCCGAGGGCACAGGCGATGTCCGTTAGGCGATAGTTAAAACCGAGCATCACCATTTCGTAATGCCACTGTCCAGTCGTCTGCCGCTGACGAGCGTCGCTCGAAATGCCGTGGTTACGAAATCGCCGAAGCGTCTCCGCATGTTCCGGGTTGTTGGTCGTGACCATTCCGCCTTCCCCGGTCGCTACGTGCTTGACCGGATGAAAGCTGAATACTGTCATGTGTGCAATGCTCCCCGTTTTCCGGCCGCGATACTCCGCTCCCAACGCATGGCATCCGTCTTCAATGACCAACAAGCCGTGCTTTTCGGCCAGCTCCAAAATCGGAGTCAGATCAGCAGGGTGCCCGGCAAAATCAACCGGCAGGACAGCGCGAGTCTTAGAACAAATGCGGTGCGCTATCGCCTCCGGATCGATGTTCATGGAGTCGCGTTGTATATCCGCAAAGACCGGACGTGCGCCCTGGTAGAGCACGCAATTTGCAGTCGCGGCGAAGGTGAGAGGCGTTGTGATCGCCTCATCCCCCGATCCTAGGCCTGCGGCAAATGCCGCTCCGTGCAACGCGGCGGTTCCTGAACTGAAGCTCACCGCATACTTGGAACCGACTCTCGCCGCGAATGCTTCCTCGAATTCTGCGACCTTGGGACCGGTGGTCATCCAATCTGAGCGCAGCACATCGACCACAGCATCTACGTCATCATCATCAATAGAGTGTTTCCCGTAAGGCAGCAGCGTTTTCCGGACAGGCGTTCCGCCCTTTACCGCCAAAGTTTCTCGCGTTGTCGGTAGGACGCTCATCTGCGTGATTCGGAGTTCAAAACTTCAACTTAGGCGAGCGTAGGGACACTAGCGCCCGGTCAGAACGGTGGACGCGGTCGACGCGTCTGGCTCCATTAGATCTCGCACTTGCTGGTCGGTCATCCATTCGGTGTTGGTGTCGCTGGCGTACCGGAATCCCTCCGGTAGTGCCCGGGCATTCATCCAGTTTGCGTTCTGCCACCATGGGTGCGATGGCTGAATGACATACATCGAATCAGTTTCCACAGTGTTTCGCGCTTCGTCTTCAGATACCAGTGCCTCGTGCAGTTTCTCGCCTGCCCTGATTCCGATGTACTCGATCTCACAACCTGGGGCCACTGCCTGAGCCAGGTCGGTCAAGCGCATGCTAGGAATCTTGGGGACGAAGATTTCGCCGCCGTGCATCTGCTCAATGCAACGAATGACAAACTTCACACCTTGCTCGAGTGTGATCCAAAACCGAGTCATTCTGGGATCGGTGATGGTGAGCTTGCCGCGTCTCTTCTGCTCGAGAAACATTGGGATCACGCTTCCGCGGCTTCCGACTACGTTGCCGTATCGCGCACAACTAAAGCGCGTATCTCGCGCCCCAGAGTATGCATTTGCTTGCACGAACATCTTCTCTGCGCACAGTTTGGTTGCGCCATAGAGGTTAATCGGGTTCACGGCCTTGTCGGTACTCAGCGCCAATATCCTTCTCACACCTTGATTAATTGAGGCGTCGATCACATTGCGGCCGCCCATGATGTTGGTCTGGATTGCTTCGAACGGGTTGTATTCACACGCCGGGACCTGTTTCAGCGCTGCCGCATGAACCACCACCGTCACGCCTGCCAGGGCGCGATTGAGTCGATCGGGATCTCTGACATCACCGATGAAATACCGCAGACTCGGATGGTTGAAACCGGAAGCCTTCATTTCGTGTTGCTTCAGCTCGTCGCGGCTGAAGATCACCAGTCGTTTCGGCTGAAAGTCTCGCAACATGATTTCAACGAACTTCTTGCCGAATGACCCGGTTCCACCGGTCACCAGCACTGACTGCTCGGACCAATTCATCCCTGCTGCCTCATGACGTCTTGGGAGTATGTGTCTGCGTTCCCGATTCTAGAAACAAAGCACAGTTAGTATAGCGAACGCCTTGCATTTAAGCCTGCTCCCGATAGGGTCGTCTCCACCCTTCTGGCGCGAAATCCAAGGCCAGCATCAACCTTTCCGGTGATAAAATCCCCCGGAAGCAGTTTTTTGTTAAACATCTCAAGTCGCTCGCCCGCGTGCACGTAGAAGGCGTTCAATCGACGGCTCTTGGACGACGAGCATCGGACTTGAGTCAGTCGGACAGTGGAATCTAAGGAGTTTTGATGGATTCACGCCATCTGGTAAAGCCAGGAAGCCCGGCGATCCGGGAAGTTGTCCCGGGGGCTCAGTTGGATTTCAATCCGCCGGCGCTCCAAATACCCACCTGGCTTCCTCCCCAGGAGTCCGCGTTACGCGAATACCTCCGCGTTCTTATCAAACGAAAGTGGACGGTCATTGGATGTTTGCTCACGATATTTAGCATCGTGACGATCGCAACCTTAAAAATGACACCGATCTACCGAGCCTCCGGTAGCATTGCGATCAACAAACCCGACTACAACTTGGTCAATTTTAAAGACTCGGGAAACATGGGAGCCGAGTTTTACGACCCCACTGATTTGGACACCGAAGTCAATATCCTCCAAAGTGATCTCTTGGCCCTTGATGTCATCCGCAGAT
>Ga0268266_10002775_pt1 | contig 18285 bp, 20 predicted proteins | sample KBSS13metaG_FD_190356 | JGI IMG/M metagenome (GOLD analysis project Ga0268266, IMG submission 190356) | Switchgrass rhizosphere microbial communities from Kellogg Biological Station, Michigan, USA - KBS S1-3 metaG (SPAdes) (version 2) | ecosystem: Host-associated > Plants > Roots > Rhizosphere...
AACTCTATCACCTTGTGTGGCATTCGTCAGGAGTCCGACCGGTATTTTTTTGGTCGCTCCGTGGACCCGGACCCGCCCGAACAAGATACCGTCCTCCGAGAAAACTTCGACGATTTCTCCGTATACAAGATTCATGTGAGCTCCCGGATCGGACTGGTCGCTAGCCATAGCTGTCCGAGCGCGATCCCACCATCGTTAGGTGGAATGCGCTGGTGCCAGTAAGGCTGGAACCCGGCTGCCAAAAGCTGGTTGGTGACGCGCTCGGCCAGGTATCGGTTTTGAAAGCACCCGCCGCTCAGGACGACTTTCGATTGGTTACAGCGTTGGGCGATCGCGAGAATCGTGTTAGTCAGGAGATTGTGAAAACGGGCCGCCATCACACCACCCGCAACCTTCTGCCCGCGATCATCCAGCAGCGCCCGAATGGCCGGCTCCCAGTCGACGACGAACGGTTCGGCCTCGCGCAAGGCGAACGGATAGCCATCGGTGACGCCGGGCGTGACGGCGAATTCGAGGTCCATCGCCGCCTGCCCTTCGAAAGTGGTGCGAGCGCGTAGCCCGATCAGCGCTGCCACCCCGTCGAACAGCCGCCCGGCGCTGGACGTGACGGGAGAATTAACCCGGTGGGTCAACATACTGCGCAAAGTCTTTGTTTCGGCCCTGGTGAAATCCGTGAGCAAATTCTTTTGCCTCCAGAGTTCGTCTCCCAAAATCTCGTGAAGCAATCCCAGCGCGCTGCGACGCGGCTCTTTCACCGCGGCCTCGGCGCCCGGCAGGCGAAAGGTCCGCAGATGGCCCGCACGACGACAGGAAGCCTTTTGCACTAGAAAGAATTCGCCGCCCCAAATCGTGCCGTCAGTTCCATAACCGGTCCCATCCCAGGCTACACCGAGTGCGGGCGGCTCGATTTCGTTCTCCGCCATGCAGGAAGCGATGTGCGCCCAATGATGTTGCACCGCCACGCGGCTACTCGCTTGCTGCAAAGCGTATTTGGTCGAGAGGTATTCCGGGTGCAGATCGTGAGCGATGATCTCTGGTTTCGCCTCGTAAAGACGCGGCAGATCCGCGACGGAGCTTGCGAAGGCGTCGTACGCCGGCTTCGTCGCCAGATCGCCGATGTGCTGACTAACGAACAAATTCGTCCCTACGCTGAGCGCGATCGCGTTCTTGAGATGCGCTCCGACGGCAAGAATAGACCCCTGCGCCTGACGCAACGTGATCGGAAGCGGAGCGTAGCCGCGGGCACGGCGCAGCATCATTCCTCGTCCGGCGATGACTCTAAGGATCGAATCGTCAACGTGCCTAACGATTGGGCGATCGTGGACGAGAAAGAGATCGGCAATGTTACGGAGACGTTCCAAGGCCTCGTTTTCATCAATGCAAATCGGCTCGTCGCTCAGATTTCCGCTTGTCGCCACGATAGCAAAATTCAAATCGCACAAGAGCAAATGGTGCAGCGGCGAATAGGGGAGCATGACGCCAAGATTGGGATTTGCCGGAGCAACCGCCGGCGCAAGGCTGCTTGGCGATCTCTGCACAAGAACGATTGGCGCCTCGGGCGAAGTGAGAAGCGATTCTTCGGCTTCTGAGATTCGGCAGCACTCGCAGACTCCTTCGAGCGAGGGAAACATCACAGCGAATGGTTTTTCTTCCCGGTGCTTGCGTTCGCGCAAGCGCCGCACGGCTTTATCGTTGCAGGCGTCAACAAGGAGTTGGAACCCACCAATGCCTTTTAGGGCAACGATTTTGCCGGCGCGAATCTCATCCGCCGCCTGCCGAAGAGCAGCATCCGCACAGGCGAGGACTTCGCCTAGAGAATTCCAAAGGAACAGCTTGGGGCCGCATTGCGGGCACGCGGTTGGTTCCGCGTGGAAACGCCGGTTCGCTGGGTTGCAATATTCGCGAGCGCAATCGACGCACATCTCGAACTTTTTCATTGAGGTGTTGGCTCGATCGTAGGGCAGCGCTTCTATGATGGAGAAACGCGGTCCACAGTTGGTGCAATTGGTGAAGGGATAACGAAAGCGCCGATCCTGCGAATCGAAAAGCTCGCGCAGACAGTCATCGCAGGTCGCAATGTCCGGCAATATGAGCGCGCTTTTCCCGCCATGATCGGTGCTCTCCCGGATTTCGAATTCCTTGTAACCGAGAGGGTCGAGATGGGACGACTCGCAACTCTGAATGATGGCGCGGGCGGGCTTTTCTGTTTTCAATCGGCGCTTGAAACTCGAAACGCGATCGGATGCGCCCTCGATTTCGACGAAGACGCCTTGAGCGGAATTGACGACCCAGCCATCGAGGCCCAGTTCCGTTGCCAACCGGTAAACGAAAGGTCGAAACCCGACGCCTTGGACGGCGCCGCGAACGACGATTCTCACGCGCTCGCGACTCATCGTTGTCGCCGGGGTCGTTGCCCCAGGTTTCACCTCACGAAAAGACCGTCGACGTAGCCGATCTGGTAAACGAGGAAGAGCCCGAAGCCCAGACTTAGCACGCCTGCCGCCGTGCCGAGGTGACAGTGCAGGAACTGAAAGCGCGTCGAGTAAGAAACCGGCACTGCGATTGCGGCCGTAATCAACATCATGCCGGCGATCGTGCCGACACCGAAGATGAGCAGATAAGCCATTGCCCAAGCGGGATCATGAATGATGGGGAGCACGAGGAGCGCAACGGCAGCGGAGCCGGCCAGGCCGTGTACAGTGCCGATCACGAGCGGCCGCAGCACCTGATAAAATCTCGAGCTGCCAAACCAGCAATCGAGTTTCGCTGACGGAACGGCTTCTTCGGCATGACCGTGGCTAGCGGGCTCGTGGCCGTGGATGTGGCTGTGGACGTAATCGCCGTGCAGATGCGTGTGCTGGTGGACGGAATCGTGATCACTGTCGGCGGAGACATTTTCCACGGCGCGAAAGGTTGCTCTCAAATTGAGCGCGCCAAGCAGGATCAGCATAAGGGCGACGCAGAATTCCAGACTCATTCCGAGGCGCTGCGGCACCCCGACGCCAAACAGGATGATGGCTCCCCCAATGACGAGCAGCGTAAGGCTATGGCCGATGCCCCAAAAGATTCCGGTCCAGGCGGCGCTGCCAATCTTGCGTTGCCGGCTAACGATGGTGGTAACGGCGACGATATGATCTGAATCGGTCGCGTGTCGCATGCCGAGAAAGAAGCCGAAGAGCAGGATCGGAAAAAGCGTGTTCATGCGATGGCGCGGGCGATTTCGTTAGGCATGAATCGGACGGATCGGATCGCGCATTCTTCGCCTTCGATTACGCGCGCTGCGTTCCCACAGCCGGGACATTCGAGAGTGGCAATGGGCAGACCGTGCAAGGCACCGTCCCAATATTTCGGTGCTCCGCTGTAGGAACAGTGCGAACAGGCGACTCTGCCCAGAACCGATTCGATCGTTAGGCGGGAACCGGCAATTGGCATCTCCGTGATAATCGATTCGTAACAAAAGCGAAGCTGTTCATCTTCGATTTGCGTGAACTCGCCGATCGCGACACGAACTTCGACAATTTTCTTATCCGGATTTTTCTCCGCGAAATCGAGCAGTTTTTCGACCAGACCTGACGCGATCGAAAACTCATGCATGATCGGAGCGACTAAACAGCGAGCAAGGTTTCCGCGACCTCGTTCAGACCGGCGCCGGTTTTGCAGCTGGTCGGGATAACCTTGATATCGGGCTTGAGCGCGTGCACGTCGGCGATCAACTGGTCGACACTCACTTCCATGGCGCCGGCGAGGTCGATTTTATTGATCACCACGACCTGCGATCCGAGAAACATGTGAGGATGTTTGCGCACCATCCAGGGACCTTCGGTTACGCTCACGACGACGACGCGCGCCTTCGAGCCTAACGGGAACTCGGCCGGGCAAATAAGATTTCCGATGTTTTCGATGAAAATCATTTTGAGATTCCCGAGATCGATCTTCTTCAAGCCTTTGCCCACGAGGTTGGCGTCGAGATGACAACCGTTGATGGTCGCGATCTGCACGACCGGCACGTTCTGTTTTGAAATGGCGTCGGCGTCGTTACTCGTGGTCGCGTCGCCGTTAAAAACCGCGACGCCGATTTTGTCCTTCAGCATTCCGACCAGCTTGGTAATGAGCGTTGTCTTCCCCGAACCGATCGCACCCATGAAGTCGATTGCGGTGATGCCACTCTGGTCGAGCAGGGCGCGGTTCTCCGTGGCCAGCTTCGCATTCGCCTCGAGGAGGCTGTGCTCGAGTTCGATATCGTAGATCTCGTCTGGTGATGCTTCGAGCATCACCTGCGGCGCACCTAGTTCTGCCATGATCAGCGAGCCAACCCGGCCAGAGCGGTTGGAGTGTGCATTTGTTTCAGCAGCTTCCCGCCGCCAAGATACATGTGGACCCCGCAGGGCAAACAAGGGTCGAAACTGCGCACGGCGCGCATGATGTCGATACCCTTGAAGTTGTCCGGACCGTTCTCCTCGAAGATCGGCGTGTTTTGCACCGCGTCTTCATAAGGCCCGGGCGTGCCGTAGATATCCCGAGGATTCGCGTTCCACGGGGTCGGCGGATACGGATGGTAGTTGGCAATTTTGCCGTTGCGGATGACCATATGGTGGGACAAAACCCCGCGCACCGCCTCGTGGAAGCCGCAGCCGATGGCTTCGTCCGGCACTTTGAAGGGTGTGAAGGTCGCGGTCCGCCCGGCGTGGACTTCTTTCATTGCCTTCTCGAGGAAGTGGAGCGCGCAACCTGCGGCGTATGCTTGGAAGTAAGTGCGGGCGCGGTCGCGTTCGATCGCGTTGCTCCATTTCGGAACTTTCCATTCGAACTCGACTTCCCCTTTCAACGCCGTTTTCGGCAACCGGATCTTGACGCTTTGGCCAGTGGACTCGACGTAGCCGATGTTGACCAGTTTCGCGAGCGCAGTCGCCCAGAGACGGGCGATTGGACCACCACCGGTGTCCATGGCCAGATGATCGCCGGTCCGTTTATCGAGCCAGCGCGGCGACATAACCCAGGTGTAGTTGCCGCCAAAGTCGCGCCGTTGCGGTTTCGGAATCGTGGTCTGGTTCCACGGATGTTTTTTGTCGACCGGATTACCTAATGGATCGTTTTTGACAAACGTCTCGGAGTTATCCCAATCGTCGTAGTAGGATGAGCCAAGCAGGATGCGAATGCCGAGGTTAATATCGACGAGGTTTGTCGTGACCAACTCGCCGTCGATCACCATGCCGGGTGTGACAAACATGGCATTGCCCCAGTTCTCCATCGTCCGGTAGTTGTAGTCGCAGACGTCCGGATCCTGGAATGATCCCCAGCAGGCGAGGAGGATGCGCCGGCGGCCGACCTCCTCGTAACCGGGAAGCGCCTCATAGAAGAAGTCGAAGAGATCATCGTGCAGCGGCACGCACTTCTTCATGAACTCGATGTAGCGCATCAACCGCACTGTGTAATCGGTGAAGATCTGAATCGACGGAACGGTGCCGACACCGCCGGGATAGAGTGTCGATGGATGGACGTGGCGTCCTTCCATTAGGCAAAACATCTCGCGGGTATAGCGGCTAACATGCAGCGTCTCGCGGTAGAACTCGCCCGTGAACGGATTGAGCGCCGTCATGATGTCGGCGATGGTCTTGTAGCCGTGATCGGCGGAATGCGGCGCCGGCGTGCGTTGGGCTTTTTCCCAGACGCTCGGGTTCGTCTCCTTCACCATCATCTCGCAGAAGTCGACGCCGACGAGGTTGTCCTGAAAAATGTTGTGATCGAACATGTATTCGGCGGCTTCGCCGAGATTGACGATCCACTCGGCCAAGGGCGGCGGCTTCACGCCGTAGGCCATGTTTTGGGCATAGACTGAACAGGTCGCGTGGTTGTCGCCGCAGATGCCGCAGATGCGGCTGGTGATGAAGTGAGCATCACGCGGATCCTTGTTCTGCATGAAGATGCTGTAGCCGCGAAAGATCGACGAAGTGCTGTAACACTCGATCACCTTTTTCGAGTCGAAATCTATCTTGGTGTAGATACCCAGGCTGCCGACGATGCGGGTGATCGGGTCCCACGACATCTCGACAATGTTTCCGGATGGAGCGGAGGACTTGGTGGCTGGTGCGGTTAGAATGTCAGGCATTTTATTATTCCAGTTGAGTTAACGATTTCGAAGCTCCATCTAATTGCGCGCATAATTTCTTGGCTCGTAGCCCGTTGTGAGTTCCGCGCGGGGATGACGCCATTTCGGTTCCTTGTTCACGGTGGTATTGGTAAGGGAACGTAGTTTGCGCAGCACACCGCCCCACATGCCTACGACCTTGGTCGACAAGGCGGAACCGGGAGGCGCATCCATAAACGGCATGAACTTGTCGGGGAAGCCCGGCATCGTGCAGCCGATGCAGATCCCACCCACGTTAGGGCAACCGCCAATGCCGGCCATCCAGCCGCGCTTGGTTACGTTGCAATTCACGACCGGGCCCCAGCAGCCGATCTTCACGAGGCATTTCGGTGAGCCATATTCATGGGCAAAATCGCCTTGTTCGTAGTAACCCGCGCGATCGCAACCTTCGTGCACTGTCTTTCCGAAAAGCCAGGTCGGACGCAACTGTTCGTCGAGCGGAATGAGCGGAGCGAGACCTGCGACCTGGTAAAGCAGGTAGAGTAAGGTCTCCATCATGTTATCGGGCTGAACCGGACAACCGGGCACATTTACGATCGGCAGCCCGGCTTTTGAACGCCAGCCCCAGCCCAGATAATCCGCGAGGCCCATCGCGCCCGTCGGATTGCCTTCCATCGCATGGATACCACCGTAAGTGGCGCAGGTTCCACAAGCGACAATGCCCAGCGCTTTTGGTGCGAGACGGTCAATCCACTCGTTCGTCGTAATAGGCTGGCCCGTATCCGGATCCGTGCCCAGAGCCGCCCAATAACCCTCCTTCTTGATCTTTTCGTTCGGAACGGAGCCTTCCATCACAAGCACGAATGGATCGAGCTTCCCTTCGGCCGCATCAAACCAGTATCTCATGAACTCGTCGCCGACTTCGTAGGCGATCACCGGATTGTGCACATGCACTTTCGGCAGCCCGGGAATATTCCCCATAACCAAGTCTTCGATGCTGGGCTGGGTCGCCGCCGTGATCGAGACGGAATCACCGTCACACCCCAATCCCGTAGTCATCCAAATGACGTGGATTTCTTTCACGGCCGACTCCCGATGCTTGAAGGGTTCGTTTGTTGCTACCATAGGTCTCCTCTCCTGGGCTGGCACGACGGGAACTGATTGTTTCCCCGGTCGCTTGGTTATTATTTTGCTAACTCACATACTGATGAAAAATTTAGAATTACTAATTGAAACAACTACATGTTGCGGAGCCGGAAGTAGCGCCGCAGCTCCGGGATCATGGAAAGGAATGAGATCACGGCCACGAGCACGATCCCACCCAGCAAAGCCAGCCAGCAAATCTCTGCATTATTCATTTCTTCTTCTTTCATACGTCTTCTCCAAGAAATCGTTTCAAGTTTGCGAATCGACCGTGGCGCGATTGGGGACGCCGTTCAAGAGTTCGCGAATGAGCGACTCGATCATCTCAATGGCGGGATCGACGGCCGCCTGAGCCTTTTCGCTTAATCCCATCGCGCCCTCCTCGGAATCGAGAATGGCGGGCTCGCAGCCTACAACACGTAACCATCCCGTATTACCGCCTAACGAGCGGACCAGTTGCAGAACTCGAACCGGAGTCATGCTATGAGCATTAACGGCCTCCTCGGGCAGGTCGTCCAGCTTTTTTATGTCTGGCTCGATCAGGTAGATAGTACCGGGAGCGTTTCCCTGGGGCGTCGCATCTACGAGGATCGTTGCGTCATAATTATCCATCAATTCATAGGCCAAATCGTAACTGCGTATGCCAAAATCCTTTACCGTCACGCCGTCGGGCAGGGAACGGCGCCCTAACCGGCTCGCGACTTCACAACCAAACGCATCGTCGCCAAAAAAAATGTTTCCGATTCCGGCGACGAGAATTTTTTTCATGCGTCCTCTTTCACCGCTTCGACCTCGTCGGTGGCATAAAAAAATCGATGGCCCGGCTGCCGCATCATGCCGAGATCGCGACCGGGATCGTCGTCGAGCACCAAGGCAAGTTGCACGCCGCCGTCGACATCCTGCTCGACAGCTTCGATCACCGCAATTTTTCCAGCGAGCGCCATGTCCATGACGTCGGCCCGTTTCTTCGGACGAATGCGCACGCGGTCGCCCGCTTTCACCTGCCTATCGCCCACCGTGGCGCTTTCCAAGCGCTTGCTCGGATTAAAAAAATTCTCGTTCGACGACCGCGCATTTCGCATCACGCCATGCATCTTGAGCAAATGATCGCTCGACATGTTTTCCGTGCGTTCGAGGATTTTTCTCGCTTGCTCGTCGACCTGTCGCATTTCAATTTTTTCCGCGTCGCTCATCGCCATGACGCGCAGGGTGAGAATCTCGTCGATCTCGAGCCCATCGAATAAATCGCCCGGGCTCTCCGGCGCGATCTGGGGGTAATCGTACAAGATGATCGGCGACGAAAGCATCGCATCGCGTTCGTGCTTCGTTGGATCGCCGACGAGGACCGGCCAGGTGTGGATATTTTTGCAGGCCGCTGCCCCTTTCGCATAGGCGGCTGGAGGATCGGTCAGCGAAAGCCATTCGCCGCCCTGGGCGTGGAGGATGGTATGCGTTGAAGTGAAGGTGCGCATGATGATCGCGCTTTGATTTTCCAGTTCGTTAGGCGGAACCGGAGTGCAATTCACAATGCGTACCGTGACTCTGAACACCGTCTCGTCGATTGGTTGGGCAGTGACCTCGATCGCCCCGCGGACCGCATCCTGCCGGCGCACGAGAACTGCGGTAATCCTGCCGTCCTCACCGAGGATCGGTTCGAGCGCGCGCGACGAGGAAAACTCGAAGTGGTGTACCGTCTGCCACGCTTCGCGCAGAGGAAAAGTCGGCACGTCCACCTTCTGCTCCACCACTTCCTGCCAGGTCTGGTAAACTTGTTCGCCGACCCGAAAATCCGGCACCACTTCAAAGTCTGGCCTACCTCCGGCTGGCATCTCCGTGATCGGCTCCGGCAACGTTCCCACTTCCCGCGCCATCGGATGGAGAAAGCGGACGCTGATCATAACCACCGCGTCCTTCGATTCGTTGCGGATCAGGCATTCGGTCTGCATGACGCTCGGTTCGGCGCCGTGTTGCGCGATACTGTAGTCCTCCGGATAAACGCGGCCGAAGGTGAAGCGCTCGCGATTTTTCTTCGACGAAGCCCGATAAGGATAAAGAATGTAGCCCTCATAAAGGACCGCGTTCACCACCTTCTCGACGAGCGCGATGTTCATGGTTGCAAGGCCGGGGCGTCCTCCGCCTCGCCCGGAGTTGATTCGGCCGCCTCGATTCCAATTTCGTTAGGCGGGGGCAGGAGGCGCTCAAGCGTGGCCTCCCACGTCGCCAATCCCTCCCGCCGTCGAAAAGCGTAAAGCCGCTCGAACAAATCGCGCTCGAGCGAGAGCCACGCTGTGTTCGGATAATGGCGATCCATCATCTCTTTCCATACGCTGATCGGCAGCCGATAGGTACTTTCTTTGTTCCAGGAAACCTGCTGAATCTGCAACCGCTCATCGGCGTTCTGGTAAAAAATCGTGCCGCTAAAGAGGAAAAGGAGCGGCACCTCGCCATCTTCGAGCGCGTAGAAATATTTCGTCGCCGAGACGTTCAAATCGAACGTGCACGGCACCGACAAGCTAGCTTCGGTCCTCCCGGAGAATTGCGGCACGTTCACGTTGGCGTGCGTCCACAGACGGGCGCGCAACGTTTGGCCCCAGCGATCAGGCGTTCCGAAAAGCTCGCCCAACTTTTCTTTCTCCTCTGGTTGATAGGAGCGCAGCGTCGGATGAATCTGGATCTGCGCCTGCAACATGACGCTCTGGATGACCTCGTGCGCCGGTTGGTTGGTGACCTCTAGCTTGAAATGCAGCAGTGGGGCGATGCCGTAGTTCGCCGCCTCGACGCCGAGGATTCTGAAATCGAGGTCAGGCATCGTCAGTTCCCGCTCTTCCGAACCCGCTCGAGGAATCCTGCGACATTAGCGAAAGGTGATGCCACGGGATCGCTCGGCTGCGCTTCGCTTCGCTTAGGATGACGCTCATGCATCACCCCTCAGCCGCGCGAAAAATCGATCGATCTCCCGCCACACTTCTTCGCCGCCGGAGAAACCTCGCCAGTGAATGCGGATCAATCCGACGAGCTCGAAACAAACATCGATCGGCGCAAGGAAGTATTCGCGCGTCCCGCGCACGCGATTGACGAGCAACGTTTCCACATCCGGCCGCATGTCACGCAGGACCGGATTCGCCCCGACCAGCGTTTCCCATGCGGTCAGCGGCAGGAGCGATTCAGTCGCGCCGGCCGGGCTCGGATAATAAGCGGCCATCTTCTTGTTAGGAGTGTCATAGAAAAAGAAGGCCAGACTAATCGGCAGCGAGAGCTCTTCCCACTCTGCGTCGCTCATCTGGAAATCCGGCAGTGGGCGCGCATCGCGTGGGATGAGTTTGAATTTCCCTTCGATTACATTCTCGAAGCGTAGCGCGCACGGGTCGCAGGAGCAGACGATCCGTCGTGTCGCCATCTCGAGCAGATGCCGATGTGCCGGTGCGAGCCGTACGCTGCAAAGCTCGCAATGCTCCACCTCCGGCGCGGGCGCGCTGCCGTTGCTCCTCGGCTCTCCGGCGAAGCGACGCAGAGTCGCAAAGGCGGAAGATCTCATCGTGTAAAGATTGCGGCAGGGCACATGGTCGACCAGAAGCGACACACGCACTGAGAGTCCGCCCGGGTCGGACTCCGTCCGGTTTCCTGCAGCCTACGAAGGCTGCAAATTGGGCATGTCGGGATGAATCGGTGCCCGTGCTTCCGGATTGATTCCGGTTGCATCCCTGGCGCTCGTGTAACTTTTCCCGCCTTCGCCACGTCCGGCTTCCTTGTTGTCTAGGGCGAGTTCCTCACCCCTCACAGTGCCCGGTATATGGGCTGGTTGCGCTGGTTTGTTCATATGTTTCCTCCTGTCGCTGCTCTTTGCCCGTTCCCATTCGGGAGCGGACAGTCAGTAAATTTCGGAACCGGAGCCGGACCATTGTCGAAGACTTTCGGCTGCTCCTCCGGCAGGCCCTCGACGTCGAGTCCAGTGAGATCCGGAGCCGCGGCATAGAGCGCTTCCTCAATCGAAAAACGCAAAGTGAGACGGGAGGAAGGGCATTCGTGACAATTCCCCTGCAGCTTCAATTGCACTCGACCTTCCGGGCTTACCCCAAGCAATTCCACACTGCCACCGTGGAGGCCGAGCCGCGGTTGCACTTCGTCGAGCGCATTGCGCACCCGCGTTTCCAGATCGAGGGGATGCAGGCCGTGGAGTAACAACAAACCCGAGACCAACTGATCATGGCTCAATTCGTCGATCACCGTCGAGCCGCCGACGCTCGAGTCGTAGACGACGCTCAATACCCGCTCCAGCCCGGTCCCGTGAAGATCGAGCAACGTCTGGATCAACTCGCGGACCTGCTCACGCACCGCGACATCGGGCGCAGCCTCGAGCGCCGCAATCAATTCCTCCACTCGGGCGAGCCGTTTTTGGAATTCCTCGGTGCTGGCTTTGTCCATAACTTCCATTATGAGCTCATCGCACTTTGCTGACCGCTTGCGTGCACCAACGATCGCAGAAAGTTATCTACGGCTTTTCTTCCTGGGTGGCAATGTTGGACTAAAATTGTCTGCTGTCCGGACGCTCTTATCCTAACGATCGTCGACGGAACCCTGATGTTGACGTCCGGAGATTGGCACAAATGGCGCTTCGCAATAGAGTGACTTGACCAAATTGCCCGAGATCGTCGAGCCTGCTTCCATTACCTGGAGAAATAATATCGCTTATGGCACATGTCGTTACGAGTAAGTGTGTGGGGTGCAAGTTCACCGATTGTGTGGAGGTGTGCCCGGTGGCCTGTTTTTACGAGTTGGACGGCCAACTTGTCATTCACCCGGAGGAGTGCATCGATTGCATGGCTTGCGTGGATGAGTGTCCGGTGCACGCCATCTACGCGGGGGAAGAGGTTCCGGCCGAATTTCAACCCGATATCGAACTCAACGCGACCGAGGCTCGACGCGTTCAAGAGTCGGGCCAGGGTGCGATCGAGAAGAAAAAGGATCCCTTGCCGACCGCCTCCCAAAGGAAAGCAGAATTGGGTTACTGAGCTCGGCGTCCGCTGGCGAATGCCCTTGGCCTAACGAATCAGCGATCTGGTTGACGGAACACGACCGGTCACCACTTCCCAAAATCGTCCAAGGCTGCGCCCAATCTTTCCAAAGCAGCTTGCAATGCCGCCGTCTCGCCGCCGATGCCGAGCCGGAAATGTCGCGGCATTTCAAAGAACTCTCCCGGTACCACCGAGGTTTCGTATTTCTCGCGCAACAGCTTGAAGAATGCTTCCGGTTCGCCGTCAGGCAAACATGGAAAAACCACCGAGCCGGCGGGCGGACGGAAACATGGCAAATCGTTGCGCGAATCAAGAAATGAATCGAGGACCGCGCGGTTGGTCATTAGCAAGCCACGCGCGCGTTCGCGGAACTGCCCAAGACGATCAAACACCATAACCGACATCCGCTCGGCCGGATGAGCGGCGGTGGCGGCGAAAAGATCGTTCAGTCGCCAGATGCGTCGAGTCAGTTTGGGCTCGGCCAGGATCCAGCCGCACCGCAGGCCGCTCAAGCCGTAGGTTTTGGTCAGGCTGCTGGTCACGACGAACGTGTCGCCTAACGAGAAAGCGGAAGGCGGCGCGGAATCGAACAACATCTCGAGATAAACTTCATCGACCAGCACACGCGCGCCGACACGCTGCGCCATTTCGACAATCGTCCGCATCGCCTCCAAGGGAATCAAAGCGCCCGAGGGATTGTGCAGGTTGGTCAGGACCACAAGACGTGTCGCGGGTGTGATCGCCTGCTCCATTTCCGGCAATGAGATGTCGAAGTTGTTTTCGAAAGAGCGCGCAATCTGTCTCACGCGTGTGCCAAGGTAGTGGGCGACGTCGAGCAGCAGTCCATAGGTTGGGTGTTCAATCAGGACCTCATCGCCCGGACTGAGAAGCGCGGCCATTGCGAGGTGATTTGCCATTGACGTCCCCTCGGCGGTCACGATGCATTCGACTGGCGCGCCGGTGTGGCGCGCGATCCGTTCCAACAACGGCCCGTAGCCGTAGCCGCCGCCGGTGATCTCCAGCTCCTCCACTCGCAACGGAAATTCCGCCATCGGCACACTCGTTAGGCCGCTGGTCGCGAGATTGAAGCGCGCGCTGGAACAGGTCTTTGCCCATTCCATGTAACGCGAGCGTTTTCTCTCTTCCGGCTGGTCCATGGACCGGGAGCGTAAACCCGTCAGTCGAGGTTTTGTAGGGTTACCGCTTCGGTTGCCGCGTTTCAGCATCGAGGCAGGCAAGGCGCCTGCCCGGCAAAGCTGACCTGCGCCAGAGAAAATAAAACGGCAATCCAGCCAGTGCGATGCCCAGCCCAATGCACGCCCGTTTTGGGTCGTGCGCAAAGGTGCTGACCACGATCATCCACTGCGCCACGATGAAGAGCAGCGTCGTCACCGGATGCCCTGGAACGCGGTAGCTCGCCGGAGCGCTGTCTTGTCGTCGCAGGACGAAGAGGCAAACCGCCGTTAGGCCAAAGAAAATGCAATCCATCGCCACGACATAATTCACCACTTGCGCATACGTTCCGGCGAGTGCGATCACGATCGCCCAAAAACCTTGCAAGACGATCGCTACCACCGGAACACACGTCCGCGGATGCACCCGCGCCACGCCCCGAAAGAAGACGCCGTCTTTTGCCATCGCGAAATAGACTCGTGGCGCGGTCAGGATTGATTGCGCGAGAAATCCGAAGGCCGAGATAGCGATCCCGGCCGCGATCAACTGTGCGCCTCGCGGTCCGAGCAGCCCGCGCATGACCGACGAGGCCGGCGTGGTCGATTGCGCCAGACCTTCTGCCCCAAGCACGCGCAGATAAACGAAGTTCACCGAGACATAAATCGCAATCACACTCAGCACGCCGAGGATCAGTCCGCGCGGCAAATTGCGCCGCGCGTCACGCACTTCGCCGCCGAGAAAGCTCGACGTCTGCCAGCCGCCATAGGCGAATAGGACCGGGGTCATGGCCGCGCCAAAGGCGAGCGCGAGGTTCATCGAGGCGGGGCGATCGAGCAGTGGGCGCGACGCAATCTGCGATGGACCGCCGTGCCAAAAGCTGGCCCCCTCCAACAATGCGATCGCCGCGATAGCCGTCAGAGTAAGCAGCGCTTGCAGGCGGCTGCCCGCGCGCACGCCAAGGCAGTTGATCGCGGTCAGCAGTGCGAGGGCCGCGGCTGCGACGAACGAATCGCTTAGCGGCCATTGCGTCAGCTCGAGAAAATAGCGGGCAAAGGTCACCGCCACTGCCGCCATCCCGCCGGTTTGGATGACAAGCAACAGCACCCAACCGTAGACAAATGCCACCGCCGGATGCAACGCCTCTCGGAGATAAGCGTATTGCCCACCCACAACAGGCAGCCGCGCGGCCAGCTCCGCGTAAATGAATCCGCCCGCGAGCGCGATCAGCCCGCCCGCGATCCAGGCCCCGAGGATCAGCGTCGCAGTGTGAACCCGCTCCGCGACAATGTAGGGATTGATAAAAATCCCCGCGCCGATTATGCCGCCCATCACCGCCATCGTGGTCCCGAAAAGGCCGAGCTGACGGGCTAGCTGGCCGCTTTCGTTAGGCGTGACGGCGGGCTCCGCAGGCGAATTCATGCCCGGAGCAGTAACCAGATTCGAATTGCTGATGGGGCGAGACTCCTTCGAGCCCGCCGCGGTCGCGTCTCAGCTTCTACGGAGTCACCCAATTTGGGCTTCGTCATTTCCCCGCTTCGTCCCACCATTTGGAGAGCCGGGCCGACGGCATCGAAGGGATCGAGCGTTCCGCCGGGAAATAGTGCGACGTCGAATTAAAAAGCGTCAATCGCGCGTGCGCCGCGTCTTTAAAGTCAACGATGTTCAAGGCCGCCGGGCTTTGGTCGAGATTGTCGCGATAACGGCGTGGATCAAAGCCAAGGATGGAACTAAGCAGCAGGCGAATCGTCGCTTTGTGCGAAACGATGATCACGTTCTGGTTAGGATGCGTCCGGACGATCTCTACCAGCACCGGCAGAGCGCGGGCGGTCACCGCCAGCCCGCTTTCTCCGCCCTCTGGCGCAAAGGTGTAAGGATCCTCCTCCCACGCGGCGGCTTCCGCGGGGAATCTTTCTTCCACTTGGTGGCGAGTCATTTGCTCCCAGTGCCCGTGCGAAATCTCGCGCAAGCCTTCCCGCCTAACGACCTCCAGGCCGTGTGGCCGCGCGATGATGCTGGCCGTCTCGACCGTCCGGCCTAACGGAGAAGCATAAACCGCGGCCACCTTTTCCGTGCTCAGGCGTTCCGCAAGCCGCCCCGCCTGTTCGCGGCCTTCGTCGGAAAGCTCTACATCCGTCGCCCCGGCAAAACGATCCTCTGCGGTCAAAACCGTTGCCCCATGCCGGATCAGGAAAACGCGTGTGCTCATCGCGGCTACGGTAGCCGGAAGGCCGGGAGGTGGAACGCAGTATTTTCCAACCGCCGCAACGCCCCGGTGGGTACCGCGTAAAGATTTTTCATTCGGACATGTCGCACCATTGCGATCTGCAAACTGCCTGCGGTGGAGTTATGGCGCCGCGGGGGTGGGGATGGATGCGGGTGGTGGCTCAGTTTGCAGTGGCGAAACTTCGGTTCCCCGGCGTGTGGCGACGATGAGAGTCGATTGGCGTCCACTCCAGCGATAGCCAAAGCCAAACTGAAGCGGCGCGGGGTTGCTCTGCTGGAAAATGCCCTGCAATTGCGGCTGGTAATATTGTTTGAAGATGTCAATCGGGCCGGCATAGTCGCCGAAAAAACGGAGCAGCCATTTCGCGGGATCAAAGGCGGTAAACGGGATCCCGGAGTCGTCCTGCACGATGGCTTTGCTATGGGTGAGGAGGAAATCGCGCACCCGACTGAAGCCGTTCTCGAACATCAAATATGATGAAGACTTAAGCAGGCTCCCGCCCGTGCCCCGGGCTTCACAGAACTTCAGAAAACCGGGCTGCTGGCGGATGCCATCGTTGGAAAGGTCGGTGGTGAAGTAGTAGAGCGTCTGCGGTGGCGTCTCGGGACCGCCGGTGAACGTGATGCGCACGCCGGGAGTAAGACTCTTCGATTGCTCGTTAGGCGCGGCGGAGTCCGGTTGTCCGCTTTTATCGAGCGTGACAAACGTGATGTCGGTGATGGTTTTTCCGGCGCGGGCGAGGAAGACGTAGAAGATCGGGAGGGTGCCGTTGAGTTCCTGGCGTTGCAAGTCGGTCTTCATGTCTTTGGTGATGAAGAAGGAAAAGCTGAGAACGCTGTTGAGTGATTTTTGGAGATTTTCCAGAACGGGCACGAGAGCCGGACCGGCGAATCGCAAAACGTCGGGCAGCGAGCCGATCGGTTCCGTACCAGCGAGGATGTAAGTGTTGGCGTTCGGAAAAAATTGATGGGCATAGAGAAAATCCGGGCCGCTAAACATATAGAAGACGACCGGGAGCGGCTGGGTCGCATCAGGCAGATAGTTGATTTCCCAATTACGGATCCCGACAAACTGGCGCGCCATGAGTTTGGCCCAGGCCTGGTCGAAGAAGCTGGCGTGTTGTTGCCAGGCCGGATTCTGGGTGAGGGCGGCGAGGGGCGAGCCTTCTGAAACCGGTAGGCCGGCGAGGAAACGCGCCGTGTCGTTCACGGAGGCGGGAACGTTGGGCACGTTTGTCGCAGGAGCCGGGACGCTCGGGGGCGGCGCGGAAATCGCAGGCTGGACAGGAATCCCGGGCGCAACCGGCGGCCCTGGCGTTGCCGCCACCGGAGGATTAACCGGAATCGCGCGCCTGACTTCCTGTCCCTCCGCGGCGGCGACAACGCAGCAAAAGGCGAGCGTCAGACTAACGAATTGTTTTGGAAAAGATTTAACCATCTTTGCAGAGCCGTGGTGGGTTGCCCCTTAGCGCGAGGTTTTCGCAGCTGCGACCTGCTGTCTTCCACCCGCGACCCGCGTGCGCAAGCTCACGACTTCGGCAAACATGCGCAAGCTGTCGCGCACAATATGCACCTTGCTGCCCTCGTTGTGATCCCACCGGACTGGCACCTCGAGCAGGCGCAATCCAGCACGCCGCGCGAGGAAAAGCAATTCGACGTCGAAGGCAAAACCATCGATCTGCGCCTGCTCGATGATCGGCCGGGCGGTTTCCATCCGGAAAGCCTTGAAGCCGCACTGCGTGTCGAAAAATGGAAGGCCTGTCGTTAGGCGCACAAGCCGGTTGAAGACCTTTCCACCCTGTTCGCGCCGCCACGGTTGGTGGTGGCCGATCAAGCTGCGGTCCAGCGCACGGGAGCCGAGGACAATGTCGTATCTCCCCGCCTCGATCGGTTCGACGATCTTCGGCAGTTCCGTGAAAGGAGTCGAGAGATCGGCGTCGGAGAGGACTGCGATCGGCGCCTGAGCAGCGAGGAGGCCAGCGCGGACGGCATGACCTTTGCCGCGGTTTACGGCGAAACGCAGGACGCGCGCCATTACGTCGGGACGCCGCGCGAAAAGTTCTTCGGCGACCTGCGCTGTGCCGTCGGCCGAGCCGTCATCGACCACGATCAACTCCGCTTCCGGCCTATAGCTCTGCAAATAACCCAGCAGGGTGAGCAAGTTTTCCGTCAGGCGCTGCGCTTCGTTAAACGCCGGGACGACAACAGCGAGTTGAGGAGGAGTCATGACTGTCAAATGCCTAACCAAGCGCGCCGAAGGCCAGTCCAAGGCCATATGTGACCACCGCTTCGATCACGCCCACGACCGTCATTTCCAGCCCAGAGGCCCACCACGAGCGGATGGTGATGAGCGACTTCACCGCGCCAACCGCGAAATGCGCCACGATACTGATGACAAACGCTGCGATCACCGCCGGGAATCCGCTCAGGAAAAAGAACGGGATGATTGGAATAAACGCGCCAATGGCAGTCGAGAGCGCGGCGGAAAAGGCGGAGGTCCATTGGTTGGGAAAATGATGTTGGGATAGGCCGAGCTCGCTTTGGGCCATCGCCTGAACCATCTGTTCCGGTTGTTCGGCAAGCCGCTCGGCCATGCGTTGCGACTCCTCCGGCGAAAAGCCCTGGAGCTGGTAGAAGAGTGACATCTCC
>Ga0268266_10002779_pt1 | contig 18266 bp, 19 predicted proteins | sample KBSS13metaG_FD_190356 | JGI IMG/M metagenome (GOLD analysis project Ga0268266, IMG submission 190356) | Switchgrass rhizosphere microbial communities from Kellogg Biological Station, Michigan, USA - KBS S1-3 metaG (SPAdes) (version 2) | ecosystem: Host-associated > Plants > Roots > Rhizosphere...
GCAACGTCACGCTCGGCAACAAGGACGGCGACGTCACCTTCGTCGAATTCTTCGATTACAATTGCGGCTACTGCAAGCGCGCGATGGCGGACATGATGGATCTGATGAAGGCCGACCCGAAGCTGAAGATCGTGCTCAAGGAATTTCCGGTGCTGAGCGCGGGCTCGGTCGAAGCGGCCCAGGTCGGGGTTGCGGTGCGCATGCAGGATCCGACCGGCAAGAAATATCTCGACTTCCACCAGAAACTCCTGAGCGGCCGTGGCGCTGCCGACAAGGCGCGCGCAATGGCGGTTGCCAAGGAAGTCGGGCTCGACATGGCAAAGCTGGAGAAGGATCTGTCGAGCGCCGAAGTTCGCAGCACGCTCGAGGAAAATTTCAAGCTCGCCGAAGCGATGGGCATGAACGGCACGCCAAGCTACGTGATCGGCAAGCAGGTCGTGATCGGCGCAGTCGGCGTCGAGTCATTGCGCGAGAAGATCAGCAACGCCCGCTGCGGCAAGGCGACCTGCTAAAGCCCGTTGCACGCATTGCGATGAAAGGCCGGCGCATCAGCCGGCCTTTTTATTTGCGGCATTCTGCGGCGCGGCGGTTCATCCGGCATTCACAAAACAAAGTCGCCGGAACCGCCAATGTTCCGGAACATCGCGCATTTCCTTTCGTTGTCGGTCGGGCAATGCAGACACGTGAGGAGAAATTCAACATGAGTAATCGCTTTCTGATTTCGGTCGCCGCGGCGGCCCTGATTGCCGGCACCGGCTTTGCGAACGCGCAAGGTGCGGGCATGGGCCGCGACGCAGGGTCGGCCGGTTCCACCGCGCAGCAGAGCGCGCCGTCCTCTGAACGCGGCGGTGCCTCGTCCGGCACCATGCAGCGCGATAGCGGTGGCACGTCCGGCATGAAGGGTTCGGAATCCGGAATGAAGGGCGCGGACTCGGCCGACAAGGCTGACAAGGGGACGCACCCGGGCGCCAGCAAGAGCGCTCAGGACAGCGACCGCATGCAGGGCGAGAAGTCGAAGAGCATGCACTCCGAGACTGACTCGACCAAAGGCGGCAAGGATATGAAGGCCGAGGGTCGCGACAGCAAGAGTGGCACCGCTGCCGAAGGCCGCGACAGCAAGAGCGGCAACATGAATGCCCAGACCAAGGACAGCAAGTCGGGCGCCCAGACCACCGGCAACGCCGCTACGTCGGCGACCGCCGCACCGCCGGCCGAGAAGCGCACCCAGATCGTCTCCGCCATCAAGTCGGAGAAGATCCAGGAAACCACCAACGTGAACTTCAACGTTTCGGTTGGCGCGGTGGTGCCGTCGACCGTGCGCTTCCACCCGCTTCCGCCCCGGATCGTCGAGATCTACCCGGAGTGGCGTGGCTATGACGTGATCCTCGTCAGCGGCCGATACATCATCGTCCGTCCGCAGACCCACGAGATCGTCTACATCATCGAGGGCTAACGCCTTCGGTAGCAACTTCCCCACAAGGCAATCGGGGTGGGCAGAGATGCCCACCCCTTTTCTTGTGTCGGCATCCAAAATTGGTTAACGAATGATTTCCGTAGGTTCCATGCGGCTTTTTACGAATTGGATGAGGTATTTGGGCGGCATGCGGGCAGGCCTGAAGGCTTCCCCTTGGCCGCGTTGTTACCTATAACGCCGCCACCTGCCCCGCCCCCTCTTTGCTGGATTCCGGATGGCCCAAGGAAGCGCCCACGCCTCTGCCGCGACGATCTATGTCCTCAACGGCCCGAACCTCAACATGTTGGGGACGCGCGAGCCCGAGACCTACGGTCATGCGACGCTCGCCGATGTCGAGAAACTGTGCGTGGAAACCGCGGCGCAATTCGGCCTCAAGGCCGATTGCCGCCAGTCCAACCGCGAAGGCGAATTGATCGACTTCATCCACGAAGCGCATGCCAGGAAGGTGGCCGGCATCATCATCAATGCCGGCGGCTATTCGCACACCTCGATCGCGCTGCACGATGCGCTGGTCGCGGTGAAAATTCCGACGGTGGAAGTGCATGTCAGCAACATCCACGCCCGCGAGAACTTCCGTCATCATTCCTACACCGCCATGGCCGCCTTCGCATCGCTGTGCGGCTTCGGCATCGACGGCTACCGGCTCGCAATAACAGGCCTTGCCGCTAAACTCGGCGCCAAGGCCAAAGCCTGACTTCAATACCCGACATCGAACGACACCAAGCCTGACGCTTAAGCCGTCACCCACATCGAGAATTCCGGATCAAGAGCATGGCCCGCCAGCCCGACAACAAGTCAGCGGACAAATCAGCCGCAAACCTGAAGAGCGACGACAGCGCACTCATTCGCGAACTCGCGCTGCTGCTGGATGAGACCAGCCTGACCGAGATCGAGATCGAGCGCGCCGGCCTTCGGGTGCGGGTCGCACGCAACATCACCGTGTCGGCAGCGATGCCCGCGAGCTTCCAGCCGGTGGCAGCGGCCGCGGCGGTGGCCGCTCCCGCTGCGGGCGCCGATCTGGCCAAGCATCCGGGTGTGGTGCCCTCGCCGATGGTCGGTACCGCCTATTGGGCGCCGGAGCCCGGCGCCAAGCCGTTCATCGATGTCGGCACCAAGGTATCGGCCGGACAGACGCTGCTGATCATCGAAGCGATGAAAACGATGAACCAGATCCCATCGCCGCGCGCAGGTACGGTGACGCAAATACTCGTCGAGGACGGCCAGCCGGTCGAATTCGGCGAGCCGCTCGTGATCATTGAATAAAATCGTCAACGTCAGGCGCTGCGATGTTCGATAAGATTCTGATAGCCAATCGCGGCGAGATCGCGCTCCGCGTACTGCGTGCGTGCAAGGAGCTCGGCATCAACACCGTCGCGGTGCATTCCACCGCCGACGCCGACGCCATGCATGTACGGCTCGCCGACGAGAGCGTCTGCATCGGGCCGCCGCCGTCGAAGGACTCCTATCTCAACGTCCCCGCGCTGCTCGCGGCCTGCGAGATCACGGGCGCCGATGCCGTGCATCCCGGCTACGGTTTTCTGTCGGAGAACGCCCGCTTCGCCGAAATCCTCGCTGAACATAACCTGCACTTCATTGGTCCGAAGGCCGAGCACATCCGCCTGATGGGCGACAAGATCGAAGCCAAGAAGACCGCCAAGCGACTGGGCATCCCGGTCGTGCCGGGCTCCGATGGCGCGGTCACCTCCGATGACGATGCCATGGCGATCGCCAAGGGGATCGGCTTCCCCGTGCTGGTCAAGGCCGCCGCCGGCGGCGGAGGCCGCGGCATGAAGGTCGCCCAAACCGCCGGCGACCTGATGATGGCGCTGACGACGGCCGGCAACGAGGCCAAGTCGGCATTCGGCGACGCCTCGGTCTATCTCGAAAAATACCTGCAGAAGCCGCGCCACATCGAGATCCAGATTCTCGGCGACGGCCGCGGCGGCGCGATTCATCTCGGCGAGCGCGACTGCTCACTGCAGCGCCGTCACCAGAAGGTTTGGGAAGAAGGCCCCTCGCCGGTTCTCGCCGCCGCCGCCCGCGCCAAGATCGGAGAGACCTGCGCCAAGGCGATGCGGGACATGAAGTATCTCGGCGTAGGCACCATCGAATTTCTCTATGAGGATGGCGAGTTCTATTTCATCGAGATGAACACCCGCATCCAGGTCGAGCATCCCGTCACCGAGAGCATCACCGACATCGATCTCGTGCTGGAGCAGATCCGCATCGCCGCCGGCGGCGACCTGCCCGCGAAGCAGGAAGAGATCGCCATCATCGGGCACGCCATCGAATGCCGCGTCAATGCGGAAAACCCGCAGACCTTCCGCCCGTCGCCCGGCAAAATCACGCAATTCCATCCGCCTGGCGGGCTCGGTGTGCGGATCGATTCCGCCGTCTATCAGGGCTATGTCATTCCGCCCTATTATGATTCGCTGGTCGGCAAGCTGATCGTGCACGGCAAGACCCGCGCCGAATGCCTGATGCGGCTGCGCCGGGCGCTCGACGAGATGGTGGTGGACGGCATCGAAACCACCCTGCCGCTGTTCCGCGCGCTGGTCCGGGAAGCCGATATCATCAACGGCGATTATCACATCCACTGGCTCGAGCAGTATCTGGCCGGCCAGCCGGAAGGGCCGACGAAATAACGTCGTCACAAACGGGAACTCGCCATTCCCTGAAGTGTTGCCATGGGTTGGGGCGTTGTTCGGGGCTTGAACGTCGTTTTGCTTGAATTGGCCGACCATCGTGACATCTGACGCGCGAAAAAGGCGCGCCGTATGGCAAATCCTGCTGCTCTCAGCGGGATTTCTTGTGCTGGTCGCCATCAGCGTCACTTCGGTCCTGCTGGTCAACAAGGCCCGCGATGACAGCAGCCTCGTGGTGCATACCGTCGAGGTCGAAAACCAGCTTGCCAGTCTGCTGCTGGAAATCCGCCGCGCCGAAAGCGCGACACGCGCCTATCTCCTGACCTCGGCGCCGCACTTTCTTGCCGAGTATCAAACCGCCTCCGCCAACATCCTGCCTGCCGCCGATCAACTGGCCAGGATCACCAACGACAACCCGGTCCAGGTCGAAAACTACACCAGGCTGCGCAAGGCGATCGAGCAGCGCCTGAGCGAATTTGCCCGCGGCATCGACCGCATCAAGAACAACGATGTCGCCGCCAGCGTAACGGTGTTGCGCAATGGCACTGCGACCGAAGCGGTGCAGATCATCGCCGAGACCGCGCGCAACATGCGCGCCGAGGAAGATCGCCTGTTCGCTATGCGAACCGCAAATGCCGACCGCACACAGGTCCTCGCCTCCTCCGTAACGATCGCCGGCTCCGCGCTCGTGATCGCGCTCGCCGGTCTTTCGATTTTCCTGGTACGACGCTCCTCGCGCGCGCGGGACGAAGCCGAGGAAAATCTGCGCGACAGCAATCTCAATCTGGAGACGACAGTCGACGAACGCACTGCCGACCTGCGCGAAGCCAATGACGAAATCCAGCGCTTCGCCTACATCGTCAGCCACGACCTGCGCTCACCGCTCGTCAACATCATGGGCTTTACCAGCGAGCTGGAGGAACTGCGCAGCGATATCTTCCGGCGCATCGCGGCACTGGCCCGGATCCAATCAGCCGTGCCGCCATCGGCTGAAAACGCCACCGATACCGCCGAACCGGAACTTGTCGGGCCGGACAAGCAGCTCTCTGAGGACTTCACCGAGGCGCTCAGCTTCATCAAATCGTCGATCGCCAAGATGGACCGGCTGATATCGGCGATCCTCAATCTCACCCGCGAGGGGCGGCGTGAGTTCGAACCGGTCCGGATCGACACCAAGGAGTTGATCGAGTCCATCGTGACAACCGTGGCGCATCAGGTCCTGGAAGCCCAGGCCAAGGTCCAGATCGATGCGCTGCCGAATATCGTCAGCGACCGCCTTGCATTGGAACAGATTTTCTCCAATCTGATCGACAATGCACTCAAGTACCTCAAGACCGGGGTTCCCGGCGAAATCACGGTGCGCGGCCGCACCAAGCTCGGTTTTGCGATTTTCGAGATCGCGGACAATGGGCGTGGTATCGACCCCAAGGACCACCAGCGCATTTTCGACCTGTTCCGCCGCGCGGGAACCCAGGATAGACCGGGGCAAGGCATCGGCCTTGCCCATGTCCGCGCGTTGGTGCGACGCCTGGGAGGCACCATGTCGGTCGCGTCAGAACTTCATCAGGGCAGCACGTTCACGATTACGCTGCCCATTAATTGGCCAGCCGGCAACCGGAACACACGCACATGAGTAATCCCGTCACTATCATCATGATCGAGGACGATGAGGGCCATGCCCGCCTGATCGAGCGCAATATCCGCCGATCCGGTGTCAACAATGAGATCAAGCCGTTCACCAACGGTACAGCCGCGCTGAACTACCTGTTCGGCAAGGATGGGACGGGCCTTGACCACAAGGGTAGCGCGCTCCTGATCCTGCTTGATCTCAATTTGCCTGATACGACCGGCATCGACATTCTGAAGCGGGTCAAGGAAAACAAGTATCTCAAGACGACTCCGGTGGTGGTGCTGACCACGACCGACGATTCCCAAGAGATCAAGCGCTGTTACGAGCTCGGTTGCAACGTCTACATCACCAAGCCCGTGAACTACGAAAGCTTCGCCAACGCCATTCGTCAGCTCGGTCTGTTTTTCTCCGTCATTCAGGTACCTCCGGCCGCCACATGAAACCTGCGACGCCGACATTGCTGTATATCGACGACGACGCCGGCCTCGCCCGGCTGGTCGACCGCGGTCTGACGCGGGCGGGCCTCAATGTCGTCCATGCAGCCGGCGGCGACGAAGGGCTGGCGCGGCTGGCGCAAGGCGGCATCGATGTCATCGCGCTCGACCAGTACATGCCGGGCCTCGATGGCCTGGAAACGCTGGAACGGATCATGGCGATTCCGGGCGCGCCGCCGGTCGTGTTCGTTACGGCCTCGCAGGATTCGGCGATCGCCGTCACGGCGTTGAAGGCCGGCGCCGCCGACTATCTGGTCAAGGACACGCAGGGCGATTTCATTCCGCTGCTTCAGGTCGCGATCGACGGCGCGTTGCGCCAGGCCGAGCTTCAGCGGGCCCGCGACGAAGCGGAAGCTGAAGTTCACCGGTCGCGCGACCGCTATGCCGCGCTCGCCGCCGAACGCGAGGTGTTGCTGCGCGAGGTCAACCATCGCGTCGGCAACTCCTTGCAGATCATCGCCTCGCTGCTGCATCTGCAGGCCAATTCGACCACCCAGGACGACGTCAAGGCGGCGCTGACCAATGCGATGGGTCGTGTCGCCGCGGTCGCCCAGGTGCATCGGCGCCTCTACACCTCGCACGATCTCAAGAGCGTGCTGCTGAACCAGTACCTCGAGGCCTTGCTGGAAGATCTCCGGCGTTCGGCCGAGGGCAACAAGATGTCGCGGCTCACGCTCAAGGCCGAAGCGATCGAGATCGACCCCGACCGCGCCGTAGCCATCGGCATCATCGTCAACGAGCTGGTGATGAACGCTGTCAAATACGCCTACCCCGACGGCGCCGGTCCGATTCACGTCGAGCTGAATCCCGACGGTGACCACCTTGTGGTCGCGATCGCGGACGACGGCGTCGGTCTCAACGTCAAGTCGGACCCGCGCTCCACCGGCATGGGACAACGCATCGTCAGCGCGATGGCCGCCAAGCTCGACGCGACCGCCGAGCGGGATCCGGACCATCCCGGCACCAGGATCGTACTGCGCTTCCGCCGCGTCCCGGCGGTAGCATCGAAATCAACCAACGCGGCGGCGGGCTAAAGCGTTTTCGAGCAGAGGAAGCCGGTTCGCGTCAAGACGCATCAACTCAATCTAGCTCCGCGGCGCACCCATCAAGCTCGATTTGGAAGTAAGCGCCCCATACCGCTCGATCAAACTACCTTCAGCCAAGGCATCACGATCAGCAGCAGGCCCGCAAAATAGATCACGCCGAAGATCAGGCCGAACTTCCAGAAATCGCCCTTCCCGATGTAGCCGCTGCCGTAATACATCGGCGCCGGTCCCGTCGCATATGGCGAGATCACGCCCATCAGGCCGAGCGAATAGACGCAGAGCAGCGTCAGCACCGGCAGTGACAATCCGGGAATACTGTGGCCGACCGCAAGCACCACAGGCAATACAGCCGCCGCGTGCGAGGTGATGCTGGAAAAGAAATAGTGCACCCAGAAGAAGAACGAGACCAGCAGGATCATCCCGACCGTGGGACCCAGGCCCGCCAGCTCCTTGGCGTAACCCTCCGCCACCCATTTGATGAAGCCGATCTCGTTGAGGCCCGACGACAGCGTCAGCAGCGAGGTGAAATAGAAAAATACTTCCCACGCGCTCTTTTCGCGAACGATGTCCTCGAACTCGATCACGCCGGTCAACAGCATCAGCGAGATCACGACAAACACCACCATGGTCGGGTTGATGAAGTTCGAGCCTACCAGCGGCAGGCTGATGGTCGGGTTGGACCCGCAGATCCACAGGAACATCGCCAGCAGCACCAGCGCAGCCATGATCGATTCATTGCGCGACAGCGGTCCCATCGTCTTGAGTTCGTTCGAACTCCATTCGACGATTTCAGGGCTTTCCTTCACCTCCGGACGGCAGATCACGTAACTCAGCAGCGGCACCATAATCAGAAGCGGGATACCGAGCGGCGCGAAGCCGACGAACCATTGCGACCAGCTGACCTCGACACCTGCGATCTTCTTGGCGATGGAGAGCGCCGCCGCGTTCGGCGCCAGCGCGGTGAGGAACAGCGAGCTGGTCACCGCGGTGGTCGCAAACGCCGTCCACATCACATAGGTGCCGATCCTGCCGGCGGTCGGTCCCGGCTCCGAGCCATAGATGCGCGGGATGTTGCTGACGATCGGATAGATGGTGCCGCCGCTGCGCGCGGTGTTGGACGGCGTCGCCGGCGCCAGCACGAGATCGGAGAAGGCCACCGCATAGCCGAGCCCGATGGTCCGGCGGCCGAGGCGATTCACCAGCAGAAGCGCGAGCCTTCGGCCGAGCCCGCTTTTGCGGTAGCCGATCGAGAACACGAAGGCGCCGACGATCAGCCACACCGTGCTTTCGGAAAAGCCGCCCAGCATCCAGCGCAGCGCCTTGTTGGGATCCTGCTCGACATATCCCGAGATGCCCGCGGCCGTCAGGCCGATGATACCGACGGCGCCGACCGGCATCGATTCCAGGATGAGCCCGCCGATCACAGCGGCAAAGATTGCAAAATAGTGCCATTGATTGGCATTCAGGCCGTCCGGAACCGGCACGAGATAGAGTACCAGCCAGATCAGCAGTGGCGCGACGGTCTTCCAGGTGATTTTCACGCGTGCCCTCTCCTGTTCCCGGCGCACACCGCGATTCAAGGGCATGCCGCCTTTTTTCCGGAAGCGTAGCATAGGCCCGCGCCATACTGCTATTCTGCCGCACATGACATCGCGCGAGTCAGCCGCTTCCGAGATCACGCCCGAAGTGCTGCTGCGGGCGTATGCCTGCGGCATTTTCCCGATGGCCGAGAGCGCCGATGACCCGACGCTGTTCTGGGTCGAGCCGGAGATGCGCGGCGTGATTCCGCTCGAGGGTTTTCGCGTCGCCTCGCGTTTGGCCCGCACCGTGCGCTCGGACACCTTCCGCGTTACCGTCGATACCGCCTTCAAGGCTGTCATCGCCGGCTGCGCGGCGCCGCAGCCCGGCCGCGACGACACCTGGATCAACAAGCGCATCCGCGATCTCTATGTCGGGCTTTACGAACTCGGGCACTGCCACAGCGTCGAGGTCTGGCAGGACGGCGACCTCGTTGGTGGCCTCTATGGCGTCAGCCTGGGCCGCGCCTATTTCGGCGAGAGCATGTTCCACCGCGCCCGCGACGCATCGAAGGTGGCGCTGGTGCATCTGGTGGCGCGGCTGATGGCGGGTGGGTTCGAGCTTCTCGACACGCAATATGTCACCGAGCACCTGCGCAGCTTCGGCGCTGCGGAAATTCCCCGGCGTCGCTATCGCATGCTGCTCGACAAGGCGATTGCGGGCGAGCCCGCGGACTTCATGCGGTTGCGGCCCAGTATCAGCGGCGCCGATGCGCTCGCGATCATCGCGAAGCGCTGAAAGCAGCGATAACCCGAATGCGGCGCCTCACCACGGTCAAGGCGCGATGGCGCGTGAGGCCGTCGCGTTTGCAGGAGCTCCGGGGCTTGCGAAGACGTCCCGGCCGGCCGGCGCCTCCATTTTACGCCACTGCGCAGGGGTGACGCCCATATGGCTCTTGAAGGCGCGCTGGAACGCCGCTTCGGATTGATATCCGACCGCCTCCGCGACGGCGCCGGTGGAGAGAGACGATCGCTTCAGTTCGTTCGCTGCGAGCGTCATCCGGATATCGGTCAGAAGATCGCTGGCTGATCGTCCGAGCTTCTCCTGAAACTGGCGGGCGAGCGTCGCCCGCGACACGTTGCACAGGCGCGCAAGGTCCGGCAGCGACCATGCCCGCGCAGGCTGGTTGAACAGCGCAGCCACCGCCGGCGCCAGGCGGGGATGCCCGGCCAGGGCAAGCAGACCTCGTGGCGCGTCTTCGGTCTCGGCGGCGAGCCGCAGCGCAAGCGCGAACATCGCCGTCGACAGCGCGTTCAACATCGCGCGGCCGCCAAGGTGATCGTCTGCAGCCTCACTGCGCATCAGCGACACCAGGCCTGCGAGCTGCCCGGCACTTTCCTTCTGCCCGGCGAGCGCCCCGGCATGCACCACCAGGCGCGGCGGCAGATAGCTGCGCAACAGCCGGTCATGCGGAGGCGCGATCGCGAAGTGTCCGCACAGCAGGTCGAGCCGTTCCCCCGAACCCGGGTTTTCGCTGATCGTAAAATTGAGGGACGCGCGGTTGCGGGCAAGCAGGGGCGCGGCGCCACTACCGTCGTGCATGACGTGCCGCGCGTTGCCGGGAAGCAGAAGGATGTCGCCGGCTTTCAACTGCAACGGCCTACCCGTCGCCGGATCCTCCAGCATCGCGGAGCCGGCGAGAACGCCATGATACGGGATTTCGTTTGCCTCCCCGGGCCCCTGATCGATGCGCCATGGCGCACCGTAGGAGCAGCGCAAGTCCAGCCGTCCCCTCACCGGCACCATCTCGAACAGCCTGCTGAGCCAGTCCATGGCGATCTCCGGAATCTGCTCGTATGAGACGATAGGGTATATAATCGAGAGTTTACGACATTCAAGGTATCACTCCATCGCCATACTGTCCCTCCGCAATCGTTCACCAAAGCTCACGCGAAGGAGTGCCAGCATGTCCCGTCTTTCAGTCCCCAATCTCGAATCCGACACCGGCCCGTCGGGCCAGATCTATGCCCAGATAAAGAAGGCGATCGGCAGCGTGCCGAACACCTACGCGGCCATCGCAGCCCACGGTCCCTCGGCGCTCAAGGCGGTGCTTGCTGCCGACGCCGTGGTCGCTGCGGGCACGCTGACCAAGCGCGATTAGGAAGTGATCAAGCTCGTGATCAGCGCCGCGGGTGGATGCGACTACTGCGTCGCCGCCCACAGCCATCTCGCCAAGCTCGCCGGGCTAAAGCCCGAAGTGCTCAGGCAGATCCGCGAGGGTCAGCCCACCGTCGACGCCGAGCGCGATGCGCTGGTCGCTTTCGTCCGCAAGCTCGCGCAGTCCAGCGGCACCGTCAGCGACGAGGATTTCGCCGCGATCAAGTCCGCCGGATACAGCGATGCGCAGCTGGTCGAGATCAGCCTGATCTTCGCGACCACCGTCTTCACCAACGTCTTCAACCGCATCAACGACACCGAGATCGACTTTCCCGCAGTCGCCTGACGCCGACAGCGCTCGTCAGATCTTCATTGAAAGGAAATGACCATGGCTACGCTTGCCAACACCACTCAGAATCCGCTCGTTCGCGCATTGCACAAGTCCGGCCTGCTCGCGGAGGACCTCGACTACCACATTGTCCGCGCATCGATGGTAATCATGTTCCTGTTCTTCGGTTATCAGAAGTGGTTTCCATACGAGTTCGAAAGGCTGGCGCCCTTCATCAGCAACGGGCCGCTGATCTGGTGGCTGTATCCGGTGTTCGGCCACGCCGGTGCCAGCTACTTCCTGGGCGCCTCCGAGTGGACGTTCGGGCTCTTGCTGCTCGCGGGCTTCTGGGACAAGCGGCTCGGCGTTCTTGGTGCCCTTGGCTCGACGGGCACCTTCATCGCGACCGTTACGATCATTCCGTTCATGCCCGAAGGGTGGGACGTCGCTGCGGGAGGATTCCCCGCGATGACCGGAAACGTCCCATTCCTGATGAAGGACGTCGTTCTGCTCGCCGTGTCGCTCTATCTCCTGAGGCAAGACGTGGTTCGCCTGACGCGGCAGTGACGCACTGATCCTGAAAAAAAGCGATTGCCGGCGGATTGACTCGCCGGCAATTGCGCGTCCGGTGATGCCGAAGCTTGGGCCTGGAACGGCAGGGCCGAATTAATTGCCGAACAATCCGCCAAACAATCCACCCGGCCGCTGTTGCGGCGGTGGTGGTGGCGGCGGGGCCTGTTGCGGCTGCTGCTGGAATTGCGGCTGCGGTGGCGCTCCCGGCGGGCGCGGCGCCGCCTGCTTCGGCTGCGGCGGACGCTTTGCGGCGGCCGGCACGGCGGGCTTCGGCGGTTCAGGCTGCGCGCTGACGATGGTCTGGTCAGGGCCTTTGCAGTCGGTCAGCCAGATGTCGTAGACCGGATGCTCGACGCCGTGCAGGCCGGGGCTCGCGGCGTACATCCAACCCGAAAAGATCCGCTTCACCTCGCCTTGCAGGGTGATCTCGTCGACCTCGACAAAGGCGTCGGTATTGGCAGCTTCGGTCGACGGCCGTGTGTAGCAGGCGCTGGTCTTCACGCGCAGCGCGCCGAACTGCACGGTCTCGCCGATGTCCTCGTCGAAATTGATGATGCGGCCGGTGATCTTGTCGAGGCCGGAGAAGCTCGCCTTCTTGTTGGTGATCTTGGTGGCCGGCGGCTCGGTCACGACCTCGTCGCCCGGCTGCAGCGTCGCCGGAGAAGTGGGCACGCCCTTCGCCGGAGGCTGCTGGGGCTGACGTTGTCCGGGAGGTGCATTGGCAACGCCCGGACCTCCGGGCTGCGGCGGCTGAACGGCCACGCCGGGCTGGGTGCCCTGCGGAGCAACGGTGGTACCCGGCGGCGGCGCCAGCGGCTGCGACTGGAAGCTTCCCGGCGGCGGCGCACCCTGCCCCGGCGGTGGACGGTTCGGCGTCGGCAACAGCCGCCCACGCGGCAGTTCCGGCACTTCCTCGTCATCGTCGGGCAATTGTTGCTGCTGCTGATTGCCGCGGGGAATGGCGCCCGGCGGCCGAAGCGGCGGATCCGAGAAGATATTGCCGATCTGCGCCTGCGCCGGCGGCGCGAGCGAAGTCGTGGTGGCGGCGATCAGGGCCGCAAGACCGGTCAGGGCAATGGTTCTAAGCATCTCGCGGCTTTTACAGGCGAATCGGGCTCGCGACATAGTACAGACTTGTCCGCCGCTCACGTCTCCACCGGTTAACACGTTGAATACGGCGCGGAAAGGGCGGCTTGCCCCCCTCCCGCCGCACCCGATCATGGACCGGGGACCGCGGAGACCGCTTTTCAACAGTCGAGCCATGATCTCGATCATGGCCCGGGACCGCGAAAACGACCCTTCAACATTCGGGCCATGATCTAGTCACGCCCCGTTTCAGGTGGAATAGTCGCTCCGCTCGCGCGGGGACCCACTCCGGCGCGAAAACACCAAAATCCGGGATAACCGGACGAGCGAGAGGAAACCCCAGATATGCCCGATCGAATTCGCCTCGATGGCCGGGTTGCCGTCGTGACCGGCGCGGCCGGTGTCATTGGAACCGCGACTATCCGCCTGCTGGCCGAACGCGGCGCCCGCATCGTCGCCGTCGACCGCAGGGAGCAGGATCTCGCCACCGCCATCAAGGATCTCCCCGCCTCCGCCGAGGCGCTCGCGGTGGCGGCCGACGTCACCCGGGAGGACGAGGTCGCGGAATATGTCCGCGCCACGGTCGACCGGTTCGGCGCGATCGATGCGTTCTACAACAACGCCGGCGTCGAGGGCGACATCAAGCCGATCCCGGAATATTCACTGGAGAGCTTCCGGCGCGTGCTCGACGTCAATGTCGTCGGCGTCTTTCTCGGCATGAAGCATGTGCTGCCGGTGATGCTGAAACAGAACAAGGGCAGCATCATCAACACGGCCTCCATCGCCGGCCTGATGGGATCGCCGATGATCGCCGTCTACAGCGCCAGCAAGCACGCGGTGATCGGTCTCACCAAGAGTGCCGCATGGGAGTGCACCGGCACCGGCGTGCGGGTCAATTGCGTCTGCCCCGGCCTGATCGACAGCCGGATGCTGAGCACCATCCTGCAGGGCCGCAATCCCGGTAACGAACCGCCGCCGAACGAGAAGATCGTCGACCGGATTCCGGCCCGGCGGCTCGGACAGGCATCTGAAGTCGCCTCCATCGTGGCGTTCCTCGCCTCCGACGAGGCAAGCTACGTCTCCGGCTCCGCCTATACCGTCGACGGCGGCCGCACCGCGGCCTGAGCCTTTCAATCAACGCACGAGGTTTTCGCCATAATGCCCGTAACTCTCGATCCCGATGCCGCAGCCATCTACCAGGCTTTTCAGGATGCCGGCCGTCCGGCCTATGAGACGCTGCCCCCGGCGGAAGCGCGCGAATATTATCGGGCCGCCCGCCCCATCGTTAATCCCGAGCCGCCCGCGCTTGAATCGAGCAAACCGCTGTCGATCCCCGCGCCGCACGGCACCATTGCGGCGCGCATCTACACGCCGAAGACCCTGCGCAAGAACAACGGCCTCGCGCCATGCCTGGTGTTCTTTCACGGCGGCGGCTGGGTGATCGGCGATCTCGATACCCACGAGGTGGTCTGCCAGAAGCTGGCCCATGAGGGCGAGTTGATCGTGATCTCCGTCGACTACCGCCTCGCGCCCGAACACAAATTCCCAGCCGCGGCCGACGACGCCATCACCGCGACGAACTGGATTGCCGCCAACGCGAAGCAACTCGGCATCGACGCCGCGCATCTGCTGGTCGGCGGCGACAGTGCCGGCGGCAACCTTGCCGCGGTCGTGGCGCTGGCCGCGCGCGACGGCGACGGCCCAGCGCTCGCCGGCCAAGTGCTGATCTATCCCGCCACCGACTTTGCGATGAAGCATCCCTCGCACAGCGAGCCCGACACCAGCATCCTGCTGACGCATTCCGTAATCAAATGGTTCTGCAACCACTATCTGAACGGCGCAGCCGACATCGATCACTGGAAAGCCTCGCCCGCGCGCGCAAAGACGCTTGCCGGATTGCCCCCGGCTTACGTGCTGACGGTCGGCGCCGATCCGCTGCGCGACGAGGGCGCCGAATATGCCGCGCGGCTCAAGGAAGCCGGCGTGCCCATGACCTACCGGCATTTCCCCGGCCAGTTCCACGGCTTCTTCACGATGGGCAAACTCTTGCAGCAGGCCAATGTCGCGGTCAGCGAAATCGCCGCATGGCTGAAGACGCTTAAATAACACAGAGTATCGGCCACACCCCTTTGAGAGCTGATTCGAGGCGAAGGCGATGGAGCCGATATTTGTGCTTGGGATACCCGTCGACTTCATCCTGTTCGCGTTGACGCTGCTCGGCGTCGCGCTGTTCCATCACAGGACGCTTGAAGTCGCGCTGGCCGGTCTGGCCGCGATCATCGTCTACAAGCTGGTCTTCACCGGCTTCAAGCACGGTGCGGGCCTGGCCGGACTCGGCCACCACGTGGCGCATGAGTGGGTCGGGCTCGCCAATCTGTTCCTGCTGCTGATGGGCTTTGCGCTGCTGTCACGGCATTTCGAGGAAAGCCGCGTACCCGACAAGATGCCGGCGCTGCTGCCGGACGACTGGAAGGGCGGCGTCGTGCTGCTCGTCCTGGTGTTCGTGCTGTCGAGTTTCCTCGACAATATCGCGGCCGCCTTGATCGGCGGCACGGTTGCGCGCCACGTCTTCCGCGGCAAGGTTCATATCGGCTATCTCGCGGCGATCGTCGCAGCCTCGAACGCCGGTGGCTCCGGCAGCGTCGTCGGGGACACCACCACGACCATGATGTGGATCGCTGGCGTCAGCCCGCTTGCCGTGGTGGAGGCCTATGTCGCAGCGATCGCCGCCATGCTGGTCTTCGCGGTGCCGGCATCCATTCAGCAGCAGCGCTACTCGCCGATCCAGAAGGACCCGTCGAATAGGCTGAAGATCGATCCCGCGCGGGTCTTCATCGTTGCCGCCATTCTGATCGCTGCGCTGGCCGCGAACATCATCGCCAACACCAGGTTCCCGGCCGTGCTCCATGCCCTCCCCGTTCTCGGCCTCGCTGTCTGGGCGGTTATTCTGCTCACGACGGGACTGCGCGCACCGGATTGGAAGGTAATGCCGGAAACTTTCAAGGGCACCATCTTCCTGCTCGCATTGGTCACTGCGGCCTCGTTGATGCCGGTCGAGAAACTGCCGGCCGCCTCATGGCCGACCGCGCTCGGCCTGGGCTTCGTCTCTGCTGTGTTCGACAACATTCCCCTCACCGCGCTCGCATTGAAGCAGGGCGGCTACGACTGGGGCTTTCTGGCCTACGCTGTCGGCTTCGGCGGATCGATGATCTGGTTCGGCTCCTCGGCGGGCGTCGCCTTGTCGAACATGTATCCGGAAGCTAAATCCGTCGGCCGGTGGGTCAGCCAGGGCTGGCCGGTGGCGTTGGCCTATGTCTTCGGATTTTTTGTGATGCTGGCGGTGGTCGGCTGGCACCCGGACAGACCGCATTAGCCGTCTTCAATTCTGACAATCCATTCATCTATCACGCCATTAAACCTTTGTAATCTCGTATGATTTCGTGACAGCGCGCACATTCCTGCGGGATCGCCTCACCCATCCTGTGCGTGTTCGCGGATCGAGCGCCGGCATGGCGTCGTCGCCGCCGCGACAGCAACGCAAAGGAGAAGCGTTATGAGGACTATCATTCTTGCTTCGCTCGTTCTGGCTGTTTCGTCGGCCAGCAGTTTCGCTGGAACTCCATTGATCGACGCGCGCCAGAACTCCCAGCAGCACCGCATCTTCAAGGGCGTCCAGCAAGGCGACCTGGACTTCTCCGAAAGCCAGAAGCTGTTGAAGGGCCAGGCCCGCGTGCAGAACCTGGAGAACCGGGCCAAGGCGAACGGTGTCGTCACACCGCTGGAACGCGCCCGCATTCACGCCGCGCAAAATATCCAGAGCGCGCGCATCTTCCTGAAGAAGCATAACTGAGCCGCGTAACTCGGCGCGCACACAGAAGGTTATGGTCGGCCGCCGGTCGACCATCACCCGTTGCAGTCAGGCTGGTCCGACTCAGGCCGCAATGTTATCCAAGTTTCATACTACTTGTGGCGCGCAACAAATCTGCCACTGATTCGGCAGCCATCCGCGAGGTGATTGCAATGGCATTTTTCAAGCGGGAGTTCGGCCCGATTTTCAAGCGCGAGCTCGGCCCGATCGAGCGCTTCGAGAATGCGCTGAAGGACAAGGTGACGGCACGGCAGAAGCTGGCCGAGCGCTTGAGCGCCGCCGAGTCTGAACTTGCCGAAAAACGCACCGCAGCCGAACGGCTGGCAGTGGCCGGCGCTGCCAATGCGCGGCTCGAACGGGCGGAAGTCAGCATGCGCGCCGTCGAGGACCGTACCAAGACGCTTCGTGCAGAACTCCAGGAATTCGACGAGCAGGTCGCGTCTGCCGAACGCGCGCTGGCCGATGCCAAAGCCCAGCGCGACCGTGATGCGACGGCTGACCAGATCGAAGCGATGGCTGCGGCCATTGAGCGGGCTGCACCGGGATTTGACAACGGCGCGACCGCGATGGTCGAGGCCGTCACCAAGGCGGCGATGTCAATACCGGAAGCGACAAGGTTCTCGAGCAACGTGGATGCCGTGCGCCGCGAGGTTCTCGCCGCGGCGGATTTGATATGCTGGGAACTGCGATCCGCAGCCGTACGCACCCGGGCCGGCAACGCCAATCTCGCCAACATCTCGCTATCCGAATCCGAGCAACCGGCCTCGGCCGAGATCGAGCGGCAGTTGATCTACACGCTCCATCCCCTGCAATGGCGCGAGGGTGACGAGGTGCGCAAGGTTGCGGCCTTTGCGCTGGTCGGGCTGCCCAAGGCGCTGCTGCCGATAGCGCTGCAGCATCAACACGTCGACCACCTCAACGCCCGCCGCGTCCAGACCCTGATGCATATTCACGGCAGCGCAGGGATCAACGGCGAACCCGAGCAGGACGATCCGCAGCTTGTCGATCTCGACGCCCTGCTCGCGGAAGAGACGCCTAGCCCGCAAGCCGACGTCGCATAAGCACACCGAGACGCATCGGCCGCAGCACCAGCAAGCGCCGAACAACGGTCGTAACCGTTTGTCCGGAAATCGGGTGGCTGTGCTGCTGCCATTCTGCGATCCAACGTTTACGAGCAACCCGCGCCGCGCGAGGTGGCGTGCGTCCGTGGCCGTTTGGAGGCACCGATGACATCCGAAAGCGCAAAGCGAAGCGTCGTATCCGAAACCCGAAATCCGTTCGGTGTCATGGACGTTCCAGATCCCAACGACGATGACGTGATGGAGTTCGCCCGCAACACCGCGCCGGAAGAATCCGCCAATGACGAAAATGCGAAGCCGTGGAGCGTCGGCCATGCGAACCAGGGGCGCGGCACGATCGAAGGTGAGTGGTCAAGCCGCTGGAACGG